>Ga0335069_10009241_pt1 | contig 14048 bp, 11 predicted proteins | sample Lox_Sample_11_FD_206714 | JGI IMG/M metagenome (GOLD analysis project Ga0335069, IMG submission 206714) | Soil microbial communities from Loxahatchee National Wildlife Refuge, Florida, United States - Lox_Sample_1.1 | ecosystem: Environmental > Terrestrial > Soil > Wetlands | place: USA... | reverse complement strand
CCTGTCTTTGGGTGTGGTGGCGCCACTGGCGCCACCACGAAGCAATCTTCTTGTCATTGCGAGGGGGCGATGCCGCAGGCATCGCCCCCGAAGCAATCTCCCCCTCGCCCGTCATCGCGAGTCCTTTTCGCGAAGTGCGCTTTCTGCATCCCGCCGCAGGCGGGGCGATCCCCACGTCATCGCGAGCCGTTTCTCAGGCAAAGCGATCTCATTGATTTTCACCCTCACTTTCCCTATTTTTAAAGGCTATTTTCATCATTATCCGCTGATGTAGGTTCATCCATCGCATCTGACCATGTTTAAGGAACTCCGGGACGCCTGGCGCGACCGCGCGTGGAGGGCGGAATTCTTCGTAACGCTCGTCGTGCTGATTCCTGTTCTTTTCGTCATGAGGCATTTTCTCGACGCCGTCGAGCTGCGTCATGGCGCCGTCCTTCCGGACCCTGTGCTGGCTCTGTTTCCCGCGATCGACCTCACGTGGATCACGTTTCTCGTCATTTATGCCGGGATCATCGTGGCACTGTATGAGCTCATCAAGCACCCCCGGCGGCTCCTCCTCGTGTTCCAGGGGTACGCGCTGATGGCGCTTCTGCGCATCGTGGCGATGTACCTCGCACCCTTCGATGCTCCCCCCGGCATTATCGAGCTGAAGGATCCGTTCGTCGAATTCTTCGGCGGTGGCAGGACTCTCACACGCGATTTGTTCTTCTCCGGGCACACATCGACGATGTTCCTCCTGTTTCTGGCGATGCCCGGAAAACCGCTGAAGACTGCATACGCGTTTTTCACAGTCGTCGTGGGCACCTGCGTGGTGCTGCAGCATGTCCACTATACCGTGGACGTCATTGCCGCACCGTTTTTCGCCTACGGCGCATACCGGATTGTCCTGTCCATTTGCTTAAAAAGGGGCATTTTGGTTAATTAGGTCTCAGGAGATTCTGTTCTTCAACAAGCGGAGAAGCGTTCATGGCGGACAACGTCGCGCGGCCGGCGGCATCTCCACCTGTGGCAAAGGCGAAGAAGCGCCCGAAGGAGCTCGCGGTTATCAACCAGGCAGGGTGTACCGGGTGCGAAGTCTGCATCGAGTTCTGTCCGGTCGACTGCATGCTGACGGTGCCGGGTCCCGAATACGATCAGCATAAGAAGCTTGTTGAAATCGACCTCGAGATCTGCATCGGCTGCAAGCTGTGCGTGAAGTACTGCCCCTGGGAAACGATCGAGATGATCCCGAGCGGGGAGGCGTTCAGGGTCGCCACGTCGTGGACGCTCCGTTCGGTTCTCCCGCACGCAGAATGGATCGAGAACGCTCCCGGCGTTGAGATCATCCAGGAAGGGCCTCTTCCGATTCCGGGAACAAAAACCACTTGAGAGTCCCGTCCGCCGCGATCCCCGGGAGGGCAGGCTCAGCAGGACGTCACATGATGCATTCACCCACACATCAAGAAAGGCCGCACATGACACACCGCAAGCAGTCCCTTTTTGCCGTGCTATGCCTGGTTCTGTTGTTCGCGGGATCGGCGCTCGCGCAGGGGCTCTACTGGGAGTCCACCACTTCCACATCCGGCGGACCGATGGGTGACAGAACCACCACCGCTCAGAACTTCGCGATGCCGAAAATGTTCAAGATCGTGAACTCGCCCAAGGTGATGATTCTCCGAATGGACCAGGAGAAGATGTACGATGTCAACACCGGGACGAAGACGTATTCTGAGATGACGTTCGCCGAGATCGAGGGGTTCGCCAAGAAGGCGGGCGACAAGATGGCCGCATTCCGCGAGAAGATCAAGAACCTGCCCCCCGATCAGCAGAAAAAGATGGAAGGCCTCGCGTCGATGATGGGAGGGGGCGCGGAGGAAAAAATTGAGGTGAACGCTACCGGCGATACTAAAACCGTCAGCGGTTTCGCGTGCACGAAGTATGTGTTGAAAAAAGGAGGGAAGGACTTTGCGACGCTCTGGGTGACAAAGGGAGTATCCGGTTTCGACAACCTCAGGGCTGACTGGGTCGAATTCGGCAAGCGGATGGCGGCGCTGACGAACATGACCGGCATGGGGGAAGCCTACCAGAAGATTGAGGGCTTCCCGATGGAGACCGACATGAATATGATGGGTACCATCACGACAGTTGTGACGAAGGTGGAGAAGCGTTCCACCCCCGCGTCGGAGTTTGACGTGCCCGCCGGGTACACAAAGACCGCCTCACCCATGATGCAGAAGGCCGGTCAGTAATCGCGCCCCAGACAACGTGAGTCTCAAAGCCCCTCCTCGCGAGGGGCTTTGTGTTGTGAGCCGGCGCTTGTTTGGAATTCTGTCAGGAACTCATTATATTGTGCGCACTTGCACGTTGCTGAAGTAGCTCAGCGGTAGAGCAGCGGTTTCGTAAACCGCAGGTCGTGGGTTCAAATCCCACCTTCAGCTCCCAAAATGACTCGACTTAGCTTTGTCTGCTAAGTCGATGTCATTTTGAGGATCCCGCCTTCTTCTGACGGGATCAGTTGCTCCAGCCGCTTCCGGCGCTCCAACGTTATCCACTACCGGCCCCCTTACCAGCGGTTGCTTTGTGATGGCGAGCTGCAAGCCAGGCGGAAGAGACCTATCGGACCAAGAGAATCCAATTGTCGCCGTCCGGCTCCCGCATGAGATCTCCCTTAGGATTCAAAACTACCTTTGTCGGAGGTCCCTCACCCGCAGGCGCTTCGTCGGAGACAAGACCTGGGGGAGCAGAGTTTGAAGGGAAGAGAGGAAGGCCGCTGCCGTCACAGGCAGCGGCCCAAGATCGCCGACAAGGTTTCAGATGAAAGAATGACAGAAATCTCACAGAACAGATGATTCGCCCATCCGCAATAGCCCGTCCTTCTTCCGCAATGGAGGAATCACCCTCTCGGCTGCAGCCAACGTCCCGAAAAGGAGAGTTGCATAAAGGGCATCTCCAATCACCTCGTTTCTGTAAAAGGGAATGGCAGCGCCATAGCAAGTCAGCAGGCCTGCGGCAGTGTGCGGATACAAGGTGCCGGAGATCCAGACGGCCAAGTTTGTCACGCAAAAAAAAGTCCCTGATGATGCAACGACCAGAACAGCCAGCTTTCCCACGCGAAGTCCTTTCCGGAGGACGAATCCCATCAAAACCGTCAATGCAAAACACACATAGATGACGGGCATGAGCGTGTAAAATCCAATCAACATGTCGCTTAGAAGTAGCGCACTGAGTGGAGCGGCAAACGCGAGCGGTTTCTTATCGATGTATGCTCCACCGAAGAGTGCAAGAGCCCCAATAGGCGTGAAGTTGGGCGGGTGAGGCAGGAGTCGAGAAAGGGTTGCAGCAACGATCATCCCAAAGATCATTGCGTGGCGAGGGTTGGGATGCCGGATCATGTGTGTCTCCTTTGATATGAAAGATCATTGTTGAACTTCAAAACAACTGCGCCAACAACAAATTCCACCTTGGAGAGCCAACCCGACATTCATCTCATGATCGTGCCGTAGAGCGCCCATGAAGTTCGATAGGGTGTCCGTTTTCGGTAGACCACTCTTCCCAAGACAACATCAGATCCTTCGAGGGCATTTTTTCTCGTTTGCCCGGAGTCGGATTCACCAGCGCTCATGGAGATGGGAAATGCCCATCCTGATGCTTCAAAGCCCTTGTACAGAATTGCAGCAGTGTGGTGTGGTAACGGTCGTCTGGGAAACTCCACGCCCCCAAGTCGATCGAACGAGCCGGCCAGTCCAGCTTTTTGTCCATCCTCATTTGCTGTGGACGACGCACTCGCTCACATATTCGACGTTCCTCCGGCACTCGGGACATGGCACCGAACCCCCTGCTTGGCCCCGGTGCCTGAGTGGGTGGCCTGGGCTGGCTGCCCAGCGGTGGGTGCGGCGATGGAGTTTCACTTCTGTGTCCTGATCTGCTCCCGGTTCTCGATGAAATGCTCGATCACCTTGCCGATCGCGTCGGGAGTAGACAGGATCTGCCCTCCGTGCCCGTCCCAGACGGGAGTCGGCCCTGAGATCCCTTTGAGCTGTTTTACGATCTCCCGGGGCTCGATCCCGGAGCGGAGTCCGAGCGAGATAAGCCGGCTGATCGCCTCGGACTGGGCCGCGGCATTTCCACCCGCCTTGCCGATCGTCGTGAAGACCTCGCAGAGTCCCGTTTCATCCTCGTTGATCGTCACGTACAGGTACCCCTCGCCGGTCTTCATCCGCTCGGTCACCCCAACAGTCATCTGCGGACGCTGCCGCGGCGAGCGGGGGTGCTTCTCGTCGGAGCGGGCGGCCTTTGACGCTTCCTGTTTCTTCGCAAACTCTTCGGTCTGGAGTATCCCCTCGCGGCTCCCCTCGCGGTACACCGTGATCCCTTTCAGCCCCGATCTGTAGGCAGTCATGTAGATGTCGGCGACGGTCTCGACGCTCACGTTCTCCGCGAGGTTCACGGTCGAGGAGATGCTGCTGTCAACGTACTTCTGTATCACACCCTGCATCTTGACGCGGAAGTACGGATCGATCTGGTGTGCTGTTACAACGTAAGGGGGCAGGTCTTCGTCGCTGCCGAACATCTGCTTGATGAGCGGGTGATAGACCTTGTATTCCGAATACGTCTCGCCGTCGTGGTTTTTCACTTTCCGGCGGTAGCTCGTGCAGAAGATCGGCTCGATGCCCGAGCTCGTCTGGGCGACGATTGATCCCGTCCCCACCGGGGGCATGGTGATGACCGTGCTGTTCCGTATGCCGTTCGCTTTGATGCTCTCCTGGATCTCGGCGGGAAGGCTCTGGACGAATTTGCTCCTGGAGTACCCCTCCCACGCGAAGAGCGGAAAAGGCCCCTTCTCGATCGCGAGTTCCACCGAGGTTTGGTACGACTCGTCCCGGATCGTGCGCATCATCTTCTCGGTTTCGTCGAGCGCTTCCTGCGTGTCGTACTTGATCTTCATCATCACCAGCGCGTCCGCAAGCCCGGTGATACCGAGCCCGATGCGCCTGTCCGAGGCCACCGCTTTTTTGATCTTCTCGAGCGCGTGGTTCTCCATGTTGTAGTCGATGATGTCGTCCATGAACCGGGTTGCCACGCGCGTCACTTCCGCGAGCTCCGCGTAGTCGAATTGCCCTTTGTCGTCGACGAACTTGCCCAGGTTGATATTCCCGAGGTTGCACGCGGTGTAGGCAGCCAGGGGCTGTTCGCCGCAGGGGTTCGTGCAGCTCAGAGGGTTGGCATACTCGACGTTGTGGTAATCCTTCATCGTGTCCCAGAAGATGATGCCGGGCTCGGCCGATGCATGCGCGTTCTTAACGATCTTGAACCAGAGCTCTTTTGCCTTCACCTTCCTGTATGCCTTCCCGTCCCAGCGGAGCTCGAAGTCCAGGTCGTTCGTGACCGCGTGCATAAACTCGTGCGTAATGAGCACGCTGATGTTTGCGTGCTGTACCTTGATCCGGCGCGGGTCGTTCTTGATCGTGATGAATCGCTCGATGTCGGGATGGTCCACGCGCATCGTCAGCATGAGGGCGCCGCGGCGTCCTGCCTGGGAGACCGTGTTCGTGCTTTCACTGAAGAGGTTCATGAACGCGGTCGCCCCGGGGGAATGGTCGATCGTCGCGTTGACCGCCGCCCCCTCGGGACGCAGGACGGAGAGATCAGTGCCGACACCCCCCCCGGTCCGGTAGACCATCGCCGATTCCGTAATGCACCTGTAAATCCCTTCGAGGCTATCTTCCTCGATCGGAATCACATAGCAGTTGGAGAGCGTCGGCCTGCGCCGTGCGTCCTCGCGCCCGGCGCCGTGCATGACGCGGCCCCCCGGAACAAACCGGAAATCGAACAGAAGCTCCAGGAAGCGGTTGTACCAGTACCCCTGGTCTTTTTCGACGGACGCAAGCGCCCTGGCGATGCGGTCCCACATGTGCATCGGTCCTTTCTCGCTATGCGAGAGGTACTTGGACCGCAGCACATCGGCGGCAAGGTCGTTGTCCTTATAGTAATCGTGGCCATCCAGAGCGAGGTCCATGACCTTCTCGTTCATCGTTTTCGAGCCTTTGATTGCGCGTGCCGTGTTCCGTGTTTCCACGGATGAAGTCTCCTTATGGGCCATTGAGCGTATCCTCGCATTAGAAAAGACACAGAGAAAACCATCCCCGGGTTCGCAATCAAATGTATCGTGGGGTGGGGGGCAGACTTATGGTGTACAACAGGACTTCAGCATTCCGCTCCTCTCGGCTTATTCATCTAGGAACCTGACTCACAGCCGTATCCATATTATTTCAAGAGGATCATCTTGCGCACAGAGATGGACGATCCCGCTTGAAGCCTGTACAGGTACACCCCGGAAGCCAGATTTGTCGCGTTGAGTGTCACCTGGTACGAACCCGGTTGAAGCTGACCGTTCACGAGTGTCGACACTTCCTGGCCGAGGTTATTGTACACCTTGAGCGTTGTCAGTCCAGCCGTGGGAATCGAAAAACTGATCTCGGTTGAAGGGTTGAAGGGATTTGGATAATTCTGTGCGAGGATCATGCCGGCCGGAAGCGAACCGGCGACGTCACGCACACCCGTTGTCAGCGCGACAAGATGCAGTGCCGCGACGGCATCAAGATTAGACGATGGACCGTCGTCAGCAACCCGGCCGGCCGCATCCACAATCTTCACGAAATGCACGGAATCAACCCCGATTTCCGCCAGATCAAATTTGTCCCCTCCGGATACCCGGGGGTCGAGCGGGTTGCCCCCAAGCGTCGGCGTTGCGCCAACAAGGTCGTGCCACACAGGAGCTCCTTGAAAGGGAAACTCGGTGAATGTCACACCATCCCTGCTCACGGAGACAATAGCTACCTTACGATAGACGTTGTTCGAATCTCCCCCTATAAAGAACGGATTCCCGAACACGGTGAAGTCGGGCCCCGGGCCATCGACGATTGCACGGCCGCTGTACTTCAAAATAATCTCACCTCCGGTCCCCAGCGACTGCAGCTCCTCCGGAATATCCGACGGCACTAACCCCGTGGCGGTTGGATCGGGGGGGCCGAGCACATTCATCGGAAAATACGGATTGGTTGAATCGAATCCTGGCGCTGCGTTGGGACCCTGTCGGTAGAATGTCACCGAATCGGGCCAGGGACGCAGTTGGGCTTGGGAAGCACTGCCGAGCAGACCAAGGGCCACCATCAAAGCGGGAAGATACGTCTTCATTGGACTCTCCCGAGATCATGCACCGCTCAGTTCCTATCGAAGCAACAGGATCTTCTTCACACCGATGTAGCCCGCGGATTCTAGTCGACAGAAGTACGCGCCGCTTGCAACCGCCTCCGCATTCCAGGTTGTCGCATACGAGCCGGGCTGCATGAAGTTGTTCACCAGCGTTGCTACTTCACGCCCGGCAACATCGAATATCTTGAGTGTAACATGCGCAGCCTCTGAAATGTGAAACCGTATCGTCGTCGAGGGGTTGAAGGGATTCGGGAAGTTTTGATCCAGAGCAACGCGCACAGGCAATGGCGATTGTGTTGCCACGTCGGTCGGAAAATCGGAGTACACAACCGCGCCGAAATACGAGGCTCCCGGCGTCAGCACAAAACGCCTAAGGGAATTGAGCGTGAGTGCATTGTACAGCGCGATACTTCCCGTTCCGGCCACGAAAAGGGTGTCTTTGTCTATAGCCAGCGAGCCGCCGATGATCGGATACGGGTTCCAACCTGTGCGAATCGTGTCAAGTAATGTGCCGTTATACGACATCAGTGAGTCAGAACTTGTGTAAGCAGTGTCCGTTGAAGCAAAAACAACACTGCTGATATTGCCGTTCATCATCACCGTGCCCACAGTGCTGTCTGTGGAAGGATTCAGAACCGTTATGCGCCCGGAGTTGTTATACGGGCCAGTGCTGACAACGTGCGGCCGCCCTATTATGTCGATGCCAATGTACTGTGGGTTTGTATACACAGTTACGGTCCGAATAACCGAGTCGGTGGTCGTCGAGATGATGGAGACCGTGTTGCCATAGGCGTAAGTGTTGGGGTCGTAGGAGTTGGCGACATACACCTTGCTGCCTGCCTCTGCAAGACCTTCGGGCCCTTTTCCGACCTGGATACGCTTCCCCAGCGTGTTGTTCCCGGCATCGAAGACCACAACGCTCGAATCCAACAGATACGAAACGTATGCCTTGGTATCGCTTACGAAAACCATGTCGTAAGGGTTTTTGTGGTCAGGTACCGGCACCACCAAGGCAGGCAGAGGCCGGACGTTGTTGATAATGTCCGTGACGCTGTAGATGGAAATGCTCGCATTCAATCCGACAAAAGACCCACCGGAATTCACCACATAGAGCTTTCCTCCACGAAGTATAAGGGCATTGGCGGAAGGGCCGATGGCAACCACGCTATCGCGCACCTCTCCCGTGGTCAGATTAATGAGGCATAGGGATTGGTTGCTGTATCCGCGAATTGCGAACAACACTTTGGTTGATGCGACTACGCCTTGCGAAAGCAAGAGTACGATGATCAACGTCATAGCCTTTTTCATTCTCGTTCCTTTCTTGTGAGAGATGTGTGACATGCATGTTTGCCAGTCAGGTCATTGCTTGAATGCAAAACTCCCCGGATTCACGCCAACATTGAATTGTGTCCTCAATTGTCCCGATGCCGAGTAGACATAGATGGTCCCGGGTTGTACGTAGTTCTTTGCGTCTGAAAGGTAGATATCGTCCGTATCATCGTCGACCCCGACACCGTAGAACCCGCTCCGCAAAAAGACTCCGAGCGATGCATGCACCCGCGTGTCGATGACGATTACGCTGTCTGTCGTCGGGACATATCCCAACCCCTCCTTGTTCATTGCGATATGGTAGGCATGCCCCCCGAGGAAAATGGATGTGACCACCGTCTCCGCTGCCGGATCAATGACGGCGATTCGCGCTGGCGTGTCACCGGTGAGAGGTTCACTCCCATCGCCGTAGAATCCCACGCAGACGACATATAGCATTTGTGCCGGCGTCACTGAGACATCCACCGGATTATCACCCACAATAAGCGTGTGCGTGACACTCAAGGAGCCGAGGTCCAGAACAGAAAGGGTATTTCCATACCCCAGTCCTGAATTCGCGACAAATGCCTTCCCCTGAACAATGGCGATGCCTTCCGGGTTAGGGCCGACTCCAATCCGGCGGACCACGGCCATGGTGATCACGTTCACTTCCAGGACCGATGCGTCATAGAGACAGGTCACGAGCGCAAGGGAGTCGTTGATGAATGCCATCTGCCGTGGGCTCCGGCCTCTCCCAATCACGATTGTACCGACGCTCGCATCTGTTGCCACATCAATGATCTCGATCTTGTTGGAGTTGTTCACGACGACATACCCCCTGCCATTCCGGATGACCATGCTATTGCCCACGTCCCCCAGCGGCCGATGATTTACCGTAGCAAACACATCCTGATAGACTACGCGCGACGCGTCATCGTAGTAGGAGAGCGTCGAATTGCCCCGGCCGAAATTCCCCTCGTTCAAGACATACACTCCCTTCACAGAAGGCAAGGGGGCCACGAGTTCCGGTCCGGTAGGATTCTGTACACAACCGACAAAGACAGTCAGGCACCAGATGACGATCAGAGAGATGGCAGCTATCATCGGCATCACAATTCAATTCCCAGTGTGCCACGAATGTCGCGCATCGGCATGGGGTAGAGCGCGATCACCTGGTACGACGAGTTGAACAAGTTATTGACCTCGACTTTGAATGAAGCCGTGAAGGGCCCGAGGGGGATGCCGTATCTCAGTGCCGCGGAGGCTACCGTGAAATCGGGAAGATATTGATCGTTGACCTCGGTTGTGTAGCGGTAGCTTATCCAGGAATGCCTGAGGTAGATATCCACTCCTCCAATTTTCGCCTGCACGATCGCATTGAACGTCTGCGGGGGCTCGTATATGAGGCGCTTCCCCTGCGTCGGATCACCGGGGTAGTCAGCACTCGTCTTCTTCACATCGGTCCAGGTGGAATTCAACGTTATTCGAAGCGCCCCGTCAAGACCGCTCCACGACGCTTCGACTTCAAATCCGCGAGAGACCGCCGAGGAAATGTTCTTCGGAGACCAGAGCGTTCCTATTGAAGGTACCCAGACTATCCTGTCCCTGCAGTCGATCGAGAAATAGGAAGCGTCCAGCCGGAGGGAGCCCCAGAGTGGTAGATCGGCGCGGAGACCTGCATCAAATGCGAGGGCCCGCTCGGGCCTCAGGAATGGATTTCCTCCGGAGAGCCAGTAAAGGTCGTTGAAATCGGGGGCCCTGAAACTCTTACCATAACTTGCCCGGAGACGCAGGCCGGGATCTTTCAGAAGGCCGATATTGAGCCCGAGTTTGGGGCTTATGTCACCGCTGACGTCCGAAAATGCATCATAGCGGACCGAGGGGTAGAAGATCATTTCAAACGGCGCAACCCATGGGAGGCGGATTATGTGCTCGGTGCTCATGAATGCACTCCTCTGCACTCTGACCGCAAACTGGGTCTCGCTGCTGGCGAGCGATACCCTCGCGTATTCCACGCCCGCCAATCCGGAAAGGGCGGGCGAGACCCGAAAGAGCGCCTGGGGGGTTATGATATAGTCGTGATTTGTGTAGAGGTCTCTCAGCTCCGTACCGTTTAAGAGTTCTCCCGGATTGTCGTAATGTTCATAGCTGTACTGGGCCGAACCGTTTAACCGCACGGAGATGATCTCAGCCGGGTCCCAGTCAATCGCCCCCCGGAGGACCTCCAGCCTGTCCCAGAGCCTCGCGCTTCCTCCCGAGGACGGGTCGGTTACCGCCTCCGGGCTCCCTCGGTCCGCATCAGTGTAGGAGAATGAGGCCGTGCCCCGAAAGGTCGGAGAGAGTCTCACGTCGCCCCGGAAGTCCCCCGTAAGCACCGAGTAATCGCCGTCGGATCGCCTCAGCATCGTCTGAGTCTGGCCGTCATCGTACCTGAATTCATAGTCCCCTCTTCCCTGATCCCGGCGTATCAATCCCCGACCTCCGAAATCTCCCCACCCTCCCCCCAGCTGAAGTTCGGTCGATCCTGAGTGGGCTGATCCTATGCCAGCGACGAATGACCCGTGGAGACCCTCTGGAGGAGGCGTGGTGATTACATTGATCACACCTCCTATTGCGTCAGCCCCGTACAGGGCTGATTCCCCTCCCCTGACGACCTCCACGTGGTCGACCGGAGCGGAAGAGAGGAGCCCAAAGTCTGCGAGTCCATTTTGGAATGAATTGTACCGCTGGCCGTCCACCAGGACGAGCGTGTGTTCGGGAGCCATCCCTCTCAGAGAGACAGTCTGCAAGGAAGACCCTCCACCGTATGAACGGAGAGAAAGCCCGGGTGTCCCGCTGAGTGCGGCACTCAGCAGGTTCCCCGGAACGCTTTGGATGTCATCGTGGGAGATAACGGTGACGCCCGCCGGAACCGCGGATGAGGAGGCACCCCATCGCGTGGCGGTGACGACTATTTCGTCCAGTGCGAATACGCGGGATAGGCTGTCAACGGAGGCGCCGGAGCCGACGGCGGTCCGGGAGCTGTCGGGTGCGGAGGCGTGCAGCGCTGCGGCAAGCGCTAGAGAGGATACGAACAGAAAGAATCGGGTTGCATGCATGATCGTCCCGGAACAATGAACCCCGCCACTCGAAGGGAATGACGGGGTCCCAGGACGCATCAAAAGGCGCTGCGGATCCCCTACCTTCCCGCGAAGGCAACTAGGGTGAAGATCCGGCAGGTCTCCTGGCTCATGGCGCTGTTACACGTGACGCCTTCCCGCCCGGACGATCATTGGACAGTGGCGGTCACGCAGTATGCCATTTACAGTTGCGGGGCAGCTTCCGATTTTAACGGAATTCCCTTTTCATCCCGCCCGAAGGCGGGACACCGAACCGTGAAACGCTAAGCGATGAAACCAATATACTCTGAAGGGCAAGCTAATGTCAATAGTTTTAGAAAACTTTTTAATGCGGCGTTCCGCGACAGGTTGTGTTGAGCGTTCATCGAAGCATAAATGGTCTCTGGAACTAAGCGATACGCGTGAATCCCGTGGAGTTGTCTCTCCTGGGCGGTCGAGAATTTGATCAAGAAGAAAACAACACTGCGATTCTGTTGGAAATCCCGCATGGCGAATCGGTGTGGAGCTTCACCGTCCTGCGTTGTGATTCAATCACGTTTGTCGATGTGAGGTACTACGCCGCCGACTCTTTGGGAAGCAAGAACAGGTGATCTCCTGACTCATTCAGGGACCTTATGAGCTTCCAGATACTCCCTGCCGTAACGGCCGATGAACATGCAGGAGCTGCAAACACCTCGTGCTTGGATGCAGGCAAGTTAGGAGCTAACGGCTTTTTCCAATCGATGGACTGCACACTTTCTTGCGTGACCCTAGCGCGTACTCTTCCATATGGCTTTGCCGACGTCGAGCAAGATGGAATCTGGGTCGCCGTAAACAAAAAGGCCAGAATCGCTCCAATCCTGATGTGAGAATCTGGTGTCATTCCAACACCTCGTGTCGATAAGCATAGAAATAGCAGGCGCATTCTGATCTTCCGGTTCTCCTCGGACACCAGGGAAGGCGGCAAGTGGATTGGACCGGTTCAACGGCAAGCAGTCAGATCCTAAGAACCCCAAGCCGAGTGGAGCGAGCAGGCATATGGTGTATCCACACACAATCGGCCTGCGTCCAGGACGAGGAAACGATTGCAGGCTCTCCTGGCGAACGCCAGGTCATGCGTTGCAATAAGCATGGAAGAATGTTGCTTTGCGAGGAACTCTGCCAGCCTCCTTCTCGCCGGCGGATCCAGAGAAGAGGTGGGTTCGTCAAGCAGTAGAAGAGGGGGATTGGCGATGAGGGCGCCTGCAAGGGCAACCGTATGGCGCTCCCCCTGGGAGAGTTGATGGATCAGGCGGTTTGCGAGATCCTCGGATTCGAGATTGTTCAGCATTCTTCTCGCTTCCTCGGCAGCTGCGCTGACGGACACTCCTCTCCGCCGAAGGGCAAATCCCACATCATCGAGAACCTTCGGGACGAGCAGTTGGTCTTCTGGTGTGGAAAAGAGGAAGCCCAACTGCGTGCGAACATCAGAGAGACGGTCGGGTTGCACGGGAACTCCGCACACGTGAATCGAACCGGCAAAGGGAACGAGGCCTGCGATGGCCAGGAGGAGTGTCGTCTTCCCCGAGCCGTTGAGTCCGAGCAAAGCAACTCTCTCAGATGGGCTCAGGCTCAGGCGATCCACCGCAATCGCCGGACTCGACCGATTGCCGTAGTGAACGAACACATCTTTGCAGGAAAGGATCTCGCTCATGGAAAATCAGTTGATGCGATAGGTGTGAAGAGCAACACTCGTTGCGAGCACCAGCACACTGAAGATCAGAAACAGCCATTCCTTCCAGGAGAGGTTGCCGTGTGCCTGAACGACGGGGGTGTCTCCAAATTGTCTCACTTCCATCGCGCTGGCAACCCGTTCGGCTTTGTAAAGCATCCTCGGTAACCAGACATTGGGGATGTTGCGCGCGAGGAGCAGCATACCATATCTGCCACCCGAACTGCTTCTCAATGCAATCGCATCGGAGGCTCTTCTCGTCTCCGCGAGGAGCACACCGGTCTGTTGAAGGATCTGCATGATGAGGAGCGTCAGCAACTGAACGTGAATGAGTCGATGAAGCCCTTCCTCGAATTCCGAAGTTGTCATCGTCGCCACGGAAGAGGCCGCTATGCCCATTGTCGCGGCCCCTCGCAAAAGCACGCTCCAAACGAACGCTGTCACATCTGTGGGGCTGCCGCCTTCAGAAATCTCGGGAAGAAATTGTCGGGCCAGGAGAATGACCGCAACAAACGGGATGTACCCAAGCAGGTACATACGTGCGAGCGGCCGGATCTGGGTCCTGGATATCCCACTTGCCACAATATGCAGTCCGGTCACGAACACGATGAGGAGGAATCCTGGCGAAGTTGCTGGAGCAATGAGACAGGCCAAAGCAAGAAGAAACGCTGCAAGCAGCTTGGCATGCGGTGCCCCGGAAGCCACAAGCGCGAGGCGATGTGGATGCGCAGCCTTTGACT
>Ga0335069_10009240_pt1 | contig 14051 bp, 11 predicted proteins | sample Lox_Sample_11_FD_206714 | JGI IMG/M metagenome (GOLD analysis project Ga0335069, IMG submission 206714) | Soil microbial communities from Loxahatchee National Wildlife Refuge, Florida, United States - Lox_Sample_1.1 | ecosystem: Environmental > Terrestrial > Soil > Wetlands | place: USA... | reverse complement strand
GTGCGTCTCCTTAACCGGCTGCAGCGTGCTCAGATCGCCATAGTTCAAAGGTGACTTGCGGAGCAAGGCAACGAGAATGAGTGCGATGGCGCAAGTCCACGCCACCAAAAAGAAGCCGTCGATGAGGCTCAGAGAGTACGCCTGAAGACGGAGCCGCGCTCCGATCAGATCGGCAGCGCGGGCCCCCGCCGCAGCAAGGCTCGGTGATTTGGCGTAAACACCCGCAGCTAACGCGTGGAGATTCCCGTCGGTAATCCAACTTCCCTGGGCCACATGCAGCCCCAGAAGATTCGAGTGCAGCTTCTCGCGTTCCGCGAGAAAGTGGCCCATGTAGATGGCTCCCGCTTGTCCACCGAATAGGCGAATAGTGTGAAAAAAGGCAGAGAATGTCAGGATCCACTGAGGTTTCATTAAACCCCCCGTGAAAACTCCCTGCAGGATGATGCATCCCACCAGTCCTATCAGAGAAAACGATTGTCCGACTCCCGTGAGCAACTCGGTGCGATAGTAGTTCTCTGCTGCCCACGAAGTTGTGTATTGGGAGTTCAAGACAGCCGCAAAGGCGGTGCAGGTTAGGCCCACCGCGAGGAGTAGCCGAGGATCCAGCTTATGCAGCATCATAAGCCCTGCGGTTAACGCGACCAGCAGAAGCGGAGCTGCGCTCCAGATGATGGCGGGGCCAATCTGATCCGCTTCAAAACCACGGACGGCCAGTGATTGCGGAATCAGGATGATGGTTAAGGTGAGAGTAAATCGAAACCAGAAGAGTAAGCTTCCGAGCAGGACCGTGTTCCATTTCCAGAGATAAGGGAGCGCGACCAGCGGGTTGGGACCGCGTAGGCGCCGTATGAGCGCGCAAAGGGTGAAGAACACGCCGGACCAAAACAATGCGTTGAATACGCCGGAGCGCCACCAGTCAAGCCTCTCACCTTGCTGCAGGGCAGTAAACATCAAGGCCAATCCAGCACTCAAGTGTAGGAACCCGACAAAGCTGGGCGCAGGACCGTCCTTCTTTCGCGCCGGGGCTGCCGGTATCCCGAGATAGATACAGATCATCATCAGCGGTGCAATCATGGCCGAATTCCAGAACATCCAGTGCCAGGAAAGATGTTCGCGGTACCAGCCATAGAGTGACGGCGCTACATTTACGGACCCATCGATAAACGTTGCATAGAACGCCATCGTGATCGGCAGGAATCGCAGAGGGCTGATACGAAGTGCAAAAGTCAGAGTGAGCGGATAAAACGTGCCTGATGTGAGCCCGGCGACGATCAACGCCGTAACCAGCAGACTGTAGCTGTGTATGAGCGGCAGGAAGGCACAGGTCACAGTGAATACTCCAGCCGCGAATAGAAGGATGCGGCGGGGCCCCAGCAAACCTCCGAGGTAGACGCTAAACGGCCCGATAAACATGAGGGCCGCGTTATAGGCGCTGTCGAGCCATGCCCCTTGGTCGTAACTGATACCGACGTGACCCCTTAGATCTGCCATACCCAGCGAAAGCATGCGAGCGGTAAGCGTAACCAGTCCGGCACCGATGAGGACGCCGAGAATCCCTAACAGGGGCCGCGTGGAAATCTCGGATGGAATCGCCGCGGCCGTCGCTTGTGCGATCTCTGCCGGCGCGAGGGCTCGGTTGATAGCAATGGAGGCAGCCATGGTGCTGTGCTATCGCCTCGTGCGGACTGTCGTAATGACCGAAAGGCCGGGTCTCAGTCTGGCGGCGAGGCTGGCATCATCGAGCCCGATCTTTACCGGAATGCGTTGGACGACCTTGGTGAAGTTGCCGGTCGCGTTGTCGGGCGGCAGCAATGAGAATTGCGATCCGCTAGCGGGAGCAATCTCGACGACCTTGCCATGAATAGTCTGACCCGGGTATTCATCTATGCGAATTTCAGCGGAGTCACCAACTTTCACGTTGGTCAGCTGCGTCTCGCGGTAGTTCGCCTGCACCCACTTGGTGACATCTACGAAAGGAATCACCTGCGTTCCGGGAGAGACCAACTGTCCGGGGCGCACCTGGCGTTCTCCGACGGTGCCGTCCGCGGGCGCATAGATTTTCGTGTAGCCGAGGTTCACTTGTGCGACAGCGAGGGCAGCTTCCTTGCCTCGCAGGTCGGCGACGAGCAGGAGTTCCTGGGAATTCAGAACGTCGAGGCCGTGGCGTTCGGCTTCGACTCCCGATTCACTACTGGAAAGCGTTGCCCTGGCCTGCTCCAGTGAAGCTTGACGGCTGACCAGTTGGGCGCGTGAGCGTTGTTCCTCGTCCACGACTTGCTCAACTTTCTGTCGCGTAGTGGAGTTGGTCTCGAAGAGAGCCTCCTGGCGTCGACGTTCCGATAGCGTGCGGTCGAGGTCGGCCTGCGCGGCCAAAATTCCCGCCTGCGCTGCCGAGATTTCGGCTTGGGCTTGCGATACTCCAGCCAGCGCACGGTTGATTTTGGATTGTTGCAACTGTTTCTGACGCCGGTTATTCTCAATCGCCGCTTTTGCCGCTGCTACCGCCGCCTTAGCCTGATCGACCTGCGCCTGGTAATCGTTGTCCTGCAGTTCGACCAGCAGCTCTCCTTTGTGCACCTGCTGATAATCCGAGACGTTCACTGCGCGAACAATTCCGGCAACCTTGGTGCTAAGGGGGGTGAGGTCGCCGCGTACGTAAGCGTCATCGGTCACCTGTTCCGCCTTGCCGCCTTCCCAGGAATTCCAGCTCCGAGTGAGCGTAACCAGGACAGAGAGGGCGAGGAGCACAACGAGCACAGGCGTGAGGTATTTTTGCCAACGGGAAGCGGGCTGTGGTGCTGCGCTCGGCCCTTTGCCAGGCGCTACCGGCTTCGATGCCGGTGCCGGAGACTCAACGGGAACGGCGGGGGCGGCGGACATTAATCACGCTCCTTCATCTGCAAGAGATCAGATGGGGGTAGAGTTTTCATTTTCAGCTTTCCAGAGAGCTAGGTGTCGGTTTGAGGGCCGCATTGCTTTCCTGGTCCTCGCTCGGCCGTCAGGTACAGCTCCAACGCTACAAAGCCTTTTGCACCTGACGTTCCACATCCCGAATTCTTGCAGTCGCGCTGACGACGATGCTGAGCAGTGAATCTCGCTCCAGAAGAGGTGATCCGGCGGTTGGAAACGACCACGTTTCGACGCACTAAATTGACACTGTCAGCCTGCCGACTCGCCGAGAAGTAGCTCGGAAGCGGTCATCTGCGGGTCCGGGATACGACGGCAGCTCGAATGTCCACTGTTTCCAGGTGTCTCGCCCCATTCTGTTCGCCGGCGCCGCCGCTTGCGTAAGTGGGAGCGCCCGCATGTGGGTCTGCTAGTCCGGGGTCTTCGAGCTCAACGAGCCGGTTAACAATCGCAAACAGGAAGCTGGCGGAGAACCCGCACATGAGCACACCTGTAACGCTCTCCACCGGCCCCATCATTCGCCAGATTTGCTTAAGAAAAAGATCTCCGGCGCCGACTGTGGAATAATTGGCCGCCGAGAAATAGTAAGCCGCCTCCCAGGTTGAAAAGAACCTCCAGCGATAAAACGACGCCCACAACAGAATCTCCAACATGTGCAAGCAGACAAGCAGAGCCGTGAATCGCACCACGAGCATGATGGAGCGGAAAAGGCCGAGCTGGTGAATGCCGTTGGGAAACTGAGCCTTTATCCACTGGATGAGAACGGCCATGCCCACGCTCTGCAAGATAAGCGTGAGGGTGACGAGAATGATCGTTAGGTAGCCTTGGTGGACGAAACTCATAGGCTGCTCAGTTCACCGCATCAATCCACTGAGCCACGGATCAGCTAACGGCCCGGCCCCGTCATTATTTGCCAAAACAAAGATTGCCATGAGCAAGCGCGGTCGGCTTGCGGGACATGTTGCAGCATGGGTCACCGATTCATCTCCCGAACCTTTTCTAATTGGATTTCATTGGACAATACGGTGCGGTGTGCGCTCGAGAGTTGCGCACAAGCTCGTGTCCGGGCCTCTTCAACATGCCGACACGTGCAGCCAAGAAGGAGGGAACAGTCATGCTCGGAATAGCCCTCCAGGATCGACATCACGAAGACAAAGCGCTCGAACACGTCGAGCGCCAACACAGCATCGGACTCCAGGCGTGTGTCCACGTCGCCCGCCCATTTGCCAATGTAGATTGGAACGGTAAACGACGATGAGATGGCAATACGGGGACGCGGTTTCAATTCACGAATTGCTTTTTGGATCACCGTGCGCTTCGCCCAGGAACGTGCCCACTTCTTAAACACGTGGGTTGCCTTCATGCAGTCTTCCCGACCTGCGACAAAGCATTGCTCTGCTTTGTCCTGATCGCAGGTCAGCTGGAAGGAAAGCCCGTACAGCTCATTCGGACCCTCATTAAACACGCTGCAGAAATCCTCGACGGAGGCATACTCATTTGTCTTTTCTTTCCCAATCTTTCTTTTTCGAGCGTAGGTCATGTCATTGCCTCTTCACTGTTTTGTCGAGTCCGCTCGAGCGACCGACGAAGTGCTCGTTAGTTCCGAATCGATGAGCGACACGACCTGGTCCCATATATGCGGATCATTTTCGATCTCGTGATGAGGCCTGTTGAACACTCTGGGGAGCCAAGGGTAATTGTCACAATTAATTTGCCCACGCGAGTACGTCATGCGGACGTTTCCCAAGATGCTGGTTCGTGTCGGATCAGCAGCGCGAATGACTGAGCGGCCGTGGATGAGGCCTCTTGGCTGATAGAAGTTGATTGCATTTTCTACATTCTCGGAAATTGTCGAATCGTCTTGCCCTGGTTTACGAACGCTGTCCAGCTGAATTGTGAGCAGCACGGGGATACCCAGCTTTCCTAATTCCCGAGCCAGTGTGACGGTTTGCGATGCACCCCAGCTGTGTCCGTAGATAATGATGCTTGCTTGCTCTTTCTCCGTGCTTGTGAGAGTGCCGTCACCGTAAGTGTCCAGCAGTTGCAGTACGCGCTGACGAGCCTTTCTCCCATCGTGATTGGAAAACACCTCCGCGTGCACAATCGCGGGATCCATATCTCGAAGGAGTGCGGCAAAAGTAACTTCCGGATGCCGTACGTCATCGCTCTTTACGAAGCCGCCCACAAACCCAATCACGATTGCCTTGCGCATGGACGGGTGGTTTCCAGTTTCGTAATTTCGTTGACATACCAACCGCAAAGCTTGCTTTAGCGGCAACGATGCCCAACGTTCTTTGCAAGAGCTTTCGGGTGATGCAGTACCGGAACCGACCCCACCCTTTTCTGAGAGCGCAGCTGCTTGGGCATTTGCAGGGAAGAGTTGCCAGGCGTATATCGCCCCGCAGCACACAAAGCTCGCGATGATCTTCCGAGAGCTAAGACGCTTCATGCCAATCTATAACCTCGTTTTGCACTCCCGAGAACATCGCTGTCCTTGCCGGGCATTGGGAGGCTCTGTTTGTGGTCCCTTGTCCACAGGGAATCTTGGCAGGTTCCAGCTTTGTGAGATGCCATTGTGTGTTCACTCCGTGCGGTACGGGTCTCTGATTGAAGACCCGTACCACACGTCGGACCGCGGCTATTAAAAGTGGTAGACGACGCCGGCTGACGGCGCTGCGATATGCGTCCAGGTATCTGTTTTCAGGCTGATGAGATTGAAATCCGGCGCTTTGTAAACGTATCCGCGATACTCTGCCCGTGCCGAAAAGTGTTTGGAGATGGCGTAGTCAGCCCCGCCGCCGTAAAGGAACGCGCCTTTGGCTTGCCAGGTGCTGCCGAAGACACTGCCACCGGCATTGTTGGTCGGATCGAAAACGAGCGCGCCGCCACCGCCCAGCACATACGGTTGCAGCTTGAGGACACTGGGCACTTTCACCACGGCCGAGCCCGTCACCGTGTGAATGTTGGTCTGCACACGGCCGGTCGTGCTGCCGAAATATCTTTGGGTGTTGCGGTCGTAGCCATAATTAGCTTCTGCCGAGAGCCAGCGATTGTAGTTATAACGATAGCCAATGAGGAACCCACCGGTGGCGGTCACATTGTCTCGAATACCGTTCCCGGTTGCATCCTTCGTGTAGAATCCCGTACCCACGGCGCTGATTTCTGATCGAAATTCCTGTGCGATTGCAGTCATCGACATCAGCCCTACAGCTGCCGCGACTGCCAGGACCGCTCGTTTCATTGCGTGACTTCGCTTATGCATGATTCCCGGTTCCCCTTAATTCTTTGTCTTGATCTAGAACGTGTTCGCGGGCGTTGCGCTCATTTATCACGAGGCAATCGGTGTGCCAAACGCAGAGCACAGCTAAGTGCATGAATGCAAGCTGCTGCAGCCGATCAATTGGTCAGGATTTCGACGGTGCCCTGTCAGAACGATCAGCGACTGACTAGCAGTTGTCACGCAACGGTTCCGAGTGACGGTTGAGGCGATGAGGCTGCGCATTCGTCAGTTAATGGGACCGGAGAAGTCGCCACTTTTGGAAGCCTGCTTGCATTCTGTACCTTCGTTCGATCGCCAAGGAGATTCGATTTGGAGTGAGGTAGGGTTATGCAAGTTGGTAAGCAATTCTTGCGAACAAACAGTTCGGTTGCCCTTGTGATGATGATGAGCTTTTCCGCAGCGAGTGCTCAGAGCGCCATTGATAGTGTGCACGTTGAGCCCCGAGTTCAAATCGCCAGATCTGCTTCTCCCCTGGCTCTAGCGAAAACGTCCATGGGAATGATCCGCACCTCCGTTGACCTGGTACTCGTACCCGTTACAGTCATGGATAGATCGAACCAAATCGTCACAGGACTCCAGCAGGAAAATTTCCATCTGTTTGAGGACAATCACCCGCAACCCATCAAACATTTCTGGAAGGAAGATGCGCCAGCTTCCGTAGGCATTGTTCTTGATGTGAGTGGCAGCATGGGAGCGAAGATCGAGCGGGCGCGCGATGCGGTGGTGGAACTGCTGAAAGCTTCCAATCCTCAAGATGAGTTCTTCCTACTGACTTTCGCTGACGAACCGATGCTTGTCCAGGACTTCACGTCCAATGTGGACGAAATCCACAGCAACCTGCTGTTCACAAGGCCAAAGGGAAAAACCTCTTTGATTGACGCAGTCGTTCTGGCAGTCAGCCATATGAAAAAAGCACGCTATCAAAGAAGGGCGCTGATGATCATCTCAGACGGGGGCGACAACCGAAGCCGCTATACCGAAAAAGATCTCGAGGCATTAATCAAAGAGTCTGATGTAATGGTGTATTCAATCGGCGTTTTCGATGCCCAGTCCAGTACCCAAGAGGAACGATTGGGTCCCGCGCTGCTTGCGAGCATGAGTGAACTCACGGGCGCCAGCGCCTATAGCCTCGAGAGTCCCGAACACCTTCCCGCCGTCGCTCAACACATCGCGAGGGAGCTACGCAATCAGTACATCCTTGGCTACAGTTCTGATGCCTCCCATAGCGATGGAAAGTGGAGGAAGATCAAGGTGAAGTTAACCGTCCCGCGAGGACTGCCATGGCTTCGCGTACAAGCCAGAACCGGTTATTACGGAGCGGCACAGTGATGGGCGCCCATGAAGCGTGTCCGCCCATTGACGGAAGCGGGCAGCGTGTCGCGGCGCCGTACAGGAGTCAGTCCATCGCCACGGTGCGGAACAAGAATTGCCAGTGCAGAGTCTTTCGAGCGCTTGGCAGTTGCATTGCATAAGCAGAGTCGAGGGCGGCTTCCGAAAGGCTGCCAAAGGAGACGGCTATGGATGGTGACTACGTATTTCTCTGTGGGGTGATGTGGTGCGCTTACGGACAACAGGATGCCGGCAGCGAGTTGCTCAGAGCTGCCGAGTCCCCCGACCCGGACCTCAGCGCGTTGGCCGTGGCAATGTTGGCACAACGCCCGCACTCGTTTCGGCATACAGAGGCATAGGATTCGTTTCGACCTCGGGAGGACGCCATGTGGATGAGGTTGTGTCCATTATGTAAGGTGATGTTGTGCAAGGCAAAGCTGTGCGAAGCAATCCGTTGTCGGTGTGGCTGGGTTTGGTGAGCCCGCATTGTTGAACTGGACAGCAGTGTCTTTGGCAGTAGCGCACCATCACGTGTGATCCGATCATTCGCTGAGATTCTGACTCGCAATAATAAGGATTGTGAGTGGAAGGCGGATACGCGTCGATCTTCCCGACCTCTCCTCGATGGCATCCACCAACACTACGCGATCGTCAACTACAATCGGATCGCTGGTTAACACGTAATCTCTACCATATAGCCTGATCTGCCCCCTTCGCCCGTAGCCCAATCTTTTGAGGCTTTCGCAAAGGTCTCTCTGCCGTTCTTCCGTCATCACCTCGCTACTCCCAGCAAGCACCGGGTCTCTCGATCCACCCACGATCGCCAACTCAAGGCTGCGTGAACAACTCTGAGACGTCGGGAGCAGTTGCGGCCGCTCCCGGGAATTGCTGAATTCCAAGCGCTCTCAGGCACAAACGCAGGATGCCTTCATGGTGGAGGAGCTGATCGAATCGTGTACCAGGTTTTGTTTTAGAGCTGATGATGAGAGCCGGTATATGGCCTCCGCCGTGGAGGGATGGCTGCTTCGGATCAAGTCGATTGTCGGCGTGTGGTCCTCGGCTGCAGGCCTCATCAAACAGAATGATCAGCAAACCGCTGCGCTTGAAATCCGCATCCTCGACCAATGGACGAATGTCCCTGTTGAGCCACTGGTCGATCTGTTGCAACGCGACATGATCGCCGCAACCTGCCTCCCTGCGAGTTTTCGCATTATCGTGTCCGTTATCGTAAATATTGGGCACGATGAAGGAATAACTCGGAAAGCTACGATCACGAAGATCCTTTTCGAAATTCCCGGCAAAGGGCACAAGATTGGTCGTTTGCGCGGGATAGTCTCGGGTCCCATGCACCACTGTGCTGAAATACGAAAACGGATCGTGGCGCCTGACATACGCACCGTGACTGGACGTGAGTGATCCCGCTTCGGGAAGATCCTCCAGATACGCTTTCCAGGTCTTCTTGTTGTCGGTCAAAACGCTTGCGATGTTCGCTCCGGAAACATCTCCACGATGCAGGTCTGCCAGCACTCCCTCTGAAGCCCAGAAACTGGAAACCCCGGCCTGACCAGCCGTGAGCATGAAGTAGTTGTTCACCGAAGGATGGGTATTGGAGTAATAGTTTGTGGCAATGCCGTATTCACGGACTAACGAATTAAAGTAGGGCAGGTCCTGAGTATTCCCGACTACGTCGTCGTAGCTCTGGTTTTCCTCGACCACAACGAAGACGTGCTCGAATTGAGGAATCGCGGCGCCGGGCACCGGTTCCGAAGCCCCATAACCATAACCTGGAACGATTCCGGAAAGCAGCGCAGTCAATAGGAAGATGACGTGATTTCGCATTGAGAGACCTATGCCTGTGCTTCCGATTCCACCGTCTCCCTCACGATGTGGGAAACGCTATCCTCAACAGCCTCTCGCACAGCATCCTCGAGCCGGTGCTCGAATTTGCCGCTGGCAAGTTTCACGCCCGGGATCTCTTTGAGGGCTTGCTTTAAGGCCCGCTCTACCAGAGGCTCCAGGGGCAGTTCCCGAACGACGGTTTTAGCTACTCGCTCCACGGCGCGATTTACCGGAACTGCTTTCTCTTCGCCTTCTTCCGTTCGGGGTTTCAGCGTGGCCCAGTCGTTTTCGAAGACCTTCAGCAATGAGCGCACCATGGCGTGATGCTGCGTGATTAGACCGAGTTCGCGACGCCTGTCGAGTTCGGCCTCGCGCAAACTCTGGCTGCCAATAAAGGCCGCCTGGCGGTCGCGAATGATCGTTCGCGTGTGAAAACGCATCCGCATAAGGCCATTGGCGCCGAGCTTCGGCGAACCCTTCTTCATCTGGCCTATGATCTGAATCTGGACTCCTGCTTTCGCACGCTCTCGCAGCAGCCGGATCATGCCCGGATCGCTGATCTCTGGGTCATAAATGAACAGTTGTTGCTCCGCCTCTTCGATGAACCGGGAAAGCTGCTGTCGCGCATTGACGGGGCTGACAATGAAACTTGGCAGTTCGGGTGTGTAGGGCTGGCGCCTGACATCTGCCTCAAAAAGCCTCGCCGCCTCTCGCACGAGATCGGGGCTTTTCGTGATCAAGCCGAAGCTGCGTGAGGTACCGATATCCAAATAGGTATAGTTGAAGGTCAGCAGGTAAAGAACCCGGCGATCCACAATCATGAACTTGTAGTGGTAGCGCAATAAGTCGTCAGCCGTGCGTGACACTTCTATTCCTGCTGGAAGAAAATCCATTTCTAATGTCCGCAGATGTTCCTCTTCTCCACGGTTGGTGTTGGCGATAAGGGCATGCACAGACACTCCCCTGGCTACCGCCCGTTCGAGCGCGCGTTGGATGTCGGTTCGATCGAAACGGAAAATCGCAATTTCAATACTCTTCTTCGCGTGATCGATGGCCTTGATGAGCGGAGTCACGCCATCGTTAGGCTCAAGGATAAGTTTCACGTCTGTGCCCTCAGTGATCCTGCTTCGCCCTGGTTGTGCACACGAGGGGCCAAAGATTCAGTGCGGACGCGGAAGAAAGATCATCATTCTGGCTCGGTTCGCAATCTATTCAGTGGCGCCATATGTCCAGGCTATCGAATTCCTGACAGCATGTCATCGAAGCGTTCACATATTGACGTTCTCGCCAGCAAAAGCGTCGCCCTACCGTCTTTGCGCATTTAACGACCGGTTCCTGCTAATTGTCCTATCCCTCAACAGATGAGCGAGCTCGCAAGCGCATAAGCACCGATCAGGTCCTTTGGTTAGCGGCATGCATGTGTGCAGGTCCAAGCGGCTTCGCGAAACCGTTCTTGCTCTGAAGCGAGTGTGGCTATCGAGAGAACAGGGGCAGTGTCGCCGCCATCCGAAATTAGCCCGTGAGGAAATAATTATGAGTAAGTCTCATTTGGAACATACTGGTCCGCTTCGTAGAAATTCCTTTGCACTTGGCGCAATCGTGCTCTCGATTTCATGTTGGGCTGTGCCCGCCCTCGCTCAAACAGCGGCCCTCGAGTCCGCGTTGCCGGACGCACCTTCGGCCAGTTCTGAAAAGTCAGCCAGTTCGTCCGCGGTTGCGGCGGTTGCCCGTACACCCATTTCCACCCATCATTCCCTGACCTTTGGAGAGCGGGCCCACGTTTACGCACGTTCTGTCTTTAGCCCGATGACGATCATCGTTCCCGCCATCGGCGCCGGAATCGGCCAGGCGCAGGATGAACCCCCAACTTGGGGAGGAGGCGCAGAAGGCTTCGGCAAGCGTTATGAGTCGGCAGCGGCGCGACTGGTAATCTCCGAGACTGTGACATTCGGCTTTGCGGTCGCCGACGGAGAAGACCCACGTTACTTCCCATCGGAAGATCGTAGCGTCTGGGGCCGTACACGTCACGCCGTAGTGTCAACGTTTGTTTCGCCAACTTCACACGGCGTCACAATTCCGGCGTTTTCTCGTTTTGTAGGCGCGTACGGTGCCGCCTTCATTTCGAACACCTGGTATCCGGATAACCGAGCCACTGCTGGAGACGCTGCCATACGAGGAACATGGGCTATGGTTGGCAACTTAGGCATTCGCCTCGCGAGTGAATTTGTGCCATTTGCCCGGAAGTACCGGCAGTAAGAGGAGAGTGAAGGGCTCGATCTCATTAGCGGGCGCGGAGAGACGCGTGACACTCCGCCGGGAAACGACGCTAGAACGGCTGACGGTAGGTTCGCTCTTGCGTCCCTACGCAAAGCCGCTTGCGATCGCTCTGCTTGCTGTTGTTGGAGCAAGTATTGCGAGCCTGCTGCAGCCCTGGCCCCTGAAGGTCGTGTTTGACATGATTGGCGGCGGCAAACCGCTGCATGGCTGGCTCAAGCACTTTGTTCATGCGGATCTCGGGCTTCATCAATTGGGAGTCATCGAGTTCGCGGCTGGTGCCGTAGTCGCAATAGCCGCATTCGATGCGCTGTGCTCTTACCTTCAGAGTTACATGACGAACAGCGTAGCCCAGTGGGTCACACGGGACCTGAGGATCACTTTATACGAGCACATCCAACAGCTGCCGCTGGCCTACCACAAGCGAGCGCAGACTGGCGATCTTCTCAGCCGTCTCACCACCGACATTGATGCGGTGCAGAGTTTCGTTGTCTCCGGACTGGTCGGACTCATTACTGATGGCATTACTCTGGTGGGCATGATTGGAGTCATGTTTTATCTGAACTGGCGTTTTACGCTGATCGGACTGTCCGTCGCGCCCGTGCTATTTCTTCTGACCCATTCATTTACACGCCGCAGCAAGAAGGCGTCTCGCGAGGTTCGAAAACAGCAAGGACGGCTCGAATCGCTCATGCAGGAACGTCTTTCCGCAATTGGAGTGGTGAAGGCGTTTGCCCGGGAAGAGTTTGAGCAAGAGCGCATTGACCAGGGAAGCAATGAAGTGGTCAATATGGCTTTGCGCGCCCGCAGCCTGAAAGCCAAACTCTCGCCGTTGGTCGAGATTGTGGTGGCGTTCGGAACCGCCATCGTGCTGTGGGCTGGGGGACGATTGGTCCTCGCGGGCACCCTCTCTGCAGGCTCGCTGATCGTGTTCATCTGGTATCTCGGAAAGATGTACAAACCAATGCAGGACTTCGCCAAACTTGCAGACGCCTATTCCAAGGCAGCAGTGGGATACGAGCGTATCCGTGAACTCGTGGATGTGGTGCCGGATCTACATGACCTGCCGACTGCGAGTCCGGCGCCACGTTTCAGTGGTGAGATCGGATTTGAGAACGTGAGCTTCGGCTACGCTGAGGGGCACCCGGTCCTCAACGAGGTTCATTTCACCATTGAGCCCGGCACGATGGCGGCGCTGGTAGGGCCGACCGGGGCCGGGAAGTCCACGATCGCAGCCATGATTCCCCGGTTATTCGATCCCGACTCGGGCAGCATCACAATCGACGGACGTGACATACGTGAGTTCACACAGAACTCACTGCGAGATCAGATCAGCTTCGTGCTTCAGGACAACATTCTCTTCCACACCAGCATCCGGGACAACATCGCCTATGGCAAGCCGGAGGCCACGCAGGAGGAAATCCTGCGCGCTGCCCAACTTGCGGATGCCGACGAGTTCATCTCGAAGCTGCCCAATGGCTATAACACAATCGTTGGCGAGCGAGGCGGTACTCTATCCGGCGGTCAACGTCAGCGAATTGCTATTGCTCGCGCCATTATCCGCGACACCCCGATCCTCCTGCTGGACGAACCCAGTTCCGGGTTAGACGCGGCTTCCGAGCAGATGGTCTTTGAAGCGCTTAAGCGACTCATCAAGGGCAAGACAACGTTAGTGATTGCGCACCGCCTATCAACGGTTCAAAGAGCCGACGTGATCATGGTTCTTAACGAAGGGCGCATTGTCGAATCGGGAAAACACGAAGAGTTGCTGGCGCGGGGGGGACTCTACGCGAGGCTCTACGAAATCCAGTTTGCGAGACAAACTGATGCCATTTGTGGCATTGCTTGAGGTGATGGGATGAGAGGTCAGGTCAAAACAAGAGCTATGGTGCTCAGGACCGAGGCACGTGGACGGCAAGTGGCACGAACGGCTATCTGCGTGGTGTTGATCAACGTATCGTTTCTGCTCTTGACGCTCCCGGCCGTAGCCAAAGACAAACGGTCTCGTTTGGAAACAGATCATCAAAAGTCCAGGGCCGTCCTATGGTCCAATCCCAGCGACATTGCTTCGCGCGACTTATTCTACGGGCCCGGTGGAAAGGCTCATGAACCGCATACGACCTACACGTTTATCAAGGAAGACCTCAACGGTTCCAACCCCAAGTTCGATGTACACGATGAGAGCGGCACGAAATGGCGGGTGAAGCTTGGTTTGGAGGCCCAGCCCGAGGTCGCAGCGACTCGCTTGCTGTGGGCAGTCGGGTACTTCACCGAAGAAGATTACTTTTTGCCGGCTTTGCAAGTACAGAACATGGAACCGCTGAAGCGGGGTCGGAAACTGATCGGCCCCGACGGCACCATGCATAACGTTCGGTTAAAGCGTGATCTGAAGGGAGAAAAGAAAGCAGGCGATTGGGATTGG
>Ga0335069_10009239_pt1 | contig 14052 bp, 12 predicted proteins | sample Lox_Sample_11_FD_206714 | JGI IMG/M metagenome (GOLD analysis project Ga0335069, IMG submission 206714) | Soil microbial communities from Loxahatchee National Wildlife Refuge, Florida, United States - Lox_Sample_1.1 | ecosystem: Environmental > Terrestrial > Soil > Wetlands | place: USA... | reverse complement strand
CGCGTGCTCGAGGTCAACCTCACCGCGCCCTATCTCGTGTGTCGCGCGATCGTGCCGCACATGGTGAAGGCAGGCTGGGGCCGCATCGTCAACATCGCGTCCATCGCGGGCAAGGAAGGCAATCCGAGCGCCGCGCACTACAGCGCCTCGAAGGCCGGGCTGATCGCCCTCACCAAGTCGCTCGGCAAGGAGCTCGCGACGAAAGGGGTGCTCGTGAACGCCGTGACGCCGGCAGCCGCGAAGACGGCCATGTTCGCCCAGATGACGCAGCAGCACATCGACTTCATGCTGTCGAAGATCCCGATGGGCCGCTTCGTCGAGGTCGAGGAGATCGCGGCCCTGGTGACGTGGCTCGCCTCGGAAGACTGCTCGTTCTCGACCGGCGGTGTGTTCGACATCAGCGGTGGACGCGCCACCTATTGACTCCGGCCGCCAACGGCGCGCCGCTATGATCCACCGCCTCGCCAGAGCCGGTGACGAACCATGAAGCTGCATATCCCGATGCCGTTGCTCGCGGCCGCCGCGCTGCTCGCCGCGTGCACATCGACGCCGTCCGCGCCGCCTGCTCCTTATGTCGTCGCCGCGGTACAGCCGACCGCCGGCAACCGGGCGAGCGGCACGGTGTGGTTCGTCCAGCAGGGGCCGGAGGTGCTCGTGCGCGGTCGCATCACCGGGCTGAAGCCCAACCAGGAGCACGGCTTCCACGTGCACGAGAAGGGCGACTGCTCCGCCCCCGACGGCACCAGCGCGGGCGCGCACCTCAACCCCGACGGCAAGCCGCACGGCCCGCAGGGCGGGCCGCATCACGCGGGCGACATGCCCTCCCTCAAGGCGGATGCAACGGGCACGGCCGACTTCCGCATCACCGTTCAGGGTACCGTGCTCAGCGGCGCCCCGGGCGACTTCGCCGGCAAGAGCGTGGTCGTGCACGCGGCGCCCGACGACTACACGACCCAGCCGACCGGCAACTCGGGCGCCCGCATCGCCTGCGGGGTCATCGGCAAGGCGGCGGGGCAGGACGCGAGCGGGCGCACGGTCCCGATGACGTAAGCGGATCGCGCCGTTCCAAGCGCCGCGGACCCACCGCCGCATCCCGATTCCACCGCCTCGCGCAAGACGTGACCGGCCCCGCTGCCGCGCCGCGCCGGCGCATCGCCGCCATCGTCAACTCCGGCTCCGGTCCGGGCCACGGCGCCGCCATCGTGCCGGAGCTCCAGGACCTGTTCGCACGAGCCGGCGCGCGCGTCGACGTGCACGTCGTGCATGACGAGCGTTCGATCGCGGAGGCGATCGCGGCGGCGCGTTCGTCCGCCCCGGACGCGATCGTCGCCGGCGGCGGCGACGGCACCGTGAGCCGCATCGCCGGCGACATGGCCGGCACGGGGCTTGCCTTCGGAGTGTTGCCGATGGGCACGCTGAACCACTTCGCCAAGGACCTGGGCGTGCCCGTCGAGCTCGAAGACGCCGTTCGCACCATCGTGCACGGCGTCGCGGCTGCCGTCGACACGGCGGTCGTCAACGATCGTCGCTTCGTGAACAACTCCAGCCTCGGCCTCTATCCCGACATCGTGCGCGAGCGCGAACGCCAGCAGCGACGGCTCGGTCGCGGCAAGTGGTGGGCGTTCGCGTGGGCGGCGGTGAGCGCGCTGCGCCGCTATCCGTTGCTGCACGTGCGCCTCGTCGTCGACGGCGAGACGCGCACGCGGCGCACGCCGTTCGTCTTCGTCGGCAACAACGCCTACGCGATGGAAGGCTTCTCGATCGGCGAGCGCTCGAGCCTCGACGACGGGTGCCTGTCGCTCTACGTGGCGCCGCTCGCGGGCCGCTGGCGGCTGCTGCTCCTGGCCCTGCGCGCCCTGCTCGGCCGGCTGCGGCAGGCAAAGGACTTCGAGGCCACGCTCGCGAACGAGATCGTGATCGAGAGCCGCCACCGCCGGCTGCGAGTCGCTGCGGACGGCGAGGTCACGTCGATGAACCCCCCGCTGCGCTACCGCATCGAGCCGCGTTCGCTGCTCGTGCTGCGGCCGGGGTCCGCCCACGACTGAGCGCGGCGATGCGCACGCTCGCGCACCTCTCCGACCTGCACTTCGAACGCGTCGACGCCGATCTGCTCGAACCGCTCGCCAAGGCCGTGCGGCAGGCGGCGCCGCACGCGGTCGTGGTCTCGGGCGACTTCACGCAACGCGCGAAGGAGCGGGAGTTCCGGGCGGCGCGCGCCTTTCTGGAGACCTTGCCGAAGCCGCAGATCCTGGTCCCCGGCAACCACGACGTGCCGCTCTACCGCGTCTGGGAACGCTTCCTGTCGCCGCTCGGCAAGTTCCGGCGCTGGATTTGCGCCGACCTCGAGCCCGCGTGGCACGACGACGAGATCGCCGTCATCGGCGTGAACACCGCGCGCTCGCTCGCGTTCAAGGGAGGACGCATCAACGAGGAGCAGGTCCGATCACTGCGCCAGCGGTTGGGTCCGCTGCCCGACCGCGTGACGAAGGTCGTGGTGACCCACCATCCCTTCGACCTGCCCGACGAGCCGCACAAGGACGAGCTCGTGGGCCGCGCGCGTCCGGCGATGGAAGCGTTCGCCCAATGCGGCGTCGACGTGCTGCTGGCCGGCCACTTCCACACCAGCCAGAGCGGTTCGACGTCCGACCGCTGGGAGATCGCGGGCTACGCGGCGCTCGCGGTGCAGGCCGGCACCGCGACGTCGACCCGCGAGCGCGGCGAGGACAATGCCTTCAACGTGCTGCGCCTCGACCGCGATTCGGTCGACGTGGAGCGCCACGTGTGGCGCCCCCGCGAGCGGGCCTTCGCCTGCGATCGCGTCGAGCGCTTCCGGCGCCAGGGGCAGTGCTGGATCGAGTTCGGCGCCTGAGGTGCGGCGTGCGCGACGGGGGATCAGCCGCCCGTCGGCACCTTCGCGGCCGCGGCGGCGGCGATGCGCGCAGCCTCCTGCTCCTGCAGCTGCCGCCACATGACCTTGCCCGATCCCGACTTGGGCAACGCGTCGACGAACTCGACGAGTCTCGGCACCTTGTAGGCCGCCATGTGCTCCTTCGACCACGCGATGATGTCCTCGGCCGTCGTGTTCTGGGCGCCGGCGCGCAGGACGACGACCGCCTTCACCGTCTCGCCGCGATACGGATCCTTCGAGCCGACGATGCACGCCTCCTGCACGGCGGGATGCTTGTAGAGCAGCATCTCGACCTCCGCCGGCCACACCTTGAAGCCGCTCGCGTTGATCATGCGCTTCAGGCGATCCGCCATGAAGAAGTAGCCTTCCTCGTCCATGCGGCCGAGGTCGCCGGTGCGGAAGAACGTCTTGCCGTCGAGCTCGATGAACGCATCCTTCGTCGCCTCGGGGTGGCGCCAGTAGCCCTTGAAGACCATCGGGCCGTGCGTCACGATCTCGCCCACTTCGCCGGGCGGGAGCTCCTTCAGCGTCTCGGGATCGACGACGCGCGAGTCGACGCCGAAGATCGGGATGCCGAGGCACTGCAGCTTGGCGCGCTCGGGCGGGTTCGCGTGCGAGGGAGCGGCCGTCTCGGTGAGCCCGTACCCCTCCGCGAACGTCAGCCCGAACTCCGCCTGCACCCGCTCGGCGACCGCGTGCGGCATCGCCGCGCCGCCACCGCTCAGCGACCGCAGGCTGGAGAAATCGAACGACTTGTAGTTCGGGCTGCCGAACAGGTCGATGATCATCGTGGGAATGCAGGTCCAGTGCGAGATGCGGTGGCGCGAGATGAGTCGACCCGCGAGCTCGCGGTCCCAGCGCGGCATCAGCACCTGCGTGGCGCCGGCATAGACATTGGCCAGCACGCTGTACACCATTCCGGTGATGTGGAACATCGGCACGACGGCGAGTGCCACCGGCTCCGGGCCGCCGCCATAGCTCCAGATGCCGCCGACGGTATTCGACATCAGCGTGCGATGCGTGTGCATGCAGCCCTTCGGCAAGCCGGTGGTGCCCGACGTGTACGGAAGCATCGCGAGGTCGTCGGGTCGCGCGGTGTGTGGCCCGGGCGAGAGGCCCTGCTCGAGCGCGTCCGACCAGCGCACCGCGTTCGGCGGCAGCGGATGCTCCGCTCGCAGCCACGCATCGATCGGCGCTGATGCGGCTTCGGCAGGATCGACCGATGCCGGCATCGCGTCGGTGTAGCGCGTGACGAGGATCTTCGCCAGCCGCTGCCCCTCGGGCACGGCCGCGTTCGCGCTCGACACGATGCCGGCGAGGTCGGCGGCGCAGATCACGACCTTGGTGCCGGGGTCGGAGATGTAGTGCTCGAACTCGTCGGCCCTGTTCATCGGGTTGACCGGCACGACGACGGCGTTCGCGCGCAGCACGCCGTAATAGGCCGCCACGAACTGGGGGCAGTTCTGCAGGAAGATGGCGACGCGATCCCCCGTGCCCACGCCGACGCTCTGCAGCCAGCCCGCGATCGCTTCGGCCTGGGCGTGCAGCTCGCGGTAGGCGAGCGGACGCCCGAAGAACAGGTAGGCCGCCTTGTCGGGATGGCGCCGGGCGGTGACCTCCAGGTTGAACCAGAGCGACGTCTCGGGAATCACGAGCGCGCGCGGCAGGCGGCGCGGCCAGACCGCGAAGTGCGGGCGATCGGCGGGGACATCGAAGCAGGTGTCGGACACGGGCTCTCCTCGGGGATGCGCCGATTTTGGCGGCCGGCCGGGCGGCCCGCACGGGGGCGGACTCGGGGTATTCGCCAACCTAGAATCGACGCCACACATGAGCACGATCCTGCAGTCGCTTCCCACCGGCCAGAAGGTGGGCATCGCGTTCTCCGGCGGTCTCGACACGAGCGCGGCGCTGCACTGGATGCGCACGAAGGGCGCCGTTCCGTACGCCTACACGGCGAACCTCGGCCAACCCGACGAGCCCGATTACGACGACATCCCGCGCCGCGCGCTGCAGTACGGCGCGGAGCAGGCGCGGCTCGTCGACTGCCGTGCACCGCTGGCGGCCGAGGGGATCGCTGCGCTGCGCAGCGGCGCCTTCCACATCTCCACCGCGGGCGTCACGTACTTCAACACCACGCCCCTCGGGCGGGCCGTGACCGGAACGATGCTGGTCGCGGCGATGAAGGACGACGGCGTCTCGATCTGGGGCGACGGCAGCACGTTCAAGGGCAACGACATCGAGCGCTTCTACCGCTACGGCCTGCTCGTCAACCCGGCGCTGCGCATCTACAAGCCGTGGCTCGACCAGGCGTTCATCGACGAGCTTGGCGGCCGGGCCGAGATGTCGGCGTTCATGGCCCGCGCCGGGTTCGCCTACAAGATGTCGGCCGAGAAGGCGTACTCCACCGATTCGAACATGCTCGGCGCGACGCACGAGGCGAAGGACCTCGAGCAGCTCTCGACCGGGATCTCGATCGTGGAGCCCATCATGGGCGTCGCGTCCTGGAGGGACGACGTCGCCGTGCGCCGCGAGACGGTCAGCGTGCGGTTCGACGAAGGCCGGCCCGTGGCGCTGAACGGCGTCGAGCACCGCGACCTCGTCGAGCTGCTTCTGGAGGCCAACCGCATCGGGGGCCGGCACGGGCTCGGCGTGAGCGACCAGATCGAGAACCGCATCATCGAGGCCAAGAGCCGCGGCATCTACGAGGCGCCGGGCATGGCGCTGCTCTTCATCGCCTACGAGCGGCTCGTGACGGGCATCCACAACGAGGACACGATCGAGCAATACCGCGACAACGGCCGCCGCCTCGGGCGCCTGCTCTACCAGGGGCGCTGGTTCGATCCCCAGGCGATCATGCTGCGCGAGAGCGCGGAACGCTGGATCGCACGAGCGGTGACCGGCGAGGTCACGCTCGAGCTGCGCCGGGGCAACGACTATTCGATCCTCAACACCGAGTCGCCGAACCTCACCTACCAGCCCGAGCGCCTGACGATGGAGAAAGGCGCATCGGCGTTCTCGCCGCAGGATCGCATCGGCCAGCTCACGATGCGCAACCTCGACATCGCCGACACGCGCGACAAGCTGGCGACGTACGCGAAGGCCGGATTGCTGACGACCGGCTCGGCGCTGCCGCGCCTCGGCGACGGCGACTGAACCGGCGCGCGCCGTCCTCGGCGACGCTCAGACGACGACCGGCTCCGGCTCGAGCCGGATGCCGAAGCGGCCGTAAACGCTTTCCTGGATCGCCCGCGCGAGGGTCATCACCTCCGAGCCGATCGCCGCACCACGGTTCACCAGCACGAGCGCCTGCTTCTCGTAGACGCCCGCCTGGCCCACGCTCTTGCCCTTCCAGCCGCACGCGTCGATCATCCAGCCCGCCGCAAGCTTCACGGTGCCGTCGGGCAGCGGGTAGTGCACGATCTCGGGGTCGCGGCCGATGATGTCGCGGCACTGCTCCGGCGTCACGACCGGGTTCTTGAAGAAGCTGCCGGCGTTCCCCACCGCGGCGGGGTCGGGAAGCTTCGCACGCCGGATCGCGCACACCCAGTCGAACACCTGCCCCGGTGTCGGCGCGTCGACGCCGGTCTCGACCATCTTGCGCTGGACGTCCACGTAGCCGGTCACCGCGCGCCACGGCCGCGGCAGGCGAAAGCGAACGCGCGTGATGACGCTGCGGCCCGCGAGCGAGTGCTTGAAGGCGCTGTCGCGATAGCCGAACGCGCAGATCGGCGCGCGCAGCGTGACGCTGCGGCCCGTGACGAGATCGACCGCATCGAGCGACTCGAAGCGATCCTTGAGCTCGACGCCGTACGCGCCGATGTTCTGCACCGGCGCGGCGCCGACGGTGCCGGGAATGAGCGCGAGATTCTCGAGTCCGGGGTGATCCTGGCCGAGCGTCCACGCCACGAGCTCGTGCCAGTTCTCGCCGGCGCCGGCCTCCACGATCCACGCGTCCGGACGTTCCTCGACGAGGCGCTTGCCCATGACCTCCACCTTGAGCACGACCTGCGGCATGTCGCGCGTCAGGATGATGTTGCTGCCCCCGCCGAGCACGAACTTCGGCGAAACCCCCAGCACCGGGTCGTCGACGACCTTGCGCACGTCGGCATCGCTCGCGATGCGCACGAGCGTGCGGGCGACCGCGGGCAGGCCGAAGGTGTTGTACGGCTTGAGACTCACCCCCGTCTCGATTTGCATGGGAGAATTTTCGCCGATTCAGCCCTCTCATTGGGCACCGAGGAGACCGTTCATGCCGAGCTTCGACACCGTGCTCGAGCCCAACCTCGTGGAGGTGCGCAATGCGGTCGACCAGGCGGCGAAGGAGATCGGCACGCGCTTCGACTTCAAGGGCACCTCCGCGAAGGCCGAGCTGCAGGACAAGACCATCACGCTGTGGGCCGACAGCGAGTTCCAGCTCGGCCAGGTGCTCGACGTGCTGACGGCCAAGCTCAGCAAGCGCAACGTCGACGTGCGATTCCTCGACCGCACCTCCAAGGTCGAGAAGATCGGCGGCGACAAGGTCAGGCAGACGCTCGTGGTCAAGAGCGGTGTGGACTCCGACACGGCGAAGAAGATCCAGACGCTCGTGAAGCAGAGCAAGATCAAGGTGCAGGCGTCGATCCAGGGAGACACGGTGCGCGTCACCGGTGCGAAGCGCGACGACCTGCAGGCCGCCATCGCGCTGATCCGCAAGGAGGTACCGGATGCGCCGCTCACGTTCACGAACTTCCGCGAGTAGGGGCGCACGCGCGCTCGCCGCCTTGCTGGCAGGCGCCGCGGGCGCCGCCGCCGCCCAGAGCGTCGCGCTGAGCGGCTCGCTCGGCGACAAGGCGCTGCTCGTCATCGACGGCCGCCCGCGCACGCTCGCGGTCGGCACCACCGACGGCGACGTGCGGCTCGTGAGCGTCGGCAGCGGCACCGCGGTCGTCGAGGTGAAGGGGCAGCGCCTCACGCTCGCCCTCGGCGCCTCGCCGGTGAGCGTGGGCAGCAGCGCACCGGCGGCCGGCGCGGGCGCTCGCATCGTGATGACGGCCGACGCGGCCGGCCACTTCTTCACCGGCGGCACGATCAACGGCAAGTCCGTGCGCTTCTTGGTCGACACGGGCGCCACGATGGTCGGCATCAGCCAGAGCGAAGCCGAGCGCCTCGGGCTCGATTACAAGAAGGGCGCGCCCCTGATGAGCGGCACTGCCGCCGGGGTCGTCACCGTCTACCACGTCTCGCTCGCCGCCGTGCGCATCGGCGACGTCCAGCTCTACGACGTCGACGCCACCGTGCTGCCGTCGCAGATGCCGTTCATCCTGCTCGGCAACAGCTTCCTCAACCGCTTCCAGATGAAGCGGGAGAACGACAAGCTCACGCTCGACAAGCGGTACTGACCGCTCAGGCCGCCGCGCGCGCCCGGCGCCCCTCCCGCTGGAACGGCAGGTGGTCCTTGAGCGCGAGGTAGAGCGACTTGTCGGAGATGCCCAATGCAGCGGCGGTCGACTCGCGCTTGCCGAGATGCTCGAAGGTCGCGAGCGTCACGCGCCGCTTCACGTCCTTCAGGCTCAGGCCGAGCGGCAGTGAGATGGCGGGGGCTTCGTCCCTCGCGGCACCTTCCCCCTCGCTCGCCAGGCACGCGTCCGCGATGAGGCTGCCGGGCGCCATGAGGTACGAGCGGTAGACGACGTTGCGCAGCTCGCGCACGTTGCCGGGCCACCGATACGCCTGCAGCGCCTCGATCGCTTCGTCGGTGAAGGCCTTGGGGCGGCCTTCGATGCTCGCGATCTCGCGCAGGAAGTGACGGGCGAGGAGCGGCACGTCCTCGATGCGATCGCGCAGCGGCGGCAGCGCGATCGGGAACACGTTCAGGCGATAGAACAGGTCGGCGCGGAACTGGCCCGCGTCGACGGCCTTCTCGGGATCGCGATTCGTCGCGGCGACGATGCGCACGTCGACCTCGCGCGGCTGGGTCGAACCCACGCGCAGGATCGTGCCGGTCTCGAGTGCGCGCAGCAGCTTCACCTGCAGCTCGGGCGGCATCTCGGTCACCTCGTCGAGGAACAGCGTGCCGCCGCTCGCGCGCTCGAAGAAGCCGATGTGCTGACGATCCGCACCGGTGAACGCGCCCTTCTCGTGGCCGAACAGCTCGCTCTCGATCAGCTTGGGATTGATCGCGCCGCAGTTCACGGCGAGGAAGTGCTCGCCGCGGCGGCGGCTCAGGTCGTGGATCGTTCGCGCGACGACCTCCTTGCCGGTGCCGCTCTCACCGGTGACCAGCACCGCCGCGCCGGTGCGCGCGACGCGCGCGGTGCGGTCGTAGACCTCGCGCATCGCCGGCGCGCGGCCCCACAGCTGCCCGAAATGGCCGTGCGCCTCGACATCGTCGTCGAGGTCATCGATCTCGCCCGCGAACGCGGCCGGCGGCGCGAGGCGTCCCAGCACCGAGCGCAACTGGCCCTCGGAGACCGGCTTGGCGAGGTAATCGGCCGCGTGCAGGCGCAGCGCCGCGATGGAGCTGTCGAAGGTCGGACGCTGGGTGAGCAGCACGACCTCGGCAGCTCCGAGAGGTCCGCCCGGCTCGAGCAGGGTCATGCCGTTGCCGTCGGGAAGCTGCACGTCGACGAATGCGACGTGGGGCGCCTGCAGCGCGATCTGGCCGTGCGCTTCGCGCAGCGAGCGCGCCGTGGCGGAGGTGAAACCAAGGGAAGCCGCAACGGCCGCCATGGCGTTGGCGGCGCGAACGTCGGCGTCGACGATGAGGATGTGTCGCATGTGTGCAGAGCAGTCGGAACGTTGGCTAGTAGAGACCCGCAGGCCCCTCGCGTCTGTCGGAAATGGACTACTCCGGCGGTGAGCCCGTTCTCACGCCGCCGGCCATCGTGACGGCGCGACGTGAAATCGCACGGTCGTGCTAAAACTGCGCACCGCTGCCGATCGGAGAGCCGCATGGACCTGAATTTCACGCCCGAGGAACTGGCGTTCCGCGAGCGCATCCGCGCGTGGGTCGCGGAGCACCTCCCGAAGGACATCAGCTTCAAGGTGCACAACCACCTGCACCTCACGCGCGACGACATGCAGCGCTGGGCGAAGATCCTCGGCAAGCAGGGCTGGCTCGGCTACGGCTGGCCGAAGGAGTTCGGCGGACCCGGCTGGAACGCGGTGCAGAAGCACCTGTTCGAGGAAGAGACGGCTCTCGCGGGCGCACCGCGCATCGTCCCCTTCGGCCCCGTGATGGTCGCGCCGGTGATCATGGCGTTCGGCACGCCCGAGCAGCAGAAGCGCTTCCTGCCCGGCATCGCGAGCGGCGAGGTGTGGTGGAGCCAGGGGTACAGCGAGCCGGGCTCCGGTTCCGACCTCGCGTCGCTGAAGACGCGCGCCGAGCGCCGTGGCGATCACTACCTTGTGAACGGCCAGAAGACGTGGACCACGCTCGGCCAGTACGGCGAGTGGATCTTCTGCCTGGTCCGCACGAGCAGCGAGGGCAAGCCGCAGACGGGCATCTCGTTCCTGCTCATCGACATGAAGAGCCCGGGCATCACGGTGCGCCCGATCATCACGATGGACGGCTCGCACGAGGTCAACGAGGTGTTCTTCGACAATGTCGAGGTGCCTGCCGACCAGCTCATCGGCGAGGAGAACAAGGGCTGGACGTACGCGAAGTACCTCCTCGCGCACGAGCGCACGAACATCGCCGACGTGAACCGCGCCAAGCGCGAGCTCGAGCGCCTGAAGCGCATCGCGAAGGCCGAGGGTGTCTACGCCGACACGCGCTTCCGCGACGAGATCGCCAAACTCGAGATCGACATCGTCGCGCTCGAGATGATGGTGCTGCGCGTCCTGTCGGCCGAGAAGAGCGGCAAGCAGAGCCTCGACGTGGCCGGGCTGCTGAAGATCCGCGGCAGCGAGATCCAGCAGCGCTATTCGGAGCTGATGATGCTCGCCGCCGGCCCCGCCACCGTCCCCTACGTGCGCGAGGCGATCGAGGCCGGCTGGCAGCCCGACCTCGCGGGCGCGACGCTCGTGGCGCCGCTTGCCACGACCTACTTGAACATGCGCAAGACCACGATCTACGGCGGATCCAATGAGGTCCAGCGCAACATCGTCGCGCAGACGGTCCTCGGCTGAAGGAGCAAACGAGATGGACTTCGACTTCAGCGAAGAGCAGGAGATGCTGCGCGACTCCGTGCGCAAGTGGGTTGATCGCGCCTACGGGGTCGATCGCCGGCGCGCGATCACGAAGGCGGGCGGCTATTCGAGCGAAGCATGGCGCGAGCTCGCGGATCTCGGCCTCGCCGGCCTCGCCGTTCCCGAGGAACAGGGCGGGCTCGGCTTCGGCGCCGTGGAGGCGATGGTGGTGATGGAGGAGCTCGGGCGCGGGCTCGTTCTGGAGCCGTTCGCGCCGGTCGCGCTCGTCGCCGTGGAGTTGCTGAAGTCCGGGGCACCGGCGGTCGCCGAGCCGTGGCTGCGCGCGATCGCCGAAGGCCGCGATCGCGTCGTGCTCGCGCACCAGGAGCGCACCGCCCGCTACCGACTTTCGCACGTCGAGACGAAGGCCACGCGATCCGGGCATGGCTTTGCGCTTCGGGGCACCAAGATCGTCGTGCCCGCGGGCGCGCAAGCCGCGGCGTTCATCGTGCCGGCACGCCGCACCGGCGCGGTCGACGAAGCCGAAGGCATCGGCCTCTATCTCGTCGAGAAGAAGAGCGCCGGCGTCATCGTGCGCGGCTACCCGACGCAGGACGGCGCGAGCGCCGCGGACCTGGTGCTCGATGGCGCCGACGCGGTCGAGCTGATCGCCCCCGGCACGGCCTTCGACGACCTCGAACGCGCGCTCGACGTGGGCATCGCCGCGATCTCGGCCGAAGCGGTGGGCGCCATGGACAGGCTCGTCGCTCTCACCGTCGAGTACATGAACACGCGCAAGCAGTTCGGCGTGCCCATCGCGACCTTCCAGGCTCTTCGGCACCGCGTCGCCGACGTGAAGATGCAGCTCGAGCTCGCGCGCTCGATGAGCTACTACGCGACGCTGAAGCTCGGCGAGCCCGCCGAGCCGCGCCGGCGCGCGCTGTCGCAGGCGAAGGTGCAGCTCGGCCACTCCATGCGTTTCGTCGGCCAGCAGTGCATCCAGCTGCACGGCGGCATCGGCGTGACCGACGAGTACGCCGCGGGCCACTACTTCAAGCGGCTCACGGTGCTCGAGATGACGTACGGCGACACGCTGCACCATCTCGGCGAGGTGTCGTCCCGCATGCAGGACACGGCGGGGGTTTTCGCCTGAGGATCGAGCGATGCTGGACGGCCCGGGTGCGCGCGGGCTGACCGCCGTTGCGGGCCTGCGCGTCGGTCATCACACCGACGCGCGGCGACCGACCGGCTGCACCGTGGTTCTCGCGCCCGAAGGCGCGGTGGCGGGCGTCGACGTGAGAGGCGCCTCGCCGGGCACGCGAGAGACCGAGCTCCTGAACCCGGTCAACGCCGTTGAGCGCGTGCACGCGGTGCTGCTCGCAGGGGGCAGCGCGTTCGGCCTCGACGCGGCGGCCGGCGTCATGCGCTGGCTCGACGAGCACGGCATCGGGGTCGCCGTCGGGCGAGGCGTGCACGTCCATCCTTCGACGGGCACGACCGTGCGCGTGCCCATCGTGCCGGCCGCGATCCTCTTTGATCTCTGGGTGGGCGACCCGCGCATTCGGCCCGATGCGGAGGCGGGCTACGCCGCGTGCGTCGCCGCCTCGAGCGACACCCCCGCAGAAGGCAATGTTGGCGCGGGCACCGGCGCGTCGGTCGGCAAGCTGTTCGGCATCGCCCGCGCGATGAAGGGCGGCACGGGCACGGCGGCGATCTCCGTGAACGGGACGACCGTCGGCGCGCTCGTCGCCGTGAACGCGATCGGCGACGTGATCGATCCGGCCACCGGCAGCGTCGTCGCCGGCGCACGCACGCCCGACGGCAGTGCCTTGCTGGGCACGATGCGCGCGTTGATGCAGGGCCACGTGCCGGCGCCGCTCGCCATCGGCAGCGCGACGACCATCGCGGTCGTCGCCACCGACGCGGTGCTCGACAAGGCCGCAGCGACGAAGGTCGCGCAGATGGCGCACGACGGCCTCGCACGCAGCATCAACCCGGTGCACACCATGACCGATGGCGACGTGGTGTTCGCGCTCGCGACGGGCGCGAGCGGACGCACGGCGAACGTCACGTTGATCGGCGCGCTGGCCGCCGAGGTGCTCGCGAGTGCCGTGCTCCGCGCGGTGCTCGCCGCGCGCCGCGTGAGCGGCCTCGGCCTGCCGGACCTCCCCGCGGTGGCGGACCTGTAGGCGCGGGTCACCGATACTCCCGCGGCCGTCGAACGCGCGTCGCCCCGACCACACCCGAGGACGAGGACACTTCGATGAGCTTGAGCGGATCGCGCGCCGCACGCCGCCGGTTCTTCGGCATCGCCGCACTCGCCGCAGCCGCGATTGCCGGCGGCTGTGCCGCACCGGCGCCCTCGGTCGAGGCGCGCCCTCCCATCGTGTTCGTGCACGGCAACGGCGACTCGGCAGCCCTGTGGACGACGACGATCTGGCGGTTCGAGTCCAACGGCTGGCCGCGCGAGCGGCTCCATGCCGTCGACGTGCCCTACCCGCTCGCGCGCGACGACGACGCGAAGCCTCAGCCGGGACGCACATCGGCGGCGGAGAACGCGGCCCATCTCGCGGCGGAAGTCGATCGCGTGCTCGCGCGCACCGGCGCGAGCAAGGTCGTGCTGATCGGCAACTCGCGCGGCGGCATCGCGATCCGCAGCTACGTCGCGCACGGCGGCGCGGCGAAGGTCTCGGCCGCGATCCTGGGCGGCGCACCGAACCACGGCGTGTGGAACGATCCGACGTTCGCGCCAGGCAGCGAGTTCAACGGTGCGGGGCCGGTGCTCACCGCGCTGAATGCGCCGCAGGGTCCCGAAGGGCTCGAGGTCACGCCGGGCGTGCGATGGATGACGGTGCGCTCGGATTCGAACGACAAGTATGCGCAGCCCGACGGCGTGTGGCTCGGCCGTCGCGGCACGCCCACGCACGTCACCGCCGAAGGGCCTGCGCTGAAGGGCGCGGACAACATCGTCATTCCCGGCACCGACCATCGCGAGACGTCGTACGGCCGCGCCGCATTCGCCGCCGACTGGCGCT
>Ga0335069_10009238_pt1 | contig 14052 bp, 9 predicted proteins | sample Lox_Sample_11_FD_206714 | JGI IMG/M metagenome (GOLD analysis project Ga0335069, IMG submission 206714) | Soil microbial communities from Loxahatchee National Wildlife Refuge, Florida, United States - Lox_Sample_1.1 | ecosystem: Environmental > Terrestrial > Soil > Wetlands | place: USA: Florida... | reverse complement strand
GTAATCAGGATGTTGGCGCGGATGGGGCGGCCCGCAAACTCCTTCATCCACGCATTGCCCAATAATCTGACGCCACTGCCACAATCGGCGATGAGCAGAGACCCTGATTCCGAACGTAACTCCAGACACGGAGTGTTTCCCCCGTATCTCAAGTTTTCAGGTTGCGGAGTGGGGGTAGAGCCCCGGACTCCCCAGAACCTCAGCCGCATAGGTTAAGTCCTTTATGACAAAACAGAAACGCGCAACGATACCTCGTATAACAGATTCCAGCCGTTACGCCAAGCGAAAACTTGCATAAACCGCGAAAACCGATCCTGCGGCACTTCAGGGGGCCGTTCCGGCAGGGATGGGGTGCCGGAACAGGGCCTTGACCTCTCGGCGCCAAGGATCGTTGATTCCGACTAAAATGGTTTCAATCTGGGGAGCGAAGTAACTTAGGAGCTTTTCCGTGCTGGAGTGAAATCGGAAGGCTGGGGAGACCAGATAAAGCAGCGGAGGAGAAGGGGATAGCTCGACACCTCGGAAGTAGCCCGATTCTTGAAACTGGTTACGCTGCTGAAGCCAATTCACCCGCAGCCAATAATCCAATCCCTGAAGTGGGAGATTGATTTCCTCGTGGAGTTTGAGTTCCACCACCGCCAGCCGTCCCCCGTGGGTGGCGGTGAGAAGATCGATTACCCCACGCGTGCTGCCCGAGAATGCCGGAACCTGCGGGTACACATGGAGGGGGGAAAGCGCAGGGTCAATCCGCGTGATATCTTTGAAGAGGAGGCTTTCGAGCCACCGCTCCGATTGAAGCCTGTAATAATCGTGCTGAGGCTCGGGGCTATCCGCACGCCGGATTCTTTTGCCCTCTTCCAGAAAGCTCCTGAACTCGTCTCGACACGAATCGTCCAGGCGCCGAATGCTGCCTTCGAGGCCAAAATAGATGCGCGGCGCCAATTGGCCCTCGATTCGGGCCACTTCTAACCCTGCGATGCGCAGCGACGAGAAGGTCCCGGCGGGGTCCGGGATGATGTCGATTCCCTCGACTTCGCCGCCAAGTACGTCCTGCAGCAGGCTGGCGTGGCTCTCCCTCAATAACTCCGCTTGGCGTCGGGGCGTCAGACGAGTCTCAACGTTGCCATAATCCCGCAGATCGACCGGAGTCACCGACGGCGGACCCTTGCGCCATTGGTAAATCTCCACCTTCAGGGCGCGGGGATTGAGATACGCCGCCCGATGCGCATTGGCACTCACGGCTTCGGGCGGCAGGAACAATTTCAACCCGGTAATGGCCAGTCGGTCGGTCCGGCTCCGCAGCCAATCCAGCCAGATGAGGCCAAAGGCCAGCGCACTGTCTGCGGCGGCAGGTCCTTCCTCTTCGCTCAAACCCAGGAAGGCCCAGGCGCTGCGGCCATGAGTTGCCAACCCGCGAGTGTACCAGGCGGAGAAGGAGTGCTCGCGGTCGGAACGATTGCTCACTCGTTCGAATTTCCACCCGCGGTAGTCACGCTCCAGCAGGGCAAGCAGTTGCTGGAGGAACCCTGTCCGGCCGGCAGTGCGGTCCGCTTCCGCGGAAGCGTGCAATTCGCGAAATTCCAGCGTCGAGGATTCGCGCCCCCCCGGCTTTCGCGCAAAAACTGCGAAGCGGTCCCAGTCACGGTATGCCACCTCCTCGACCCGCCGAGTGAGGGATTTTGTGGGATTCCACGCGCTGAAGATCAATTTGCCGAATTCGATTGTCAACCGCCACTGCGCGGCAGTCAGGTCCATCAACTCGATCTGATTCTCCACCAGCAAGGGATGATGAAACTGCTGCAGACGGGCCTCGATTTCTTGCCGCAGTTCGTCGAGCGGACCGGGTTGGGGTAATGAAGTCATGGCTTGCGGGCGGCATTATAACCGCAACGTTACCCTGACGACCACCGCGCCGGCAACCCGGCCGGTAACGACCAAATCGTCCGGGTATCGCGATTCCGAAAAACCCGTTTCCTACTGGTAGGAAATTTGCGATTTAATTTGTGACATATTGCCCATTCCGGGTGGAGAAATGACGGAATTCACTTGACAAGGTGCCTGGGCTCTGGGCCAGGATTATAGGTGTCGGGTGTCAGGGGTCAGGGGCGGTGGCCGGGGACTCGTGCGCGCGCCTGACTCGAGAACGGCCAAAAGGGGAAAACGGGGGTCAGAGAGGCACACGAAAAGGTGTTAAAATGCAGGGATATCCGGATAAGTTGTTTAAAATCAGAAAAAGCAAGTGGAACAGACGTACATGCTATCGGGAGTCGCTGGCCGCTGACCCCTCCAATGGGCCTGGCCGCAAGTGCCGGGAAGAAACCCCTTACCCGATCACTCCTTTACCCAAGTTTCTGTACTGGGCTGGGGAACCCCAGGTTTTCTGTTGGCTTCGCAGCGCCCCGACAGTACCATAGGCGAGATTTAAGATGCGAAAGCCGGCCCACGCAAGCAAAGGTAACCGCTGAGTCTGCCGGCAAAGGATCCCGATATGATAAAACGCCTTCTATTCTCCATTGTTTCGACTTTGCTCGTTCTATCCTTCTCCTACGCGCAGGACACAGCGTACCCGCCCCTGCATTCACAGATTCCCGGCCCGGCCACCCAAGCGGATTTCGCCAAATGGTTGGCTGACGTCAAGCACTGGCGCATGGAGCGTCGCATCCGCATGGGATACGAGGACTCCGAATACTCGCGGCCGCAACTCGTGTGGACACAGTCGTGCTTTATTCAGCCGCAAATGATGATTCACGATCGTTACTTCTATGATCCGGTGGCCGGTCACTACACCATCGACCGTTACCTCGATGATCTGGAGCAGCGCTATGGAGGGATCGACAGCGTGTTGATTTGGCAGTCATACCCCAACATGGGGATCGACAACCGCAGCCAGTACGATCTGCTTAGGGACATGCCCGGCGGCGTCGCGGGCGTGCGGCAGATGATTGCGGACTTCCACCGGCGCGGCGTGCGTGTCCTCTTCCCCGTCATGGTATGGGACCAGGGCACGCGCGACGAAGGAGTGCCCAACTGGACCGCTACGGCGCGATTGCTGGCGGAAGTAGGAGCCGATGGCGTGAATGGCGACACGCTGGACGCAATCCCGCGACCTTTCCGCATCGCTTCAGATGAAACCGGCCACCCGCTGGCGTTCGAACCCGAGAATCTTACCAATGACTTCGGCCTGGCATGGAACAACCTGAGCTGGGCGTACTGGGATTACTCGTTCATTCCCACGGTAAGCAAGTATAAATGGTTGGAATCGCGGCACATGGTGAACATCTGCCGCCGCTGGGCGCGCGACAAGACCGACGACCTTCAGCACGCATTCTTCAACGGCGTAGGATATGAGAGTTGGGAGAACATCTGGGGGATCTGGAATGAAATCACCCCCCGCGACGCGGAAGCGTTGAGGCGGATCGCCACCATCGAGCGCGCCCTGGCGCCGTTGCTGTTAAGCGCGGAATGGGAACCCCACACGCCCACGCTGCGCTATGGCATCTTTGCCAGCAAATTCCCCGGGCAAGGCCGCACCCTGTGGACCCTCGTCAATCGCAATGAATATGATGTGCCCGGCCGGCAGATCGAAGTCCCGCACGCGCCGGGGACCCGCTATTTCGATTTATGGCATGGCTCGGAGATGCAGCCGGAGGTTCAGGGCGACAAGGCCACCCTGACTTTTGAGATTGAAGCCCAGGGGTATGGGGCCGTCCTGGCGACTTCCGGAGAACCGGATGACCAACTACGCAAGCTGCTGGCCCGTATGAGCGAGCTTTCCAAGAAGCGCTTGCAGGATTATTCCCACGAATGGAAATTCCTGCCGCAGCAGCAGGTGGAGATCACCCGCACCAAACCCGCTGCCACGGCGCCCGCCGGCATGGTGCGGATTCCGGGAGGAGAATTTGCGTTCCAGGTCTCGGGGATCGAGATTGAAGGTGAGAATGAGGTGGGCGTGGACGTCCAATTTCATTGGGAAGACTCCCCCCGGCGGCACCATTTGAAGACAATCCCGATGCGGCCCTACTATATCGACAAGTTTCCTGTCACCAACACGGAGTTCAAGAAGTTCCTCGACGCCACCCGCTATCATCCCAAGGACGATCACAACTTCCTGCGTGATTGGAAGGACGGTGCCTACCCGGAAGGGTGGGCGAATAAGCCTGTGACCTGGGTGGCGCTGGAAGACGCGCGGGCCTATGCAGCATGGGCAGGAAAGCGTCTTCCGCATGAGTATGAGTGGCAGTATGCCGCGCAGGGAACGGATGGCCGGCTGTACCCGTGGGGAAACGACTGGACCGCCGCCGCCGTTCCGCCTGTAGAAACCCGCCGCGTCATGCGCCCCCCTACCGATGTGGATGCCTACCCGCAAGGCGCCAGTCCTTATGGAGTAATGGACATGGTAGGTAACGTCTGGCAGTGGACGGACGAATTCACGGATGCCCACACGCGGGCCGGAATTCTACGGGGCGGGAGTTATTACCAACCGCAGGGGTCACACTGGTATTTCCCGCAGGCCTACAAGCTCAATGAACACGGGAAGTATCTGCTGATCGGCCCCAGCACCGACCGGTCCGCAACCGTGGGGTTCCGCTGCGTGGTGGATGCGGAGTGATCGAACTAGAAGACTCTACCCAAGCGGAAGAATATGGCGCGATGCCCGGTGGCGCCATAACCACCGCCCAACAGTACCGGCCCAAAGAGCGTGTTGACGATGAGGCCTCCATATCCGTCCGCGGGCCAGGGAGAAACATTCGGGATGTCGAAGACCCTTGCGCCTTCAAGGGCGACGAGGACGTACAGCTTGTCTCCCAGGATGGGGGGCAACTGATGAAGCTGACGAAGGTAACCCGCCTTGAAAAGGTAATACTGATTGGTCAGGAACTCATTTTCTCCATATGCCAGGAGGGTCAGGTTGCCGCCCAGGGAAAAGGGTGGGAGTCCCGTTTGGTGATACGAGTAGGTGGTACCCCCCTCTGCCGCCGCAAACAAGGAAGAGAGCTTCGACACGGGCTTGAACTGCTCCACTTGCATCTGCGACACCGCGAAACCGGACGGGGCACCGGGATTGGCGTCCGTCCACCGGGAACTGAAGTGCACGTCTAGCCCGCGCCGCGGAATGACGGGGTCGTCCTGGTCAATGTAATTGAAACGAAGGGAAGTTATCCCCACACGGCCTTGTAGAGTGCCAAACTCCGCAAATCCCTGCTGGGGCGAGAATTTTTGGTAAGCCGCTTCATATCCGATCCGGAGTTCGCTCTGGTGATTAAAGGTATATCCCAGGTCGAAGGCCCCTCCGGCAAGGCGATTCCGATAGTCGGCAGTCTCTGTGCTCCCCTTGTAGTAATAGCTGGCGGTGTTACTGGCAAAGCCGCGGGGGGCCACGAACCAGTGATGCGAATCCCCGAAAGGATGATAGTACTCCGACGCCAGCCCATACTCGGACCCCACTGCTATGTCATTTCGCCATTCCGAGTCCGCACCGCCCAGGTCGTAGTAAGTGATCCGTGCTCCCAGCACGATTTGTACGTTTTTGTATTCGCCGCCATCGATGTAAACCAGAGGCAGGACAGTCGGCGGGCCATATTCCTTCTCGTCGGCGCGGATCTGCAGTCCTGGTTCATCGTTCTTTTGGACCATGCTGTACCCAAGGCGGGAATAGCGTTGATCCCCGGCGATGGACGTCAATTGGCGGTCCAGACGGGCGGGGTCAACTGGTTTTCCCACTTCGCTCGCGAGTTGATGCTCCATCTGTTTGGCCTGCCTCGGCTTGGCCCCTACCACCTCGACGAATTGGGGAGTGGGTGCCTGCCGGCGGCGCGAGTTGCGTTGCGCCAGATACTTCTGCCAGGTGCCCTCGTCAACGCTGAATGCGGAAAGCACGGCCGCCTTACCCGCCGCGGCCTTATATCCTTCCTGGATGATCTCTCCGTACTTCTTGTAGTCGGTGGAGCTGTATTTGGTCAGCGGCACCGAAATGAGAATGTCTGCCATCTCCATGCTGCGGAGTTCGTTGGCGGCAATCACGGTGGAGATGGATTGGCCCAGCACTCCCACCGACGAGAGCGGTGTCGTGGGACCCAAGTCACGGCTTTGCAGGTGTACCGCAATGGTCAGGCCGGCCCCCATATCTCTAGCGACATCCACCGGCAGGTTATCAAGCAACCCTCCATCCACAAAAATTGCTTGCTTCGTTCTTACCGGGGTGAATATACCCGGGAGGGACATGGTTGACCGCAGGGCTTGTGCCAATGAGCCATCACGAAAGACATGACGCTGAGAAGAGACCAGTTCCGTGGCCACGCACGCGAAGGGGATGGGAAGGTCGTCGAAGCTGCTTATATCCGAATAGGGCAGAGAGACGCGATCGAGAAGCAAACCCACTTGAAACCCCGAATTGAACCCCTCCGGAAAACGAATGCCATTCTTGATGCCGAATTCGAGGGAGTTGGGATATTCAACGGCGTCTTCCTTGCGCCGGTAGGTGAGGTCTTGGAAAGGGATCTTGCCCCGCAGGACGGCATCCCAATCGACCCCTTCGACGAACGAGCGGAGTTCAGCCGGGGATTCTCCGGTGGCGTAAATGCCTCCCACTAGGCCACCCATACTCGTTCCCGCCACGAACGCCACTGGAATGCGATGCTCTTCCAGCCACTGGACTACACCAATATGGGCGAGGCCGAGCGCTGCCCCTCCTTCCAAGACCAGTCCGATTCCGGGCCGGCTGAGTGGGGAGGGTTCCGCCGTCTGAGCCACGGCCCAACCTTGAGCGATGAGAATCGTGGTCAAGAAACTACCAAGTGTTTCTCGCATGGATGCACTCCTAACCCGAAAATTGGATACTAACACATAGCTGCGGAGGTAGATGTTTAGACCCGGCCGGACTGCGGGTGCAAGTCAATTGGGCTCACCAAGCACCGAAACTCGGGATCGACTCGCACAAGCGTCTTGCGGCACTGGGCGGGTTGCGGTATACTGCAAATTCAATGTTCGGAACCGACGCCAGCTCGTTTTGGTACTTTACCTACCGGTATTGGGGCTTTGCCCCAAGCCGGTAGAGTGGCGTTGGTCCGAACGAAAAAGATGTCATCGCAAGGCCAGCCCACTCGCACTGAGTGGGCTTTTTCGTTTTCGGGGGAGGAAGAAGATGATCATTTCCATGAAACCAGACGCCACCCAGGCTCAAATCGATCATGTCTGCGAGCGTATCCGGGAGTTTGGCTACAAGGTCCACTCGATCCAGGGAGAAGAGCGTGTCGTCATCGGCGTGATCGGAGTGGGAGACGTCACGGCCTGCCTGGAAGCGGTCGAGGTGGCGCCCGGAGTCGCCAGCGCTGTGCGGATTTCATCTCCCTTCAAATTCGTGAGCAAGGAATTCAGGCCCCAGCGCAGCCGGATCCCGATCAACGGTGTTTCCATCGGGGGCGATCAATTCGTGGTCATGGCGGGGCCGTGTTCGGTGGAGAGTGAGAGCCAGATTATGGAATCGGCGGAATTCGTGGCCTCCGTCGGCGGGAAGATTCTGCGCGGAGGAGCTTTTAAGCCCCGGACTTCCCCTTACGATTTCCAAGGCATGGAAGAGGAAGGCCTCAAGCTTCTGGCCAAGGCTCGCGCCGCAACGGGACTCGCCATCGTGACCGAAGTCATGAGCGAGACGGATGTTCCACTGGTCTCCGAGTACGCGGACATTGTCCAGGTGGGCGCGCGCAACATGCAGAATTTCGCCCTCCTCAAGGCGCTGGGCCGCACTACCCGGCCGGTGCTTTTGAAGCGCGGGATGAGTTCTACCATCCGTGAGCTGTTGATGTCAGCCGAGTACATTACCGCGCATGGCAATCCCAATGTCATTCTGTGCGAGCGCGGCATTCGAACCTTTGAAACCGCCACGCGCAACACATGTGATATCTCCGCCGTGCCAGTCCTGAATGAACTGACGCACCTGCCGGTGATTGTTGACCCCAGTCACGCGGCGGGTCGGCAAAGCCTGGTGCCTGCCCTCTGCCGCGCGGCCGTGGCCATCGGTGCGGACGGTCTTATTGTGGAAGTGCATCCCTGCCCGGAGAAAGCCATGAGCGACGGGGCACAGTCTTTGACCTTCCCTCAGTTCCGGTCCATGATGGAAGAGATCAAGCCCTATGTGCAGATTTGGGCAGGAACTCGCGCCCCGCAGGCTTCCGCTGCGGCAGTGTAGTGGCAGGCAGTTGGAAGAAAGCAGAAACCGATACATTGGTTTGGGGCATCGTTCCTCCGCGATTCATAATGCCCGCCTGGCGAGCCGGCCATCCACCTCTCTCTCTGTCTTCGCATACCCTTAGAGAATCATGAACTGCAACGCAAACAACGCTGCAAACACGTAGGCGAGAGGCGGGCACTCGCGGCCGCGGCCGGTGGCGAGTTTGGCGACGGCATAGGATATGAGCCCGAACGCGATGCCGTCGGCCACGCTGAAGGTGAGCGGAATTCCAACGAGCACCAGAAATGCCGGCAGGTATTCCGTGGGATCATCCCAGTTCAGTTCGCGCAAAGACTTGAGCATCATCGAACCCACTACGATGAGCGCCGGAGCCAGCGTGGGGTAAAGCACCGTCTGGCCAACCCTGACACCGCCACCGATCATGGCGGCCAGCGGGCTGAAGAACAACGAAGCGGCAAGCAGTAATGCGGTCACAACACTGGCGAGGCCGGTGCGCGCCCCATCCGATACCCCCGCCGCCGATTCGATGTAACAGGTGATCGTGGACGTTCCCAGCGCCGCGCCCACCGTCGTCCCCATCGCATCCGCAAAGAGGGCGCGCTCTACGCGCGGCAACTTGCCGTCGCGCACCAGCCCGGCCTGGTGGCCCACGCCCACCAGGGTCCCCACGGTATCGAAGAGCGCCAGGTAAAAGAGGACAAAAATGGCCGCGGCCAGACGCACCGGAGGTACACTCAAGAGGCCACGCAGATCGAATTTCCAGAACGTCGGCGCCAGGTGGAATTGCACCGAAAACAACCCCTGGTAATGGGTTAGACCGAAGGCCAGGCAAATTGCCGTGGCGGCGAGAATGCCCAACAGAATCGCGCCGCGGACCCGGAAACTCATCAGCGCCACGATCACCAGAAGTCCTGCCAACGTGGCGAGCACGGGCGGCTGGCGGAGATTGCCCAGGCGTACCAGCGTGCCCAGCGAGGCCACCACCAAGCCGCCATATTGCAAACCGATAAAGGTGATGAACAGCCCGATCCCCGCGGCGATGCTGCATTTCAGGGAGGAGGGAATCGAATTCACAATCCGTGCCCGCAGACCGGTCAGGGTAATGGCAATAAAGAAGATCCCGGCCAGGAGAACAGCCGCCAGTGCCTGCTGCCAGGTGAGTCCAAACCCCAAGGGAATGGCCCCGCAAAGCGTATAAGCGAAGAAGAAGTTCTCGCCCATTCCCGGGGCCAGCGCCACCGGATAGTTGGCCACCAATCCCATCAGCAAACTTGCGGCCGCCGCACCCAGGCAAGTGGCCGTGAGCACTGCCTGGAAATTCATTCCCGTGACCCCCAGCACGCCAGGCTGCACAAAAATTATGTAAGACATTGCCAGGAAGGTGGTAATGCCACCCAGGATTTCGCGTTGCACGGTGGTGCCGCGGGCCTTGAGTTGGAAATCCGGGAATTTCATCGGCGTGGATGGGAGACCATTCGGGGATTGAGGATGAGACCAAACGGTATCATGTGAGGAAGGGGGAGCATTTTTAGCCGGGGACGGAGCTGACGACTATGTGCTGCTGAGATGCCGAATCAAACGCGCCCTCATTGTAATCGCCGTACTTGGTTTCAATCAAGAACCCATTGTATTTCAACAGGGCGTTGAGCTCTTGCGGGAAATAGACACGGACCTTCAGCTCTTCCACAAATTCGCCGCCTTCATCGGGCATTTGGTGATACAAGCGAAGGTGATTGATCTGCCGGCTGGAGTCATAATCGTTTGTGGCCGTCACTTCCACCAGGCCATTGCCGTTGGGGGCTGGGTAGCGTTTATGGGGAAAGCGCTGGTCCGGCGGGCGCGAAAGAAGATCGAGGTGAGGGTTCTCGGCATCAATTATAAACTTCCCTTTCGGCCCCAAGTGGCGCTTTACGCAGGCAAGGCAAGCTTCCAGATCCCTGATTTCCATAAGAGAGGAAATGGCGTTGGAGGGGAAAATGACCAGCGGGAATCTCGCTCCCAGATCAAATCGCCGGATATCGCGGTGAACCCATTGCACGGCCAGCCTTAAACGCAGGCACTTGCGCGAGGCTTCGCGCAATAGGGCCTCGGACGAATCGACTCCCGTCACACGAAACCCGGCCCGGGTCAAGTGGATGGGAAGCCTCCCCGTACCGCAAGCCAGATCCAGTACGCGTCCGCCGTATCTGCCTGACATGCGTGTCCAAAACTCCAAGTCAGCGGTAAAGTGCCGCCACTTCAGGTCGTAATGAACGCCCTTAAAAAACAACGGCAGATTGGATGTGACATGCATGGCGTTGATCGATACAGGAGATCCGTTCTCCAGCCATCCTGTAGAACTGCGCGAGGACCTTATCCCTAACGTCCCAGCCGCGAGGGAACTCGGAACAGTCTTTCACGATTTGAGGGAGATTGCAACGCCCGCACGCCATGTGGGTGACAGTGCCGCGTTATGTTCCCAGCAACTTCTTCAGCTCTTCACGTTGATGAGGATTCTTCTGCAACATGAGGCGGCGCAGGCGGCGGAATTCATCGGCGTCGATCTTCTGCACCGTTCCGCGCCCACGGTGAGGGCTGAAGGCAAGAATGTGGTCTAGGTCCGGCTTGCGGGCCAGGGGATTCTCCAGCCGTACGGCCTGGCGCGGCGGGCAAAAGTCCACCAATGAGCCTAAGCCGATGTCCCGGCCATCGGAGGCGGCGCGGGCCACTCCTACCACTTCCTTGTGGTCGACTTCGTAGCAAAGAAAAAGGTCCCCACGCCTCACTTCTTCGCGCAGGTACCGCAAGCTTGAGGCGCTGCGAATCCAGCCTTCATCCCCCATCTCGTATGACCCGCGCGCCCGGGAGCGGAAGTACTCGTCGAACCTCCAGCCGCGTTTGGTATTGATCTTGAAGACCCAGAAATGCATGCGTTTTATTCAGACTTCCACAACCCGCGCGGTGCGCACGGCGGGAATGCCACGAATTTCCTGGACCACCGGATCGGGGACATGGTTATCGACATTAACCAGGCCGATGGCCTGTTGGGTCTGGGGGTCTCGGCCCAGCGTAAAGGTGGCAATATTGATTTTACGGTCGCCGAGGATGGTCCCTACCCTGCCAATTACGCCCGGCACATCCTGATTACGAATGAAGATAATGGTACCGCGCAGGGGAGCTTCGATATCGATTTCATTGAGCCCCAGGATTCGGAGCGCACCCCGCAGGCCCACCATGCCTACGCCGGTGGCGGATTCTCCCTCGGTGGTCAAGCCGATACCCAGGGAATTGGAGAATGTCGCTCGTCGGGCGCTGCGCACCTCGGATATTTCCAGCCCGCGTTGTTTGGCCAGGGCGCCGGCGTTGATCAGGTTCACCCCTTCCGAGAGAGCGGGCTTCAGGATTCCCTTCAGCACGGCGTTCTTTACCAGGTGCGTGTTCAGTTCCGCCAATCCGCCGTCGTAGCTGATCCGCACTTCCCGGATTCTCTCCCCGGCAATCTGGGCCAGAAACGCGCCCAACTTTTCACCGAGCTGGATGTAGGGCTCCAGCTTCTTGAACTCTTCCGGGGAAACCGCCGGCATGTTGACGGCGCTTCGCGCCACGCCAGTGTGCAGGAAGTCACGCACCTGCTCAGCGATGCGGATGCCCACGATCTCCTGCGCCTCTTCGGTGGAGCCCGCAATATGCGGGGTGGAGATTACGTTGGGGTGACTGACGAGCTTCGAGTCAGCAGGCGGTTCGGTTTCAAAGACATCGAGTCCCGCGCCGGCCACCACCCCGCCATCCAAAGCGGCCAGCAGGTCCGCTTCGTTGATCAACTCTCCCCGCGCGCAGTTCACGATGCGCACCCCCGGTTGGGCCAGTGCCAGTGTCCGGGCGTTAATGAGATGGCGCGTCTCGGGCGTGGCGGAAGCGTGCAGGCTGATGAAGTCCGCCGACTTCAAAACCTCCTCAAGTGAGGTCAGCTTCACGTCCGATTCGCCGGCAATCAAGGAGGAAACGTAGGGGTCGTAGGCAACAACTCGCATTTCAAATGCCCTTGCCAGACGCGCCACGTCCGAGCCGATCTGCCCCAACCCGACCAGGCCCAGGGTCTTCCCACGCAGTTCCATCCCCTCGAGCTTCTTCTTCTCCCATCGACCTTGTTTCATGGAGGCGTCGGCTTGAGGGACGCGCCGGGCCAAGGCCAGAAGCAGCGCCAGGGTATGCTCGGCCACGCTCCAGGCGTTCCCCCCCGGCGTGTTCATGACCACAACGCCTTTCTGCGTGGCGGCGTCAAGGTCCACGTTGTCCACGCCCACGCCGGCGCGGCCAATCACCCGCAACCGTCCGGCAGTGGCAAGCAACGGGGCGGTTACTTTAGTGGCGCTGCGCACCACCAAAGCGTCGGCGTCGCGAATTTCATCCGCGACCTTGGCGCCGGGTTTCTTCGGGAGGAACACAATTTCCCAGGCTTCCTGCTCGCGCAGGATTTCCACAGCGCGTTCTGAAATGCTGTCAGCAATAAGGATTTTCATGGGTGAGTTTTCAGTTTTTAGTTTTCAATTGTCAGTTGAAAGTCGCAAGCCGGCATGTGCCGGCTTGTTCCCAGGCTCGTTCTCACATTTTCCAACCATTGCAAATTGAGGATCTCAAATTGTAGATCACGCCGCATGCTTCAGGTAGACTTCCTGCACGGCGCGAACGGAGGAGCCGAGTTCCACCTTCTGTCCCAGCTTGAGCAACGCAATTTCCAACGCGGCGAAAATGGCGAAAAGATCGGCGACATCGTAATAGCCGAGATGCGCCAGGCGGAAAATCTGGCCCTTCATGCTGCCCTGGCCGTTGGCGATGATCGCGCCGAAGCGTGTGCGCAATTCCTTCACGATGGCGCCTGAATCCAGGCCGGCCGGCGCGCAAATGGCGGTGGCGGCGTTGGCCGGGGAGGACTGAGCAAACAACTTCAACCCCAGAGTCTGCGCGGCCGCGCGCGATGCCTCCGCCAACAACCCGGCGTTCGCAATCAGGTTCTCGCGCCCGATTTTCTGTATGTATTCGAGCGCCGCGTGCAAGCCGATAATGAGCGTGGTGGCGGGAGTGTAGGCTGTTTCGCCTTTCGCCTGGTTCTTGCGCTCCTTGGCGAAGTCAAAATAAAAGCGCGGCAGTTTTGACTTGGCGATCAACCCCCAGGCCTTTTCGCTGATGCTCGCAAAAGCCAGGCCCGGTGGGATCATGACGGCCTTTTGCGACCCGCCGATCACAATGTCAAGTCCCCACTCCGCGATGCGGAGGTCGGACGTGCCAAGCCCGGTGATGGCATCCACCACCAGAGCGGTCTCAGGGTGTTTCTTTACGGCTTCGCCCAGGGCCCGCACGTCGTTCATGACCGCGGTGGAGGTTTCCGTGGCCTGAATGAACACGGCGCGGAAGGGTCCGCCGCTCGCCAGTTTTTGCTTCATCACCTCGATGTCCACGGGCTGGCCGTAGGGTGACTCCACCTTGACCGCCTCCACGCCGTACGCCTGCGCCAATCCCAGCCAGCGCTCGCCGAATTTCCCCGCCGTGCCCACCAGCATGCGCTCGCCCGGCGAGAGGAGATTGGCTACCGCACCTTCCATGGCGCCGGTGCCGGAACTTGCGAAAATCAGCACATCATTCTGGGTGCCGTAGTAGTACTTCAACAGGGCAAGCGTTTCCGTCATGATCTTGCGAAAGGCCTCAGTCCGATGGTGAACGTTGGCGGCGGCAAGCGTGCGGGCCTGCGCCTCCATCAACAAGGGCGTAGGGCCGGGGGTGAAGAGTCGCTCTTTGATGATGCCGGGCATGATGATTTTCCTTGTTTGGATTGAATGTGGCTTCGGGAGAACCTGGGCGGCAATTACGAGGTTTGCCGAGGATCCTGT
>Ga0335069_10009236_pt1 | contig 14053 bp, 10 predicted proteins | sample Lox_Sample_11_FD_206714 | JGI IMG/M metagenome (GOLD analysis project Ga0335069, IMG submission 206714) | Soil microbial communities from Loxahatchee National Wildlife Refuge, Florida, United States - Lox_Sample_1.1 | ecosystem: Environmental > Terrestrial > Soil > Wetlands | place: USA... | reverse complement strand
GCGAGCAAGCTCGTCAATTGACCGGCGGCGGCTGCGTCCGGCCGCCCGACCACCGGTGCCGAGACATAGCGTGAGCCGGCCGCGGCGTGCAGCCGCGTCAACGCCTCGGCGCAGCTCGGGGAGATGGTCGCGAGACACGCATGGGTTTTGCCGGGCTGCAGTCCAGCGAGCACTCCGTGCTGCCCCTGGAGCACATCGAGAACTGACCGGTCATCCATCAGCGATGTGAGCAGCACATCTGCCGCGCGCGCTGCCTCGGCGGGAGTAGCGGCGAGCGCTGCACCTTGCGCTTCGAGCACGGCGCATTTGGAGCGCGTCCGGTTCCAGACGGTGAGCGCCATGCCGTGCTTGAGCAGATTGGCGCCGATTGCGGATCCCATGCGCCCCAAGCCGATGAGGGCGACCTTTGGAGTCATAGCGACCTCGCTGGCAGAGTTCGATGTGGCCATCCGGTCAGGGGAGCATCGTCTCGGGCCGGCTCAGATAACCTGATAGCTCGCGCACGAACCGGCCGGTGGGCTCGCCATCGAGGCAGCGGTGATCGAACGTCAGGCCGCAGGGCAGCACCGAGCGGATCGCGATCTGGTCCTCGATCACCAGCGGACGCTTGAGCGCCGTTCCCGGTTGGAAATTGATCACCTGCGGTAGATTCAACAGTGGTGTGGAAACGGCCCATGATCCCGCGGTGAAGCCAGCCGTGCTGGAGATGGTGATCGTTCCACCGGCCAGATCGGCAGGGGTGAGCGCGCCCGCGCGCGCCTTGTCCACCTGCTGCTGGATGCGGTCGTTGAGTGTGGCGATGTCGAGCGAGTCTGCGCCGTGGACGACGGGGACGATCAATGAAGAATCGAACTCCGTCGAGCCCGGCAGCGCTACCGCAATCCCGACGTTGACCTCCTCCCACAGGCAGATCTCCTCGCCCTCCAGCGTTGCGTTGGCGAGCGGAACGCGCCGGCAAGCCAGCGCAGCTGCCTTCGCGTAGAAGGCGAGCAGCGACAGCTTCGCGCCGGGACCCGGCAGTCGCTCGAGCAGCTCCGCCCGCACACGCAGCAGGTCCGTCACGTCGACCTCGAAAAATACGAAGGTCTGCGCGGCGCGCGTGCTCGATTCCACCATGCGTTCGGCTATCGCGCGCCGGACACCGGTAAGTGGAATCCTCGCTTTGAGCCTGCGCGGCGCGCTCTGCGGCAGGGTCGGGCGGCGTGCTGCTGCCAGCGCCCGCCGCACATCGTCCTCGACGATCCGGCCCCCCGGGCCCGTGCCAGCCACCGCGTGCAGATCGAGACCGTGCTCTTTCGCCAGCGCCCTGGCCGACCCGGACGCAATGACGCGCTGGTGCGTACCGGCGGCAGCCGCGCTGGGCGCGAGCAGCGCCCGATAGGCCTCCTGCGATGGAGCGATCCGGGCTATTACCGTCTCGACCGGCAGCTTGTCGCCCGCGCGCGCCAGCAGATGGACGAAGCCGGTGCTGGGTGCGGGCAGCTCCGTCACTACTTTCTCGGTCTCGATGGAAACGAGCGGTTGGTCGCGGCTGACCGTCGCGCCCTCGGCGACCAGCCACTCCACGATCGATGCTTCCGCCATGCCCATCGCGAGCTGCGGCAGCAGCACGTCCAGCGTGGCCGCGCTCATGAGCCCATCACTGCCCGCACTGCAGCTTCGATCCGCTCGGGCGTCGGCATCGTATAGGCGTCGATATAACCGCCTGGCACCGGAAAATGCGGGTGGCAAACGCGCTTCACCGGTGCATCGAGCAGATCGTAGCCATGTTCCATGACCTGCGCGCTCACTTCCGCGGCGAACCCGCCGCGCTCGAAGTCTTCATCCACGATCACCAGACGGTTGGTTTTCTCGAGAGACTTGAGGAGGGTGTCGCGGTCGAACGGCTCGAAGCTGCGCGGATCGATCACCTCGATGCTGAGGGTGCTGCTCAGCTTTTCGGCGACCTTGAGTGCATTGCCGACCTGGAAGCCGCTCGCGAGTATCGTCAGGTCCGTGCCGGCGCGCTTGATGTCCGCGCTCCCGAGCGGGACGAGGTACTCCTCATCGGGCACGGCGCTCTTGTGCATCATCATGGAGGTGTGCCAGAGAAAGAACACCGGGTTGTCGTCACGGATCGCAGCCTTCATCAGCCCCTTGGCATCATAGGCGGTCGAGGGCATGCACACCTTGATACCCGGATGATGTATCAGCGTTCCATAAGGCAGAGTCGAGTGTTCGTTCGCCACCCGTCGCCCCACGCCGCAGGTCCCCACCATCACCATCGGCAGCGGATGCTGACTGCCGTGGATGAAGTGATATTGGCCGACCTGCAGAAAGGCCTCTGACGCCGCGCAGTACGCGAAGCCGGCATACATGTAGTCCACGATCGGACGCAGACCCTCTTGAGCCGCCCCCATCGCACAACCGGTCATGGCCGGCTCCGCGATCGGCGTGTCGAGGACACGGTCCTCCCCGAACTCCTCCGCGAGGCCCTTAGTATGGGGGAAAGTCGGCGCCTGGATACTGGTGCCCAGCAAAAAAACGCGCTCGTCGCGACGCATCTCCTCCCTGTAGGCTTCGCGAATCGCTTCACACAGAGTGAGCTCTTTGACCGTCATCTTCGCGCACTTCCCCGGCTAGCTGTACACGCCGGATTGCAATTCATCTATGGAGGGCAGCGCTTTCGGCAGAGCTTCGCAGGCTGCGGCGAGCGCCTCCGCCTCACGGTCGGCGGCCGTGTGCAGCTCGCTGAGCTCGCTTTCCTTCAGCACGCCGGCTTCGAGCAACCGCGCCCCGGCGAGCCTTTCCGGATCGCGCTGTTCCCGCCAGCAGCGCATCAGCGCGGGATCGCGTGGCGTAATGCCCTCGTTGTTCAAGCCGCCGACACTATGCTCCTGCGCTCGCAGCGTCCTGCATTCGACGAAAATCGGCCCGCGGCCGGCGCGCACGTGAGCGAGCGCCAGCTGCGCCACCTCGGCGCATGCAAACAGATCCTGTCCATCCACGATGTGCGCCGGAATTCCAAAGCCGCCCGCCAGAGCGCTGATATTCGGCCCGGGGAACAGCTGTTTCATGCTGCTGTGTTGCGCCATGCCGTTGGCCTCGCACCAGAACACCACCGGCAGCTTCCAGTTGGCGCACATGAGCATCGCCTCATGCGACCGCCCGGAGCCGTAGGAGCCGTCACCTGAGCAGTTCATGACACTTTGCCCCAAGCCCTTGCGCTTGGCCGCGAACCCGTATCCAACGCTCAGCGGGAAATTCGAGCCGATATTTCCCGAGGAGCCGAAGACGTGGTCCGCCGGGAATGAGGCGTGGAAGCTGGAGCGTCCCTGGCAGCACCCACCCGACCGCCCGAGGTGCTCGGCGATGTAGAGCTTCACATCGACTCGCTTGCTCAACATGTGCGCCAGCCCGTGAGCACGGTAGTGGGGCAGCAGGATGTCTTCCCGCGTCAGGAAAAAGCCTGCGGCGACGCCGGGAGCGAGCGCTACGCCGCCTTCGTGGTAGAAGCCCACGAGGCGGCCGGTGCGGATGAGATGCATCATCAATCGATCGAGCGCCATCGCTCTTACGAGCGTGCGGAAGAGCTCGATGCGCTGCGCGTTGGTGAGCGTCGTGGTCGTTGCGTTCATTGGCGTGAGTCCGGCAGCGCATCGTAGACGAGGATACTGCCGAAGGAGGCGAGGTAGATCCGGTGCGTCACCGGGTCGACCGACAGTGCATGGCTGCCGAAGCGGGTGCGCACGGTCTCGATCACCGCGTAATGATCGGGGCTGTATTCCTGAATGACCGTCATGCTCCCGAGGCCGTTGGCGGTGTACGCGCGGTGGAGTCCCGGATCGTAATCCACGCCGTCGGAGAGAGAGCCAATGGGCAGCGTAGCCACCAGAGCACCGTTGCCGGAGTCGAGAATGACGAGCTGCCTCTGCATGCCGGTGATGAACAAACGATGGTCGGCAGCGTCGAGCGCCAATCCCGTCGGACTCTGTCCCGCGGGGAGCTTGAATCGCGACACCACCGCGCGTTTGAACGGGTCGATGACCACCACCTCGTTGGCCGCTTCGAGGTTCTGGTAGATGTAGCCGGTGTTGGGATCAGCCTGGCAGAACTCCGGACCGTCTCCGCCGAGGGAGATGGTGGCGACCACTGCCTGAGTGACGGGATCGATGAGTGTGCCACTGGCGCTTTTCTGGTTCGCGACGTACACGAGCCCGGCGCGGCGATCGTAGAGGATCGCGTCGGGCTCCACGGCTTGCAGCGAGATGCGGCCGAGGGGTTTGTGCGTCTGCAGGTCGAACACCGCTACGGTGTTATCCGTGCCACTGCTCGCGAACCCCAGTCCATGATCGGTGTCGACGGCCACGCCGTGCACGCCGCGCACGCCGGGGATGGTCGAGACGACGTGCGCGCCGCCGAGGTCCACCACGGCAACGAGGCCGTGACTCATGTAGGCCGCATAGAGATCGCCACCTCCAACGGTCATGTAATCCACGAAGTTGCGCGTCAGCTTCCAGGGAGCGGCGATGGAGATGGTCGTCGCATACCGTGCGCACCGGCCGCCGCCTCCGGGCGAGAGTGCCAGCCAGGCCCCAACAACACCCATGGCGGCAATGGCTGCCAGCCCCGCAAGGAGCACGCTGGCGAACGAACGCGCAGGCCTCATGCCCGAGGTCAGTGCGGGCGCGGACAGGCTACTCACCCTTCCCAAACGACTTGTTGATGGAGGCCCACCACATGCGTGGTTCCTGCGTCAGGCTGGTCACGCCTACGTCGATTGTTTGTCCCTGAAGCTGGTAGTGCTCATTCAGCAGATTGGTCCCGGCGACGGCGAGGGTGATGCCACTCATCCAGCTACTGTCGGGCAGCCGCAGTTCCGCCCGGGCGTTCAGCAGACCCCGCGCCTTGCGCCAGCTGTCCTGCTGGCTCGTCGAGGCGAGTCCGGCGGCCACGGCATCGTTGAGCAACGTGGTCGGTATGGCGCTGTGCCAGGCGTAGTCGGCCTGCAGCGCAGGAACGGCTGCACCCATCGTCCATTCGCAGCGAGCGCCGATGTCGTAGTGCCACTTGGAAATGGGGAAGGCCTGCCCGGATGCATCGGGAACCGTTCCGAAATCCGTGGAGGCATTGAGGTAGGTCAGGTACTTCCCGTCGGTGTAGCTGCCCGACGCATATATCAAGAGCTGCTGCGTCGCGACTGCCTGCAGCTGCGCCTCGACGCCGCGGACGCGCGCGTCGGCGGCGTTGGTGATCTGTGTCACCGTACCTACGGCCGAGAGCTCCTGTTTGTTCTTGTACTCGGTGTCGTAGATGGCGCCGTTGAAGCGCACGCGGCGCTGCCACAGGTCGCTCTTGAGGCCGAGCTCGTAGTCGGTGGCTTTCTCCGGCTGGATCGGGGCCGAGCCGGGATCACGCGGATTGAGCGCGCCACCGCGAAAGCCGCGCGATGTCTTGAGGTACAGCAACATGTCCGGCATCACATGCCAGTTCAGACTGGCGAGGTACGAAGTGCCGTCCGCCGTCTCGGACTGCTGCGCTGCGCAGCTCGCGCTGCTTGGAAAAGGACCGGTCAGGCTCGGGTAACAGACGAAGATTCCGGAGCCCGGAGTCAGGTCTTCGACGAACGCGGACGTGTGGTCGCTGAGGCTCTCCCGGGTGTAACGCACGCCGAGGGTGGCCGAGAGATCCTTCGCCAGCGCGACGTCGCCCTGCGTGAACAGGGCACGCGTATCGGTCGTGATAGCGGGGGTCACTATCGACAACACGAAGGGAAAGCCGATCTGAGCGGCGCTGAGTGCCGGCAGATTGACCAGGGTCTGGCTCTCATCGCCGCTGTCCCAGCTGCCGTAGGCGCCGAATTGGGCCGTGAGACGGCCGTCGAAGAAGCTGCCCGCCAGATTCAACTCTTCGCTCCAGAACTTGTCCTGTTGATCGGGCCGCAGGGGGACCGGGTACGTTCCGTAGCTCGGACTGTAGGGCTGCAGGCCGCCCTCGCCAATCCCGATCGTCAGGTCCTGGATCGGCACTGCGCTCGCGTCCCAGGTGCGGAACTGGGTGAACTGGTGGTAGCCGGTGATGGAGGAGAGCGATAGCGCGTCGGAAAGAGTCCAATGGAGGTCGAGCACGCCATGCCAGGCTTTCAGGCGGTCGTACACGCGTGAACGTTGCGAGTTGTGGAATAGGTCGCCGTTCACCAGCTGTGAAGGCGGAGTGGGACCGAACTGCATGCCCTCGGCCGCGTACTCGGCGTCAGCCAGTCCCGCCAGGCCCGCATTGGCAAATTGCGGCAGCGTCGCGAGAGTGTCCGAGCGACGGAACTGGTAGTACTCGAGCTTCAGTTGGGCGCTGAACACAGCGCCGGGATCGAACCGGAGGGAGAGGCGCGCGATGTCGTCGTCGTGGTCGGCCCCGAGCCGCTGGCCGGTGATGCTCGACTGCCCGAATCCGTCACGGCTCCAGTGTTGATAAGCCACGCGCACCGCGAGCTGCTCCGGGATCAGCGTAAAGGTGGTCGCGCCCGCGAGCTTGTAGTCACTCAGGTTGCCGGCCTCGGCATAAACGAAACCATGCGCATTCCCGTATTCAGCCCCGCGCGTGATGATGCTGATCGCGCCACCTGTTGTGTTGCGGCCATACAAGGTCCCCTGGGGCCCCGCTACGACCTCGACGCGCTCCACGTCGAAAAAGCCCGCGTTGTTGCCCGGCACGTGCGGGATGTTCACGCCGTCCTCGTAGAGGGCGACGGGCTGGCTGAAGGTCAGAAGGTTGACCGAGCCGACGAGCCCGCGCAGATCGAACATGACTCCGCTGGGAAAGGCCGGGTCTCCGGCCACCGCGGTCAGGCTGGGAACGGTGCGCTGCAGATCTGACGGCTGGCGGATCCCGAGCTCCTGCAGGTCTTCTCCCTCGATGGCGGTGACCGACAGCGGGACCGACTGCACATTCTCGGTCTTCTTTCTGGCCGTGACCGTGATCTCTTCGAGCATGGCCTGCTCGGCCAAGGCCGACACCGATGGCAGCGTGCACGAGACGATTGCACCCAGCAGCAGAAGCTTGCGCATGACTCCCCCTCGCCAGCGCCCCCCGGGCTCTATCCGGGAGATGACGCCGACCCGCCACCAGTACCAATTTGCCAAATCAATGTCAACCAATACGAGTATTGGTACAAATTGGTTAAACAAATGCGGTGGAAAGTCGCGGAGTCACGGATCGAGTCGAGGACGTCGCGGGACGGTGCGGGCTGTCAGCGCAGCTCGGCGACCCAGGCCGCATAGGGCGCGAGTGTCAGGGGCGCCCCCGGGTCGTGCTCCGGTGTAGGGCGCGGGCTCGGGCTCGCCAGGAGGGTGCGCAGGTGCGCAGCGTGCAGCCCCGCCGCGGCAAGTCCCAGCTCGACCGTCTGCGGAGCTGGCGACATGTTGAGCACGACGATGACGGCCTCGCCCGCATCGCTGACCCGCGCGTAGCTCAGGACTTTGGGATTGCCACGGTCGAGCATCACCATGCGCCCGTCACGGAGAGCCGCATTGCTCCGGCGCAGCGCGATGAGCCGCCGGTACCAGTTGAGCAGTGACTCCGGGTCGGCGCTTTCGGTCTGCACATTCACGCTGCGGTAGTCCGCGCTCACCGGCAGCCAGGTGCGTGGACCGCTGCTGAACCCGGCCTGCGGATTGGAGGCATCCCATTGCATGGGCGTGCGCTCGCCGTCGCGGCCTTTGTCGCGGGGCCAGCCGCGTATGCCGAGCGGATCACGCACGTCCTCGATACGGCGCGGTGTGTCGGTGCGCTGGCCGATCTCCTGGCCCTGATACATGAGCGCCGTGGCGCGCGTGGTCAGGAGAAGCGTCGCGACGATGCGCGCGATCTGCGCATCGTGCACGCCGTCACCGAAGCGGTCCCGGCTGCGGACGTTGTCGTGGTTGTCGAACACCACGAGCGGCAGCGAGCCATGGAGCTCCGTCTGTGATTCCGCGAGGTGGCGGCGGAACGTGTCGGCGTCCAGGCGATTGCCGAGTCCCACCAGGGTATCCATCGGCAGCTGCAGCTCATCGTGCCGGGCACCTCCGTACCAGGCATCGAGATCAGAGGTCTTCTCGAGATACGTCTCGCCGATCAGCACGCGCTCATCGGGATAGGAGTCGACCAGCACGCGCAGATCCCGCATCACCGCGTGCACCTCGGGCAGATTCTTGGTGTAGACGTCGCTCAGGATCGGGTCTCCCTGAGCATTCACCCCGCCGAGAACCGGCGCGTCGCGCAGCTGCGCATCCTCGAAGAGCTCCGTCACGGCGTCGAGCCTGAAGCCCGCAACGCCCCGATCGAGCCAGAAGCGCATCGCGGCGAGCATGGCCTGCTCGACCGCTGGATTGCGCCAGTTGAGATCGGGCTGCTGGCGGTAGAAACGGTGATAGTAGAACTCGCTCACCGACGGCACGAACTGCCAGGCCGAGCCGCCAAAGAGGCTCACCCAGTTGTTGGGCGGGCGGCGTGCGCCGCCGGCCGTGGGCTTGCCCTCGCTCCAGACATAGAAATCATGGTGGGGTGAGTCGCGCGAGCGCGCGGCCTCGAGGAACCAGGGATGCTGATCGGAGGTGTGATTGAGCACCATGTCGAGCAGCACGCGGATCTGGCGCCGCCGCGCCTCGGCGAGCAGCCGGTCGAAGTCCGCGAGCGTTCCGTACTGCGGGTCGATCGCGCGGTAGTCGGAAATGTCGTAGCCGAAGTCCACTTGCGGCGAGGGGTAGAAGGGCGCAATCCAGATGGCGTCGACGCCGAGCTGCTCGAGATAGTCGAGCCGCTGCGTGATGCCGTTCAGGTCGCCGACGCCATCGCCGTTGGAATCCTGGAAGCTGCGCGGGTAGATCTCGTAGATGACTGCGTGGCGCCACCAGGGATCGCCGCTGGCGACCGGCGCAGCCGCGGGAAGCGGCGCCGCTGCCGGGGCCGCGAAGCCCGCGACCGCGGCCGCGAGGCCCGCGACCGAGACGAGTAACAGCGCGAAAGCGATCGAGCGCAGACGCACCGGGCCGCTCTAGGGCGGCGTCGGACCGGTGCTGACGCGCACCAGGTCCTGGGGCCGCAGCCACTTGCGGAACGCTTCCTGCACCGCGGCGGCATCGAGTGCGATGAAGCGCTCGGCCGCGTGCCTCGGCTCATCGAGCGGCAGCCCGAGGTCGGTGCGCGTGAGCAGCGCACGGGCGATCTCATCGAGTCCGGCTTCATTGAGCGGCATCTGCCGCAACAGGTAAGCCTTGACGCGTGTCAACTCGTCGACCCCCGCCGGGGCGGTCTGCATGTTGGTGATCTCATGCGCGACCATGCTCGCGGCGCGGCTCACATTCTGCGGATCGCTCGCATACTCGACCAGGTAGACGCTGCGGGTGCGGCCGGACTGCAGCACCGACTCCACCGAGTACACGAGCCCGGCGCGCTTGCGCAGGTCGATGCTGAGGCGCGTCGAGTAGAAGCTGCCACCCAGCACCGCGTTACCCAGGGCGAGCGGATAGTAGTCCGGATCCGAGCGCGTGAGCGCCAGGTTCTGCGCCAGCACCACACGGTCCTGCACGCGGCTCGCGTCCGGCACCACCACCGTTCCCGGTCCATTGGCCGGCACGGGCGGCAGGTCGATCGGCGGCCTGGGGCCGGTCGCCGACCAGTTGCCGAAGTAGCGGCTGATCACCGCGCGGGCGCTCTGTGGATCTACCTTGCCGATGACCACGATGCTGGTGAGGTCCGGGCGGAAGACGCGGGTGTAGTAGGCGCGCACCGCGGCGGGAGTCAGAGAACGCACGGTTTCCGGTGTCGACATGCGCAGGCTCGGATCGCCGGGCGGATAGAGCGCGGCGCGCAACGAGCGCTGCGTCAGGAAACCCGGGCTGGCGTTGCGCGCAGCGATACCGAGTGCCACCTGCCCGCGGATCACCTCGAGCGCTTTCTCCGGCATCGCCGGGCGCAGCTCATTGTCGGCGAGCAGCTCGGTGCCGCGCTCGAACTGCTCGGCCAGCATCTGCACCGCGAAGTCAGTGCCGGCGTGCTCGCGCGCGCCGATGTCATCGAGCGCCTGCTGGAATGCGACGCGGTCGAGGCGCTCGCTGCCGTAGGTGAGGAGTCGCTCGAGCACCTGCGCGACCCCTTCTTCGCCGGCATTCTCCTCGGTCTCGGGACGGTTGCGGATGTGGCCGAACACGCTCACGGTGTCACTCACGTCAGCGCTCTGCACGATGAGCGTCACACCATTCGGCAGGGTGCTCACCACCGGGTGCAGCGTCGACTCGGGCACCTCCAGCCGCTGCAACGCCTTGCTGGCCCAGGCCGGCAGCGCGGTCGGATGCGCCTCACCGAGTGAGATCGCTTCCCGTCCGCCGAAGCCCCCGTGCGAAGCCACCGGCGGCCCCGAGCCGCGCGGTTGCATCACACCGGTCACCGCATGATCGAGATCGAGGTATTCCCGTGCGACGCGGTTGACGTCCGCCACCGTCACCTGCTCGATACGCGCGAGGTCCTCATCCGGGGAGCTCAGTCCGTACAGCGCCAGCGCATCCGACCATATGGCGGCGAGCTCCGGGATGGAGTTGCGTTGAAACTGCGCAGCGCTGCGCTCCTGCAGCTTCGCCGCCGCCACCAGCTCCGGCGGCACGCCTTCGTGCGCGACGCGTGCGAGGATCGCCCGCACCTCGCTCTCGAGCGCCTGCGGATCCTCGCCCGCGGTGAAGTTGAGCGCGGCATACGCGAGCCCCGCCTGCGGCAGTGGATCGAGCCCGAACTCGGCACTGAGCGCGTGGCCCTGCGGCACGAGCCCGTAGAGATCGAAGCGCTTGCTGCTGAGGACGTCCGCCAGCACCTCGAGCGCCGCGAAGTCCGCATGACGCGGACCCGGCGTACGCAGCGCGATCATGAGCGTGCCGCTCGGCCGATCGGTATCGACGCTGAAGGAGGTGGGCTGCACCGGGCGCAGCTCCACCGCGGGCTTGTGCGGCAGCTGCTTCGCGGGAATGTCGGCGAACAGCTGCTGCACGAGAGTAAGCGTGGCAGCGGGCTCGACATCGCCTGCGATCACGAGGATGGCGTTGTTCGGCGCATACCAGGTGTCGTGGAAGCGCTTGAGCATCCGTGCGGTGGTCTTCTGGAACGAAGCGCGGGTACCGAGCGCGTCGTGCTCGTAGGGGGTACCGGCGAACATGCGCGCTCGCAACTTGGCGAACAGTACGTACGAGGGCTCCGACAGGTCCTGGGCAACTTCCTGCTCGATGGCGCCGCGCTCGGCCTTCCATTCCGCAGCCGTGTCGAGCACCGCGCGCATCCGCAGCGCCTCGATATGCAGCGCCACATCGAGATCCTCGGCGGGGACCGTGAACAGGTACTGCGTCATATCCTCGCGGGTGTTGGCGTTGAAATCGCCGCCGACCACGCTGCCGATGTCCGCGAGCTGATCGGCGGTGAGTCCCGGGCTGCCGCGAAACATCATGTGCTCCTCGGCGTGCGCGGTGCCCGGGAACCCTGCCGGCGCCTCATCCGAGCCGACCAGGTAGTTCACCGAGGTCGCGACCACGGGTGCGAGGGTGTTGCGCACGATGACCACGCGCAATCCGTTCGCGAGCGTCGCCCGCAGCACGTTTCCGGCAGGCTCCGCCGCGACGGGCGCGCCCGGCTCCGGCGCAGCACGCACGGCGGCGCAGGCGAGTGCGAGGGCGGGGGCGGCTAGCCACACAGCCGCCCGGCGCGCCCGGTGCAGGCCCGAAGGATGACGCATGGTGGATTCCGATAGGCGTTGGGACCGCCAGTATATGCGATCACCCGCCGCTGCCATCTTCCGCCATAAATCATCCTCGCGCCGGCGCTTTTGCTCCACGGCCGCTGCCGTGCCGCGGGCTGAAATCATCAGCGTACGAGCATTCCCCTAACCTCCAGGACAGGCGAGGAGCAGACCATGAAACACCTGACACTGCGCGCCGCAGCGCTGGGATTCGCGCTCAGCGGCTCGCTGGCCCTCTCGGCGGCGCGCGCCGCCGAGCCGCCGGATCCGCCGGGCAGCGGATCGAAGCAATCTGACATCGGCGTTTTGACCGGGCTGGCGGTCGGAGCCGCCGCCGGCGGACCGGTCGGCGCACTGGTCGGTAGCGCGGCGGGCGCGCTGCTCGGCGATCGTTACCATCGCCAGGCGCAGTCCAGGGCGGCGCTGGCCGAGCAGCTCGAGCGCAGCGAGCTGCAGCGCGCCGAGCTCCAGGCGCATGTAGCGCAGCTCGATGGCTCGCTGTCGCAGGCGCGCGAACGGAGCGATGAGCTCGCCGCCGAGCTCGGCCACACCGACCAGCTCGGGCTCGATGTCAGCTTCCGCACCGACGATGACTCGGTGGCGGCGGCCGCGATGTCGCCGCTCCTGAAGCTCGGCGCCCTGGCCGCATCGCTGCCGCAGGCGCAGCTGTCGGTCGCCGGTTTTACCGACCCGCGGGGCTCGGAGGAGTACAACCAGGAGCTGTCCCTGCGACGGGCGCAAAACGTAGCCGCGGTGCTGGAGAGCGCGGGCGTACCGGCGGCTCGCATCCGCATCGAGGCGCACGGTAAGAGCGCCGCCGCCAGCGCAGATGGCGATCTCGACAGCTATGCGCTCGAGCGCCGTGTCACCGTACGGATGCAGCTGCCAGGCGAGGGCGAGGTGGCCCGCCGTGATTAGCCTCGGCGTACGCCGCCAGGCGAGTGCGCCGCGCCGCTACAAGCTCGCGGCGCATCTTCGCGCTAAGATCTCCTGGCACGATTACCTGCGTGAGATCGCCATGAGCACCAGCATCGTTCGCCTGGATGTCGCCTGCGAGCCGGAAGTCTCCACACCGGCCGCCGAGCAGTTGCTCGTCGGCGCGCCGCAGCTGCAGCTGCGCAATTATTTCACCGACGTCACGCAGCAGTTCTTCGCGGGGCGCTGGTCGGCGACGCGTGGCAAATGGCGGGTGCGCTACACGGAGAACGAGCTGTGTGTGATGACCGCGGGGCGCGTGCTCATCGAGAGCGCGACCGGTGAGCGCGCGAGCTTCGGTCCGGGCGATGCATTCGTGATTCCCGCAGGCTTCAGCGGCACCTGGGAAGTCCTCGAGGACTGCGCCAAGATCTACGCCATCTTCGAGGCGCGCGGCTGACTTGCGACATAACGCGGCGGACTCCTTGACGCCCGTCGCAGAACTGCGACCCGCGCCTTCATGCTCCTGCCGCGCGGTGGGAAGGTAGCGTCCCGGTCGCAGTCGCAAGGTGTCCCGTGGAAACCATTACCGTCGCCGCTTCGCGTATCGACACGCCGCACGGCCCCGGCATGGCGGTGCTGGTTGGCATCGCGCTCGTCATCGTGGCCATCGCCTGGGCGATGCTGCGGCGTAACCGCCAGCCGCCACGCGCCTGAGTGCGCCGTCGATTTCCGCGGGGCGCAGCGGTTGCGCCCCGTAGCTATTGCGCGCGCAGCACCTCGCGCAGCGTGCCGAACATCTCATCGATCTGGGCTTTCTCGACGATGAGCGGGGGCGACAGTGCGATCACATCGCCCGTTTGACGCACCAGCACGCCGCGCTCGAAGCAGCGCGTGAACACTTCGTAGGCGCGCGCTCCAGGCTTGCCGGGGATGCCGGCGAGCTCGAGTCCCAGGATCAGCCCGTAGTTGCGCACGTCGATGACGTGGGGCAGCTCGCGCAGCGCGTGGGCGGCATCTTCCCAGTATCTGGCGAGTGACGCCGCGCGGGTGAGGAGTCCTTCGCGCTCGTAAAGCGCGAGCGTCGCTAGTCCCGCAGCGCACGCGGCCGGATGCGCCGAGTAGGTGTAGCCATGGAACAGCTCGATCCCCTCCGGCCCCTGCATGAAAGTGTCGTAGACCGCCTTGCTCACGAGCACGCCCCCCATGGGCACGCAGCCGTTGGTGAGTCCCTTGGCGAGGGTGATCATGTCGGGCCGCACGCCGAATTCCTGCGCTGCGAAAGCCGAGCCGGTGCGGCCGAAGCCGGTGATCACCTCATCGAAGATCAACAGAATGCCATGACGATCGCAGATCTCGCGCAGCCGCTGCAGATAGCCGCGCGGCGGCAGCAGCACGCCCGTTGAT
>Ga0335069_10009235_pt1 | contig 14056 bp, 7 predicted proteins | sample Lox_Sample_11_FD_206714 | JGI IMG/M metagenome (GOLD analysis project Ga0335069, IMG submission 206714) | Soil microbial communities from Loxahatchee National Wildlife Refuge, Florida, United States - Lox_Sample_1.1 | ecosystem: Environmental > Terrestrial > Soil > Wetlands | place: USA: Florida... | reverse complement strand
GATTTGAGGGGGCTTGTCCTTAGTACGAGAGGACCGGGATGAACGAACCTCTTGTGATCCAGTTGTCACACCAGTGGCATAGCTGGGTAGCGAAGTTCGGTTAGGATAAACGCTGAACGCATATAAGCGTGAAACCTTCCCCAAGATGAGATCTCCCAATCGAAAGATAACAAGGGCACAGGAAGACGACCTGTTTGATAGGACGGATGTGTAAGTTCAGTAATGGACTCAGCTAACCGTTACTAATTGCCCGTTTGGCTTGACCATAAAATTTACTCTCAATACAAGGTGAATTCTAAACAAGTGGTAAGGCCCGTCAATATTCAAGACCGCGGCGAGTAAAGCCGCGAGTCGACGAGTTCTGGGTGACCGTAGCGAGGGGGACCCACCCGTTCCCATCCCGAACACGGCAGTTAAGCCTCTCAGCCCCGATTGTACTGCACGCGCAAGTGTGTGGGAGAGTAGGAAGTCGCCCGGTATATGAAAAGCCCCAACCGAAAGGTTGGGGCTTTTGTTGTTTATGGCCTCCTGCGTGGGCCGATCAGAATGTCCACACGACGGTTTCCCCGGCAGCAAAGGTCACTTGCTGAGACGTGCCGGAGACCGACTGCGTCGTGAGGGATGTAGGCGTCATGCGATACATGGTGCCAGGTCCGCCCGAGGGATTGTATTCGGACAAGTCCACGGTCTCGGTGGCCGGCGCCTCGAGGAAGTTGATCATCATGAGCATCTTGCCGTAGGAAGAAGTACGCGCTGCGGTGACCATATATGCCCCGTAGTCCGGTGAGTTCAGCTTGGGTTGGAGCAGGTATGGTTCGATGCCATTGATCAAGTTAAAAGCATTGCTCAGCGCGTTCCAACGCGCAGCGCTGTCGGGGCCGTCGTAGCGAGGATTGGCACCTGGCTGCAATTGGAAACCGTTCGTGAAGCTCTCGGGGAACAGCGCATTGTCCGCGACATCGGTGTTCCAATTCGGTATATAGCTATATACTCGTACGCCCGCGAGACCATTCGCCGCCGCCCACATCACGTCAGTTGCGTTTACGATCGGAAGTTGTCCACCGTCGCCGGTGGGCGGCGGAGTGTTATTGTAGATGATCAGAGCGGTTCCGCCACTACCCGTGCCGGTCGGTAGAGACTTAATCCCGTACATACAGCTACTATCCGGATTCACCGTGAGCGTCTTCAGATACCAAAGGCCATTGTAGGGTCCGAACGAATCATTCGAAACCGTTACGATCTGGCCCACAGGTTCACTAGCGGGGCATTGTCCAGGGCCGAAGCTGATGTTTTCGTTGTTTGGATCCGGAACCTCCATGCTCGTCATCGGGTACGAGATACTATCGGAAAAAGTCACGGTGCCGCCGGGAGTCGAGTTATAACCGTTGACCGTCAGGTTCGCGGAAGGGTTGGCCTGATAGACCTTGACCGTGTTGGCGTCGACGATGGCGTATACATAGTAGTCCCCATTTAAAGAGGTATTGGAGTTTCCGCTGAGAGAAAAACGCGGCACGGCGTTTACAAGATCGATAATGTTATGAGGCTGACTGAAAGTAACGGTCTGATTCACGAAGCTCGAGACAGGCACAGGCGTTCCAGGGATGGAGAATGGAAGCGCCTCGCCACCAGCTTCCCATAGGATGGGCCGGTTGCGCTGTATCTCGGGATACTTCAAATTGAAGTTACGATCGAATGTAATCTGCATTTCCTGCAATGTGCTGCCCCACGGATAAGATGAGACACCGTTCGACATGTAAAAAGTCGCATAGTCAGAGAAATTCGGATCTCCCTGCCAATACGTGTTGGCCGTAATCATATCGCCTGCCACAGGCCATGTGACCGGTGTATGGCCGGATACGCTATGAATGGTCGACATTAACACTTGGATGGCATCGTTATGCGTATAGTCGAGGCCGTTGGAACCCTGGGGGTAACATGCGTAGACCTGCAAAGTCAGATTGGGGTCAGTTGCCTGCGTGAACGTATAGGTACCCACGTTGGTTGCGGTGAAGCTGAATCCGCCGTCTACGTATGGCGGATAGAAAGTGTAAGGATTTGTGATATCTCTATTCAGGGCCGGTACACTGGTAGCTCCAGTTATAAGAAAGCGATTGCAGGCACTGAACTCGCGCAACGGCCAGGTGACCCAACATTGATTGTTCGTGCATGCAATCTGCTGGGGACCGTTCGTCACGCCCAACTGGCCCTGGGGATTGGGATAGGTATTGTAGATAAAACTGGCTTCATCCACCATTTCCACACCGATGGCGCGACCCAAGGATTTTGCCCAGTTGAACACATAGACAATCGGATTTGGCACCCAGGTAGCGCCGGGTCCCCGCGAAGAGTTGTACAAGAGATCGTCGCCGCGGGCCATTCCATCGGCATTGAACAAAACGCTCATGCCCGAGTTGGTGAGAGCGCTTGCGATTCCCTGATCCTGCCAGTCCTGAAAGGTCATCCAGGAGTTGACGTCGGAGCCGTATTGCCCGGGAGTGGCATATAGTCCTGCTTCGAGCGTGTTGATCTTCGCCGCCTGGAGATCGGCGAGAGTTTGTGGATCGGAGACGTCGTTGGTGCCGAGGAAGAACATGCTTCTCACGAAGAGCGATTTTGTGGGATCGTATGCGGTCAACAGCGAACCATCCTTGCCAAAGTGAGGTGTGACGTTGGCTGCGTTCACGTGAATCGTGGTGACGGTGTAAATGTTGCTGCTGTTCAAGTTGATGTTGACCATGGCGTCCCCGACACTCACTGCCATCACGTTCCCTGCGCTATCCACGGTGGCTACAGCGGGATTATTGGTGGAAAACGTCGTGGAAGTGGATGCAAGCGGAGTAATGACCTTATCTGTATAGACAAGCTTGGGGAGGAGCTGTATGGATTGTCCCGGAGTCATCCACAGGACGCGATAATTTGCCCTGAGCTGCCACGGCAGGTGACCGTTATTGGTGGTGAAGGTCACGGGGCCGTAGATAGGAGTGTAGGTGGATGGCAGAATTGTTTCCGCACCTATCACGAGCGTGTGGGGGCCGTTGGGCAGAAGGGTTGTGTCTATGCCGTATGTATCGTTCAGAACGTTCAATCCGAGGAATCGCGCAGCGCTGGGTGATTGAAAAAGGTGACAGGCATTCGGAGAAACCGCGGTCGGAGCGGAGCCATCAATCTGCGGCTCGCGCCCATCGATTACGTAATATGCAAACTGAGAGCCCGGATTTTGCGGCAAGTTGGCACTCAGCGTGAGCTGAACGGTCATCGTTCCACTTTGCACCTGCGACAGGTCTGGTGTTTGTACGGTGATGCCGTTGGGGTTGGTATTGGAACCGGACGCCAGGCAGGCGCCGCCCAGGGCAGCCGCAATCACTCTTTGTACGTCGACAATGTTGCAGACACCGTCGCCGTTGAGGTCGGCAGTGCACGCAGCAAATCCGAGCGCTTGATTGATTACCAGTTGCACATCGACCACATTGATCGACCCGTCGTGATTCACGTCGCAAGGGGAGGTTTGGGCGAGAATGGCCGGAACGGTAAGAAGCAGGAGTCCGAGTTTCTTCATGCGAATCCCCATGATTTTTACGATCAGCCCGCCAGAATACGATTCTGCTACGGGTTCAAGATGTAGTGCGATCTAATTGTGCTTGCTTGTGGCTTTTACTTCCAGATTCTCAATGGATTGCTCTCGTGGGATATGAACTAATACATTTGAATTAATGGATAGGGACTAAGCAGAGGCCGGGGCAGAACTCAACTACTGAGCGCGGTGGAATTGGTTTGGAGGGGAAACAGGCTGGAGTGAAAAGAGGGCCAGGCGTCCTAGCAGCTATTTATAAAAAAGCCGGGGCCCGGTACGCCAGGCCCCGAAGTGGACGCGAACGCTAGTTGATGCTGACGCTCCTTTGATAGCCGATGTACGGTGCGAAGGCTCCGTAGTTGGCTTTACCCGTGGGAATCAGGCTGGGCAGGAAGCTGGTGGAAGTGTTGGAGACGGGCGAGTAAGTTCCGTTCACTCCGTTGATGGCTTGGACGCCGAGAGAGCCGGCCGAGGTAACGGAGCCGGCCGTGACGGCGGATAGATTGCCCATGGCGGCGGCTGGAATGGTCAGTGTTCCTGCGTTACCTGCAACGGAACATCCTATAAAGACACCTTGAATGTTGGCTCCGAGGATAAGGCTCGATACGGATATCAACAACTCATCACCTTGGGCCCCCGTCCAGTTCAAGGTGAAGGATTTGCTGCGATCGAGTGAGTTGATGCCGGACCAGTTCGTAATCGTGTAGTTGGTGGGCAGTGTTGCTGTCACATCAAACGCCTTCACTTGGCTACCACCGTTGCTGGTTAGCTCATAGGCGTTTCCCGGCTGGAAGGTGCCGGCCGGAAAAGTGGCGCTATAGACTGGGCCTAAGGGGCTATTGAAACTTGGCACGACCGTCCCGGCCGGCAGGCCCGCGCCTTTCAGGCCGAGTGACGCACCGGCGTCGAGCTCAGCCGCCGCGCCGTTGGGAGATCCATTCGAAGAGTAAGTCGTCTTGTAGACGATACAAGGAGGATACTTAGTCGCGGAAAATGGAGCATTCCAATTCGTAGGCGTGAACTCGCTGATAGCTCCGCCTACCACGTCCATGGTTTGCGAGCCCTGGGACGAAGTGAAATTGAGGATGCCGATGGAGAACGCAGCATCTACGATATCTCCGGCGGGCACGCCGCCGCCGCCGTTTCCGCCGGAACCAGACTGAATAATAGGCGAACCGGATTCGGTATAGATAGGCAGCGCGGTAAAGGCACCGGTTGGATTGGCGCGAAGGGCGATCATCGTAAAGTTGCCGGAGCTACTGTAGAACTCAGCGAGTCCGGCCTGCCCGGCCGAGTCGGGAAATTGATTGGGCATGAGAAACGCAAGTTGACCTTGTTGGGGAAGGCTCGGCACGGTGTCGGTGGTAACTGTGCCACTTTTCGTTTTAAAGTTCACGGAAATAGACAGCGGTTCGGGGTTTGGATTGACTATAGCGAGCGCCGTGATCAGGCCGTTGGTGTTGTCAAAAGGCACCAGGATACGGGAGGCGGCAGTTACCGCCGGCGCGGTGGCGTCCTGTTTGGATTGGCCCGAGGCATGGGTATAGATGACATAACCGACTACACCCTGACCAACAAGCTGCGCCCAGCCCTGGCTGACCGCAGCGGCGGTGCCGGAGGTGTGCAGAAATACGGACGATCCGGCCGGTATGGCCAGAGCCTCCGTATTACCGCCTTCAAGAAACGTCGGTGTCCAGGACGTGGTGGCACCGGCAGCGGTATCCATATAGAAAGCTAACGAAGCAACCGTGTCGTTGGTCGTGGTGTTAGTGAGCACCAATGTCGATGACCAACCGCCGCCATCGGCGACTTGTGAGATCACCTGTATTTGGGCGGACAAACACGCCATCGAAAACAAAGCCGTCACGACTACGCTGCGCACAATCTTTTGCATTTACGTACCTTTCCTCCTTGCCTCGTTGGATGGGATGCAAGCGCGGTATCAGAGCTGGCTACTTGCTCCCCCCGCTATTCCGCGGAGTGCATTCTCCAAGGAGATGATGCGAAAGGCGCAAGCATATTGCCCGCGAAAGGAAAATAGTTGATGTTTGTTCCGGACATGATGGGATTCGTTGGAAAAAGGCCGGGCAACGCCCGGTTCCTGCCGAATTGCTGGTTCAGCGCAAGAGCGAGCCGCCGATGCTTTGCCCGCTGCCGCCGCCAGTGCAGGTTTGCTCGCCGCTGGCGCCAGTCACCGCAGGTCCAGAGCAGGGTTTCAACTTGAAATCGGTCTGCTCGGTCAGCGTGAAGTTTGTGGCGTCCTGCCCCGAATTCGCTTCGGATTTGTCGGCGAGCAAGTCAGGTGTGTTTTCAATGTCCCAGCCGGCGATGTGGTTGGGATCGTTCTCGGTGTAGTGGAACAGACTCCACGCGGCCAGCCAGAAGAATTCCGGTAGCGTCACGGTTTCGTCGGGGCAGACCTCCTCTATGGTTTCGCCGGGTATGCCGGGGAAAAGATAGAGGTCGACCGCGACAGGCGTCTTCCGGTAGACGGGACAGAAGCTGCAAAGCTGCTGGTCTTTGAGGTCAGTCGCGGCGGGGTCATAGTGCGGGGTGAATTGAAACTTAATGCGACTGTTGCTGGTGTCTCCCGTGGTATTGGGTGTTCCTGGGATGACCCGCATGATGTCCGGCTTGACGCTCTGGACGGAGACCGAACAAATCTGGTTGGGGAGGCTAATGGTGGGGTTGTATAACTCCTTGCCCGAACCCTGGACCTCGAAAGAAGTGAAAAGATCGTAGGTCGGATCGGAGATATGGGTCAGCTCGTCGTTCAAGAACGACCCCTGGAGGATGATGGATCCTTTCATGGTGGCGGTCCAGTTGATGGTTCCGGCGCTACCGGCAAGAAATTCTCCGGTGGCGAGTGAGTTGTAATCGAGCTCCAATGCCGGCAGGCAACTCTGCACGGTGTCGCTGACAGTCTGACCATCGAACTCCACTCCCAACAGCGCAAACTGGCGATAGGCTCCCATCAGTTCATCGTAGACGGAGAAATCGTGATTTTTGCAACGCGCGAGGAGCTGGGGAAACACGATGCCGGGCGCTGTCTGATGAACAAACAACCCTATGTCGGTGCTGATCGAATCATCTTCCGTATAGGCGCCCACGGTCGTGCCCATCAGTTCGCGCTGGCGTTCATAACCGAGGACATGCATGGCGGCACACAGGACCACGTCCGGATCCTGACTGCTTTCGGCTAATTTCATGAAGGGAACGATGGCGAATTGATAGGCATTGGCGAACAACTCCTGGATGTCCCGCTGAAGGGACGCGTCCTCGCCGGTCTCACCCAACAACTGAGCCTGGCGGTCTTGCTGCAATAAATCTCCGAGCGTAGACATCACGAGATCTATTTTGTTGTCGATGAAGAGCAGGTCGCCCGTCAGGTCGCCGCTTCCCATGCCAGCGCCGCTGAAATGAGTGAGTGTCAAGGTTAGCGACTTGGGATCAGGCAGCATTGGGTTGATGTAGAGGCCTGGTGCCTGTCCGCGCCAGCCGATGGCATGGGAGCCGCTGGGAAGCGCGGCGACCAAGTCAATTTTCAATAGGGCTGGGGCCATCAGCGGCAAACCGTCGGGTGCGAGCTGGACGCCAGCGATCAGGCCGGAGCCGGGCAGGCCGGTGGCAGACGAGACGGCCGTCATGGTGATGGTGGTGCTATCGAAAAGGGCGCCCGCCGGGATGGTCAGGGTGAACTGATTGCCCTTGGCGTCGGTGACGCTGAGGGCGCCGCCGGTAGCGTTGATGTTAGCCGTTGCTTGATGGGCAGTGTCGAGGGTAGGGGTAACGGTGGGCGGCGTGCCGGAGGTGTTACCGAAGAAGGGGACACCTGGCGCGGCTGAAAGAAGCTGCCCCTTGGAGGCTTCGCGCACGGCAACCGCGGAGACGAGCATGCTGAGCGGGCTGCCGGTGGACGCGACGATAACGCCCTTGCTGGCATGTGAGCCGAAGAAATCGGTGGCGGCGCCGGAAGCGGTCTTCCCCGGAGCTAACGAAGCCAGCTGCTTGGTCCCCTGCAACTTGCCGTTGACGTCGTAGAGATGCAAGGTCAAGGTAACGGCCTCGCCGCCTCCGTTGTAGAAGCGCGCCGCCGCGGTGGTTCGGGTGCCATTGTCGAACGGAAGAGCGAACTGGAAGAAATTCGCCGCGGGCGTCAAAGTAGTTTCGGTGATGCCGCCCGAGGAATCGGTATTGGAAACGACGGCCGCGGCCGCGATCGGCTGGGTGGATGTAATGGATGCTGAGCCGGAGGTGAGCGACGCAGTTGAGCCGTCGGTTTGCAGGAAAACCGAAACGCCCGGACCGATGGATTCCTGGAAAGTGCTGTTGGCGCCGCCGGGATTCAGATGAACTTTGAACGCGGTGCTGTCGTCGCGCGTGAGCGCGAGCTTCACGGTGGCGGTTTTCGACGATACGTTGGTCAGGACGAACGTGGTCCGCGTGGTTTCAGAAGAGGCGTGGCCATCGGCAACACCGGGGAGGAAGAAATTGAGATCGTGACCCGCAGCGCCCGAGGCCGGGAAGAGGGCATACGCCGAAGAGGTGGAGTTGCGGCGCACGGTGACTGCCGCCACGGGCTCGCTCGCGACGATATCCATCGACCCGCGAAATCCGGCCTTTTCCGATAGCGGTTTGGCGGTGGCAAATACGGTGGTGTGATGCCCGGCGGCGAGTGTCAGCTTCTCTGTTTTCGCTGTTTTGCCCTTGCTGTCCAGCAGATTGACGGTAATGTTGACGCTGGAGGTTCCAGGATTGAAGACGGCGACGCCGGTATCGGCGCCAACGGTATCGATCGGAACCAGATATTCCGTAAGCAAGTCGTGATCGCCTAGGGCCGGCGCGACCGATTCGCTGACCGGAGCTCCTGCGTTGGTGTTCGATAGAATTTCGGAGACAGTCAAGACAGTGTCGGATGTGATGACGGCGCCACTATCGCTGCCGTCGCCACTGCCATCGCTTTCGAACAGGCGTGCGGCGCCTGCGGCGAGCGTGGTGGTGAAGTTGCTGCCGCCGCCCAAGCCGGAGAGATTGACGTGGCGGGGAGTGGAATCGGCGCGCGTGGCGGCGATCGTGATATTGGCTTTGTTTGCGCCCGTGTTCACCAGAACGAAAGTGGTTCGGACGTTAACCGTATGGGAGCCGGAACTCTCCGCGGGAGCGTTGCCGTCGACCAACTCGGGCACGTAGTAGTGATATTGGGCGGTGAGGCTGGTAGCGAGCGACAGCGCCAGGACCAACGGACGAAGCACGCGCATAACTTTCCTCCTGCGTACTGGAAACGGTTTTGAGACCCCTCCCAGACGTCGGGGGGTGCACATCGACCGGTTCAGCCCTATGAAAACTCGGGACAGTATAACGGAAAACGCGGATGGGGCGTTATTAACTCGGGATACCATAGCACCGCCGGTCGGGCTAGGAAAGGAGGACGCAGAACGGGTCTGGGTATTGCCCGGCGGCTGACCAATTTTTGGGGCTAAATGGCTGGCGGTTAGTGACTGCCGGCCTGGTTGTGGCCCTGCTGGTAGTGCATGGCCAGCAGATCCAATCCGAAGTCGCCATTAAAGTCGCGCCACACGGAGTGGATGTGGTTGGCGTTATTCTGCGTGTTGTCGTACTCAATCAGGAACGTGGGCGACTGGATGCGGTAGTAATGCCCGGTGCCGCGCTCCTGACCGCCGGCCCAGGCGAAGAACAGGTTCGTGCCGGCCTTCTTGATGTGCTCCAGGCGCGTTTGCGCGAGTTGTTCGGGGACGTTGCCGGCGTAGTCGGAGAGTAGGATTTGCAGCAGGCCGAATTGATTTGCTGTCATCCTGGCGGCAGACAAGCCGGAAGGCTGCCCTTCGAGCGCTGCCTTGCGCGAGGCCATGGTGAGGATGTCGGGATAAGCTTTATCGGTGATGATGGCGATCTTCTTCTGGTCGGGCGTAAGGGATTCGAGCAGGTCGCGCGCGAGATCTTCTTCGGCGGCGAGCACGCGCAATCCCTTGCGAGGCCCTTCACGCACTTCCGCGGGATTAGCGCCGAAGAAGCTGGGCGTATCGGCAATTTTGCCATTAACCACAGTGAAGTTCTGACTCAGATGGTGGCCCTCAACGCGGTATCCCCAGGTACCGGTGTCGGAAGGCTCGCCGAAGACGCTGAAGTAATATTTCTGTGGATTGCGGTAATTGGGATCGGCGTTCTCGAGTATTCGCAGCACGTCTTCCAGGCTCATGATGGTAACGGCGCGGATGTAGCCTTGCTGGCTGAGACCGGCGGCCAGCAGCGCGTGAGCGAGCGCTTTTTGATGCGGCTGCATATCGAGCAGCGGCAGACCTTTGCGTTCCTTGGGAATGAAGTGCCAGTTCTGGCGCTCGTCGGCCTGGAAAGGGAACTCCGCCTGGGCGCGCTGCTCGGGCGTCAACGACGCCAGGAAGTGCTGCGCCGCGAGGGTCATGACGGTAGAAGAATTGACGCGGTAGTATGCGGCGGTCAACAACGTTGCTCCAACGGTCAGGGCGGCCAGACGAACAAACCAATCTCTCATTTTCCGCTCCTCGGTGGGATTAGCTTATCAGGTTTGCGGTGGGTTGGGTTGCCGGTTGACAACCCATTTCGGGATGATCGGCAGTCGATGTCAGAACGGAAAATCCGTCTTGGCCTGCTGCACTTGCGTGGTTGCATTCAGGTAACGGTATGGATTGACGGGCGCTTTGTGGATGCGCACTTCGTAGTGCAGATGCGGAGCCGTCACACGCCCGGTGGCGCCCACGGCGCCGAGGAATTCACCCTGCCGGATTTCCTGGCCTTCGATCACATCGACCCGGGAAAGATGCGCGTAATAGGTCTCGAAACCATTGCCGTGATCGATGACGACCAGGCGTCCGTAGCTGCTGAAACGATCGGCAAAAGTCACGACACCATCGGCGGTGGCGCGAACAGCCGTGCCGCTGGGAGCGGAAATATCCACGCCGGTGTGCCAGGAGCCTTCACCCGAGAACGGGTCGGTGCGCTGGCCGAAGCTGCTCATTAGAGGGCCGTCAACTGGCCAGATGCTCGGTTTGGTGTTCAGGTGCCAGCGGCGCGCGTAGCTGGAGCGCGAAAGGTTGGAGCTGCGAAGGTAGTTGTATTCGTCCAGGCTCTCGGAAAACGTCGGAACCAGCTTGCCTTCGGAAACGATGTCGCTAGGGCCCTCGAGTTTTTCCTTGATCCCGTAGGCTACCGAAACTTCATTGGCGAAGATCTCAAGCGAGGCGAGCTGTTCATTGGTCTGGTTGACGACTTTTTGCAGATTCTGGTAGCGGGCACGGAGCTGGTTGGCTTCCTGCCGGAGCGAGTTGTAGTTGGCTACCTTCCAGGCCATGCGGGCGTAGCTGGAAACAAAACCGAATATGGAAAAACCGCCGACCATGGCCAGCGCGAGGACGATGTAAAGAACCTGGTGGGGGATATGAATGCGTCGAAGTCTGCCGTGAAGCGAATGCGCGAGTACGAGAATGAAATACTGTTGCTTCATCTTCTTCCTTTCAGCTCCGGATGTTTTAAATTTGGCGCGCTGCTTGGACGCCGGTGCCCTAACAGTCGGCCCGGCATTAGGGATTGTTAAGGTTTAAACTTTAGCAACTGGGGAAGTTGCGTGTCAAGCCGCCAATTGTTAGCATTCGGGCTTGGCCAGCCGTATACCAGGTGGTTTCTTTCTGCAGAACCTGATTGAGCGCAGGGGTCTGCTTTTTCAATTAGTTCGCCGCGATTTTCAGCAGCGTTTCGTGGGTTCGGTGGCGGGGTGGGTGTGGGGGTTGATCCATCCGCTGGTTCTGCTCATCACCTGGACCTACGTGTTCAGCGTTTGCCTGAAACAGACGCTGCCGAAGGGGCAGCCGGGCACATATCCTTTATTTATCTTTGCCGGGATGCTGCCATGGCTGCTGTTCAGCGACACGGTGCAGCGGTCGTCCTCGTCATTGGTGGAGCAGGCCAGCCTGATTACGAAGACAATATTTCCCGCGGAGATGGTGCCGCTCTCGGTTTTCCTGTCGTCGCTGGTCAGCCATCTGCTGGCATTGGTTCTGATGCTGGTGGCGACGGAAATCGAGGTGCGCTCGCTTGGCCTGCCGCTGGCGATTCTTCCGTTTTATATGCTGTTGCTTGGAATGCTGGCGGTGGGAATCGGCTGGGTGGTGGCGGCATTACAGGTTTACCTGCGGGACACGGCGCAATTTGTCACCGTTATTTTGACGGCTTGGTTCTGGATGACCCCGATCTTCATTTTTGAGGATCAGGTGCCGAAGGCATTTCGCGTCCTGGTTTACGCAAACCCCCTGGCGAGTGTAGTGCGCGCATACCGGCAAGTGCTGTTGTCAACACGTGTGCCGGGATGGCGGGACGTTGCGCCGCTAGCCGTGGTCAGCGTCGGCGTGTTTTTCGTAGGCGGGCTGGTCTTCCGTCACTTGAAGCGCGGCTTTGCGGACGTGCTGTAGAAACCCTCAACCAACGAGCGTCATCGTATTCGGCTCCCACTCGCACATGCGCCGCTCGAAATAGCTGAGGTTCGAGAGCAGCGCGGGGCCGGCGGCGCGGAAGCCGAAGGTCGGGTCCTCGATCACTGGCTTGCGCGTGCGCACCGAGTGGATGAAGTTGCGATGGTGATCGAGGTGATCGTTGTAGCCTTCCGGCGGTAGATACTTTTCTTCGCCTTGGGGCCGGATGCTATCGGCATTCATCGCCGGCGGCGGATATTTCTTGCGGTAGTCTTCGACAAATCGCTTCTGCATGGCGTCGGTGAAGGTCTCGATGGTGTAGCCGGGTTCAGATTCGCGCGGCTGCTTGGAGAGTGTTACGCCATCGTCGATGGTCATGATGCCCTCGCTGCCGACGAAGCGGAAGCCGGAGCTTTCGCCGGCGCCATCCACGAAATTGACGCGTAGGGCCAGGTTAAAGGCCGGGTGCGCATCCGTGGCCGGATAGTCATAGAGGCCGAGCAGGACGTCGGGCGCATCGCGGCCGTCTTTCCAGAATCGCAGGCCGCCGGTGGCGTAAACGCGCGTGGGTCCAATGGCGCCGGTGACGAAGTGCATTCCGGAAAACAGGTGGACGAACAGGTCGCCAGCCACGCCGGTGCCGTAGTCGCGATAGTTGCGCCAGCGGAACAGGCGCACGGGCTCGAAGGGAACCTTGGGCGCTCGGCCGAGGAAGCGGTCCCAATCGATGTTTTGCGGCGTGGCATCGAGCGGGATGGAATACTGCCAGGCACCAAGGGCGGAGTTCCGATCCCACCAGGCATCGACCATATTGAGCTGGCCGATGGCGCCGCTGCGAAAAAGGTCTTTGGCTTTCTGATAGACGATGGAGCTGACGCGCTGGCTGCCCACCTGCATGATGCGCCCGGACTTCTGCTGCGCGGCGATGACTTGTTTGCCGTCGTCGAGATGCTGCACCATCGGCTTTTCGCAGTAGACGTCTTTGCCCGCGTTCATGGCGTCGATGGAAATCTGGGAATGCCAATGGTCGGGCGTGGCGATGAGGACGGCGTCGACGTCTTTTCGCGCCAGCACTTCGCGGTAGTCGCGCGTGATGAAAACGTCCTTGCCAAAAACTTCCTTGGCGTGATCCAGACGGCCCTGGTAGATGTCAGCGACGGCGACCAGTTCGACTCCCGGCACGGCGATGGAAGAGTGGGTATCGCCGGTGCCCATGCCGCCGAGACCAATAGTGGCGACTTGCACGCGGCTGTTCGGCGAAGTCTTATCTTGGGCAGACAGTGCGGACGCGGCGAGTCCGGCTGCGGCGGTCGTGAGGAAATGACGTCTGGTGGTAGGCATATTTGGGAATCCTTCCAACTACTGTAACGCAGGCATGCTTTTTGCGAGGCATCGCCGCGTGCAAAAGGCGCGTGTTCCCGCTACATGTGCCGGTGTACGCTTTCGCTATTGAGCAATGCGGTATCGGCGCCGGCCTGCGGCGGTGCAATACTCCAGACGTTTTTCCCCTGGCAAGTGAATGTGTTCCATCCCGGCGGCGCGTCGGTCTTGTGGAATACGTCGCCTGTTGCGCAGGTGAAGGGCAGGGAAGTTCCACTCTGCACCAGCGGCTTTCGACGCGAGCGATGTTCGATCCTCTCGACCGGCTCGACTCGTGCCTTGGCGTCAATCGCTGCTGGCGCCGTGGGCGCCGCTGGCATGGTGCTGGCGGAGACTTCTTGCGGATTTTCGTCAGGAAGCGGCGGGCCAAAGAAAATGGCGTTCTGGTCGATGGTTCTGCCGTCTGGCTCGGTCAACGCCATGCGCAACTCGACGCGCCCGGTTTGACGGGCGTAGGTCACCAAGCCGCGCCGCAGATGGCCGCTATCCAGGTTCACGAACAAGCGCGCGGTCCCGTCGGTAATGAACAGTTTTGCGCCAACGGCGTGGCGTACCAGATCGGATTCCGCGTCCCAGCGGATGTGCAGTTGGCCTTGTGTCTCCCGCACCTGCAACTTCAGCGCCTCGCGATCGGGCCGTGCGCCCA
>Ga0335069_10009233_pt1 | contig 14059 bp, 6 predicted proteins | sample Lox_Sample_11_FD_206714 | JGI IMG/M metagenome (GOLD analysis project Ga0335069, IMG submission 206714) | Soil microbial communities from Loxahatchee National Wildlife Refuge, Florida, United States - Lox_Sample_1.1 | ecosystem: Environmental > Terrestrial > Soil > Wetlands | place: USA: Florida... | reverse complement strand
AATGGCGGATGATGAGCTCGGTGGCTGCGCGGGCCATCTCCCTGACCGGTTGGCGGATCGTGGTCAACTGCGGCCATACCATGGTCGCGACGGGCGCGTCATCGAACCCGACGATCGACAGCTGCTTTGGCAGCTCGAGGCCGCTCTGGCGCGCGGCACAGATCACCGCAGCCGCCATGTCGTCGTTGCTCGCGAATACGGCAGTCGGTCTGCTCGGACCGCGCAGCATGCGCTCCGCGCAGGCGAGGCCGTCCGCGAAAATGAAATTCCCGGTCTGCACCCATTGCGACTTGACCGGTACTCCGCGCGCCCGCATCTCGTCGGTGAAACCGAGGTAGCGCTGCTCGGTCGCGCCGTGCTCGGCCCGTCCTCGTATGAAGCCGATGGCCCGGTGTCCGAGGTCGAGCAGGTGCGCGGTCATGCGGCGCGCCGCGGTGCGATCGTCGATTCCCACCGAAGGGGAGTCGCTCGGCTCGCGCTTCGGTGCGATGCGCACCGTCGGGATTGCCGCCTCCGCCAGCTTGCTCAGTATGAGGGCATGGTCACTGAGGGGCGGCAACAGGATCACGCCTTCGAGCCGCAGCTGCCGCAGCAGCGTATTCACCTGCCGGCCGACCTCGGGGCTGGCGCCGTCCCAGGGCTCCACCATGAGATGGAAAGCGGATTCGCGACAGCGCTGCACGGCACCCGCCTGGAATTCGCTCAGGTAGTCGCCGGGCTTGTCGCAGAACAGCCCGATGAGGAACGAGCGGTCGCCGGCCAGACCGCGCGCGTTGAGATTCGGCCGGTAATCGAGCTCCTCCATGGCTTTCAGGATGCGGTTGCGCGTTACCTCGCGGACCGCCGGCTCCTCGTTGAGAACCCGCGAGACCGTCTTCGATGACACCTGGGCGAGATCGGCAACCTGCTGGATCGTCACCGAGGGCGGGCGAGAATCCTTCATTGCGCTAGCGGTCCGCAGCCATGGGCTCTTTTGCAGAAAGCATGCGCCGCACGGCAGGGTCGGTCAACACGATGACAGCGATGACAAGATCTTGGGGTGCGCGGTCCGATGCTCAAGTCGGCAGCTCCGTGAGAGGCATCAGCGGTTCGAGCAAATGCGCGTAGTGACGCCAGCGGCCTACGGAGGTGCTGAACAGCTTCTGCCGTACCTGCCACTTGCTCGCGGTGACCACCGGGCGGGCCGTCAGATCGAAATCCAGACAGCCGGCGTGCCAGCGCACCCCGACGAACTCCAGCATTCTTCGGGTCCAGGTCGGCAGGTCTTCGACCAGAGCTTCGTACGGTACTTGCAGGATGGCGTCGGCCGGGATTGCGGCGCGCCAGTGCTCCATGAGTCGCCGGTACTCCTGATAATAGTGCGCCAGATCCCCCAGATCGTGGGTGTAGGTGTTGGCCGCCTCGAAGTGCTGGAAGTAGATCGACAGGCAGGTATCGAGCGGGTCGCGTGTGAGGTGGATGATGCGTGCGCCGGGCAGCGCCGCATGTATCAGACCGAGCGACAGGAAGTTCGTCGGCAGCTTGTCCACCACTCGCAGGGCATGCGGCGACAACTCACGCAGCGCTTGCAGATAGCGATCGCCCAGCTCGGCGAGCACGGCGTCGCTCATCCGCAGTGTCGCTGTGTCCGGGCGTACCGGGCCGGAAAGGGCTGCAGCGGTCACCTCACTCCAGAAGGTCTGTTCACCGGCGCCGAAAACCTGTGGATGTGAAGCCAGGATCTGTTCCGCGAGCGTCGTGCCGGAACGCAACATGCCGACGATGAACACCGGTCGCTCCGAGCGATGCACCGCGGGGCGTTGCCGGTTGACCCAGTGACGGTCGCAGGCGTGGATGATCCGGTCGACATTGCTCGAGAATGCGGCGCGGTCGTGTTGCGGGCCGCACCGCTTGGCCAGATCGTTGGCACGCCGGTAACTGCTGAAGGCGGCGTCGAACTCGCCAAGGTCCTCCAGATGCTTGCCTATGGCGTAACGCATCAGGAGCTCCCGTTGCGGTGGCATTCCCTGCTCCACGATGCGCCGCATCGCTCCGAGCCATGCGGCATCCGCCGGTGTCATGCGGCGTATCCGGGTCAGTCCCAACCAGGCCTCTGGCGAGGCCGGCTCTATCGAGAGGGCATGGCAGAAGAGCTCCTCGGCCTCGGCGAAACGCCCGGCGTCGGCGCGCAGCTCTGCCCTCACCGCGAGAGCGGTGGCCGATCGGGGTTGGAGCTCGAGGGCCCGCTGGCAACTTCGCTCCGCTTCCTCGGTGCGGCGTTGCAACCGCCGGGCGCTCGCCAGCTCCGTGTGCGCCTGAACCAGATCCGGCTTCAGCAGCAGCGCCCGCCGATAGCCCGCAACCGCCTCGTCGAGCCGTCCGATGCTGCGCAGCGCGCGGCCGACGTTGGCGTGCGCTTCGGCGAGATGCGGGCAGAGCTCCAGCGCCCGTTGGAAGCTCGCCAGCGCTTCCGGCACACGCGCCAGACCCAGCAATGCATTCCCGAGGGTGTTGTGTGCCTCGGCGAATCCGGCGTCGATCGCGATGGCGCGCCTGCAGCTGCGCACTGCCTCCTCGAAGCGTCCCTGATGTATCAGGATTTTTGCCAGGCTCTGATGCGCCTGGGTGAAATCAGGCCTGATGCGCAGCGCCTGATGACAGCTCGCCAGCGCCTGCTCGGCGAGCCCAAACTCCAACCACAACCCGGCGAGATTGTTGTGCGCCTCGGCAAATTCGGGGTCCACCCCCAGGGCACGCTGGTAACTGCCGGCTGCCTCCTCCAGGCGACCGACCCGCCCGAGCGCATTGCCGAGATTCAGATGCGCGGTGGCATCCTCGGGCGCACACCGTACCGCTCGCTCCAATGCAGGCAGAGGATCCTTGTCCTGTCGGCCGCGGGCGACGCCCAGCAGCTGCCAGAGGAGTGCAAGCTCCGGCTGTCGCTCGAGAAGTTCCACGGCCGCCGATTCGAGCTCCGCATACCGCTCACCCTCGAGCAGCCTCGCGAGTCGTGCGCGCTCCGCGGTGGGCAGGCCCGCTGCCGGATCGGCGCGCCGCACCGAGCCAGCATCCGCGAGGCGGCCGCAGCAGAGCTTGTAACGCTGCCGGCTCCCGCAGGGACACGGCTCGTTGCGTCCGGGGCTCACGCCTCAGGCATGCTCACGTGCGGAGGCCGGCGTGCGCTGGCCGGCGCCCTCGGGCAGGAAGTAACTGTCATGCGCGGCGGCACCAGCGGTGACCGCCGCCGTCGCTGCCGCCAGCGAGCCGAGGATCTCGCGCAGCTGACCGACACCGATCACATCGAGCAACGGGTCGTAGCTCGCCGGCCTCACACCGAGGCCCTCCAGGATGTAGAACCAGCTCAGATCGGTGAACAGCTCGCCGGCACGCACTCGTATGCGTCCGGTCGCGCGGTAGAGCTCGATGCGAGCGCGCAGGCTGTCGGGGAGTGTCATCCCGCGGCAATAGCTCCAGAAGGGTCCGTCATCGCGCTGCGCGAGGCAGTAGTGCAACACGATGAAATCGCGCACCGCCTCGACTTCCTCGATGACCCTGGCGTTGTAGGTATCGATGTTGGTCTGATCGAAGTTCCTGTCCGGAAAATGCTCGAGCAGGTGATACAGGCCACTCGTCACCAGGTGGATGCTGGTCGACTCCAGCGGCTCGAGAAAGCCCGATGCCAGCCCCAGGGCCACACAGTTGTGTTTCCACAGGACCTTGCGCCTGCCGGTGACGAAACGCAGGAAGCGCGGATCGGCCTGCGGCTTGCCCGCCACGGCGACGAGATCCTGCAGGGCCTGCTCCTCACCGCAGTGCGCGCTGCAATAGACGTAGCCGTTCCCGATGCGATGCTGCAGCGGAATGCGCCACTGCCAGCCGGCACTGCGTGCCAGGGAGTGCGTGTAGGGCGGCCGGGCGCCGTTCAACGGGGTGGGAAAGGCCACGGCGCGATCGCACGGCAGCAGCCCGCTCCAGTCGATGTACCCGGCTCCCAGAGTTTGCTCGATCAGCAGGCCCCGGAAGCCGCTGCAGTCGATGTACAGGTCTGCCTGCGCCTGCGAATTGTCGGTGAAGCGCAGCGCGTCGATCGAGCCGTCGTCGCGACGCGTGGCGCCCGCGACGGTCCGCTCGAGACGCGTTACGCCGAGCCGTTCGGCATAGCGCCGCAGGTACTTCGCCACCAGAGTCGCGTCGAAGTGCAACGCATAGCGCAGTCCGGAGGCCGGCGCGTCCGCCTGAGTGTCCGGATAGCGGAACTTGCCTGCATCGCCGAGCGCGGCGCAGGCGCTGAAGTCATTGAAGCGCAGCTCGAGTCCGGCCGCGCGCGCGCGGTGCCAGCAGTGGTAGAACGGGCGCCGGTTGATCGGGGCGCCGAAGGTCCCAAAGGGATGCCAGTAGGAATGGCCCGGTTGCTTCCAGTCCGTGAACTTGATCCCCAGCTTGAAGGTCGCGCTGGTGTGCTCCAGAAAATCGCGCTCATCGATACGCAGGAAGCGCAACACCTCGATGATCGGTGGGATGGTCGCTTCACCGACACCTACGGTGCCGATCTCCGGCGACTCGATTACGGTGATGGCGGTGCCCGTACCGGGCAAGGCACGCGCCAGCATGCTGGCAGCGAGCCAGCCGGCCGTGCCGCCCCCGACGATGGCGATGCTGCGCAGCCGCCGCTGCTCCTCCAACATGAATTCCCTCGCGTGCCCGGATGTCGTGTCATGCTCCGGCGGAGCGAGACTACCACTTCCCCTTCACGCCGAAGAACACGCGCCGCCCGCTGTCGTCGTAAGTGAAGGGCTCATTCTTCCATTGCAGGTAGGTGTGCTGCTTCTCGTTGGTGAGGTTGACCGCCGACAGCAGCACTCCCAGGTGATCGCCGAGGAAGTCGTATTCGAGCTGGCCGTCGAGCTGCCCGTACGACGCCTGGTAGATGGCGTACGTCTTGGGATTGCCGTTGATGTCCTGGAACGTGAAGAAAGAGCCGACGAAGTTGGAGTTGAGCGACTCGTCGCGCCAGGCATACGCCAGTCGGGCCGCGAAGCCCCAGCGTTCGAAATACCCCACCACATTGAAGGAGTTCTTCGGCACCCCCGGAATCCTCAGGTTGCTCTCGAAGGAGGTGTTCTGCGTGCTATCGGACTCCGAGCGCGTGTAATTCGCCTGCACCCCGAAGCCGCTCTCCCAGGCGTACTGCGCCGAGAGCTCTCCGCCATAGATCTTGCCGGAGCCGCCATTCACCTTCGTCTGGATGTTGCCGGTCGAGCAGCCGGCGGTCGTGCCGTCGGGAACACAGGCGCTGATGTTTCCCGTGGTCACGAAGTTGTCCACCTGCTTGTAGAAGCCGGTCAGGGCCACGAGTCCGCTGGGCGCGAAGTAGTCCTCCCAGGAAACATAGAACTGCGATGCGCGGAACGGATCGAGCGCGGCGTTGCCGGCCGTGCCCTGCGCGAACTTGAAGCACACCCCGCCCCCGGGGCACTCGCTCTTGTCCGCACGCGTGAAGTTGTAGGAGAGGCCCTGGCCCAGGTCGTTCAGGTTCTGCGGCGACATCACGCGTGCCGCCGCGACGCGCAGCTTCTGCTGCTCGGTCAGGTTCAGCATGAAGTTGAAGGTCGGCAGCACGTCGGTGTAAGAGCGGCTCTTCTCGAACGGCACATCGTTGGCATTCACGCCGTTCCAGGACGCCGTGCCGACGAAGGTCGAGCCATTCGGGTTGGTTTGCGCACCATCGACCGTGATCTGGTTGTGAACGACGCGCACGCCGAAGTTGGCGTGATAGTGCTCATCCCCCGCATCACCCATGAAGAACACCGCGGTGGTCTTGTTGGTGACGTCGTAGGAGTTCAGCGCATCGGTGTAGAAGGCCTCGGTGTTGTTCGGAACTCCCGCCTGCCCCCAGAGGGTGTTCAGATAGGTCGCCGGGTGGGTCATGCCACCGGTGTAGGGATTCTTCACGCCAATCGGTCCGGAGCCGAAGTTGCTCACGGTCATCAGCAGGTTCGAGTTGCTCTGCGGCGTCGAATACGGAATGGTGGCGTAGCCGGGGTCCGAGTAATAGATCCAGGTGCCGCTCGCCGGGCCGATGCAGCAGTTGCCGGCGGCGGTGCCGGCCCCGACGCCGCCGATGCCGTATGGGTTCGCGCCATCGATCAGATAGCGCCCATGGATATAGTCGCTCTCGCGCTGCTCATAGCGTGCCCCCGCGGTGAGATCGAGCGATGAGAGCTTGAAGTTGAGGTTGCCCTTGATGGCCCAGTTCTTCTCGTCGACTTTGTTGGCCCAGGCCCAGTTCGACTTGAAGAGCGTATAGGCGGGATTGGAGAGTACGTCGGTGTAACCGTAATTGTTGGGATAGCTCACCGTCGGCAGGCCGGAGGTCCCGCCGTTGTTATAAAGGAACGCGTAGCCGTGGTTGCCGTTGGCGCAGCGGTTGGCACCGTTGTTGCAGCCAGGCGCCGTCGGCTGGATGGATGCCGGACCATTGAAGGCGCCGTAGAAGCCGTGCTCGACATCGGCCTGCGCGTCCTCCTGGTCTGCCGCCGCCTTGGCGTAGAAGGCTCCGACATCGCCGCTCAGCCAGCCGTTGCCGTCAAACCGGGTCGTCAGCTGGAAGTTGTTGGCATGGCTGTTGTTGGACTCGTACAGGGTCGCCGTCTCGGCGCCGTTCGCCATCATGGTGGCCGACTCGATGACGCCGTTGCCATCGACGGAGTACGGCTGCGAGGGGTCGATGCCCGGGAACGAGGCCGGCGCACCCGGCTTGTTGGTCTCGCCGCTGCCACCCGAGAACCACGCCTTGTTGGAATAGGTGAAGGTGGTCTCATCCTCACCGATGTAGAACCAGTTGAACGCGCTGGTGATGCCGTCGCCCCACTTCAGCTCCGCGCCGAAGGTCGCGCCCTTTCTCTTGTACTGATCGAAGATGTCGCTGAAGTAGGCGAGCTGTGGGTCGATATAGGTCTGACCGTTCGGCAGCACGCTGTTGGTGCTGGCGATGGGACTGCCGACATAAGAGCCGACGGTGGCGGTGTTCGTCACCAGCCACTGGCTGCGGTTCTGATCCTGGAACTCCTTGGTGTGGGTCTTTTCGTCGTCATACGTGCCGCTCGCGGTGATCGCGAGGCTGTCGCTGAATTTGAAGCCGGCGACCAGGGTCGCCACCGGGGTCGCGCCCCCATCCTGGTTCTGCGCCTTGGTGCCGAGCAGGGTGGCGTTGAGATTGAAGCCCTCGTTCTGCGCCAGCGGTGAGCGGGTCTTCAGATCGATGATACCGCCCAGCCCCCCCTCGCGGTTCTGCGCGGTGGGGTTCTTGATCACATCGATGCCGCCGATCTGCTCGCTCGGGATGGCCTCGAGCGAGGAGTACTGGATGTTCATGGCGCCGCCCGAGGCCTCGCCCCCCGAGTAGATCTCGCGGCCGGTGAGCAGCACCTCGCCATTCAGCGTGATGAGATTGTTCTGCAGCCCGTCGATCAGCACCTGCGTGCCCTTGCCGCCGGCGCGGTTGATGGTGACGCCGGGCAGGCGCTGCAGCGACTCGGCGACGTTCTGATCGGGCATCTTGCCGATATCCTCGGCGACGATCGATTCGATGGGCTGGATGGCGTTGCGCTTCTGGTCCAACGCGGTCTGCACCGAGGCGCGGTAGCTCGTGACCACGACCTCCTGCAGCTGGTCGGTGCTCGGCATTGCGCCCGCGCCGGCGCCGGCCGCAACCGGGGCCTGCTGAGCCGCTGCGGTGGCACAGCAGAAAATGATGGGCAAGGGCGCGGCGGCACGTGCGGCACGTGCGGCGCGGGCGGCGCGGCGCGCGCGTTTTTGTATTCTGTGCGACATGGTCTATAGCTCTCCCCGTAACCGCAAAGTCAGTACCTCAACAGCGGGACTGGAGAAACCTGCGGCCGGGATTCTCGTGCGCCGGCACGAAGAGTGATCCCGGTCATGGACCCCCTGTACACCGCTTGAATTGCGCCCGGCAGCCTACTGCCGTGCGCGCAAGCTCATTGCGCTGCCAGGGGTCGCTGTGCCGCATGTGCGGACAGCGCTGTCATTAACATGGGTGCTGGCGCGCGGACGGCGCGCCGGACGCGCTTTTTTATGCGCATAGTCATGTGTTTACCCCCTCAGCTAAACACGCTATTTCCAGGCTTTTCTCCTTCCTGCCCGGTGCAGGAAGGACGCCGAGTAAAAGGTACGCCTGATCGGCTGCAAATGTCAACGCTGTCATTCTGGCTGGATCCGGAGATGACATTCGGGCTCCGAGGCATGCGCCAGACGGATGTCGCTGAAGGCGATGGCAAGCCCGGCCTCGGCTCGCAGCGCAAATGGAGCGGCGACGCTCGAGAGCCCGGAATGCCCGGCGAAGCAAGCGAGCGGAACGGTGAGGCGCGTCCATGCCCCGCGGCGGACCGAAGTGAGCACGGGTGTGGCATCCAGCATCGCCCCGCCGGGGACGCCACAGCCGGTCTCGGCGGCCTGTGAGGTCGGCGCGCAACGCAGCCCGACGCGCACCGCGCCGGTTGGGGGCTGCTCGATGCGCAAGCGCGCCTGCACCACATCGCCGCGGTGCGCCGCGGCAAGCAGATCGATGGGACGGCCACCGATCCAGAAATCGCCGCGTCCGGCACCACTCCACCTTACCTCGAGCTGCGAGTCGGGCAGCGTAACGCGCACCGCGCCTGCCGGACTCACCTGCTCGGCGCCGGTGACGCGAACCTGCGCGAGGTCGTCACCCACGAACAGCGACCACGGCGCCGTCGCATGTCCCGCCTGAAAGAGGCTGTCGGCATCGCCGCGGTCCGGAGCGATCTGCGGATCCTCGGACAGGTGACCTACGCGGTCGGCGTGCCGGTAACTGAGACCGTAGCCCCGCTCGAACAGCGCGCCCGAAGTCCGGTCGTCAGCGTCGTAGGTTACCGGCATGGCGGTCCGCGGCCAGGGGAAGCTCAGCTTTCCGGTGAAATCAAGACGTGGCTGGCCATCGGGCGCACGAAACAACACGTCCGCGATGCCTTCGCCCTCGCTACCCGGCAACCAGGCAGCGACGAAGGCGTCCGACGCATTGATCTCGGGATTCACCCATAACGGACGACCGGAAAGGAAAATGGAGATCGTGCGGATACCGCGGGATTGCAGGCTTCGCAGCAGCGTGAGCGTTCGCGTATCCTCCCGGGAGAAGTCCAGTGTCTCCCGGTCGCCCTCGTACTCGGCGTAGGGCCGCTCACCAAAAACCACGATGGCGGCATCGGGCCGCGCCGCGAAGCTGCCATCGGGGCTGAGTGTGGCGGTACCCCCCGCGGCCGTCACGATCGAGCGGATGCCCTGGTAGATCGAGGTCGCGCCCGGGAAGTCATCGTTGTGGTTATGGTCGCCCTGCCAGTCGACGGTCCACCCGCCGGCTTGCATGCCGATCCGGTCGGCCGCCTCGCCGGCGACCAGAATGTGCGCGCGGGGCGAGAGTGGCAGAGTGTCGTGCTCGTTCTTGAGCAGCACCAGTGACTCACGCACGGCGGTGCGTGCCAACGCACGGTGCGCCGCGCTTCCCAGACGCTCGAAATGGCCGGCATCGGTACGTTCCTTCGGCGCTGGACGCGTGAACAGGCCGGCGAGCGCCTTCACGCGCAGAATGCGGCGCACGGCATCATCGATGCGCTCCGGCGCGATCTCGCCCGCGCGTGCCTGGGCCAGTGTGTGCTCGTAGATCTGCTTCCAGCTGTCCGGCGCCATGAACATGTCGATGCCGGCGTTAGCGGCCGCCGCACAGCTGAACTTGGTGCAACCGGGCACCTCCTCCTGAGCGTTCCAGTCCCCGACGACGAAGCCCTGAAACCCGAAGCGTCCTTTGAGAATCGTGCCGAGCAGGTCGGCATTGGCGTGCATTTTCACGCCCTGCCAGCCGGAGAAAGACGCCATGACGATCAGAGCGCCGGCATCGATCGCCGCGGGATAGCCAGCCGCGTGCACGCGGATCAGCACGCTCTCGGGTGCGCGGTTGTCGCCCTGGTCGCGCCCGTCGAACGTGCCACCGTCACCGAGGAAATGCTTGACCGATGAGAGCGTACGGCCGGGCGCCATGAAAGTGGCGCGGCTGCGCTCGCCCTGCAGACCCCGGACCATGGCCGCCGCGTAAGTGGCCACCAGCGCCGGATCATCGGAATAGCTCTCGTAGCTGCGTCCCCAGCGGACGTCGCGAGCGACCGCCACCGTCGGCGCGAACGTCCAATCGATGCCGGTGGTAGCCACCTCCTCCGCTGTGGCATGCCCGATGCGTTCGACGAGCTGCGGATCGTGCGCCGCGCCGAGCCCGATATTGTGCGGAAAAATGGTGGCGCCGCGGATCTTGGCATCACCGTGAACCGCATCGACGCCGAAGAGAATCGGGATCGGGGGATGCGCTGCCGTATCCGACTGCAGCGCCGCGCGGTAAAGCGTATCGGCGAGCTCGAGCCATGCACGCGCGCCGGCGCGAACATCCCCGCGGGGGGCGGCACCACCGCCGGCGAGCACCGCGCCGAGCTTGTAGGTGCGCAGATCCTCGCTCGTCAACGAGCCGACGTCCGCCTGGATCATCTGCGCCACTTTCTCTTCGAGGCTCATGCGCGAGAGCAGCGCATCCACGAACGCTTCGGTCTGCGGCTGCAGTGCGGCCGGCGCGCGCTCGGGCCACAGCGCCGGGTGCACGCTAGCATCCTCAGACGGTTGAGCTGACTGACCCGCCGGTGCAAGGGCCGCGAGCGCCAGGATCACCATCGTGCGCCGCAAACGCGCAGCACGAAGCCCGCGATTGACGCGCAAGACGCAGCAGCGGCCGCATTGGTCTTCTTGTGGGCGTGCTGACATTGCGGAAACCCCCTCGAAGCGGGCATTAGAGGATTAAATGTCAGCGCTGTCAATTTTGCCTGGTGCGAATCATTCTCCGCGGCCGGGGATTAGGTGAAGATGCTTCAGGGCGGGACACGCCTGGCGAGGGGGAATCGGTGAGCGGACCAACGGCCTGGTGGGACAGCGCGCTGGTGGCCGCGTATGTCCCGGCGCTCGTGGTCCTCGGCGCCTGGGCGTCGCGCCGGCAGGCTCACGCCGAGGACTACTTCCTCGCCTCACGCCGCTCGCGCTGGCCTGCGATCGGTCTGGCAATGCTCGCCTCGAACATCTCCTCGACCGCGCTCATCGGGCTCGCAGGCGCCGCTTATGCGACCGGTATCTCCGTGTACGACTACGAATGGTCGGCTGCCGTCGTGCTGGTCTTCTTCTGCGTGTTCCTGCTGCCGTTCGTGCTGACGAGTCGTGTGTACACGATGCCGGAGTTTCTCGAGCGACGCTACGACGCCCGCGCCCGACTGTATTTCGCGGTGCTGACTCTGTTCCTGAACATCACGGTGGATGCAGCCGCGGCGCTCTATAGCGGCTCGCTGGTGATCCGTGTGTTGTTTCCGGGCACCCCACTGTGGGTGATGGTGAGCGTACTGGCAGGGGCCGCCGGGCTGTACACCGTGCTCGGCGGTCTGCGTGCGGTCATCTACACCGAGACGGTGCAGGCGGTGCTGCTTTTCATCGGGGCGACAGTGATCGCGATCGCAGCGTTCTCCCGTGCGGGTGGATGGCACGCAGTCATGAGTGGCGTTCCGCCGCAGGCGTTGTCACTCATCCGGCCGGTTGGCGATGCGGGTGTCCCGTGGCCCGGAATGTTGTTCGGCATACCGGTGCTCGGGTTCTATTACTGGTGCACGAATCAGTTCATCGTCCAGCGGGTGCTTTCGGCGCGTACCCTGGAGCACGGCCGTGCGGGTGCACTCTTCGCCGGGGCGCTGAAGCTCCCGGTGCTGTTTCTGATGGTGCTGCCGGGGACCTGTGCGATCCTGCTGTTCCCGCACCTGCCGCGGCCCGACCTGGTCTATCCCACGCTGATGTTCGGGTTGCTGCCGACCGGCTTGCTCGGACTCGTGGCGGCGAGTTTCGCGGCGGCGACCATGGCATCCGTTGCGTCAACGCTGAACTCCGCCTCCTCGCTGATCACCATGGACATCATACGGCGTATGGCGCCGGCGCTGTCTGATCTGCAGGTGGTCCGCGTCGGCCGTCTGTGTACCGCCGGTCTGTTGCTCGTGGCGCTGCTGTGGGCGCCGCAGCTCGAGAGTTTCCGCTCCCTCTGGCAGTACCTGCAGGCGATGCTCGCCTATGCCGTACCGCCGGTCGTCGCACTGTTCGTTGGCGGCCTGTTCTGGCGCGGCGCGAATGCCGCCGGAGCGGCGGCGACGCTACTCGTCGGCACCGCCTGCGGAATCGTGCTGTTCCTCGCCAATGTCGTGTTCCATTGGACGCACCTGCATTTTCTGTACGTTGCCCCGATACTGCTCGTCATCGACCTGGCGTTGCTGCTCACGGTGAGTGGCTGGAGGGCTGGCGCAGCCGCACGAGGCGGCTCGCTCGTCTGGACGATCGGATATTTCCGGCAGGAGACCCAACGCCTCAAAACGGTTCCGCTGTGGCGCAACTACCGGATGCAGGGGGCACTGCTGCTCGTGCTCACGGCGTGCGTGGTGATTGCCTTTCGCTAGAGCGCGAGCACGACCTGGGCATTGCTGGATGCTGCGATGCGGCCTGAGGGTCCGCTTGCTCGGCCGCGGCGGCCTCGGCAGGGCGGGAGCGTGAAGGTCAGGGTGTCTTGAATTTCTGCAGGAGCTTCGCGCAGGTGACTGCCCCGCACTCACAGTGCACTGCCAGAGGCACGGCCGGAACGTGGTGGTCATCACCTCTGCCTGCAAAGCAATCCTCGACGAGCGCCAATAAGCGCTCGCAGGCGCAGCGCACGCCGTAGTACCAGGTATTCGGCTTCAGCTCCCGCTCCGGGATGGCAATCGCATTCATGGTCCCTTGTACGCAAATGGCCTCATCCGCCGCAGTCGTGGCGATCCGGATGCGGGTAGGCACTCCCCACAATTGACTGCTACGGGAGGGAGGCTTCGGCCGTCTGCAGACACTGGATTACAAAAGCTCGGTTGCGGTACGGCGTAACGGACATGACAATTAAAATGTCATCGGGATATGAACAGGCTCGATGGGGGAAGGCGCGCCATGCCCACTCATTCGGTATTGCCCGAGGATGAAGTTCGTCGGCGCGTGCGGCAGCGCCTCGAGAGCAGGCGGCTGCCGTTGCTGCGGCCGGACCACATCAGCGCCGGCTACGGCAGCGCCAACATGTGCTGCGCCTGCGATCAGCTGATCGACCGGACCAAGATTGAGTACGAGGTGGCCGCGGCGGACAAGGCGCAGCGCCTGACCTTCCACTTCGCCTGCTACGTGATCTGGCAGCGGATGTGCTCCGAACGGATGGACGAGCGGAGTCAGCAGGGGCTGGAATCTCAAGAGCGCACGCCTTCCGGCTCGGGTCCCTCCCGAGCATCGTCCGCGCCTGCCGGATAGGCTGGTCCTGCGAGCATCCCTTAGGCCTTCAGCTTCTCGGGATCGGCACGACATCGGTGCCAAGCAGAGGCTGCAGCTGCGGCGATCCGCACAGCCATGGAGCAATCCGCGTCGCTATTGAATTGAAGCGCTAGCGACGCAATACAGGCTGCGTCGCGGCGTCGCTCGGCTGGCCGCGGATGCAGCGTCCCGAGGAGACAGTTAGCATGCGCTGCGGCGCTTCGAGATCCTTTGAACGTTTCACGGTGTGTGATGGGCACTGAGCATCGCTACGGATGGATGTGGCTGCGTGCGCTCGAGCTTGCCGATGAGGCCGAGCGGTTGCACCGACGCTTTCTCGACTATATCGGCCCCGGCACCGATGCGGTGCGCTGGGAGCCGCCGGTCGATATCCACGAGAGCGAAGACGGTCTGATCCTGCTGTTTGCACTTCCCGGCGTCGCGCCGGAGGAAATCGAGATCCAGCTCGAGCGCGCGGCGCTCCGGGTAAGCGCCCTGCGGCGCGTGAAGCATGCGGGCGCCGGCACGATCATTCGCCGCCTGGAGATCCCGCATGGTCGCTTCGTGCGGCAAATCGCCCTTTCGGGGCCACCGCTGCGGATTGCCGACTCGAAGTATCTGAATGGCTGCCTGGAGGTGCGCCTGGTGCGCGCGCAGGGTTCGG
>Ga0335069_10009231_pt1 | contig 14060 bp, 14 predicted proteins | sample Lox_Sample_11_FD_206714 | JGI IMG/M metagenome (GOLD analysis project Ga0335069, IMG submission 206714) | Soil microbial communities from Loxahatchee National Wildlife Refuge, Florida, United States - Lox_Sample_1.1 | ecosystem: Environmental > Terrestrial > Soil > Wetlands | place: USA... | reverse complement strand
ACCTTCCATGCGATCCCGCTGCCGGGCAGGAACGGCGAATTGCTGGGCGTGCTGCTGCTGGGGAGTCCGCAAAAGGAACTGGTGCTGCTGCGGCGGCAGATTCTGGAGACGGCAGCGATCGTGGCGCTGGCGGCCATCCTGATGGGGCTGTTAGTGAGCTGGTGGGTGTCCAAGCGGATCACGCGGCCGGTGGAAGAGTTGGCGAATGGCGCACGGGATGTGGCCTCGGGGCGTTGGGACACGCAGATCGACGTGAAAGGGACAGACGAAATTGGACAGCTGGCGGGCGCGTTCAATGAAATGACGCGCACGCTGGCGTCGCAGAAAGAAAAGCTGGTGCAGACGGAACGCGTGGCGGCGTGGAGAGAATTGGCGCGGCGGCTGGCGCACGAGCTGCGGAATCCGCTGTTCCCCATGCAGATTACGCTGGAGAACCTGCAGCGCGCGCGGCAACTCGGGCCGGCACAGTTCCAGGAGGTGTTCAACGAGGCGACGGCGACGTTGAAGGCAGAACTGGCGAACCTGAACAGCATCGTGGGACGGTTCAGCGATTTCTCGAAAATGCCGGCACCGCAACTGGCGAAAGTGAACGTGAATGAGACGCTGAGGAACGCAGTGCGTTTGTTCGAGCCGCAATTCACAGCGGTGGGGAAACCGGCGATCACCACGGAATATTTCCTGACGGAATCGTTGCCGGAGATTGATGCCGATCCGGACCTGTTGCACCGGGCGTTCCAGAATCTGGTGCTGAACGCGCTGGATGCCATGCCGGCCGGAGGGACGCTGACGCTGCGGACTTCGGATAGCGGCGATACGGTGCGGATCGAAGTTTCCGACACGGGGAAAGGGCTGACTCCGGAGGAATGCTCGCGGCTGTTCACGCCGTACTACACGACGAAGCAGCAGGGTACCGGGCTGGGGCTGGCGATTGTGCAGTCGGTGGTCGCCGATCATCACGGGACGATTTCGGTTTCAAGTGACGAGGGGCGGGGCGCGACGTTCCGGATCCATTTGCCGAAGCGGCAAGCTGGAGCTGTGGCGAAGGCGCCAGCTGCGCCCGGGGCCACGGCGGCGGAGTCGGAACGGGCGACAGCGGCGCTGGATTGATTGGTAGTGATGGGACCATTCCCAGGAGTGCCGGCCTGAAGGCACGGCGCTACAGAGGACGGAGTGCCTCGCAAAGCTCACCTGTTATTGGTTGATGATGATCCGAACACGCTGGCTTCGCTGGCGAGGGCGTTCCGCATGGCCGGGCACGAAGCGACGGTCTGCGACAACGCCACGAAGGCGGTGGAACTGATCCGCAGCGAACCGTTCGACCTGATCCTCTCCGACGTGGTGATGCCCGGAAAAACAGGAATCCAGTTGCTCGAAGAATTGAAGCAGACGGGCGTGAAGACGCCGATCGTGCTGATTTCCGGGCAGGCGAATATCGAAATGGCAGTGAAAGCGACGCGGCTCGGCGCGCTGGATTTTCTGGAAAAGCCGATCTCGACGGACAAACTGCTGCTGACGGTGGAAAACGCGCTGAAATTGACGCGGCTGGAAGACGAGAACCGGGAGCTGCGCGGCCGGCTGGGGAAACACGAGCTGGTGGGTTCGGGACCGGCGATGAGCCGACTACTGGCGCAGATCGAACGCGTGGCGGCCAGCGAGACACGCGTGTGCATCCTGGGAGAGACCGGGACGGGCAAGGAACTGGTGGCGCGCGCGATTCACGAGAAGTCGCCGCGGCACGAGAATGCGTTCATAACGCTAAATTGTGCGGCGGTGCCCGCGGAACTGATCGAATCTGAGCTATTTGGGCACGAGAAGGGCGCGTTCACGGGAGCGGCCGGCCGCCACGTGGGGAAATTCGAACAAGCGGAGGGAGGGACGCTGTTCCTGGACGAGATCGGCGATATGCCGCTGGCGATGCAGGCCAAGCTGCTGCGCGTGCTGGAAGAGGGAGAAGTGGAGCGCGTGGGCGGAGACAAGCCGGTCAAGGTGAATGTGCGGGTGATCGTGGCGACGCACCGCAATCTGGAACAACTGGTGAAGAAAAATGAGTTTCGGCAGGACCTGTTCCACCGTGTGTACGTGTTTCCGTTGACGCTTCCGCCGTTGCGGGAACGGGCGGAGGATTTTCCGGCGCTGGTGGTACATTTTGCGCGGCAAGTGGCACGGCAAAACGGGTGGAAAGAGAAAATTTTCTCGGACGCGGCGATCGAGGAATTGCGACGATACAACTATCCGGGAAACGTGCGGGAGTTACGCAATATTGTGGAGCGGCTGGTGCTGCTCTCCAGTGAAGACACGGTGAGCGACGAGGATGTGCGGCTGGTATTGCCCGCGGGGGATTTGCCGGCTGTGACTTCGGCTGGCGGAAACGTTCCGGCGGGGCAGGGGACGCTGGAGGAACGCACGCAATTGTTCGAACGCGAAGTGTTGTTGGCCGAGATCCGGCGGAACAATTTCCATATGACGAACATAGCGAAGGCGCTGGGGCTGGAGCGAAGCCACTTGTATAAGAAGTGCCAGCAACTGGGGATCGATCTGCAGTCGCTACGTAAGCCTGAGTAAGAAATCCACGAAAAGAGAGCGAGGGGGAGGAGCAGTACTCCCGTATGTCATTGATATAGGTGTGTTTAGTGATGCATCCGATTCCGCTTGACAAATTACACATTGCTATGTACAGTTTGCATATCGCAATAGTCCCCGGAGGCACAAACCATGACACTCGGTGACAAGCTGCGGTCTCTGCGAGCGGTCGAGGGTCAATTGCGTGGGCTGGGCCGACCCATGACGCAGTCCGAAGTGGTGACTGCCATGAAGAAGGAATTAGGGCGCGGGCTGAGCCAGGCGTATCTGTCGCAGATCGAGAGCGGGGCGCGGCCACACATGACCAACACGTCGCGCGATATGCTGGCGCGATTCTTCAAGGTGTATCCGGGATTCCTGGTGGACGATCCTCCGGGATATTCCCGAGAGCTGCAATCGGATTTGCGGATGGCAGATGCCACGGTGGATTCGTGGCTGTATGCCGGGGCGGAGCATTTCAGCGGGGATTCGGAGCTGTCGCGGGCGATTCAGTCGATCGCGCAGGAGCCGGATTCGCGCGAGGCGCTGTTGTTGCTCGGAGAGATACTTCGCACGCCTGGGCTTGCCGAGCGGTTGGGCGAAGTGTTGCGACCGCGGCCGGTAGCGGGATCGGGTCATCCGCCTCCGGTGAGTAACTAAGAGCTTCCGGCGCCAGTCGGACTGACGGGCGCCACAGTGGTACGGTTCCACGAAGTAGGCATGTCCGAGCGACGGGGTGTCGCTCCACGAGGTGCCGTATGTCCTGGTCTGACGTTTACCTCTTTTGTTTCCTGGTGGGCACAACACTGAGCGTGCTGTCGTTTATGGCAGGCATCGTTCACCTGAACCTGCCGTTCAAGATTCATATGCATCTGCATCTTCCGCATGTGCATATGCACCACGGGGCGGCCCATGGCGGCGGAGCGCACATCTCGTGGTTCAACGCGACGACGGTGCTGGCGTTCCTGGCATGGTTCGGCGGCGTGGGCTACCTGATGACGAGGTACTCGCATGTGGAGACGCTGCTGATCGCGGGGATCGCGACGGCGGCGGGAATGGTGGCGGGCTGGGTGATGTTGCGGTTCCTGGTGAAGCTGGTCGGGCCATCGGAGCCGTTGCGGGAATGGGACCGGCAAGTTGTCGGCGCGTTGGGAACGGTCAGCATGGGCATCCGCGAAAACGGAACCGGAGAAATCATCTTTCCACTGGGCGGCTCGAGGCGGTGTTCGGGCGCGCGCAGTGCGGACGGGGCAGCGATCGCCAAGGGCACGGAAGTGGTGATCGAACGCTACGAGAAGGGAATTGCCTACGTGAAGAAGTGGGAGGAATTGGTGAAGTAAGAGAGTTTCAGAACCGAGGAGAAATCAGCGGGCGAAGGCAGCGGTTCGAAAAAGGAGGCGGGTATGTTCGGGTTGCCGATGAATGTGGTGGTGGGAGCGGGGATTCTGGTGGTGGTCACGCTGATGTTGATGACGGTGATCGCCAGAATGTACCGCAAGGCGGGACCGCACGAAGCCTTGATCGTGTACGGCATGGGAGGCACGAAGGTGTACACGGGAAAAGGGACGATTATTTTCCCGATGGTGCAGACGTGCAAAGACCTTTCGCTGGAGTTGATGTCGTTTGACGTGGCTCCACAACAGAACCTGTACACGAAACAGGGCGTCGCGGTCACGGTAGAAGCTGTTGCGCAGATCAAGGTGAAGAACGATGAAGTGTCGATTCTGACTTCGGCGGAACAGTTCCTGACGAAGACCCCGGAAGAGCGGGAAGGGTTGATCCGGTTGGTGATGGAAGGCCACCTGCGCGGGATCATAGGGCAGCTCACGGTGGAGCAGATCGTGAAAGAGCCGGAAATGGTGGGGGACCGCATGCGGTCCACGTGCGCGGACGACATGAGCAAGATGGGGCTGGAAGTGGTCAGCTTCACGCTGAAGGAAGTGCGCGACAAGAACGAGTACATCACCAACATGGGCCGGCCGGATATCGCGCGGATCAAGCGCGACGCGGAAGTGGCGGCGGCGGAAGCGGATCGCGACATCGCCATCAAGCGCGCGGAAGCCACGCGTGCGTCGGCGATCGCCAAGGCGCAGGCAGACCAGGAACGAGTGGCAGCGGAAACGGCTTCGCTGGCAAAGCAGGCGGAGGCCGAACGCGACCTGGACATCAAGAAGGCGAGCTACGTGGAGATGACCAAGAAGGCCCAGGCACAAGCCGACAAAGCCTATGAAATCGAGACGAACCGTCAGCAGCAAGCGGTTGTGGCGGAACAGGTACGCGTGCAGCAAGTGGAGCGCGAGGCGCAGGTGAAGGTGCAGGATGCGGAAATCTCGCGCCGCGAACGCGAACTGATTGCCACGGTGCTGAAGCAGGCGGAAATCGAACGCCAGCGGATCGAGACGCTGGCGAACGCGGAGCGGCAACGGCTGATGAGCGAAGCCGAAGGCAAGGCCGCGTCGATCCGGGCGCAAGGCGAAGCGGAGGCCGAGATCATCTTCAAGAAGGGCGAGGCCGAAGCGAAAGCCATGAACGTAAAGGCGGAGGCGTACCAGGAGTACAACCAGGCGGCGGTGGTGGACAAGCTGATCACCGGCCTGCCGGAGGTGGTGCGCGCTCTGAGCGAACCGCTGAGCAAGGTGGACAAGGTGACGATCGTGTCGACCGGCAATGGCGACGCGGCGGGGTCCTACAAGCTCACCGGCGACGTGACCAAGATCGCCGCGCAGGTGCCGGCGCTGTTTGAAGCGCTGAGCGGCATGCAGATGAGCGATCTGCTTGGCAAAGTGCGCATGATTGGCGACAAGGCGCCGAAGGCGGAGGGGCAGCAGCCAGTGAAATCGTGAACACATTCCGCCGGGGCCGGGCGCGAGTCCGGTTCCGGCGCCGAAGTTCCGGATGGGGGGAGAAACGTCATGGCGGTGACGCTACAACAAAAGAGACTGCTGATCCTGGGCATCGGCGTGTTGATTGGGCTGGTGCTGATGAACCTGGCCTGGGCACAGCTTACGGCGGGGCTGGGGAAATGTTTTGCGGCGATGTGAGGGGAACACGATTGGGCAGGGATGTTGATCATCACGAATGATCAACAAGAGCTTGGAAAGGAGCAAGACCATGGGACTTTTGGAACGCGTGAGTACTTTGATCCGGGCGAACCTGAACGACATGATCGACAGAGCTGAAGATCCGGAAAAAATGATCAAGCAGGTGATCCTCGACATGGAAAATCAGTATCTGCAGGTGAAAACGCAGGTGGCTGTGTCCATCGCGGATCAACATATTCTGGAGAAGAAGCTCGCAGAGCAGGTGGACGCGTCGAAAGACTGGATGCGCAAGGCGGAGATCGCCGTGGACAAGACGCAAGATGATATGGCGCGCGCGGCGCTGGACCGTCACCAAACGGCGCAGCGGCTGGCGCAAAGCTTTCAGGAACAGGTGAACGACCAGAAGGCGCAAGTGGAGACGCTGAAGCAGGCGCTCTTCAAGCTGGAGCAGAAGCTGGATGAAGCGAAGTCGAAGAGGGAAGTGCTGTTGGCGCGGCACCGGAGGAGTATTGCCATGGATCGAGCGGCGAAGGCGCAAGTGGCGATTGGCGATGGGTCAAAGAGCGCGACGTTTGAGCGAATGAAGGAACGGGTGACGCAGACGGAGGCCACAGCGTCGGCGGAAATCGAACTGCTGAACGATGACGTGGCGGAGAAGTTGAACCGCATGGACCGGGACGCGGAAGTGGAGCGGTTGCTGCTGGATCTGAAGACGCGGAGAGGGCTGCCGGAGAAAGTCGGATAGAGCGAGCAGGGCGGCATGACCCTATGTCTCGGTGCCATCGGTGGTTACGAGCCGCCTGGGCTGGAGGGAACAATTTGGAGGCTAGCGGTTTCTAATAGGGAGCACTCGGGGGAAGGGGCTATTGCTCCGTCCGCGATCTGATAATTGCCCCTGGACTTCCCAAGAATCGACTGGCCTGCGAGAGGAGAATCGCTCATGAAATCCTATGCAACGTTTCGTCGGCATCCGTACGGACAGGTGGTGCCACCCACAAACGAGGACGTAAAGATCTGGGAAGTGGTGCCCTACGGGAAGTTTGGCGGGGGAGTGTGGAGCGGGAACCTGGCGGGGCTGATCATGGTGATCGGCATCCTGATTGTGGGTCTTGTGGGCATTCCGGAGTGGCGGTACTTCTTCGGGGCGACGGTGCTGGCCGGGAGCATTGTGGCGTACACGCTGGTACGCAAGCACGGACAGTTGTAACCGGGTAACCCCGCAAAGGGACGTCTGGACAATTCTGCGAAGCTGTTCGAAGGATCTACCACACCAAGGCTGGATTGTGGGATCGGTTGAGATCCTTCGCTACGCAAACTGCGCTTCGCTCAAGATGACATCGAAAGAGGGAGAAAGCATTGCGATGTGCTGGACGTCGTGGTGCTTTTTTGCTTTTGGCGGGAAATGACACGTGCGCAGCGGCGTGGCAGAATACGAGGCGATGGATCCGTGGCTGATCGGTGTTCCCGCGGGAATCGCGATGGGACTCGCGGGTGTAACGGCGTATGGAGCGGTTAATGCGCGGGCGCAAATTTTTGGGCATACGATCACCACGACAGCTCAGCCGCGCAAGTTGGCAATCACCTTCGATGACGGGCCAAATCCGGCGATCACCCCGAAACTGTTGGACCTGCTGGACCGACACAAGGCCAAGGCGACATTTTTTCTGGTTGGGAAGTATGTGCGGGAGTCGCCGGGATTGGCGAAGGAGACTCTGGCGCGTGGGCACGTGCTAGGGAATCACACGGAGACGCACCCGAACCTGTTCTTCTGCGGGCCGGAAGAGACACGGGACGAGTTGTTACGGTGCAGCGAAGCGATCGGTCAAGCGACCTGGGAGGAGCCGCGGTGGTTCCGGCCGCCCTTTGGGTACCGGAGCCCGTGGCTGTGCCAGATCGCGCTGGGCTACCGGATGCGCACGGTGATGTGGACGTTGATTCCAGGCGATTGGCGGGGGAAGCCAGTGGAATGGCTGATCGAACGGATGGCGCCGATTGGCGAACACGCGAAAGGGCTTGCGGGTGAGACGCCAGGCGGCGGAGGCGTGGCGCATGGCGACATACTGTGTTTGCACGATGGCGATTACGCGCGGCCCGGTGCGGACCGGCAACGTACCTTGAAGGCGCTCGAGTATTGGCTCCCTCGTTGGCGCGACGCGGGATTGGAATTTGCTACAATCGGGCAAAGTTTAGGGAAGGCGGTCGAGGGCTGATGGACGAACGAACGTTTTATACCGAGAAGGAAGAGACTCGCAAAGTCAAGCTGGTCTGTCCGAGCTGTCGCGGGGAATTTGAGGCGCCGGTGCGATGGAAGGTCTGCCGGAAGAAGAGAGAGTTGCCGCGAGGAGCGAGCGAAGAAGACCGGCGGAAATTTGCGAAGGCCAGTTCCTACATGGTGCGGCTGGATGACCTGGTGGCGTGCTACAAGTGCCGGAAGCGCTTTGAGCTGACCGGGCAATCCACAGTGCTGATCAACGACAATTTGGGAGATCCCAACGAGGATCCGGAGAATTTCGGAAATCGGTGAGGGAAGAGTAATCGGTAATCAGAGATCAGTAATCGGCCAGAGCACAGACGGCCCTCGGAATGACGGCATTTGTAGTTACTCCGCGGCCTGTAAAGACTATGCTTTCGTGTGGTGCTTAAATCTCAGGGTACATTTCGAAGAAGGCGTCGATGGATTGGCGAAAGGTGTCTTCGATTTCTTCCTTGGAGCCTTCGATGAGGTGCATGGCGACGCGCGCCGTTCGGCCATTCTTCAGCACGACGGTGGCTTCCTTCACTTCTCCCAGATCCTCAACCGGTAACAGACGCATTCCGTAAATCAACGCGAGCTTGGCCATGGAATCCCCCTGAACCACTGTGCCATTTTCCGGGGAGCGGGTATAGGCGGAATGTGGCTTGCTCTAACCCGGCTTGTATCCGGGCCCAACGCCGTGCGGTACATTCGGGTCAGGCGAGGTCCACGGGCATCCGATGCGTCTTGCCTCGCATCGGAGCTTGCAGAGGGAGTGCGTGATGGTCTCAAGACAGGTATGGGGCTTTTTGTTTGGCGGAGCCCTGATATTGGGGCTGGCATCAATGGCGGCGGCACAAGCGCCGGAAGGACCACAATCCGATGCGCCTGCACCGGCGACGACACCTGCTCCGGCAGCGGCGAGACCGGTAGCAACGGGCGAAAGAATCCTGGTGCCGACGGGCACGCGGATTGGCGTGACCCTGGAGAATGGTCTTTCGACGGCGACGGCCAAGGCCGGCGATTCGGTGTATTTCCGCACTTCGTTTCCGATCACCATCAACAACAAAGTGGTCGTTCCCGTGGGTACGTACCTGCGCGGAGAAGTGACGGAATCGAAGCGGCCGGGGCGCGTGAAGGGTAAGGGTGAACTGCGCATCCGGCTGTTCACGATGGTGTTTCCCAACGGCTACACGGTGGATATGAACGCCGAGCCGCACAGCAGCGATGCCGCCAATGTGAATACCGACGCTGAAGGGAAAATGACCGGTCCGGGCGGGAAGGGCAAAGATGCCACGACGATCGCCACGACGACGGCCACGGGTGCGGGCATTGGCGCGATTGCCGACGGAGGCAAGGGCGCGGGCATTGGCGCCGGGATTGGCGGCGTTGTGGGGCTAGCGGCGGTGCTGCTGTCGCGTGGGCCGGATGCCCAGTTGCCGAAGGGATCGTCGATGGATTTGCAGCTGGAGCACGACCTGCAACTGGACGCCGACCAGATCAAATACAAGGATGTGGGCCAGGGGCCCACGGTCGTGGTACAGCCAGTCTCGAGCAATTAGTTCCCACCGCTGACAAATACAAGAAACTGGGCCAGAACCGCGGCGCTATGCTTTGCCGTGCAGCGCGCGAGTACCTTCGACAAAGCGCATGGGGCTGAGGCGCGACCAATCCACGCTGACTTTCTGTTGCGTGATCCATTCCTGGACGAGGCGGGCGGTCACGGGTGCCAGCAAAATGCCGCTGCGGAAATGGCCGGTAGCGATGAGCAAGCCGTCGAGGTCCGTTGGACCGATGATCGGCAGATGATCGGGCGAGTCAGGGCGCAGCCCCGCCCAAGTTTCTTCGATGCGCGCGCTGGCCAGGCCCGGAACCATGCGCATGACCTCGCGCAAAATCAATTCCACGCCGCCTGCGGTGACATCGTGATCGAAGCCGGTGTGTTCGATGGTAGAACCGGCAATGATGCGGCCGTCGAGTTGCGGCACGAGGTATTTGTGTTCGAGCCACAGGATGCGCTCGATCTGGACCGCCTCGCAACGAAGCGCGATCATCTGCCCTTTTGCCGGCTGTACCGGCGCGTAGGGAGCAACGCCATCGATCTTCGCGGAGAAGGCGCCGGCGGCGATGATGGTGCACTTCGCGGCGACCTGGCCGTTTTCAAGCGTCAGACCTTTGCAGCGATTGCCTTCTTTCCAGAGAGACTTGGCGCCATTGTGAGCGTGAATCTCAACGCCTTTGTGCTGCGCGGCTTTAATGGTGGCGTCCGTAAACGTGCGCGTGTTGAGAGAAGCTTCATCGGGGCGGAAGATGGCAGCCTGCGTGTCTTCGGTGAGAGCGGGTTCCATGGCGCGGACGCGCTCGGAGGTGAGGGCTTCGGCGCGCAGGCCCACGCCGTGTTGCAGCGCCACGACCGTGCTGACTTCTTCCTGAACGTTGCCATCGAGAAGAACGTCGATGGCGCCTTTCTGGCGATAGCCGACGTTCATGCCACTGGCAGCTTCCACGCGGCGAATGAAGTCGGGATAGAGCGCGACACTGGCCAGACTCACTGGCATGAAGGGAATCATTCCGGCGTTTTCCGGAGCGGGAGAAATCATGCCGCCGCTGGCCCAGGAGGCTTCGCGGCCGGGTTCGCGCGCGTCGAACAGAGCGACATGCAAACCAGCCTCGGCAAGTTCGAAGGCAATGGACGCGCCAATAATGCCGGCGCCGGCGACGACCGCGTCATACGTTTTCATACCGGCATTTTAATCCAAGTGTGAGGCAGTGGATGTGATGAACGAACCGGGGAACGGGCGCGACGGCGAGGCAAGCCGGGGCTACAGGCTGGAAGCGAGCTGTGTGGAAAGGACTTCCGCTTTTTTGGAGAGAGTTTTGGCGCGGGCCCAGTCGCCGGACTTCATGGCTTCCCGGGCGCTGTCGGAAAAGCCGCGAATCTTCGACACCAGATCCTGCTGCACGGCATTGAGAGACTTTCCGGCAGATTGCGATAGATTTCTCTCGGCGATCGTAAGGCTCTGCTCGCTTTCATTTTTCGCCGCGAGCATTTCTTCGGTCGTGACTTCCGGAACAATGGTCGGCTCCTTGGATTTCTCGGGATGCGCAGGTTCAGGGGCAGGAGCCGGGGCGACGCGCGGGCGCGGCGGGGCGTTGCGGCCGAAAGTGAGTTGCGGGAAGGCGCGGGATTCATCCGAGGGAATGTCCGGCGCATTCGCGGAAAGCTGCTCGACGTTTGGCGCGGGAACCACGGGGGCGCCGAGATGAATGGCGGCGAGGTGGGAGGCCGGCGGCTTTCTGGTGAAGCAGCCGGCGGTGGATAGCGCTGAGGCACAAAGCAGGGCGAGTGGGAGCCTGAATTCGAGCTCTCGACGTAGTGGGCGGGTGGTCATATCAGGCAGCCAAGGGCAACTCGATGCGAAATGTAGTGCCGCGCCCCACTTCGGAAGTGAAATCAATCGAGCCGTTGTGGAGCTGCACGATGCGGAAGGTGCTGGCCAGTCCGATGCCGGAACCTCCGGGTCTCGTCGTGAAGAAAAGCTGAAAAACTTTCTGGCGATGCTCGGCCGGAATACCTTTTCCGGTATCGGCGACTGTGATTTCCGCCATGTCGCCGCGACGGCTCAGGGTGAGCTGGAGCTGCCCGCCGCCAGGCATGGCATCAACGGCATTGAGAACCAGGTTGAGTATGGCCTGTTTGAGCAGGGCGCGATCGCCGAAAACTTCGGGAATGCCGATGGGAAGAAGCTGCGCGACCTGCACATTGGCTTTCTCCAGTTGTGGGCCGGCCACTTCCAGCACTTCGCGCAGCAGATCGGCGAGTTGCGTGGGTTCGAGACGAACATCCATGGGACGCGAGAAATCGAGGAATCGTTTGACGACAGCGTCCAGGCGGTCGATTTCGTTGTCGAGAACGTGGACGGCCTGCCGGGCGGAGTCGTCCGCATCCGGCGGAAGAGCTTCCTTCAGATTCTCCAGCCAGAGGCGCATGGAGTTCAGGGGATTCTTCACTTCATGAGCGACGCCGGCGGTGATCCGGCCAAGCGATGAGAGGCGTTCGCTGACCTGCAACTGCGTGTTGATGCTCTCGAGTGAGTCGAGGTCGCGCAAAGTGACCAGTGCGCCCATGTGTTGCCCCGCCTCGCGAATCTCCTGAACGCTGACGCCCACGCGCTTGGTGCCTTCCTCGGATTCCAAATCGATTTCGGCGGCGATTTCCTGCAACTGATCCCCGTCATGCTGCAGGACCGAATGAAGCGGATGACCCGCCGGGAAGATGTCGGTGACACGACGGCCGAGAAACTGGGATGCCGGCGCGCCAAGGAATTTTTCGGCTGCCGGACTGACCATGACGGCGCGGGCGTCGCGCGTAAACAGAATAAGGCCATCTTCAAGGCCGGCCATGACGGAATTCATGTTTTCGCGGAGCGAACTGAAGATTTCGTGGACGCCGCGCAACTGCATGCCGACCTGCTTGATTTTGCGGCGGACCTGTCCCAGTTCGTCGGTGCTTTCAGGAGCGTCTTTGGCCGTGGGAGCACCGGTGTCGTACTCGCCGGCGGAGATGCGGTCGAGTTGGCGGCTGATGTCGCGAATAGGCGCGAGAGCGGCGCCGCTGACCACGGCCGCAAGAATGGTGGAGAGAACGAGAGCGACGAGAGCAATGGAGAGCCAGCGAATCAACTGCGACTTGATCTCGTTGAGCAGGAGCGCGGTGGACACCGCGACGCGAACTTCGCCGAAGGGCTTGCCGCGAACGCCGAAGGGAAATTCCGCCTCGTAAATTTGCGGGGGGCCGGCGAGAATGCGTGCCTGGCGGACTGCGGGACTCTGCACCAGGCGGGAGAGAGGGAGGTGGCGGGGTTGGATCTTCCCGGGCGAGTTGGGATCGCTGGAAACCAGCACCAGGCCGTCGTCATCGACGATGGAGGCTTCGTATACCGAATGGATGGCGGCGGCGTTGGTGAGCGCCGAGCTGAGGGCGTCGCTGGTCTGGAAGACCTGGCGAACGAAATCGTGGATTTCCTGGGGCTGGTCGGAGGCCGGGCGAAGACCCATGGATTTGGCGTCGGCTTCGGCGTGGCTGGCTTCGTCAAAGATGCCGCGGGCGAGTTCGTGAGCGCGCTTGTCGATATCGGTCAGGGCCTGTTGCATCAGCAACTGGAGAAAGACCAGAGAGAGGACCGCGGTGGTCAGGAGGACCATGGCGGTCATCAACATTGTCAATTTGGCGCGCAGCCCAAGCTGCATAGACGATTACGACTCCGGCGCTTCGGACTTCTCGCTGCCGTATTCCTTCAGCTTATTGTGCAGTGTTTTCAGGCTCACGCCCAGGAGTTCGGAGGCGCGTGTCTTGTTATTCCCGGTGGCCTGAAGCGTTTGCAGAATGAGTTCCTTCTCCATGGCGTCGACGGTGGTGCCGACGGGGAAGCGGATGCCAGAAAGGTCGCTGGGACTCTTACCGGAGATTTTGCCGAATTCACCGGGGAGCGAGGAACGCATGATGAGGTCCTTTTCGCTCATGATGGCGGCGCGTTCCAGCACGTTGCGCAGTTCGCGGATATTGCCGGGCCAGGTGTGGCTCATGAAGATGTCGAGGACTTCGGCGCCAACGCCGCGAACGCTCTTGCCGTGCTTGGCGTTAATCTCTTTCAGAATGTATTCGCCGAGGAGGGGGATATCCTCCTTGTGGTCGCGCAGAGGCGGCAGGTGAATGTGGAAGACATTCAGCCGGAAGTAGAGGTCCTGGCGAAGACCGCCGCTGGCGACGGATTGTTCGGGATCCTTGTTGGTGGCGGCCAGAACGCGAACGTCGACGGGAGTTTCACTCTTGCTGCCGAGGCGCCGAACCTTGCGGTCTTCCAGAACGCGCAGCAGCTTGGCCTGGGTGGGCGCGGGCATTTCACCAATTTCGTCGAGAAGAAGCGTGCCGCCGTCGGCGAGTTCAAAGCAACCGATGCGGCGCTCCGCGGCACCCGTGAACGCGCCACGTTCGTGGCCGAAGATCTCGCTCTCCATAAGAGTTTCCGGAATCGCGGAGCAGTTGATGGCCACGAAAGGCGCATTGGCACGAGGAGAGAGCTTATGAATCGTGCGAGCCACGATTTCCTTGCCGGAGCCGGTCTCGCCGGTGATGAGCACGGACGCGGAACTGGGGGCCGCCATCTCGATCACGCGCATCACTTCCTGCATGGGTTTGGAAGAACCAACGAGGTCGCCGAGGCGCC
>Ga0335069_10009230_pt1 | contig 14061 bp, 12 predicted proteins | sample Lox_Sample_11_FD_206714 | JGI IMG/M metagenome (GOLD analysis project Ga0335069, IMG submission 206714) | Soil microbial communities from Loxahatchee National Wildlife Refuge, Florida, United States - Lox_Sample_1.1 | ecosystem: Environmental > Terrestrial > Soil > Wetlands | place: USA... | reverse complement strand
TTTGTGCGTCTGCAGGCTGAGACGCCAACGCGGATGCTCCATGCAATAGCGAACCGCCTGCTCGGTGTGGGCGGCGCGGTCGGGGCCGTCCATCGGTTGCAGAAAAAAGTGCCGAAAGTGAAGCTCATCGAAGGCCTCAGGTGGAGCCTCAGCCTGCGGGTACACAAGCTTGAGTTCGTCTCCAGTCTGCTGCACCAGCGGAGCGTCTGCCTTCGGGCTTACGCAGATCCAGTCGATTCCGTCGGGTGCCGCGACGGTGCCGTTGGTTTCGATAGCGATCTCGAAGTCGCGCGCGTGCAGCGCGTCGATCAGCGTCCGGTCCAGTTGCAGTAGCGGCTCGCCCCCGGTGCAGACGACGAAGCGCGCGCCGGCTGTTGCGTTTGCCGGCCACTGCGCGGCCACGGCATCAGCCAGCTCATCCGGACTGGCGAACTTCCCCCCACCCGGTCCATCGACGCCGACAAAATCGGTGTCGCAAAACCTGCAGGTTGCTCCCGAGCGGTCAGCCTCGCGTCCCGACCAGAGATTGCAGCCGGAAAAGCGGCAAAACACCGCCGGGCGGCCTGTCTGTGCGCCCTCGCCCTGCAGCGTGTAGAAAATCTCTTTTACGGCGTAGCTCATGGGAACCACGTCCCTCATTGCGCGGCCCGCGCCTGGCGGGCCAGCAGCGGGTCCTCGATGCCATTCTCGCGGAAGCCCTTCAGCCGCAGCAGGCAGGAGTCGCACTGACCGCATGGCACACCTTCGGTCGATGGATCGTAGCAACTGCTGGTCAGGCTGTAATCGACGCCGAGTTCGAGGCCGCGCTGGATGATCTGCGCCTTGGTGAGAGCGAGCAGCGGCGTATGAATCTTCAGCCGTTGCCGGCCTTCGACGCCGGCCCGGGTAGCCAGATTGGCCATCGTCTCATAGGCTGCGATGAACTCGGGGCGACAGTCAGGGTAGCCGCTGTAGTCCAGCGCGTTCACGCCGATGAAGATGTCGCTGGACCCGAGCACTTCCGCCCAGGCCAGTGCAAAGGACAGGAAGATGGTGTTGCGCGCGGGCACGTAGGTGATAGGGATGCCGTGCGCCATCTCCTCGGCGGCGCGGCCCTTGGGTACGGCGATGTCGCTGGTGAGCGCAGAGCCTCCGAAGGCGCGCAGGTCGATCTGCGCGATGCGGTGCTGCTCAGCGCCGATGGCCGCAGCCACCCTCCGGGCCGCTTCGAGCTCCCAGTGGTGCCGTTGTCCGTAGGAAAAGGAAAGCGCGTAGGACTGATATCCCTCGCTTCCGGCAATCGCCAGTACCGTGGCGGAATCCAGGCCGCCGCTCAGCAGTACCACCGCTCTGCGCGGTTCTGTCGCCATGTCTGTCTACTCCTCGGGCACGTCCGTCCCCTCTTTTATAGTAGCCGTTTGCGCGTCTGGACAGCCGAATCGGTAGGAGGCTGCGAACGACGCATAGCTCATCGGAGGCTTTGCTCGACCAGCGATTGGAGCTTGTCGTATACGTCGGACGCGCCTATGAAGAATGGCGTTTTGAGGACTTCGAGCACGAGCTGGCCTGAGGTGGGGTCGTAATTCCAGCGGACCTCGACGCCATACTTCGACGCTGTGCCGCTGTTGCCGTCGAGCTCGATGCCGGCGGCCCGGGCCTTGGCGCACAGGGTGGCAAATTGCTCCGGGGCGAAGTCGGAGAAAGAGAGCGGAGCGTCTTGCGTCATGGAGTCACCTGCAAGGATTGGATAAAGCGGTGCCCGCCAGCATTGTCGCGGGGCTCAGGCCAGTCCGCCGCACACGCTTCTGGACATGCGCCGACCTTTCGACTCTAGCAGGCTTGCGGAAAGGCGATTCAACACGGGAGGGCGCAGCAGGCGAGACTCGCTAGTGCGGCCTGCCCGGCAGCACAAAGTGGTCGGCGCAGCGAGGCTCGTAGAAGTCGCCGGCCATGATGATGGGGCTGTCCCAGCAGGCAGGTTCTCCGTCGATGAAGCGCTGGGGGTAGAGCGCTCTGGCGCCGCAGTTGCAGTAGGCCACCTGTTCCGTGAGGTTGCCGGCGAAGGTGCGGACCAGCCAGGAGAGCGAGAGCATCTCGCCGAAGGGCAGGCCGCGGAAGTCAAGTTCGAGACCCGACACCATTACGTCGTGGCCGGACTCGAGCAGGCGCTTGGTAAACAGGAACAGATCCTGCACGAATTGGCCCTCGTCGATGGCCACGCATTCCACGCGCTTGCCGATCTTCTGCTCGGTGGTGGTCAGGATAGGCAGCACAGCCCACGGGTCGGCCGAGGGAAACTCGATGGCTTCCATCTTGCCGCAGCCGTTGGTGTTGCGACTCTCCACAAGGCCCGCGGCGGCCTTGGTGTCGGCGCTGGGCTTGAGCACCAGCACGTGCTGTTTGGCGTACTGGCGGCGAATCTCCACGCGGCGTAGCAACTCCGCAGTCTTGTTGCTGCGCATCGGCCCGACAATGAGCTCCAGCTTGCCTGTCACAATAATCTCCGCCATGTCTAATACCTATTTTGCCGTGTCGGGCCGCGCGTGGATGTGGATAACGGGACAGGTATTTGCTCGGGCAGCGAGGCGATGGAAATGAAAGCTCAGTCCGCAGCGGTCGCTTTTTTCGCGGCGGGCGAGCGGCGGCGCGGAGCCCGCGCTACCTTTGCCGCCGGTGCTGGTGGCTGTGCTGCCGCGCCGGGCTTGGGAATCGCGTCGAGGTCAGCCTTGCCTTCGGCCAGCTTCATCAGGAAGTCCTGGCTGGCAAAGGCAGGTGCGTCCTTGAGTGCCTTGGAGGCGCGGACGTAGGTGCCGTCGGATTGCTGTATGCGGGCCTTCACGGTGTCGGCCAGGTATGCAGGCAGAATCTCGTCGTGAATGCGTGCGCGTGACACTGGGTCGCGGACTGGGAAGACGACCTCGCAACGCTCGAAGAGGTTGCGCGGCATCCAGTCGGCTGAGCCGAGATAGATTTCGTCGTCGCCGCCATTGGCGAAGTGGAAGATGCGCGAGTGCTCGAGGAAGCGGCCGACGATGGAGCGCACCCGGATATTTTCCGACAATCCCTTGACGCCGGGACGCAGGATGCAGAGGCCGCGAATGATGAGGTCTACCTGTACTCCGGCCTGCGAGGCCGCGTAGAGCGCCTCGATGACCGAGGGTTCGAGCAGCGCGTTCATCTTGGCCACGATGTGAGCGGGGCGGCCGGCGTGCGCGTGCTCGGTTTCGCGGCGAATCAGGCCTAGGAAGCTCTCGGCCATGGTGAGTGGCGCCACGAGGAGTGGGCGGTAGTCGTCGATCTCCGCGTGCGCGGTCAGGTAATTGAAGACCATGTGTACGCGCTCGGTGATCTCGGGGTTGGAGGTCAGCAGGCTCAAGTCGGTGTAGAAGCGCGCAGTGACGGGGTTGTAGTTGCCGGTGCCCAGGTGGCAGTAGCGGCGCGTAACGCCGTCCTCGTCGCGGCGGACCAGCATGGCCAGCTTGCAGTGGGTTTTCAGTCCAACGACGCCGTGGAAGACCTGCACCCCGGCGTCCTCCATGCTGCGCGCCCAGCGGATGTTGGAGGCCTCGTCGAAGCGCGCCATCAGTTCGACGACCAGTGTGGTCTCCTTCGTCGCCGCCGCATCGATCAGCGCCTTGAACATGGGCGAGTCCTGGCTGGTGCGGTAGAGAGTCTGCTTCATGGTCACTACGGCCGGATCGACGGCCGCATGCTCAATGAAGTCGACCACCGGTTCGTAGGAGTCGTAGGGGTGGTGGAGCAGGATGTCGCGGTGGCGCAGCTCCTCGTAGATGTCTGCCGACTTGCGGCTCAGGCTGAGCGGGCGCGGCGTGAAGGCGGGGAACTTGAGGTCGGGTCGCTGCACGTCGCCATAGAGAAACATCAGGCGCGAGAGGTTCAGTGGGCCGTCGCCGGGAAAGACCTGGTCCTCGTCGAGTTCGAAGTTTACGCGCAGCCGCTCGACGATCTCGGGGTCGGCGCCGGTCTGGATCTCCAGGCGTACTGCGTCGCCCTTGCGGCGGTTGTGCAATTCCACGCGAATGGTTTCCAGCAGCGAGCGCGCTTCTTCCTCCTCGAAGTAGAGGTTGGAGTTGCGCGTGACGCGGAACCCGGTGCGTGCCACAACTTCGTAACCGCGATACATGCCGGCGAGGTTTTGTGCGATGAGTTCGTGCAGCAGCAGGTAGTCGAAGACGCCCTCGGCTGAGGGCAGGCGTACGAAGCGTGGCAGAGCGCGCGGCACCGTGACCACGCCGAGCACTTGCGGACCGGAGCTCTTGCGCTTGCGGCGGAGCAGCAGCGCCAGGCACAGCGCCTTGTTGAGCACGCGCGGAAACGGGTGCGCCGGGTCAATAGCGATGGGCGTCAGCAGTGGGTCCACTTCGCGCTGGAAGTAGCCCTGTGCAAAAGCTCGCTGTTTCTCGTCGAGTTCCTCCCCGTCCAGCAGACGGATGTTCTGCTTGCGCAGGTCGGGCAGCAGGTGGTCGTTCCAGCAGCGGTACTGAGCCTCGACGAAGCTGTGAATTTCGGCGGTGAGGGTGACGAGGGACTCGTCGGGGAGCAGGCCGTCGAAGCCGGGCTCACGGTAGCCGTCTTCTATGCGCTGCATCAGGCCGGCCTGGCGGATTTCCACGTACTCGTCCAGGTTCGATCCGGTGATGGCAAGAAACTTGACGCGCTCGAGCAGAGGATTCGTCGGGTCCTCGGCTTCTTCGAGGACGCGCCGGTTGAACTGCATCCAGGAGAAGTCCCGGCCGTTGAAGAGGTTTTGTTTCTGTGAGCTGCGAGCCATCGGATCCGTCCAGTGCGCCGTGTTGGTCAGTCTACCGCGTTTAGGGCCTCGGCGGCACAGGGAAGCAGGCGCACCATTCCAAAACCCGTTCAGAATATAGATAAAGGACGGGAGCAGACAGTGGTGTTAAGCCTCGGCTAAAAGGGGAGCGGGTGATCATCGATCGGTTTGGATTTAAACCAGAAGAATGAAAACGTCAGTGTGCGTTAGCACGTTGACCCGTGACAGCCGGCGGGTGGAAGATGAAAAATGGACCGGTGCGCCGTTGCTCGGCGGCCGGAGAGGAGCCTCACCATGTCGAAAGATCCTTCCTGCTGTTCTGAGGGCCTCATTCCCGCTGAACCTTTGCCACCGGGGGCCGATGACTTCACCGATAGCATGCATACTCTGATTGATGGAAGCCCGAAGGACGAAGCAACTGTGGCCGAAGTGCTGGCAGGGCAGAAGGAGACGATCGATCAGATCGCGGCCCGCATGTATGCGATGGCCTCGATGCTGGTCGGCGCCGGCGAGGAGGGCATGCGACTGGTAGAGACGGCAGTGGCGAATACAGAAATCTCGATATGCCACGATCCGCAAGCCGCACGTCACAGCGCCAGGCGCGCCATGGCGCAGGCAGCGATTGTGCTGCTGGCGGAGCGTGCTCCCGGGTGCCTGAATGCGCCCGTCGATATGGACGTTCCCTGCACCTGCATCGAGGATGGTGAGCTCGATGCGGCCGGAGTCTCCAGCGAGGAACTGGAAACCATGATCGCCGGACCTGACCGCGAGCGGCTGAGGACCTGGCTCGAAAGCCTGCCCGCTGATCAGCGCGCGATCTTTGTGCTGCGGGCGGTGGGGGCGATCTCCTCGCAGGAGACGGCTGCTATGCTGCAGGCTCACGGCGGACCGGGCGCAGCTGCCTGGACGGCCGATTTGGTGCGCGAGGTGTTTCGCATCGGCCTATGCTCGCTGGCCACCCATTTGCTCCACGCCTCTGGCCCACGCTGACCCGATTCTGGACCCCGGAGCCCTGAATCAGGGGTCATCTGCCCCCACCCGCCGAACAATCCTGAGTGTTTTCTGTGACATCCTTGCTGTTTCCGACTCGCTGCAATAGATTTAGAACTCGGATGCAGGGTCCGTGCATCTATTGAAGAGCACGTAATCCCTGGCGATTTTTCTGAAATCATCTGCGGTGGTTCGAAGACGATCGATGCCCCTTAAGAACGCAAGAAAGTTCGCGGAACCTTTCTGTGCCTGTGCGCTGGCGGCCCTGAGTCTGGCGCTTGCCGGCCCCGCATTAGCGGCGCAGACGGCTCCCCCTCAGGTGCCGGGCGTTTCCACAGCGCCCACAGCGCCAAGCTTTCTGGGCAGCGTTACGCAGGGCAAGGCTTCGACTGATTCGCTGGACTTGTCGCTGGACGAGGCGATGCAGCGCGGCCTGCGCAGCAACCTGGGCCTGATCCTGAGCAACACGCAGACTGCCGGGGCGCGCGCGCAGCGGATGAGCCAGTTGCAGGAGCTGCTGCCCTCCGTGGATTTCAAGGCGCAGGAAAGCCTGATGCAGGTGGATCTGGCGGCAGAGGGCCTGCGCATTTCCGGCTTCCCGACCATCATCGGCCCCTTTGGCTATACCGATCTTCGGGCATCGCTGACCTGGTCGCTGGTCGATCTTCCCTCTCTGGTGGGCAACGCCTATCTAGTGGTGGTGGCCGACGAGACCCGCGTGGAGAGCGTCCAGGCTCAGGTGGTAACGGCAAAGATCTCGCTGGACCAGGCAGTGGCCAACCACGAGGCGGGAACGGCTCCACTACTGGACGAACTTCGGTCGCGAGTCGATTACCAGTCGCTGCAACAGCAACTGATCTTTGCCCAGAACAGCCTGGAGAAAGACAAACTGGCTTTGGCCCGCGCTATCGGCCTGCCGCTTGAGCAGAAGTTCAACCTGACGGATAAGGCACCCTACGCGGCCTTCGACCAGATCGACATCGAGGCTGCCATTCGCGACGCTCACGCCAACCGCAAGGATCTGGCGGCCATGGTGGAGCAGACCAAGGCGGCCGAGCAGGTGCGTAAGGAAGCCACCGACGAGCGGTTGCCCAAGGTGCAGGTTGCCGCTGACTACGGCGACATCGGCGTCAACGTGCGCCACTCGCATGGCACCGGCGACGCGCAAGGTGCGCTCACTGTTCCTGTCTTCGAGGAATTCTCGTTGCGCGGGCGGGCGGAGATTGCCCAATCGCAATTGGACACCCAGCGCGCTCAGCTGAGCGACAAGCAGGCGCAGGTGGAAGCAGACGTGCGCGACGTGCTGCTCGACATTGCTTCCGCGCAGAAGCAGGTTGAGGTCGCGCGCTCCAGCGTAGATTTGGCCAATGAGGTTCTGAACGAGGCGCAACAGCGCTATGCCAACGGCGTCAGCGACAACCTTGCAGTCAGCGAGGCAGTACAGTCCGTGGCGCAGGCCAACGATCAATATGTCGCCAGCCTCTACCGGCACAACATCGCCAAGCTCAGCCTGGCGCGTGCCCTGGGCGCGTCACAAAACTACAAGATTTATCTGGGAGGAAAGTAGACGTGGCGGATTCAACCCCAACAGCGGTACGGCCTGAAACCGACGAGAGCACCGAACCTGTCCAAGCGCCTTCACGCCGCCGAGGCATCATCATCGTGGTTCTCGTGGTGCTGGTGCTGGCGGGGCTCGGCTTCTGGTGGCGCTCCACCTTTACTGAAGACACCGACGACGCGCAGGTGAACGGCCACCTGATCCAGATCAGTTCGCGGATCACGGGCCAGATCATCAAAGTGGACGTGGACGAAAATCAGTTTGTGAAGGCAGGCGACGAGATTGTCCAGCTTGATCCGCGCGACTATCAGGTCGCCGTGGAGAATGCCGAGGCGGCGCTAGCCAGCGCCCAGGCCGCAGCCGCTGCGGCGCAGGTCAACGTGCCCATCACCACGGTGAACACCGGAAGCAACCTGACCGCGGCCGGAGCTGATGTAAGCGGCGCGCATGCCGGGGTATCGCAGGCTGAGCAGCAGTTGCAGGCAGCCCAGGCCCGAGTGGCCCAGGCTGATGCCAACAATGTGAGGGCCCAGGCCGACTTGACCCGCTACATCCCGCTGGTGCAGAAGGACGTCATCAGCAAGCAGCAGTTTGATGCGGCTGTGGCCGCGGCGCACGCGGCACAGGCCGCGCTGGCCGACGCTCAAGCCAGCCAGAAGGCAGCTGCCGACTTCGTGCACGTGGCCCGCGAGCGCGAGGCCCAGTCCGAGGCGCAGTTGAAGTATGCCCAGACCGGTCCGCAGCAGGTGGCCGCGCAGAACTCCCGTGCCAAGCAGGCGTTCGCCCAGGTGCAGCAGGCCCAGGCTCAACTCGACCAGGCGCGCTTGAACCTGAGCTATACCAGGATCGTCGCTCCGGTAGATGGCATTGTGACCCGCAAGAGCGTGGAACTGAACCAGAACGTCTCTGTGGGCCAAAACCTGATGACCCTCGTTTCGCTCAATGATCTGTGGGTGACAGCGAACTTCAAGGAGACACAACTGAAGCACATGGCTGCCGGTCAGTCTGTGGAGATCCATGTTGACTCGACCGGTAAGGACTACAAGGGCAGGGTGACGCAGATCGGCGGTGCCACTGGTTCGGTGCTCTCGCTGTTCCCGCCGGAGAACGCCACCGGCAACTACGTGAAGGTGGTGCAACGAGTGCCTGTGCGCATCGACTTTATTGACCTCAAGAATGAAGATCCCAACCACGCGCTGAGGCCTGGCCTCTCGGTTGAGCCCAAGGTGCAGGTGAAGTAGAGCCGTAGATCACGCTGAACCAAAGAACAGAGGCCAGCTCCCGAGAGATCGGGAGCTGGCCTTTGTTCCCAGAGAACCAGGGTGTGCAACATGCGTGCAGCCGTCGGCGAGCGTTGAATGGCCGTCGTGCGTGACCTTAGGCTTCGGGTAGTCTTTCCATGACCTTCAGGCGGGTCCCCACGGTGAGACCCGCCGTCCGGCTCGTCAGGGACACCTTCGCCGTGGCGGTGTGCCCGTCGAAGTGAGCCTTCGGCCGCAGCACCTCCACCACGCGCGCAACGTGTTTGTGGCGCAGGGCCAGGCGTTCAAACTCGTGATGAATTTCCTCAAGCTCCAGGTTTGCTCTGTCATAGGCGGCCTGGAACGCTTCGCGGGGCTTGTCGTTATTCATACTGGGCTCCACACACGTAGATTCTAGGCAGAGTCCGGCTGCAGCGTTATCGCACATTGGTGGTAGCTGCCCCCCACGGAGTGGCCAGAGCGAGCTACCGCATTGCCTGGCGAATGCCGACTACCGCTCCCTGCGGAGGCGGCGGCTTCCGTTTAGACTGGTGGGGGTTCGCGCCATGAAAGACGCTCTATTCGTATCGAAAGAGAATTATCTCAAGGCCGTGCTTGAGGCCGAGTCCGAGGGTCACCAGGTCTTTCCGGCCACGCTGGCGCACTGGCTCGAGGTTTCGCCGCCGGCAGTGACCATGGCTTTGAAGCGCCTGAAACGCGACGGTTGCGTGGAGGTGGGAGCTGACGGTATTGTGCGCCTGACCTCCGCTGGTCGCGAGACCGCCTACCACACTGCGCTGCGCCACCACCTCATCGAGCGCATGCTCAGTGAGGTCTTCGGCATGGAGTGGTACGAGATCCACGAAGAGGCTGAGCGCCTGGAGCACGCCGTTTCGCCAGCCTTCGAGGCAAAGTTGCGCGAAAAGCTTGGCGAAGGCGGCGCCTGTCCGCACGGCAACGCGGTTCTGCCCGAAACCCCGGAAGCGCGCAAACTACGCGGCGAGCTTCCGTTGTCAGAAGCAGCTCCTGATCGCCGCTACACCGTCGTCAGCCTTCACGAGCGCGACTCCAATCTGCTCCGCTTCCTGCACGAGATGGGGATTGGCCCGGCCCGCAGCCTGCGAGTCGTGAGTCATAACTGCGACCAAACCGTGTCGATTGAGCTACCTGCGGGCGTATCTGTGCTCGACCGCCGGGCTGCCGAGGCGGTATGGTTACGGCCGGAATCAGGAAGCTAATCAAATGCAAAGAAAAAGTTAACTATAGTTAACTGGCTGTGTCATACTCAACGCGTGTGCCGGTGGTGTTGTCCGGTCCTCTTGTTTTGTTATCCATGGCAGATCAGCTCACATCGCCGGTTGCCGTAGTGCAACCCTCCCTTCCGGAGGTGCATTCAACCGTAAGCGTTTCGCGCTCGCCGCTCTACTGGAAGCGCCTGCTCGGCTTCATCGGCCCTGGATTCCTTATCTCAGTCGGCTATATGGACCCTGGCAACTGGGCCACGGACATCGCCGGCGGCGCGCAATTTGGTTACACTCTGCTGTTCGTCATCATGCTCTCGAACCTGATGGCGATCCTCCTGCAAAGTCTGGCGCTCAAGCTGGGAGTAGCCACCGGGCGCGATTTGGCCCAACTCTGCCGCGAGTCCTATGGCCCGCGCGTCAGCTTCGCGCTCTGGATTGGCGCCGAGATCGCCATCGCCGCCTGCGATCTGGCCGAGGTGATTGGCTCGGCTATCGCTCTGCAGTTGCTATTTCATATTCCGCTCTTCTGGGGCGTGCTCATCACGGGCCTCGACGTCATGCTGATTCTGCTGCTGCAGCGCGTCGGCTTCCGCTACGTGGAGGCGCTCGTGATTGCGCTCATCGGCACCATTCTCGTGCTGTTTGGCGTTCAGATGGTATTGTCGCGACCCGACTACCTGCCCGCGCTGCGCTGCCTTGTAGTCCCGTCGATGCAGATCATCATCCACCCCGGCATGCTTTACATCGCCATTGGCATCCTGGGCGCCACTGTGATGCCCCACAACCTCTACCTGCACTCATCCATCGTGCAGAGCCGCCGCTACCCGCGCACGCCGAAGGGCAGGCGCGACGCCATCCATTTTGCCAACATGGACTCGGCCATCGCGCTCACCCTGGCGCTGTTTGTGAATGCCGGCATTCTGGTCGTGGCGGCAGCGGTATTTCATCGCAGCGGGCATTTTGAGGTGGCGGCTATTCAGGATGCCTACAAGCTGCTGAGTCCGCTGGTGGGGGTGGCCGGCGCAAGCACGCTGTTCGCCGTGGCGCTGCTTGCTTCCGGGCAGAACTCCTCTATCACCGGCACGATGGCCGGGCAAATTGTGATGGAAGGCTTCGTCCACCTGAAAGTTTCCCCCTGGCTGCGCCGGCTCATCACGCGCAGCCTGGCCATCGCTCCCACTATTTTCGTGGTCGCGTTCACCGGCGAGCAGGGCACGGAGAAGCTGCTTATCCTGAGCCAGGTGATTCTCTCGTTGCAGTTGAGCTTTGCCGTGGTGCCGCTGGTTCTGTTCACCGGAAGCCGCAAACACATGGGAGAGTTCGTGAACGGTCGCGGCCTCCAGGCACTGGCATGGTCCACAGCGGTACTGATTGCCGTGCTCAACGGGTGGCTGCTGGTGCAGACGGCGATCCAGTAGGCGGGGTTCAGGGGCATGGATCAACGCCTGCGCCTGTTGCGTGTCGTACGATGGACCTCGCATGAAAGTTCTGACGGCAGCTGAGATGAAGGCTTGCGACCGCGCCACGACGGAGCGCTTCGGCGTGCTTTCGCTTGAGCTGATGCGTGCGGCCTCGACCGCCGTGGCTCGCTTTGCGCGCGACGAGTTTTCGCAAGCGCAACGCGTCACTGTGCTCTGCGGGCGCGGTAACAACGGCGGCGATGGCCTGATGACCGCGCGCCTGCTCGCTGAAGCGGGGCTTTCGGTGACTACGATCCTGCTAGGTGCGCCGGATGGGCTCGAAGGCGACGCCGCCGTAGCCTGGGCGGAGCTCGCAGCCTCGGCACATGGCCCCATTCACATTGTCATGGAAGCCGCGGAGCTTCTGCCGCTCAACGCCGCGCTGGCCGCGGACCTGCTCATTGATGCAGTGGTTGGCACTGGATTCGTGCCGCCGCTGCGCGGGCTGGCTCTAGCCGCACTCGAGTGGGCGCGAATCTGTACAGCGCCCGTGCTGGCCATCGATCTGCCCTCAGGCTGGCCCGCCGACTCCTCCCAAGCTCGCGTCGACAGGCAGGTCTTTGCCGCCGACGCCGTCGTCACCTTTACCGCACCCAAGCCCGCCCACGTCTTCGGGCAGCTCACACGTCACTGGCATCAGCCGGTGATCGTTGCGCCCATCGGCTCGCCCGATGAGGCTATCGTCTCCGCGCAGAACCTGACCTGGGCGGGTGCGGCGCACGCGCTGGTGGAAACGCCCCGTGCCGCCGACGCCAACAAGGGCGCCTTTGGCCACGTGCTGGTGGTCGGCGGGGCGTTGGGCAAGGCGGGAGCGCCCGCAATGGCATCACTGGCGGCGCTCCGCTCGGGCGCCGGACTCGTCACCGCCGCAGTGCCAGCCCCGGCGCTCGCGCAGGTGGCGGGCTTTGCGCCGGAGCTGATGACACAGCCGCTGGCGGCTACGGCCGCAGGCGAAATCGCCGCGGATGGGATCACGCAGGAGTCCCTTGCATCGCTCACGAAAGGCAAGTCCGTTCTGGCCATCGGGCCGGGCATGGGGCAGGGCGCAGGAGCGCGGGCATTCCTCGCGCAGCTGCTCGATGCCACGACCATCCCCGCGGTACTCGACGCCGACGCGCTCAATCTGCTCGCCGCCGATACCGGGCTTATCTTCAAATTGACCAAGATGGGCAAAGCGGGGCGGACGCTGGTGCTCACGCCGCATCCGGGCGAAATGGCGAGGCTTGCAGGAACCACTGTCCCGGCCATTCAGGCCAACCGGCTGGAAGCCGCGCGAACCTTTTCCCAGTCCAATGGAGTGACTCTGGTGCTGAAGGGCGCGCGCACGCTGATCGCGCATCCTGACGGCAGCGTAGCCGTGAACACCAGCGGCAACCCGGCCATGGCCAAGGGCGGCAGCGGCGATATGCTCACCGGCTGTATCGCCGGGCTGCTGGCGCAGTATGCGGCTGAGCCGGAGCGCGCAGTGGAGGCTGCAGTCTATCTGCACGGCCTCGCGGCCGACCTCGCCGCGCATCGCGCCGATGAGCACACGTTGCTGGCTACTGACACACTGCGCACATTTTCGCGGGCTTTTCGCTTTCGTCCTTACGGTCCCAACGGTTATGGTTGGTTACAGGGGCATTGCATGCAGCGGCCCCGCGCGAGGGCACAGGAATGACCAACGCCGCACCTCCTGCCGAAGGCAGGAAGCACGAGTTCACCACCCACAGCGGCGCGGACACCATCGACGTGGGACGCAAACTGGCTCATATCCTTCGTGCGCCGCAACTTCTGCTGCTGAAGGGCGATCTGGGCACCGGCAAGACCACACTCGTCAAGGGCATTGCGCAGGAACTGGATGCAGCCGAGCCCGAGGAAGTGACCAGTCCCACCTTCACGCTGCTGCACGAGTACGACGGTGCGCTCGACGGCAAGCCCGTGAAGCTCTACCATCTCGACGTCTACCGGCTCGAAGGCGAGCGGCAGCTCGAAACCCTGGGCCTGGATGAACTGCTCACCGACGATGCGCTGGTGCTGGTGGAGTGGGGCGAGAAGTTCAAGAGCATAAAGAAACGGGCCACCGGCGAGATCGATATCGCTTCGATCGGCGGTGATGCGCGCCGGATCACCGTCACGCTGAAAGACTAGCCACCTGCGGTGGGGCAGACGCGCTTGCGCCGCATATCGAGAAGAATATGAGCGGTCCTTCCCGCGCGGAGCACGAGACAGCCTGCTGCGGCGGCGCGTGTGCGTCGCCTGCCCTGCCGCGCGCGGTGGCATGGCTGCAGGGCATCACGCTTGCCTGGATGCTGCTCGAGTGCGCAGGCTCACTCTACGCGGCAGCGCGGGCGCACAGCGTAGCGCTACTGGCCTTTGGTGCAGACAGCCTGATTGAGCTGCTCTCGGCTGCCGTTGTGCTGCTGCAATTTACACCGCGTTTCATCCTGAGCAAGACCCGCGCCGAACGTGCGGCGGCAGTTCTGCTGTACGCGCTGGCAACGGCAGTGACAGGCATCGCGGCGCTCTCTATCAATCACCGCGCAGAAACCAGTGGGCTTGGCATGGCGGTCACTGCGCTTGCGCTGGTGGCTATGCCCGTTCTGGCGGTGCTCAAGCGCAGACAAGCGGTGGCAATCAACAATCGCGCGCTGGCCGCGGATGCGGCGCAGTCGGCCACCTGCGCGTACCTGGCCGCGGTGACGCTGGTGGGCCTTGCCGCCAATGCGCTCTGGCAGATTTCGTGGATTGATTCGGCGGCCGCGCTTGCGGCTGTGCCGATCCTGTTTGTGGAGGGACGCCGCGCGTGGCGCGGCGA
>Ga0335069_10009229_pt1 | contig 14061 bp, 10 predicted proteins | sample Lox_Sample_11_FD_206714 | JGI IMG/M metagenome (GOLD analysis project Ga0335069, IMG submission 206714) | Soil microbial communities from Loxahatchee National Wildlife Refuge, Florida, United States - Lox_Sample_1.1 | ecosystem: Environmental > Terrestrial > Soil > Wetlands | place: USA... | reverse complement strand
CGTTTTGCCGTCCCGTTCTTTTTCTTGGCGTCCGGATTCTTCTTCGGCAGAAAATATGTCGAGGATCCGGAGAGGATAGGGAACACGTTCCACTCATACTTCAAGCGCCTTCTCCTAATTTTTATTTTATGGTCATTTATCTATATTCTAGTTCCGTCAAATCTCTACGATTTTCGAAAATTCGACTACACTCAAATACTGATTTGGAAGGTACAAACGCTCGCCGGAAACCCCGCGACGATCATATTCGAAGGGGCGCGAATTCACCTCTGGTTCATTGCCTCCTTGGTGATGGCCCTCGGATTGGTTGCCGCTTTTCTGAGGCTGGGATGGCGCCGATATCTGCTGCCGATGGCGGTCGCTTTGTACCTGCTTGGCGTTCTCGGCGGGTCCTATTCGCAGACGCCCCTGGGCCTGGATTTTGGCGGGTTCTCGACGAGAGATGGGCCGTTCTTCAGTTGCTTGTTCGTCGTCGTCGGGTTCCTGTTCGCATATCACAAGATAGAGCCGTCCACCGGCGTCGGAATACTGATTGCTGTTTGCGGCGTCGCCCTGCACGCGATCGAGGTCATTTTCCTCTGGAGGCACTACGCGATCTCTCCATACGCTATCGACTACGTTTTCGGAACGGCCCCATTTGGTATAGGAATCTTCTCCATTTGCCTTGCCAATCCCACGGTTTCGTTGTTCTCCTGGATGCCCAGACTTGCTAAGTTCACGCTGGGGATCTACGTCTCGCACCGCCTTGTCGACGATCTCATCAAGACGTCCGAAGTGATTCCGGCAAGCATCTTTTGGGAGATTTCTCGGCCATTCGCCGTCTACGCGTTGTCGTTGCTCTTCGTCATGATGCTGCATCGGAGCAAATACACGCGCAGGCTGGTCGTCTGAATTGCAACGGACGCGCCCTATGACACCATCGCTGCCGCAGTTCAGTGCTTTGAATTCGGTAGAAGGCCCGTCTGGCCGTGCTGGCGCGGACCATTGGTTCGGGCGAGCCACTGCGATAGGTTGCGTCGGCAAAAGACATACCGGCGAAGTGGCCGGACCTAAGGTGGCAGCAAAAGGGCCGCGTCGACCAGCGAGATCGCGGGCGAGGCCCTTGCATCGGTGCGCAATTGCAGGTGAGACGGCAACATGACCGCGGGATCTCGGTCGGAGAAAGCGGGACGCATCGGCGGGCGGCGACTTCTGGTCATCGACGATGAGCCGGCATTTTGCGCTTTCGTGCGTCGCGTGGCGGAGGCCGAGGGATTCGATGTAACCTTGGCTGCCGACGGCGATGCCTTCAAGCGGGCCTATCTCGACCTCGACCCGACGATTATCATGCTCGACCTGGTCCTGCCAGACATCGAAGGGATCGAATTGTTGCAGTATTTGGCCCAGCAAGGTTGCCGCGCCCGGATCTTCGTCATCAGCGGGTACAACCCCGATTACCCTCGCTTGGCGCAGGCAGTGGCCGGCAGTCGCGGCCTGACGACGGTGCACGCCTTGACCAAGCCTATCGATGCCGGTCAACTGCGGGCGGCGCTTTTGGATCCGGTCACCTAGGGCGGTTGCTTGCTACTGCTGGGATTCGATACCGGTGGCACGTACACCGATGCCGTCCTCTTTGATCCCGAGGCCGGATCCGTCGTAGCCGCGGCGAAGGCGCTGACGACGAAGCACGATCTTGCGATCGGGTTGCGCGGTGCCTTGGAGGGGGTGCTGCAAGGATCGCCCGACGAGATCGCGCTCGTGTCGCTATCGACGACGCTGGCGACAAACGCGATCGTTGAGGGACAGGGTAGCCCCATCTGCCTCTTGCTGCTGGGCTACGAGCCGTCAGCCCTCGATCGGTCCGATCTGCGGCGCGCCCTGGGCCATGATCCCGTCTGCTTCATCGCCGGCGGCCACGCGCCCACTGGGGACGAGCAGGCGGCGCTCGACGTCGTCGCGCTCGAGGCCGCAATCAGGGCGCACGAGGCGAAAGTGTCGGCCTTCGCAGTGTCGGGATTCTTTTCCGTGCGCAACCCGGCGCACGAGATCGCGGCCAGAGATCTTATCCGCCGTCTCACCGGTCGACCCGTCACCTGCGGCCATGAACTTACGTCGAAACTGGACGCACCGCGCCGCGCCCTGACGGCGGCGCTGAACGCTCGGCTCATTCCGCAACTGCAGCAGTTGATCCGCGCCGTCGAGGGCCTGCTGGCGGAGAAGCAGATCCAGGCCCCGCTGATGGTCGTGAAGGGCGATGGCTCGCTGGAATCCGCGGCATTTGCGCTGACGCGCCCCGTGGAGACGATACTCTCCGGTCCGGCCGCGAGCGTCGTCGGCGCGCGGCACCTTTCCGGCGAGAAGGACGTGATCGTGGCCGATATGGGCGGCACGACGACGGACATCGCCCTGCTGAACGAAGGCTTGCCGGTGCTGGACCGCGAGGGCGCCACCGTTGCCGGCTGGAAGACCATGGTCGAGGCTGTCGCGGTCCATACCTATGGGCTCGGCGGCGACAGCGAGGTGCATCGCGACGGTGACGGCATTCATGTCGGGCCGCGTCGCCTTGTGCCGCTGAGCCTTCTCTGTCAGCAGTTTCCGGCCATGCTGGACGTCCTGCGCGGTCAGCGTGCTGCCGAGCGGCTCGAGCCCGGCGCTGGTCGATTCGCGCTGCGCAATCGCGCCCTCGACGCCGCTCCGGACAGCTTGGCGCCGTCGCAAGCGCGGGTCTGGGCGGCGCTGGCTGATGGCCCGGTGGCGTTGTCACAGCTTGCCGGCGGCTATGCGGCCGGGAAAGCCGTCGAGCGGCTCGTCGACCGCGGGCTTGTTGCGATCAGCGGCTTCACGCCGAGCGATGCGACGCATGTGCTGGCCCTGCACCGCGGCTGGTCGGTCGAGGCGGCAAGGCTCGGCGCGGAACTCTGGCTGCGCGAAGATGAAGCGGCGGCTCGTCCCGTCGACGCGAGCGCCGAGACGCTGTGCCGCCGCGTCGTCGAGGCGACAACCTTGCAATCGGGCCGCGCCATTGTAGCGGCCACTCTGGCGACCGAAGATGGGACCGATCTTGGCGCCGGCGGTCCGCTCGGCCGACGGCTTGTCGATCGAGCTTTGGGCGGACCGGCCGACCGCGACGGCCTGCTTGCCATCAAATTGTTCATCGATCGGCCGCTCGTCGCCATCGGCGCGCCTGTGGCCAGCTACTATCCCGACGTCGCCCGTCGGCTCGGCACACGGCTGGTGATCCCGCCGCACGCCGGCGTGTGCAACGCGGTCGGGGCGGTCGCCGGCGGGATCATTCAGTCCGTGAGCGCGCTTATCACTGCGCCGAACGAGGGCCTGTTTCGTGTTCATCTGCCGGTCGGCAACACCGACTTCACCGACGTCGAGCATGCGGCCGCCCACGCCTTGGCACAGGCCTCAAGCCTCGCCGCCGAGAAGGCGCGCGCCGCCGGCGCGGAGGAGGTCGAGATTCGCCATCGGCGTGCCGACAAGGTGCATCGCGACGCCAGCGGACTGCAGATCTTCATCGAGAGTCGGGTCGACGTGACGGCCTTTGGCCGGCCGCGCGTGGCGGCCGCGACTTGAACAGCTATTCGGTCAGGACCAAGGTATCGGCCGGGTTCCAGGATAGCCAAAGCTCGTCCCCGATGACGAAGGCGGCCGCCGTCTTGCGAGCTTCGTTGGCGACGTTGACGTTGACCGTGACTCCGGTCTCGTTCTCCAGGAACACATTGCTTTCGTCGCCGTAGTAGGCGAGTTCCGTAACACGGCCGCGCAGGCAGACACGGTCGGATGGCGGCTTGTCGCGGTCGAGGCGAATCTTCTCCGGCCGAACGGCGATCCCTACCTCTCCCTGAGCGGCGCCGGAATGCGGTACGGAAAAGCGGCCGAGCCCCCGGGACTCGACGACGATCTGGTTGCCGTCGACGCCTGCGACCTTGCCCTCGAACAAATTCATCTTGCCGATGAAGTCAGCGACGAACTTGCTGTTCGGATATTCGTAAAGTTCGGCCGGCGGTGCGATCTGACGCACTTTCCCGGATTCCATGACGGCGATGCGGTTCGCCATCGACAAGGCCTCGTCCTGATCGTGGGTGACGATAACGAAGGTGATGCCGACCGATTGCTGCAACCGCACCAGTTCCAGCTGCATGGCCTCGCGCAGCTTGGCGTCGAGCGCCGACAACGGTTCGTCGAGCAGCAATACCTTGGGCCGCTTGACCAAGGCGCGCGCGAGCGCGACCCGCTGCCTCTGTCCACCGGACAACTGGCTCGGCATGCGTTCGGCAAAGCGGTCCATCTTGACCAGCTCGAGCGCTTCCTTGGCGCGCCGCTTGGTTTCGTCGGCCGGCACGCCGGTGACCCGAAGGCCGTAGCCGACATTCCGTTCGACGCTCATATGCGGAAACACGGCGTAAGACTGGAAGACCATGTTGACCGGCCGCTTGTCGGGGTCGACACCCTCCATCACCTGACCATCGATGACGATCTCGCCGTCGCTCGGGTTCTCGAACCCTGCGAGCATGCGGAGGAGGGTCGTCTTGCCGCAGCCGGAAGGCCCCAGCAGGGCGAAGAACTCGCCTTCCGCTATCTCGAAATTCGCGTTGTCGACGGCGGTAACGGAATTGCCGAAGCGTTTGTAGACGTTGCGGATCGAGATGATGGTTTTGCCGTTGTTCATGACGCGATCGATTTGTTGCCGGAACGGGATTGGATCCACATGGCGACGATGGTGACCGTAAGTGTCAGCACGATCAGGACCGTGGAAGCCGCGTTCACCTCCGGCGTGACGCTCTGCCGCACCATCGAGTAGATCTTGACTGGGAATGTGGTCGAGCCGGGGCCGGAGGTGAAAAACGTGATGACGAAGTCGTCGAGCGACAGCGTGAACGCCAGCAGCGCGCCGGCGATGATTCCCGGCATCATGTAGGGCAGTGTCACGTTGAAGAAAGTCTGCGACGGGCTGGCACCCAGATCCCGCGACGCCTCCTCCAGCGATTCGTCGAATCCCGACATGCGCGAGCGCACGACGACCGCCACGAACGGGAAGCTGAAGGCAATGTGGCTGATCGTGATCGTGGTGATGCCAAGGGGAACGTCCAGCTGGCCGAAGAACGAGCGCATCGCCATCGCCATGCAGATCTCGGGAATGACGATAGGCAGATAGAGCAGTCCCTCGAACGGCCCCTTGAGTGGGAAGCGGTAGCGATAGAGCGCCAGGCCGAGCATTGCGCCTATCGCGGTCGAAACCACGGTCGAGCAGAGGGCGATGACGATGCTGCGCGCGAAGGCCTCCTGGAGTCCCTGATTGTGGAAGGCCTGGTCGTAGTATTTGAGCGTGAAGCCCTGCCAGGTGACGTTGCGCTTGCTATCGTTGAAGCTGAAGGCGATCAGCGTGACGATGGGGAAATAGAGGAAGACGAAGTTGAAGATCATGACGGCCTGCAGCCAGCGCTTGCGGCCGTACTCGAGCGGCGTCGGCCGCGGCTTGCGGCGGGCGGCAGGGAGTGCCGGGGTCTGGACCGCGATGTCGGTGGCCATCAGAAATCCACTCCCTTCGAGCGCGCCGCCAGGGTGGCGCGCAGCCAAAGCAGCAGGAAGGTCGTGTAGAGCAAAAGGAATGACAGCGCGGACCCGAACGGCGGATCGCGCGACTCGCCGAACTGGCGGGCAATGAGCGTACCGATCATCAGGCTGTCGGTGCCGCCGAGGATGTCCGGCACCAGATAGGTGCCGATGGCGAGAATGAACGTGAGTACCGCGCCCGAAACGATGCCGGGCAGGGCCAACGGCACCAGGACGGAAAAGAAGGTCCGCCATTGGCTGGCGCCCAGATCCAGGCTGGCCTCGAGGTAGGACTTGTCGAATTTCTCAAGCGTCGCATAGAGCGGCAGGACCAGAAACGGCAGGTTGACGTAAACCAGCGCAACCACGACGGCGGCCTGGTTATAGAGAAGCTCCAGGGGAACGAATGGCGCGAAGCTGTCCCCCAGCCCTAGAGCACTCAATAGACCCGTGAACTGATCGTGGATCCATTCCAATCCCAGATTGAGAAAGCCCCTGGTTCGCAGGATGGCGATCCAGGCATAGGTGCGAATGAGAAGGTTGGTCCAGAACGGAAGGACGACCAGCAGCAAGAGCGGGTTCTTCCATCTCGCTGGCGCAAAGGCGATCCCCATCGCCAGGGGAAATCCCAGCAGAAGGCTGATGATGGTCGCCAGTCCCGCGGACCAGATCGACTTCCAGATGATGCCGATATTGATCCACTCGAGCGACCGATCGTAGTTCGCCAGGGAGATGTCCCAGACGATCTGGCCCTGAGGCCCGCGGGCGGCGAAGCTGTAGAGCCAGATCAGTGCCAGCGGCACCATGAAGAAGGTGGTGAGCCAGAACATGCCCGGCAGGGCAAAGATGGCAAAGCCGGCTTTCTCCTTGCGCCATTCACGCATTGATCGACCTCTCCCCGTTCTCCGACCGCGACGGCATCGCCCCTTTTTCTCTGCCGGGGCGCGCCGTTCTTCATTGGCTCATTGGATCGAACCTCCCTCTTCCCGCCGGCATGCCACCGCGGGAAGAGGGAAGTGATCGGTAGGTGACGCGCTACGCCGCCTGCACCTCGGTCCAGGCCTTATCGTACAGCTTCGTGAAGTCGCCGATGTCGAGAATCTGCTCGCTCTTGGCAATCACCTCGGGCGGCGGATAGATCGTCGGGTTGTTGAGTTCCTCCGGCGGCAACAGCTTCCGGGCGGCTGCATTGGGCGTTGCGTAGTGGATCGTGTTGCAGATCTCCGCCTCGACCGGGGCATCGAGAATGTGGTTGATGAAGGCGAGGGCATTCTCCGGATGCGGCGCGTCCTTGGGAATTCCCAGGTTGTCGATGAAGAGGTTCGTGCCCTCCTTGGGAACGACATAGTCCAGATCCTTGTCTTCCTTCATCACCTGATTGATGTCGCCGTTCCATTCCTGAACGATGTCCGCGTCGCCGGCCACCAGCATGTTCTGGCCCTCGTCCGGCGCGAACGCCTTGACGTTCTTCTTCTGCTTGATCAGCAGGTCGCGGGCGGCCTCGATCTCCGACTGCTTCGTGCTGTTCATCGAGAAGCCGAGATACTTCAACGCGCATCCCAGCACGATGCGCTGGTCGGCGAGAAGCGCAATACGGCCCTTGTATTTGTCGCTGTCGAGGATGTCTCCCCAGCTCGTCGGTGTCTGCACCTTCGATTTGCGGTAGCCGATGCCGACAGTGCCCCATTTGTACGGCACGCTGTGCGCCATCCCCGGATCGTAGGCCGGGTTGGTAAAGGCGGGATCGAGATTGCCGATGTTCGTGAGCTTGGCATGGTCGAGCGGCACGAGGATGCCGAGCGTGACCATCGTCTGCACCATATAGTCGCTGGGAACGATGACGTCGTAGCCCGGATTCCCCTCCTTCAATTTGGCCAGCAGTTCCTCGTTGTTCGCATAGAGATCGGACTGCACCTCGACGCCGGTCTGCTGCGTGAAGGTTTGCACCGTCGTCTGGCCGATATACGTGTCCCAGTTGTAGAAATTCAGCTTCTTCTCCTCGGCGGCCCAACCTTTGTGCGGCATCGCGGCAGCGACGCCGAGGGCGCCGGCCACTTTCAGCAATCGCCGGCGTGAAACGATTGGGAATGGTGCCTTGATCATGATGAGCCTTCCTCCGTTGGTATTGTTGTCAGCGGCCGCATCGGTGCGGCGGAAGCGATCGGGCGGCAATCACCCCGCCGGAAGCGACGTCGGCATAGTGAATCCCGCCTCGATCTTAGATGAATTGGGTCAGCAAGACTAGCGCAAGCCGCGAGCTTAATTCTCTCCTATTTCAATGCGTTAGAGGTGTGCCGTGGCACCGGCATTGGTGGTCGCTTAAGGCCGGCGCTAGGCTGCCGGAGGCCGCCTCGTGACAAGCCAACGGCCTGGAGATCGTATGGATCAGGGCTCGACGGACTTCAGGCGTGTGCGGATAAGTTCGCCGGCGGCGTCGAGGATCGGGTAGGCCACGGATGTCAGATGCGAGTTGATGCGCTTGAGGTCGCGAATGACATCGAGGTGCAGACTGCTCGTCTCGATGCTCTCGGGCGTGCCGCGACGGAGCCGCTGCAGGTGGCTCTCCGAGGCGAAGCGCTCCAGCTCGCGAAAGGCGACCTTCTCCTCCAGCAGTCGGCGCGCCATGCGGACGTCGCCGGAGATGAAGACGTTGAGCGCCAGCTTCAGGTTTTCCGTGAGCCGGGCGTGCATGTCGCAGATCTCGCGAAAGCCCTCGTTCGAGAAGTGCAGCTTGTTGCGAATCTTCTTTTGCGCCAGCTCCATCAGATTCTTGTCGATAATGTCGCCGACATGCTCGAGGTTGGTTGTGAAGGTGATCACATCGATCGCGCGGCGGCTGTCCTCGGGGGCCTGCGATTCGCGCCCCACTTCCGTGAGATACAGCTTGATGGCTTCGTGCAGGGTGTCGAGTCCGTTGTCGAGTTCCTCGACGTCACGCAGCAATTTGCGGTCATCATGGCGGAACACGTCGAGGGTCTGGCGCAGCATCTTCTCGATGATGTCGCCCATGCGCAGGGTCTCGCGCGCGGCGTTGGCGATTGCAACGGACGGCGATTCGAGGGCTGCGCGGTCGAGGTAGCGCGGACGCACCGTGGCATCGGTCTGTGTCCGGTCTGGGAGCCATTGCGTGCAGAGCCCTGCGATCGGACCGGTGAGGAAGAGGAATAGAGCGGCGATGGCGAGATTGAAGCCCGTGTGAAAATTCGCCACCTGGCGCCAGGGTTCGGCCTCGATCTCTGCCATCAGAGGCGTGAGGACGGGCAGCAGGGGCACGGCGATGATGACGCCTACCAATCGGAACAAGAGGTTGCCGAGCGGCACCCGGCGCGCCTCGGGCTCGGCGCGGGCCGTGGCGATCAGCGGCAGGCCGGCGCTTCCCAAGTTGGCCCCGAGCACCAGGGCGAAGGCTAATGGGAGGGAGACAAGGCCATTCTGCATGAACGAGATGACGAGCAGGACGACGGCCAGGCTCGAAGTCGAGAGGAGCGTGACCAAGCCCGCGACGATCACGGCCATGGTCGGCGCGCCCTCGAGAGCGATCACGATATCGTCCAGCACGCGCGAATTGCGGAGAGGGGCGGCGTTGTCCGCGATGGTGTGCAGGGCCAGGAGGATTAGGCCGAGACCGATAACGGCACGGCCGAGGTCGCGGCGGCGCGTGGCCTCGCCGGCCATGAACATGACAACGCCGCAGAGGATCAGTACCGGCGATAATGCCGGCGGCTTCAATGAATAGAGCTGGGCGACGAGGCTGGTCCCGATATCCGCCCCCAGCATGATGGCCAGGGCCGACGCCGTGTTGACCAGGCCACGCGAAGCAAAGGAAGCCGCCATCATCGCGGTAGCGCTGCTACTTTGCAGCAGCAGAGTGATGCCGAGCCCGGTCACTAATGCGGAGAAGCGATTGCCCATGCTGCGGCCGAGATATCGGCGCAGGTCGCCGCCATAGGCGCGCAACACGCCCGTGCGCACCATGCGCAGACCCCACAGGAGGAGTGCCGCCGCTCCCAGCAGGTTCAGCAGGAATGTCGTGCCGCTAATCGATGCCTCCCAGCCGGACCCGGATGCCGGCCTTGCGGATCAACGATTTCGCCGCATCCTCCTGCCGTTGCGCATCAGAGCTAGAAGTATGTCATCCAAACGTAACTTTTTTGCAACGGGCAAGAATGGCGATTACCGGCCGGCGCGGCGACGCTCGAAGACGCCGCTATCGGTCAGGAACATTCCGGTGAGGGATCGCTCGGCATGCTCCATCCGCCAGGAAAGGAGCTTCTGGCTGTAAGCGAGTACCTGCGGCAGATAGGCAGGATCGCCGGCGAGGTTGTGGAACTGGTCGGGGTCCCGGCCGAGGTCGAAGAACAGCGGCGGCAGCGCCGCGAAATGGACATACTTGTAGCGAGCGTCGCGAATCACATTGATCGTGCATTGATCGCTGTCGATCGCGAGCGCGTGTTCGGGACCCTGCCGGACGACGTCGCGGAAGTCGTATTCCCAGTGCACGGCATCGCGCCATCCGGTCGGCGTGCCTCCCTCGACGAATGGCAACAGGGTGGCACCATTGCATTGCGCTGGCGGCTCGATATCCAACCAGTCGAGGATGGTCGGCATGATGTCGACCGCCTCGGTGAACTCCGAGACAACCCGGCTCCGGCCACGGTCTGCGGCGGCCCGCGGGTCGCGGATGATGAGGGGGATGTGGTAGGCCTCGTCGAAATATCCGGCTTTGCCCCACATCCAGTGGTCGCCCAGCATCTCCGCGTGGTCGCAGGTGAAGACGATGAGCGTCTGGTCGTATTCGCCTGACCTCTTCAGGTAGTCGATGATCCGGCCAATCTGATCGTCGACCTGGGTGATCATCCCGTAGTAGGTCGCCCGCAGCTGACGCACCTCGGTCTCATCGATCTCCAGCAGGTTGTATGGATAGTGTTCGTTGTACGCGCCAATCTCGGCCAGCGCCTTGAGCGCATGATCGAGGTAGGGATGCTGACTCCCTTCGGCTGCCGGCGAGGCAGCCCGTCGCGGCAGCGGTACGGCAGCGGCATCGTACATGAAGTTGTACGGTTCGGGCGCGATGATCGGCGGATGCGGCCGCAGAAAGACCAGGTGCACAAACCAGTTCTGCTGCTGGCGCACCGACAGATAGCGCAGGACCGTGTCGGCCATGAAGGCCGTCTCGCTGTCCGCGGCGGTGAATATCGGCGGCCTGAAGCTGTGGCCGCGATTCTCGGCATCCGGATAGTGGGCAACCGGTCGATACACGTCGCGGCGGCCGCCCGGCAGGTCATAGCCTTTGGCCCGGAGATCGGCGACCCAGGCGGCCATGTGGTCCGGCAGCTGCAGGCCGACGGTCATGCCTGGCAGTACGCCTTCATAGGTCTTGAGGGCAGGATCGTCAGGCGCATAGCGGCGGGGGTCGGGACTGGTGTCGGTATAGCCAAAGAGCGTCGGATCGTACCCGGCCTTGCGCACTTCCAGCGCGATGTTCGTGAAGCGGGAATCGAGTGGCGTACCGTTGCGCAGCGACCGGTGGTTCATCATGTAGGTGCCGGTCAGCATGCTCGTCCGCGCCGGGCCGCACGGCGAAGCCTGACAATAGTGGTTTCGGAACAGGACTCCCTCCGCGGTCAGCGCGTCCAAGTGTGGTGTGCGCACGCATGGATGCCGGAGCGCCGATAGGCAGTCGCCGCGCCACTGATCGGCCGAGATGAACAAGACCTTGCGGATTTCGCTGTTCGACATTTCTCGCCGGCCCCTGGAATGGCCCCACCCGGCATGATCCATAGCTGCCTGTGGGTGGCGGCTCAAGGGTGGCTAGGACGCGGGCGGAAAGCCTACTGCATCTTCCCGAACCAATCGGTGATGTCGAAATAGATCGATTTCGCCTCGCCCCCTGGCCCGGTCAGGTCGATGACGTCGTAGATGCGTACGCTGTTGTGCACCAGCGCTTGCCGCTGCCAGATCCAGCCGGGCGCATGTTGGTCCGTATAGAGGTGCTCGGCGCCGACGCCATCGAACTCGTTCGAGACGCCGTCGAGGATGATCGCATCCTCAAACGACAGCCCTTTCTCGCCGGCGGCGGCGTCTGGCCCATCCGTCGCTAACAGCATCGTCGCGAGGCCGACCGCCAGCATCCGCAGGTCCATGTTCCTCGCTTGCTTCCTGAGTTCCCATTCTCAGCCGGAAGCATGGCGGAACTGGGGCGTTGCCGGGCGCCGTCAGCCGCGCCGGGCCGCGTCGAGGTAGCGGCCGAAGTCGGCGCGCCCCATCAGTGCCTTGCAGCGTTCGAAACGGCCAGTGGCGTAGGCCCAGAAGTCGTCGACCGGGTTCTGGTTCACGACCTGGATGGCACCCCACAGCGTCCACAACAGGTCGCACATAGCCTTGTACAGGACCATGCGGCCGACCTGAGCCCTCGGCGGCTGGCCCCCGAAATAGGCTTCGAGCAGGGCCGCGTCCTGGTCGTCGCCGAAGCCTGCCTCGACGGAGGCATCGCCAAGATCCCACATCGGGTCATTGTTGCCGGCATATTCCCAGTCGATGATGTAAATGCGCTGGCCGGTATCGAGGAAGTTCTCCGCGAGCGGATCGCAATGGCAGGGTCGCAAGGGCGCTGGGCGGGCCGCTAGTGCGGCGCGTACCGCCTCGGCTTCCCGCTGCACATCTGCGTATCCGTCGGGAATTCGGGCATTCTTTTTGCCGAGATAGTCCAGGTACTCGTCCATTTTCTGGAACAATTCGAACTCGGTCGCAAACCGCTGGCCGCAGTCGTGCATGCGCCGAAATGCCTTTGCTGCCCGCGCCACGGCACCGAGGTCCTTGAAGCGTTCGCCGTTCATGGTTGCTGCCCCGGCGATGAAGCGCGTGAGCATCAACCCGTCATCCTCGTCGAAATACAGCAGTTCGGCGTTGACTCCGGCTTGCGCCGCGATCCGCGCCGCTACCGCCTCCTGCTGGCGATTGATGTATTCGCTCGTGCCCTCGCCGGGAATGCGCAGCACGAAGCACTCGTCGCCGAACGTGATCTTGTAGTTGCGGTTAGTGAGGCCGGCGAGCCGCTCAACCCCAACATCCGCCGGCACCTCGGCGGCGAAGCGCGGGACACGGCCTAGCTTTTCGCGGATTTCCTGTAAATTCTCCATCCTTGGCCCCCGTTCAGGCCTTCAGCCGTTCATTCCTGGGGTCGTAGAGCGCACCATCGTGGCGCACGGCGCTGATCGGCCCGCCGAACACTTCGATGATGAAGTCGCGATGCTCTGTCTCTTCGACTGGGATATAGCCGAAGAGGATGGGCCTGCCGATCGTGTGGCCGAAATTGCCGCTGGTGGTCACGCCCAGGACCTTGCCATTGCGGAGGATGCACTCACCGCCGACGGCGCCGGCGAAGCGCTCAAGCGTGAAGGTGCATAGCCGCCGTTTGGGCCCAACTGCCTTTGCCTTCGACAAGGACTCGCGACCGATGAAGTCACCCTTCTTCAGCGCCACCCTGAAGCCGAGTCCGGCGTCGTACGGCGTGTAGTCCGGCGTGATGTCGCTGCTCCAATAGAGATAGCCTTTCTCCATGCGCAGCGTATCGATGGCCCGGTATCCAACGTTGGCGATCCCGAACTCCTGACCGGCCAACCACAACACTTCGTAGACATGCGCCGCGTATTCGGTCGGGATATGAAGTTCCCAACCGAGTTCCCCGACATAGCCGATACGCACCGCCAGGATAGGGGCGGCACCGATGGTGATCTGCTTGCAGCGAGCGAAGGGGAGGGCGACATTGCTGACATCCTCCTCGCTCGCCTTCTGCAGAACCTGTCGCGCCAAAGGGCCGCAGAGATTGATGACGGCGCGGGACGATGTCACATCCCGGACCAGCACGGTGCCATCCTGTGGGATATGAGTATTGATCCAGTGCAGATCATGGGTGCCGAAGGCGCTGCCGGTGACAATGTAGAAGTGGTTCTCGCCGAGCCGCGACAAGGTGAGGTCGCATTCGATGCCGCCGCGCTCATTGCACAGTTGCGTGTAGATCACGCTGCCGATCGGCTTGTCGAGGTCGGCGGCCGCGAGGCGCTGGAGTGCGACGAGTGCCGCCGGGCCGATAACCTCGATCTTGCTGAACGACGTCTGATCGATGAGGGCAACACGCTCGCGTACGGCGCGGTGCTCGGCGCCGACATAATCGAACCAGTTGGGCTTGTCGAAAGACGGTACGTCTCGCGGCTCGACCCCGGCCGGGGCAAACCAGTTGGGTCGCTCCCAACCGCCGCGTGAGCCGTACACAGCGCCTGCGCTCCTGAGGATCTCATAGAGCGGGCTGCGGCGGATGCCGCGGGCGGACTCATGCTCGGTGCGCGGATAGCCGACGGCATAATATTTGCCGTAGAGGTCGACAGCGCGCGGGTAGATGAAATGATTGGTCGCGTGATGGAACGAGTAGCGGCGGACGTCGAGCGGCCACAGGTTCAGGCTCGGTTTACCCGCGACGATCCACTCGGCCATCATCTCGCCGGCACCGCCGCCACCGGCGAT
>Ga0335069_10009228_pt1 | contig 14061 bp, 6 predicted proteins | sample Lox_Sample_11_FD_206714 | JGI IMG/M metagenome (GOLD analysis project Ga0335069, IMG submission 206714) | Soil microbial communities from Loxahatchee National Wildlife Refuge, Florida, United States - Lox_Sample_1.1 | ecosystem: Environmental > Terrestrial > Soil > Wetlands | place: USA: Florida... | reverse complement strand
CGGCTGGCGTCGCGGTCGACGGCGGCCTCGCCGGAGGGCAGCGGCGGCCGCTTGACCACGAACCCGCCCTTGGCCCCGACCGGCACGATGACCGCGTTCTTCACCGCTTGCGCCTTGACCAGACCCAGGATCTCGGTGCGGAAATCGTCGCGGCGGTCCGACCACCGCAGGCCCCCGCGCGCCACCGGGCCGAACCGCAGGTGCACGCCCTCGACGCGGGGCGAGTAAACGAAGATCTCGTACTTGGGCCGCGGCAGCGGAAGCTCGTCGATCAGCTGCGCATCCAGCTTGAGCGCCAACACATTCCGGGCCCGGGCCGAACCCTCGCGCGTCACAAAGTAATTGGTGCGCAGGGTGGCCTGAACCAGCGACGCGAACGCGCGCAGGATGCGGTCGGTGTCCAGGCTCACCAGCGCATCGATGTCCGCGGCGACCGCGGCGGCGGCCGCCTGCGCGTCGCGGCTGGTCGGCGACCCCGCGGAAAAAGATGCCCTGGGGTCGAAGAGGGCCTCGAACAGCGTGACCAGCGACCGCACCGTGGAGGGGTGGTCGTTGAGCACCGACTCGATGTAGGACTGACTGTACGGAAAGCCCGCCTGGCGAAGGTATTTCGCGTAGGCACGCATAAGCACCACCTGCTGCCAGGTCAGCCTCGCGCGCATCACCAGCTCGTTGAACCGGTCGATCTCGACGCGGCCCTGCCAGATCGCGGTGACGGCATCGGCGAATCGCTCTGCGGTGGAATCCCGCTCGGCCGCCGACGTCGCGAACGGGATCGTCGGATGCGGCTGGATCTTGAACTGGTAGATCCACACCGGCAGCCCGTCCGGCCGGGTGACGGTGAACGGTCGCTCCTCGAGCACGACGACGCCCATGCTTTGCAGCATCGGCAGCAACTGGCTCAGCGACGCGGTGTGCCCGCCGAGGAACCAGGTCAGCTGGGCGGCGCCGTCCTCGCCACGGTCGGAGAACACCAGCTTGACCGAATCGTCGGACAGCTCATTGATGATCGCGATGTGCTCGATGGCGTCATCGGGCGTGACGGCCTGTTTGTAGACCTCGGAGAAGGCACTGGCGTAATGCTCGGCGTCGGCGTGCGCGGGTGCGCCGGCCGCGGTGGCGGCGATCAGCCGGTCCCCCCAGGTCCGCGCGGCCTCGCTCAACAACCCCTGGATGCGGATGCGGTTGTCTTCCGAAACGTCGACCGGCGCGGCGGATTCGGGCAGCCGGACCATGAAATGCATCAGCGCCCATGGTGATTCGCTGACCCGGGCGGTGAATTCCAGTCGCGTCCCGCCGAACTCGCGGACCAGGATGTCCTCGATCTGCAACCGCACCGGGGTGGTGTAGCGGTCCCGGGGCACATAGACCAGGCACGAGACGAAGTATTGGAGCCGGTCGGCGCGCAGGAACAGCAGCGCGCGCCGTTGGGATCCCAGGTCCACCACCGCCTTCGCCATCGCCAGCAGCCGTTCGGCGCTGAGCGTGAACAGCTCCGAGCGCGGGACGGTCTGGATGACATCGAGCAACAGCTGGCCCGGGTGGATGGGATCGCTGTCGGCCATCATGAGCGCTTCGCGGACCCGGCGCGAAATCATCGGGATTTCCAGCACGTCCGCGTTCATGGCGGCGACCGTGAAGAGCCCGACGAAGCGGTGCTCGATCACATTGCCCCCGTCGCCGTATTCGCGAACCGCGATCGCGTACGGGTAGGCGCCGTAGCGCAGGTAGCTGCCGACGACGGACTGGGCCAAGACCAGCAGATGGTCCTCGTCGGTCAGCCGGGGCCGCGAGCCGGTGCGCGTGCGCAGCACGCCGAGGCCCGGTGATCCGTCGGGGGAAACCTGGCTGTCGTGCACCCGGCAGCGTTGGTAGCCCAGCAGCAGGAAGTTTCCGTTGCCCAGCCAGCGCAGCAGCTCCGCGACGTCCTCGCGGTCCGGCGCCGAAAAGCGGTTGTCGGCGTTGGTCTCGACGGCCGCTTCGAGATCGCCCAGGGCGGTGATCATCGCCGTCGCGTCGGTGGCGACCTGCTCGACGTCCGTCAGGACCTTGGGCAGCAGCCGCTCGACCTCGGCGAGGGCCTTGCTGTCGACGGCCGGCGACAGCGGGACGTATATCCAGGCCTCACCGTCGAATTGCGACGTGCCGGGCGCTTTCGGTTCGACGCTGACCAGGTCGCCGGTCGGGCTGCGATGGACGTCGAACACCGGGGTCATGATGCCCCCGTAGCCGACGCCGAGCCGGTGCAGCAAGACCGTGACGGAGTCCAGCAGCATGCTGCCGTGGGCGGTGACGACCTGCAGGGCGGGCCCGAATCCCTCGGAATCGCCTTCCGGGTGCACGCACACACAGCTTCCGCGTTCCGGGCGGCACTCGCCGAGCCGGTAGTGCGCGCGCAGCATCGCGGGGGTCACCAGCTCCGCGGGGTCGACGCGATCGGATTCGGCGGCGCCCGGTTCGTCACCGCGCGGACCGCGATAGCTCTCGATGTAGGCATTCGCGATCCAGTCGGGAATGTCGTCGCTCTTGCTGAACGTGGTCCACGGCTTGAAATCCTGCTTGGCACCGGGATCGATGGCCATGCCGATTGCTCCCAACTCGCATCGTCGCGGGGCTCTGCGCCCGATCGCCCCGCTGCTCGGCGGGGCAGCCCTGACACTAGTCGCGCGTCAGCTTGCGGTGAGTCACTCTGTGCGGCCTGGCGGCTTCGACGCCGAGTCGTTCCACCTTGTTTTCCTCGTACGCCCCGAAGTTGCCCTCGAACCAGAACCACTTGGCCTCGTTGTCCTCGTCGCCCTCCCACGCCAGGATGTGCGTGCAGGTGCGGTCGAGGAACCAGCGGTCGTGCGAAATCACCACCGCGCAGCCGGGAAACTTCTCCAGCGCGTTCTCCAGCGAGCTCAACGTCTCGATGTCCAGGTCGTTGGTCGGCTCGTCCAGCAGGATGAGGTTGCCGCCCTCCTTGAGCGTCAGGGCCAGGTTCAGCCGGTTGCGCTCGCCGCCGGACAGCACACCGGCCGGCTTCTGCTGGTCCGGGCCCTTGAAACCGAACGCCGACACGTAGGCCCGCGACGGGATCTCGGTCTGGCCGACCTCGATGTAGTCCAGCCCGTCGGAGACCACTTCCCACACGGTTTTCTTGGGGTCGATCCCCGCGCGGGTCTGGTCCACGTAGCTCAGCTTGACGGTCTCCCCGACCTTGACCGTGCCGCTGTCCGGTTGCTCGAGCCCGACGATGGTCTTGAACAGAGTGGTCTTCCCGACCCCGTTGGGGCCGATGACCCCGACGATGCCGTTGCGCGGCAGGGTGAACGACAGGTCCTTGATGAGGGTGCGCCCGTCGTAGCCCTTGTCGAGGTGTTCCACCTCGACGACGACGTTGCCCAGCCGCGGCCCGACCGGGATCTGGATCTCTTCGAAATCGAGCTTGCGCGTCTTCTCCGCCTCGGCGGCCATCTCTTCGTAGCGCTGCAGGCGGGCCTTGCTCTTGGCCTGACGCGCCTTGGCGCCGGACCGGACCCAGGCCAGCTCCTCGGTCAGCCGCTTCTGCAGCTTGGCGTCCTTGCGGCCCTGCACCGACAGCCGCTCGGCCTTTTTCTCCAGGTAGGTCGAGTAGTTGCCCTCGTAGGGGTAGGCGCGACCACGGTCGAGCTCGAGGATCCACTCGGCGACGTTGTCCAGGAAGTACCGGTCGTGGGTGACCGCCAGGATGGCGCCCGGATAGGCGGCCAGGTGCTGTTCGAGCCACTGCACGCTTTCGGCGTCCAGGTGGTTGGTCGGCTCGTCGAGCAGTAGCAGGTCCGGTTTGGACAGCAGCAGCTTGCACAGCGCCACGCGGCGGCGCTCACCGCCGGACAGATTGGTGACCGGCTCGTCGGGCGGTGGGCAGCGCAGCGCGTCCATCGCCTGTTCGAGCTGGGAATCCAGGTCCCATGCGTCGGCGTGGTCCAGCTCCTCTTGCAGCCGGCCCATCTCCTCCATCAGCTCGTCGGAGTAGTCGGTGGCCATCAATTCGGCGACCTCGTTGAAGCGGTCGAGTTTGACCTTGATGTCGCCCAGGCCCTCTTCGACGTTGCCGCGCACTGTCTTTTCCTCGTTCAGCGGCGGCTCCTGCTGCAGGATGCCGACGGTGGCGTCGGTGGCCAGGAAGGCTTCGCCATTGTTGGGCTTGTCCAGGCCGGCCATGATCCGCAAGACGCTCGACTTGCCGGCGCCGTTGGGGCCGACGACACCGATCTTGGCGCCCGGGAAGAAGCTCAACGTGACGTCGTCCAGGATCACCTTGTCGCCGTGCGCCTTGCGGACCTTCTTCATCGTGTAGATGAACTCAGCCATGCCGCGGTTTTGCCTTTCTGGTCTTTGAGAGAGTTCTCGCGACCATCCTAGGCAACGCGCGGGGGGCCGGATCCCGCAGCTAAGCCGACAGCGGCAGCAGCCCGGTGTTGGCGGACTCGACGCTGCCATCGGCGTCGGCGTCCTCACCAGCGGCGTCGGCCGCATCCGTCGGGGGTGTGGCGGCCTCGCCGCTCGTCGGACCGGTGTAGCCGGGCCTCTCGATGCGCACGATCGCGCGGGACACATCGGGCCCGACGGAGGTCGCACGCATCTCCAGCGACGAGCGGCGGTTGCCGTCGCGGTCTTCGTACTCGCTGGTGTAGACGTGGCCCACCACGATCACCGGTGCACCCTTGCCCAACGCGGCGCCCACGCCGGTGACCAACTTGCCCCAGCAATTGACGTTGATGAACAGCGAGCTGCCCGGCTCCCAGCCGCCGTCGGCCGTGCGCCGCCGGGAATTGCTGGCGACGCGAAACTTGATGACCTCCTGGGTGCCGACCTGTCGGCGTTCGGGGTTGTTGACGATGTGGCCGACGACCGTAAGCGGTGTCTCGAACATGGGCTGATCCCTTCTCGGTTTCATTTCTTCCTTGGCGCGGTGACCGCATCACCGCCCTATCCGATCGCCATTCAGCCCGGCACCACAGACGGGTTCGGCATTGAAACGACGTCCCACCTGCTGCACCTGTGGAGAAAACCGTGACTGTGGATCAGTCCGCTGGTCGGTGCGATCGCGCGGGAGGACTACCTGCACTGGCAGACGCCGACCGTGCGGTGCTCAGCGGATCAACAAGCTCATCAAAGACGCTCGCCGGTCTCCGCACGAGGGCATCGGTAAGCCGGAACCATTGAGATACGGGCTGGTCGGCGCTTGGTCTCGACGCACCACCGAGGAGCACCGGCTCGTCTACCGCATCGTCGGCGATGACCTCCAGATCCTCGAGAGCGATACCACTACGCCTAGGGGGTTGCTCGCGCCGGCGCACGAGCGTAACCACACCGCTTGAATCCACCGGGCCGGAAATCGCAGTCAGGTTACGCTCGCGGGCTACCGCTACGGCCCGGCGTTTCCCTTCGCGCCAGTTCGGCCAGCATCGCGTTGTAGGCGGTCAGCTCGGCGTCGTCGTCGAGTTCGGCCGCCCGGTCCAGCCGCCGGGCGGTGCGCTTGTCGCTGCGCGCCCACTGCACGAGCAGCGCGATCATCACGACCACCAGCGGCACTTCGCCTGCGGCCCAGGCGATTCCGCCGCCCAGGTGCTGATCGCCGATCAGGTCGGTGTGCCAGGGCAATCCGAGCGAGCGGTAGTAGTCGGCGCCGAGCACCTTTCGGGTGCCCATCAGCACCACCCCGAAGAACGCGTGCAGCGGCAGGGACGCGAACACGACGCCGACCTTGGCCAGCGGCGGGATCGGCCGCGGGGTGGGGTCCACCCCGATGACGATCCAATAGAACACGTAGCCGCTGATCAGGAAGTGCACGTTCATCGCCAGGTGTCCGGCGTGGCTGCTGACCGCGGTGTCGAAGAGGTTCGAGAGGTACAGCCCGTAGAACCCGGCGATGAAGAGCACGGTGGCGACGATCGGGTTGGTGACGAATCGTGAATACCGGCTGTGCAGCGCGGCCAGCAGCCATTCCCGCATCCCCGGCGGATCGTCGCGGCCGGCGGCGGGCAGCGCCCGCAGCGCCAGGCTGACCGGGGCGCCCAGCACCAGCAGGATCGGCACCAGCATCGAGAGCCCCATGTGGGCGACCATGTGCATACTGAACATCGCCGGCATGTAGCGGCCGACTCCCGACGACGTGACGAACAGCAACGCCAGGCAGCCCAGCAGCCAGGCCACGGTCCGCCCCGGCGGCCAGCGATCGCCGCGGCGGCGCAGCCGCACCACCCCCGCCACATACAGCGCGGCGAAGACGATCGCGGCGGTGCCGAAGATCAGGTCGAAGCGCCAGTCGAACAGGATGCGCGCCGGCGTGGGCGGCCCGTCGAAGTCGTAGCCGATCTCGGCTTCCGGAATCGTGGGCAGCCGGGCGGGAGGCGGTGGCGGTGCCGTGCGGCCCAGCCCGACGGCGATGCCGAACGTGAGGCCGAACACCGCGGCCTCGATCAGCGCCAGCCTGATCAGCGCCCTGCGCGCGTGGGGCCGGCTCGCGTCCGCCTGCAACGCGGCAACCGTGGAGCGCCGCTGGCGCCACCCGAGGGCTCCCAGCGCGCACAGCGCGACGAACTTGGCGACCACCAGCCGCCCGTAACCGGTGGTCAGCAGGTCCGACGGCAGCACACGCACCAGCGCGTTCACCAATCCGCTGAGCGCCATCGCGATCCAGCACCACAGCGCAACCTTCGAGAAACGCCGCGTGGCCAGCCCGATATGGTCACCGCCGCGCAGCGCGTGGGCGAGCAGGGCGAGCAGACCGCCCGCCCACAGGCTGGCGGCGACGAGGTGGATCAGCAGGCTGTTGGTGGCCAGGTCGTGCGAGCCGCCGGCCGACGAGTGACCGGTGAGCCCGAGCGGAATCAGCGTCGCCAACGACGCGGCGAGCAGCACCGGCGTCCAGGACCAGCGCAGCACCCACAGGCTCGCCAGCGTGACCACCGCGGCCAGGATCGCGGTCCAGCGCCAGGCGGAGGCGGTGTTGATCAAACCGGCCAACGACCAGATCGTGCCCGGGTCGAGGTCAGCCAGCCGGTGCCCCGACACGTCGGAGATGGTCAGCGGGACCAGCAGCGCGGCACACACCGCCCACGCACCCGACGCCACCGTCCCCACGCGGAGGGCGCGGTACCCGCCGGTGTCCAGGACGCCGCTGCTTTGCGGCGGCACCAGGAACGCCGCGAACAGAAACGACCCGACGGCCAGGACGGCGGCGATCTCCCCCGCCGCCCGGACGAAGGGCAGCCCCAGCGTGGTTGCCGGACCCGGATCGGGCAACCCGGTGGCCGACAGCGCGTCCGCCAGCGACAGCGCCCCGATTCCCGCGGCCGTGCAGCCGGCCAGCACGGCGACGCCGATCAGCAGCGGCCACACCAGCGCGCGGGGTGTGGCTGCGGACCGGTCGACCGTCATACAGTCAGGGTATTGGCGCCCGCCCGGGCTACGGAGCCTGGCTGTCCAGACGCGTTTTGGCCTCGCGGGCGACGAACTGATTCCGCGCGATCCGCCCGACGTAGTCAAAGTCATGCAAGATGTCGCGCAATTCCCGCCGGAACGCGATCCGGCGGTCGGCGAGATCGTCGGCGGCCGCGACCAGATCCTGGTCGACCACGACCTGGTAAGCGGTGGCGAACAGCAGCGTCGACACCGACTCGCTGCTGCGGACCCGGGTCTGGGCCACGTACTGCCGGCCGACGCCCAGCGCCAACGCCGTCAGCTCCTTCTGACCGACATCGGCCGGCGCATCGCGCAACACGTCGGCGACAATCTCGTACGCCTCGAAGAACACCCGCAACATGGCGTCGGACATCAAGGGACGCTTGGCGAACAGCATCGCCTCGATCTCGTCGCCGCCGGCCGTGACATGGGCCTCCCAGTTGTCGTGCCACGCCATCTCTTCGGCAATGTGTTCTCTGAACGTCGCCGAGTCGGCGAAGTAAAAATCGAACTTCAGCAGGTCACGCAGCCGCATCGCCTGGACCCAGAACGCCTCGACCCGATCGCCCTCGACCCGCCTGGCGTGGGCGAGCGCGAGTTCGACGATCGAGGTCTCCAGGAAGGCGTGGATCACCGAGTTGCGATAGAACGCCGCGGCGTGTTGCTCGTTGGGCCCGATCAGCCACACCGGCTCCCGGCCGCCGTCGACCCGGGTGATCGGGTGCCCGTTGGACAACGCGTCGACCGCGGCCAGCACCCCGTCGCGGGTGCGCAGTCGCAAAGCGCTCGTCGACATCGGGTTGTGCTTGCGCTCGAGATAGTCCAGCGAGTCCTGCAGGGTGTGGTGCAGCTGGCCGAGTGTCAACGCCGCACCGCGGGTGGTCAGCAGCAGCGCGCACACCAGACCCGTCGCCGTCACCGGCGTCGCCTGCAGAATCCGCCACGCCACCTCGAAGGACATCTTTTGCAGCGCAAGCCTTTTGGCGTCCCGATCCTGCGCGAGCGGACCATGCGGCGGTCCGAGGTACTGCCGCATCGAGACCGCCTCGGGGAAGCGGACGTAGATCTTGCCGTAGTTGCGTTCGCCTTGGGCCCTGATGAAGTTGTAGAGCCACCCGACGCCCTCCGGCGTCTTCTCGCCGCCGCGGGCGTAGGCGGCGTATTCGGCGGTCTCGTGCAGCTGGTCGAATCCGATCGACACCGGCTGCAGCAGGATGTCTTCGCTGCGGCCGTCCAGGTAGGCGTCGGCCACATAGGACAGCAGACCCAGCTTGGGCGGCAACATCTTTCCGGTGCGGGAGCGGGTGCCCTCGATGGACCAGCTCAGGTTGAACCGTTTCTCCACGATGTAGCCGACGTACTCGCGCAGCACGTACTTGTAGAGGGGATCGCTGCCGATGTTGCGGCGGATGAAGATGACGCCGGAGCGGCGCAGCAGCGGGCCCATCACCCCGAACGACAGGTTGATGCCGGCGAACACGTGCACCGGCGGGAGCCGGTTCTCCTGCATCGCCACCGGCACCACGGCGCCGTCGATGTAGGAGCGGTGCGAGAACAGCAGCACCGCCGGATGGGTTTCCAGTGCGGTGCGCATGGCCGCGATTTGGTACTCGTCGTAGTCGATGTCCGGATCGAACCCCCGGCTGAGCGCCCTGCCGAGGACGCCGACGAGGTCGACGGACACCCGGCTCCAGCCGGTGGCGAGTTCGTCGAGCATCTTCGCGGCTTCCTCGACGGTGGCGCCCGGGATCCTCTTCAGGCCCGCGCGAAACCGCGTGGACGCCAAGATCTCCGGTTTGACGAGCCGCGGGGACTTGTATTGCGGTCCGAGGATTCGGTATTCGGCGCGTTCCAGCGCCAGGATGGCGCGGCGGGTGACGAAGTGCGCGAAGTCGTGCTTGTCCTCACCGACGGTGGTGTCGCGCCACTGCTGGCGGAGTTCGGAGACCTTGGCTGGCTCGCCGGCCACCACCCGCGCGCGTTGCGGGTCGTTGCGCACGATGTGTCGTTGCTGACGTTGGTTGGGGTGGTAGGGATCCTGACCGGGAAGCAGCCCGGCCAACTGGGCGAGCCTGCCGCGATTGGCCGGCGGCAGCCAGAACACCCGCACCGGCACGACCGACCGGTCGTCATTGGATTCGGACTCGAGCCGCTCGGCAAGCTCGGACAGCGCCGCCGCCGCCGCATCGGGTGGCGGCAACGCCAACACCTCGAACGCGGCATCCGGGGCACCGGCGCGTTGCCGGCCCACCCAGGCCATGACCAGCTCCCGCTCGACCGGGGAGGTCATCGACGCCAATATCAGCGAGTCTTGGAGGGCAAGCGCTGCGCTGATATCCGCGGCCGGTTTGGTCACGGCCGCCCTCGGGGCCGTTGCGCCTCACCGTCGTTCAGCGCGACCTTGGACGCGTTCGGGTTCGCCTTCGCCGGCTTCGGTCCGGGTGCGGCCCTCTTGACGGGTGCCTTCTTGGCCGGTGCTTTCTTGGCGGGGGCTTTCGCTTTTGCCGGGGCTTTCTTCGCCGCCTTCTTCTTCGCGTACAGACCGACCTCGGGCAATTCGTCAACGGGCCAGTTGGCCAGCGTGTCCAGATACAGCTGACGCACCTCGGCGATGTGCTCGGGCAGGGTCTCAATCGTCCAGTCCTGCACCGAAATCGGCGGGAACACCGCGACGTCGACCGTACCGGGGTTGATCACGGTGGAGTTTCGGGCGGCGACGATCTCGGCGTTGCGGATGACGATCGGCACGATCGGGATCCCCACCGCCATCGCGATGCGGAAAGCCCCCTTCTTGAACGGCCCCACCTCGGTGGTATCCACGCGGGTGCCTTCCGGCGCGATCACGATCGACAGGCCTTTTCTGGCCAGCTCTTCCATCTGGTGCAGCGACTCCACCGCGGCGACCGGGTTGTCGCGGTCGATGAATGCGGCGTCCATCGCCTTGCCGATCGTGCCCATGATCGGATCTTTGGCGAGTTCCTTCTTGCCCACCGCCGTCCAGTTGTCGCGTACCAGCGCGCCGGTGATGACCGGGTCAACCTGGTTGCGGTGGTTGAAGATAAAGACCGCCGGACGTTGCGCGGTCAGGTTCTCCTCGCCGATGACATTGAGCTGCACCCCGGCGATCGCCAGCGACAACTGGGAGAAGGTCGACGTGAAGAAGTTGACACCCCGCCGCCGGCTGCGGGTCAACATGCCGATTCCCACCGCGCCGGCGGCGACCGGGAACATCGAGCCTAAGCCGGCGAGCGTCCGTATCTGGCGCCGCAGGCCGAGGCGGCCCCGGCTGTCGAACCGCAGGATCGGCCAGCCGCGGCGCTTGGCCACGGCCGCCATCTTCCCCTCGGGGTTGGTCGGCCTCGGGTTGCCGACCAGGTACATCAGGGCGACGTCCTCGTCGCCGTCGGCGTAGAAATAGCTGTCCTTGAGGTCGATGCCGTTCTCGGCCGCAAACCGTTGCACCGCAGCGGCTTTGCCCGGCCCCCACAGGATCGGCTTTTGCACGCCGCCGGTGAGCATCCCGTCCTCGTTGGTCTCGAACTTGTTGGTGAGCATGTTGGAGATCCCGAGGAAGCGCGCCACCGGGTTGACCTGGATGGTCAGCGCCGACGAGCTCAAGACCACGGTGTGGCCCCGGGCCACGTGGGCCCGCACCAGCTCGCGCATTTCGGGATAGATCCGCGACTCGATCCGTTGGGCGAACAGCCGCTCGCCGATCTCCTCCAGGTCGTCCAGCAGTCGCCCGGCCAGCGCCGCGGCGGCCTTGCCGATGAGGTCCTCGAATTCGATGCGGCCCAGGGTGTGGCTCAGGCCCGCCTGCACCATGCTGAGCAGCTCCCCCACCCCCATGTCGCGGCGCAGCAGCCGCTCCTGGGTCAGGATGACGGCGGTGAAGCCGGCGACCAACGTCCCGTCCAGGTCGAAAAACGCGCCGATCTTCGGCCCGGGAGGGCTGGCCATGATCTCGGCGACCGACCCGGGCAGCCGCATGTCCGGCACCGGCTTGGCCACGCCGCGCTCTTGTGAGGCGCTCATGAGCCCGCCACCGATCGAGACGAAACGGCCGGCTCGGCGAACGAGGCGGGCACCGCGCGGGGCGCCGGGTCGCCGGCCAGCGCGAGGATCTCGTCGAAACCCTCCAGCAGGCACTGGGCGAACAGCGCCTCGTTGCGCACGGCGGCCCTGTCGTAGCGCACGGTGATCGTGCACCAGCCGCCGCGCGAGATCAGCACCACCATCATCGCCACGCCGGGCAGCGGGCCGATGCCGTACTGCCGCAACACTTTTGCGCCGGCGATGTAGGTGTCACCCGGATAGACCGGGACGTTGCTGGCCTGCACGTCCGAGCCGATGACCGAGCCGGTGATTCCCTCCAGCACCGCGGTGGGCAACACGCTCAGCACCGGCGCGATGGACCCGATGATGTTCATGGCGGGTTCGTCGCGCCGCTGGGTCATCTGGGCCCGGATCTTCTTCATCCGCGCGACGGGATCGGCGGTGCCCAACGGCGCGGCCAGGTTGACGCCGGTGAACCGGTTGCCGCCGGCCGTGTCGGCCTCGGCCCGCAGGTTTACCGGCACCGCCATCGGCAGCGTGCTGATGGGCACGCCGAGGGCCACGTGGTAGCGCCGCAGGGCGCCCGACAGGCCAGCAAGGTAGGCGTCGTTGATGGATCCCCCGCCGGCCTTTGCGGCCTTGTGCAGGTCGGAGAGCGGGATGTCGATCGCTTCGGTGCGGGTGGCAAGGCTGCGCCGGCGCAGCAGCGGCGACGGCTCCGCGGCGCGGTTCATCACCCGCACGCCGGACATGGCGTAACCGACCGCCCCCCCGACCGTGGACACGGGGTCGAGCACCGCCTTGCCGGCCGCCGACACCGCCCCCGCCACGGCGCCCACGATGCCGCTGACGATGGCGAAGGGCAGGCGGTTGAAACCCTGCCGCATCAGGTCATTGGGCGTCAGGTCCTGCGGAATGGGTTGTGGGGGCGCCGGCCTGGGCGGTGGATCGCGCTCGAGGTCATAGATCTCGGCGAACATCTCCACGCCGCCGACGCCGTCGGTGACCGCATGGCTGACGTGCAGCAGCATCGCCGCCTTGCCGCCGGCCAGGCCCTCCACCAACGTGGCCGTCCACAGCGGCCGGGATATGTCCAGCGGCGACTGCAGGATTACCTCGGCGAGGTCGAACACCTCGCGCAGGGTTCCGGCCCCGGACACGCGCACCCGGCGCACGTGGAAGTCCAGGTTGAAGTCGGGATCGACCACCCAACGCGGAGACGCCGTCGGCAGGGTCGGCACGACCACCTTTTGCCGCAGCCGCAGCACCCGCCGGGAGGCGTTGTCGAATCGGGTGCGGAACCGGTCCCAGTCCGGCGTCGATTCCAGGAGCTCCAGCGCCATGATCCCCGACCGGGTCCGGGGATTCGCTTCACCCCGATGCATGAGGTAGTCGACGGGCCCAAGCTCGTCGGGCAACTGAATGGCCCCGACCGACTCAGCCATGTCCAACCCGACGCGCCAACGTTGTCACCGCCGACCAAGCCTCCTGCCTCGGACCTGCCAACCAAATCGTTCACCCAACGCTAGTCGGGTTGCCCCGGGGGTGAAAGGCGCGATCCGGTGCGCGGAACTCGATGGCCGCTCAGCTGGCGGTGGTTGCCGGCACCGGCATGGAATCCATCAGTGGGTAAGCGCGCCGCCCATAGACGACGCCCAGGAAGTCGGCGACGGCGCCGGCGGCCAGCCGCGATCGCACCGTCGGGGTGATGTCGAATGCGTGGTGCGCGTTGGCGAGTTCGGCGTAGCCCACCGTGGCGGCCCCGGCCTCGCGCAGCGCCGCACAGAAGGCCCGGGCCTGGCCGCTGGGCACCAGTTCGTCCTTGTCGCCGTGCAGCACGAAAAACGGCGGAGCCTGGTTGTGCACGTAGGTGATCGGCGACGCCGCCCTGAACCGGTCCGGGTTTTCGTGGTAGCGGGTCTTCAGGACGAAGTGTTCGAGGAACGGCAGCATCAACTCGTGCATGTTCTCGGCGTCGGTGAAGTCGTACACGCCGTAATAGGGCGCGACGGCCTGGACTGCGGTGTCGGCGTCCTCGAAGCCTGGTTGAAACCTCGGGTCGTTCGGGGTGAGCGCGGCCAGCGACGCCAGGTGTCCGCCCGCCGACCCGCCCGTGATCGCCATGAAGTCGGGATCGCCGCCGTAGTCGGCGATGTTCTGGCGGACCCACGCGATCGCCCGCTTCACGTCGATGAGGTGCGTCGGGAACGTGCAGCGCGGGCTCCTGCTGTAGTTGATCGAGACGCAGATCCAGCCGAGTTCGACCATCCGGCTCATCAGCGTGTAGGCCTGATGGCGTTTGCCGTTGACGGCCCATGCGCCCCCGGGGACCTGAATCAGTACCGGCGCGCGGCGACCGGGCGCCAGGTCGTGGCGCCGCCAGATGTCGAGCAGGTGCGCGCTGCCGCCCGGGCCGTAGGGGATGTCGGAGGTTTGCGCCGCGTACCTGCGGTGCGGCCCGGGCCTGCGCAACAAACCGCCGGGCGAGGCGCACTCGGACTGGGCGCACGCCGGGTGACGCACCAGGTCGCGGAAGTCCGGCCCGAAGCACTCCTCGAGCGCGGCAGTGAGGGC
>Ga0335069_10009227_pt1 | contig 14062 bp, 7 predicted proteins | sample Lox_Sample_11_FD_206714 | JGI IMG/M metagenome (GOLD analysis project Ga0335069, IMG submission 206714) | Soil microbial communities from Loxahatchee National Wildlife Refuge, Florida, United States - Lox_Sample_1.1 | ecosystem: Environmental > Terrestrial > Soil > Wetlands | place: USA: Florida... | reverse complement strand
GGCCACCCGCGTGGGCGAGGCGCTGTCCGAGCTGCGTGGCCGGTTCGCCGGCCGCGATCTGGGCGGGGTCGTCGTGATCTCCGACGGGATCGACACCGGGCGCATCGGGCGTGGGCCGCTGGACGGCGAAACCCGGCGCCTGCTGGAGGCGTTGGACGCGCCGGTGCACACGGTCTTCGTGGGCGAGTCGGAGCTGCGCGACTTGTCGGTCGCCGCGGTGCTAACCGACGATTTTGCCTTCGTGCGCACGCCCATCAAGCTGGATGCAGTCTTGCGCCACCGGGGCTACGGCAATCGCCAGGTCCAGGTCACGCTGATGCGCGAGGGCCGACTGCTTGATTCAAAATCGGTTTTGTTGAGCGGCGAGGCCGGTCAGGAGCGGGTCAGCTTCGATTACACCCCGGTGGAACCCGGCAATTTTGTCTTCGAGGTCCGAACTTCGATCCTGGCGGGCGAAGCTCTCGACAGCAACAACAGTCAGGTCTTCACCATCAAGGTCATTCGCGACCGCGTGCGCGTGCTGCACGTGTGCGGGAGGCCCTCGTGGGACGAACGCTTTTTGCGCTCGATTTTGCGCCTCAACCCCAACGTGGACTTGGTGTCGTTCTTCATCCTGCGCACCGATACCGACGAGTTGCCCCTGGGCGCCAATGAGATGTCGCTCATTCCCTTTCCCTATCAGGAGATCTTCGACGAGCAATTGCGCTCGTTCGACTTGCTCATTTTCCACAATTTCAACTACAAGCCGTATTGGGTCGAGCCCTATCTGCCCGGGGTACGCGACTACATCCAGTCGGGCGGGGCGTTGGCCATGATCGGTGGCGATCTGTCGTTCGCCAGCGGCCAATATGGCGAGAGCGCGCTGCGGGACGTATTGCCGGTCGACCTGACCGGCATCCCGGCCGAGGGGGCGCGCGCGTTTTCCACGGACAGCTTCAAGCCGCGCCTGACCTCCGCGGGACGCAGCCACCCGGTGACGGCGCTCAGCCTGGACCCCAAGGCCAATGAGGCGCGTTGGGCCGCACTGTCGCCGCTTCAGGGTATCAATCGGGTGGCGCGGGTCGTGCCCGGGGCGAGCGCGCTGCTCGCCCATCCCAATCAAACCTCGAGCGACGGCAAGCCCGCGCCCGTGCTGGCGGTGCGCGACGTGGGCAAGGGCCGCACGCTGGCCTTGCTCACGGACAGCGCCTGGTACTGGGGATTTGCCGCGGGCGACGAGGGCCGAGCGCGCGGCGGGCGCGGGGAAGAAGGCGGACAGGCGAAATCGGGCGGAGAAGACGAGCGTGCCTTGCAACGTTTCTGGGATGGCGCCATTCGCTGGCTGGTGCGTGACCCGGCGCTGACCCTGCTGCACCTTGGCCTGGATCGCACCGAATACCGGCGCGGGCAGACCGTCGCGCTACGTGTGCGCACCCTGCATGCGGATTACAGCCCGGCCGCCCGCACCGACGTCAGGCTGGAGCTGCTGCCGGCCGAGGACGCGAGTCGCGGCGCGGGAGCGGGCGCCCCGCCCGTGCGCAGCTTGGCGGTGACCACAGGGGACGACGGCGAGGCGCACGCGGAGTTGGCCGGCCTGCCCCCTGGAGCCTTTCGTCTGCATGGCCACGCGACCCTGGACGGCCGCGCGGTCGAGGAGAAGATCACCTTCGTGGTGCGGCCCGAGGGACATGAGCTCGACGATGTGGTGAGCCGCGACGGGGTGTTGCGCCAGATCGCCGCGGTCACGCACGGCCAATTTCGCGCCGGCTCGCTGGGCACGCCGGCGGTGCGTCCGGCGCGCCAGGTGCGGGTGGGCAGCCTGCGTACCGTCGCCTTGTGGGCGCATCCGCTCCTGCTGTTGCTTGCGGTGGGACTGCTGGCTGCCGAATGGATGCTCCGGCGGCGCGCGGGGCACGGATAGGCCATTGGGCGGTTCCGGCTCCGCCAGACCCGGGTTCTTCGAAGCGAAAACACAACGCTTCATTTCGCGTAGGCACCTGACGTCCGCGAACATGTCCGGCAGTGTCCGGAACCCGCCGCGGACGCTGCCTGAGGGAAGCGGATCCGATTAGCCCCCTACGCCCCGCCTCAGGGATTTTGAGGAGCTAGGGCGAATGCCGGGCCGCACGGAGCGCGAGCACGTGCGACGGTCAACTCATCATCTTCTCCGAGCCAGGGTACCTAGGGACGCGGGCCTCACTTGGTAGCCGATCTCGCGAACTTCCGCGGCGGTTCGCCCAGGCGCACTCCCTTTTCCCACTTCGGCACGTCTCTTGCTGTACCCGCACGCGTTCGCCCAGACCGGGGGATCAACATGAATGCCTTCCTCGCTCCGCCTTCAACCCTGCTGCTGCAGCTCACCCTCATCGCTGCAACGCCAGCTGGAGCGCGCGCATCATCAGCAACCGACGACGCGCCGGCGGTCATCGACCATGTGGAGATTCCGCTCGACACCGCGGCGCAAGCAGAATCCGGGGCGCTCAATCAACCAGCGGCCCCTGCCGCTCCAGACGCCACAGCGGCGGCTCGCTCGCACCTGCCAAAGGAGCGCGAGCCATTCGCGCCCCGCTCCATTCCTGGCGCACATACCCAATCGGCGATTGTCCATGCCAACGGTCAGGCCACGCGGAAGTCGCGCCTGCCGATTTTTGGCCTGGGTGCAGACGTCGGGGTTCCTGACGGCGCGAATCTGTCCCTGGTGGCTCGCCCGTGCGCGTGGGCGCGCTCGCAGATTGCCATTGGCAGCAACAGCATCAGCCACGGCGTCCGCGTCGGTGTCACTCTGCTTCCGCTTGGTCACGGGCCAGGGTTGGTGGCCGAATATGGGCACTACCAGGACGGCAATGCCAACCCGCTTGCCGCCAGGTTGATGGGCAGCGGCTTTCAACCCAGCCCACTGCTCGAACGGATCGGTTACGACTACCTCAACCTGCAACTGGGCATGAACTTCGGTTACCAAAGGGTGGTGTTTTTCGTCCAGGGGGGACTCAGCATGGTATGGGGTCACATTCACAATGTGGGGCCATTTGTCCGGGGCACGACCGGCGATTCGGGCAGTACCGAAGTGGTCGTTCACAGCGACCCAACCGCAAAGGCCACCGGCATTGCCGGGAAGCTCGGGTTTCTCGTCTATGTTTGGTGACCCCATGAACCGCCGCCATTCGTCTTGCCGGTTGATGGTCCTGGGAGCATTCGGACCGTGGTTCCTGGCGGGCTGTTCGTCGGTCCACGTGGAGGTGCAAGATATCGAAGTCACTCAGCGCGGCCTGCATTTCGACCCCGCGCCCGCCATGGCACCCGCAGGCCCAATCGCGACCACTTGTTCGTTCCAGCTCGATTCGTCGAGCGCGTCCTGGACCAAGCAGCTCGATGCCAACGTGCACGCAACCAGGGTTCGTTTGCACGCCGCCGACGGCTCTCCCGACCTCGATTTCGTCGAGTTCGCCATGGTGAGCATTTCAGCCCCACCGAGCGCGGACGCGGTCACCATCATGAGTTACCAGGCACCGTCAACCGCCACCTCGGTTCGCGACCTGGAGACCACGAACGTGCCGCCCATCGATGTGACACGAATCTGGTCCAGCCCCCAGGTCCGTGTCGACCTGACGGTTGCAGGCCAGTTGCCGCCTATGGCCTGGTCAGCGGACCTAACCCTCGGACTTAGCGGTGAGATCACCTGGCGGCCATGAGCAGGGCCAACCAGATTTGCGTGCGACCGGAGGCAGTTCTGCACAAATGACAAGATCGCAGGAGGGAGTCAACTGATGCGAGGCTATGCAATGGTATCGATAATTCAGAGGTCAGTCGTCGTTTTCGCGGTGTGTCTGGTTGGGTGCGGACACGCCGATGCCCCAAGCGGCGCCAAGCCGCCCAATTGGTTCAAGTCTCCCAATTGGTCTCCTGGCCCCGAGATAGCCACGACCCAGGGGATTCTTGTCGTGACCGGCGTTCAGCTCTCCCAGCGCTTTCCCCCGGGTTGCCCTGGAGGACCAGCGTGCCTCGCGAACGATTCGGGAGATGAGCTGCTAACCATCTGGTTGGCGCCCAAGGACGGCAGGCCTCCGTCAGCTTTCTCCAAGTTCATCCAGGAGACGTCTCCCTCCGTGTCTGTCGCAGGCGCACCCTCTGGTGCAATCACACACGCCTCAGGAGGCGGCCTCTGCTACTGGCATCTCTTTCTCCTGTTCTCACCAGGCCAAACGGACAACTCATGGACGCTATCGTGGCCAGGCAATCCTCCCATTGCCTTGCCGCCGGCGGTTTACTCGGCCGCAGGACGGGGCAGGCCAACGGCGCGGCGGTCCGTCCCAGCGCCCGTTCCAACCAATCGAGTGTCATCCAGTGCTGCCGCTGTCACCGTCGAGCTCAGCGGCAGCATCAAGAACTTCGAAGAATTCGCAGCCCTTGTGGTTCCGGACAGCTACATCCAGCTCGTCTCGAAAGAGAATCTCCACTTCAGCACGGACTCGCGGCAGCGTGTCTTTCTTCACAACCCAGGTCGGCCGGGGCTTGCCAGACTGCCTATTCCCGAGAGGCCGACATTTCAATTCACCGTGCCAAACATCGTGCCTGGTCAGTACCTTCTCGTCGCGCAGCTGCTCAAGACGCGAGGCGTTCCCGAGATCCGGGGCAAGGTCTTCGGCCCCGTATTTGAAAAGGACGAGAAGGTCTTCATCATCGACATCCCGGCCGGCGCCTCCTCGCCGTTCGAAATCGTCGCGGGCGATCTGACCTTTCTGGCTCCGAAGCCCGAGGCGACGGCGAAGTCGGCCGCAGCAGACCCGGCAGAACCGCCCGCGGCCGTGACAGGCCCAGGCGGCTTCACGTTCACGGCTACGATTGGCAACCTTCAGGCGGCCAAGGAGAGTTGCGGCGTGACCAAAGATTCCTACCTCGAGCTGATGCGGCTTCGTCCAAAGGGCGAGCAGAAGACCTCTCTGCCGGAGGAGTCGCCGAAGGCGTACCTGTCCACAAGCAAGATCGTGCTGAAGGCGAAGGCGCTGATACCCGGCCAGTACCTGATGTTTGTCCAGAAGACATACTGTGGCGGCTTCATCGGCCCCATCAATATTCCGCCAGACGCGAAGACGCCGTTCCGTGTGGACCTTGGAGTCATGAAGCTGCCCGCACGGTAGAGCCGAACCACCATGATATCGAGCGGCTCCCCACGTTTCCAAAGAGCCCAGGGACCGCGGGCGATACCGATTGCTGTTGCTTGCGGTGGGACTGCCGGCTGCCGAATGGATGCTCCGGAGGCGCGCCGGGCGCGGGTAGTCCATTCGACGGTTTCGGCTCCGCGAGGCCCGGCCTGCGCAACCTGGCGATTTGATTCGCCTTTCAATCCGCCTACTGTGCTGGCCGGGGCCACTTTCATGCGCCCGCGCCGACCGAAGCCGGATTCGCGCAGTGCTTGAAAGTTGAGGACCCATCAGCGAATATAACCGCCCCGTCACGTTCCCGCCCGATCAGGCGGATCCCATCGGTCATCGGAACCAGATCGGCCTGTCGGCGCGTGAGCCGGGCGGAAAGGCACCGGAGAGTACAGTGCTAGAGAACAAGACCGTCGCGAAAGAGGATGCGCCCAGAATGGGGCGCAGACGTTCGGAAGCGCTTCTTCAGATCGCGACCCCACGGCTCTACCTGGACAATCCTTTCCGATTGACCGGGCTCTCGGTGGAAGCCAGTCGCCAACGTGTCTCGCGTGAGCTGGAGCGGCTGGACTTGCTGGCGAAACACGGCGCGACCGATTCCGCGGGTTCCCGTCGCGCGCTTCGCGTCGAGCCGCAACCGGACGCCAAGGTTCTGCGGGCTGCCCTGCGAAAGCTGGATGAACCCGAGTCGCGCGTTTTGGCGGAGCTGTTTTGGCTGTGGCCCCTCGAGCCCGGCAAGGCAGAGGCCGATGAGGCGCTTCGCGCGGTGGCCGGAGGCGATCTGGAGCGGGCCGTCGCCTCTTGGGGTGGCCGCGCGCAGGGGAACGATAGCCAAGCCGTGGCGGCCAAGCACAACCTGGCGGTTGTCCAGCACGCGCGAGCCTTGGACTTGGAAGCCAAGGCCGAGAAGGCCGCGCTCAGCCCGGCCGAGCAGCAACAAGCCACGGAGTTGTGGGCTTCGGCGGTGGCGTACTGGAAGACGGTCGCCAAGGCCGAGGAGCTGTGGGCGCGCATCGAGGCCCGGGTGGCCCAGCTCGACGACCCCCGCGTGACACGCAGGTCGGTGCAGGAGATGCGGCACACCTTGGGTACCGGGCTCGCGCTGGTCTCCGCCACGTTGGCGATTCGCGACGCCGAGGCCGGCTCCCGGTCAGTGGAACGTCAGCGCCGCGTCCTCGACGGCTGGATGCGCGACGCCGCGGATGGCCCGGGCCTAGAGCGTGCCGCGGTCAATGAGGCGATCCGACGGGCCATTGCACCGATTCAGGTGCGGGTGTCCTCCCTGTGTGCCTCGGCCAAGAAAGCGGCCGAAGCGGATCCCGTGCATGCTGACCGGACCGCGCGGGATTTGCTGGCGGCAGCGCAGCCGTTCATTGCCGTGGCGCAGGCCGGGCTGCCTGAGGATGCCCCGCAGCGGATGGCCCTGTGCGATGACGTGGTCGGTGCGGTCCTGTCCTGTCAGGTCGACTTCGCGAACAAGACGGAGGACTGGAGGACGTCGGGCGAGATTCTCCGAGAGGCCGATCGAATCTCCGTGCCCGGCGATATGCAGACCCGGTTGCGGGAAAACATCCGCATCGTCGAGAAGAACGCCAGCACCGGAGCGCAGTGGTGCGCGCCTGGTTACTTCGCGCTTCCCGCCAACCTGGTCGCGGTCCTGGAGAAGGCGCGCTTGCAGGTGGCCATGGAAAAGTTCGACGAAGGCATACCGCCCCTGGTGGCGCTGCTGAACGGGCAGCCGGTTGGGGGAGATGGCGTTGCTGGCGCTCCCGCGCTGGTGGTTGCTCCGGATGAACGTCGCGTGGTGCAGACCGCGCTTGCCTTCGCGTTCAATCGGAAATCCCTGACCATTCTGAAGAACAGCCTGGGGCAGAATGATGAACCCTGGCTGCGCAGAACCCTGGCCGCGCGCGCCCGCGACAGCTTGATCGATCCGATGACCGCGTTCGTGGCGATGTCTGGGATGCCGCCTCCAGCCGGGATGGCGTTGCGCTGCATGGCCTGCGGCGAGCGCCTGCAGGGCGGCTACTTCCGCGTTCAGCTCGGCGAGATCAAGGCGCTCATCTGCCCTGCCTGCAGCCGTCGCGACGACCAGGACAAGGCCTCAAGGGCCACGCGACTCTCATCGGCTCTGCAGGCGGCGAGCGAGGGCGCCGTCCTGGCCTGCGACCTCGAGCCGGGCGACGAGACCTATCGAGGAAACTTGGACAACTTGCGCAACATGGCCGCGCAGGGAAAGATATCCTTGCCCACTCCAGCCGAGGCCCGCCGCCGCTGTGGCCTGGGCAAGGGGCGCCTGATGCGCCAGCCGCGGCCGGGTGCGGAGCTGGACCTGAGACCGGCACGCCGATGGGGGGCGGGAGTTTGGTTCCTCATCCTATTGGCGCTTGTGGCGGCGGGAATCTTGATTGCCAAGTACTTTTCCCAGTCAGATCCTCCCGCCCGACGCGATGTCATGGCGATTTGGACGCCAACGGCAACTCCCGGATGGCGCCCCGGTGTCACGGCGCCCGGATTTGAACCCAGTGCTTTGGGCCCCCGCCGCGAGGCGGGGCCGTCAGCGCCCAGTCGCAAGCGAACGAGCCAGCGCCCATGAGCGTGTGGGCTTCACTGCGCCAGATGACATTTCCGTCGGCGCTCCGAATCCCGGAGCCGGTATGGCCAATGGACTCCTGGTCTGCGCTGGAAGCAACGGTGAAGGCGGCTATCGCGGCTGCACCGGTCGGAGAAGCCGCGCCTCCTGTCGAGCCCGAGCCAGCCGCAGCCCCGGTGGCGGCTGAGGCCGTAGCACCTCCCGTGGCGGCTGAGCCAGCGGCACCTCCTGTCGGGCCCAGTCCGCCCAAGCCGTCGGACACGCTCGAGGTCGGCGCGAATTGGCTGGTGACGCTGGCCACCGGGCTGTGGCGCCTGCGCCAGAAAATGCTCCAGCCGGGAACCGATCGACCACTCGATGAGATGCGGAAGCCTTTTCGCCATCTCCAGTCGGCCTGGAATGCCCTGGGCGAGGTGGGCCTGGAGACCCAGGACCACACCGGCGCGAAGTTTGATGCCGGGCAATCGCTCAAAGTACTGACCTACCAGCCCACCAAGGGCCTGACCTGCGAACAGGTCGTGGACACCATCAAGCCTACTGTCTATCTGCACGGGCGAGTGGTTCAGATGGGAGAGGTGGTGGTGGGAACACCCGAACGCGACGACGGCGCAGTCAACCAAACGAGAGGAAGCAAGGATGATCCGGAGCACCATTGACTACGGGATTGACCTGGGCACGACCAACAGTGCCATCGCCGTGTTGAACGGCACGGAAGTTCAGGTCATCCGCAACGAAGAGCAGATGGAGTACACGCCCTCGGCGATTTGGATCGACGAGCGCGGGCGCATGAAGGTCGGCCGTGCCGCGCGCGAGCGCATGAGCAACGACAACGAGAATGTGGCCACCGAATTCAAGTTGCACATGGGGACCCAGCACCGGATCAAGCTTCCCCACTGCCCGCGCGAATTGTCCCCGGAAGAGCTATCGGCCGAGGTGCTGAAGGAACTGCGCAAGGACGCGGTCAAGGACATGAGCGAAGAGGTGGACGCGGCGGTGATCACGGTGCCCGCGGCCTTCGAAACCCCTCAGCGCAATGCCACCCTGTTGGCCGCCAAGGCCGCGGGTTTTGCCACGGCCCAGCTGTTGCCCGAGCCGGTGGCCGCCGCGCTTGCTTATGGCTTCCAGTCCGAAGAAGAACACGTTTTCTGGCTGGTGTTCGATCTGGGCGGGGGCACTTTCGACGCCGCGATCATTCAACTGAGCGAGGGCGAGATCAAAGTCGTCAATCACGGCGGCGATAACCATTTGGGCGGCAAGGATCTCGACTGGGAGATCGTGGACCAGCTGCTCCTGCCAGCGGCCCGCGAGCAGTCGCGCTGCCCGAATGTGGTCCGAGGCAACGTGGAGTGGAAGACGGCGGTGGCATTGCTGAAGAAGGAGGGCGAGGCGGCGAAGATTCGCCTCTCGCGCTCGACCGAGACCGAAATTGAATTGGACGCCCTTTCCGATCGAGAACGCAAACACGTGTTCGACTTCCGTTTGAATCTGCGACGCTCTGACGTGGAATGCTTGTTCGAGCCCATCGTCAATCGCACGATCAGAATCGTCCGAAAGGTTCTGGACGAACGGCACCTCAGCCCGCAGCACATCGGCAAGCTTTTGCTGGTCGGTGGTCCCACCATGACCCCCTACCTGCGCGAACGTCTCAAGGATCGGGAAAGGGGGCTCGGGATCCCGCTGGAGTTCCGTATCGATCCATTGACCGCCGTGGCGCGCGGGGCGGCGATTTTCGCCGGCACCCAGCGGGTCGAGCGCAGAGAGAGCCAGCCCGCCGTGGTGGGGAGCTACCGCTTGATCCTGGATCACAAGCCGATGGGAGCCGACACCGAGCCCGGGGTGGGCGGGCAACTGGTTGGACCGCCTGGGGCGAGGCTGGATGGCTTCACCGTCGAATTCGTGAATCGGGACGCCCGGCCGCCCTGGCGCGGGGGCAAGGTTCCGATCCTCCCCAATGGACACTTCGTTACTTCCTTGTGGGCGGAAAAAGGGCGCACCAATCTCTTCGACATCGAGCTGCGCGATGCCCAAGGGAATCGACAGCAGGTCGAGCCCGCCACCACCTCGTACACCGTGGGGGTGGTCTTCACCTCGCCCTTGTTGATTCGCTCGATTGGCGTGGCCCTGGCCGACAACAAGGTGGCCCGCTTCTTCGACAAGGGAACCCCGCTGCCGGCGCACCGGTCGATGACCATGTACGCGGCCGTCGAGGTCTGTCCCGGGCAGAGCGGGCAGTTGCTCGGGATCCCGGTCGTGGAGGGCGAGAACGCGCGCGCCGACCGCAATCCGGTGATCGGAAGCCTGAACATTTCGGGCGCCAACGTGCAGCGAACGGTGCAGGCGGGCAGCGAGATCGAAGTGGACATCAAGGTGGATGAGTCGGGCCAGGTCGAGGTGACGGCTTATGTTCCCGTGCTCGACGCCGAGTTCTCCCAGGTTCTGAGCTTCAAGGCCTATCATGAGAAGGCGCGGCAGCCTGGCGAAATGAAGCGCCAACTCGACGAGGAAAAGCGGCGCCTGGCCGTCGCGCGCGAGAAAGCGCGGCGGGTCGAGGATCCGGAAGTGCGCGAGCACCTGGAGCGCATCGCGCGCGAACGGTTGGTCGACGAGGCCGACAAGGCCGCGGCGGCGGCGGCGGTGGAAGGCAACGAGGCCGATCGGTGCGAGCAGAGGGTGCTCGAGCTGCGCGTGGCCGTCGACGAGGTCGAGGACGCGATGATGTGGCCCGAGATGATACGCGAGGCCAGGGAGGCGGTCGAGCGGACCAATACCATTCTGGGCGATCGCGATTTCGGGGCCACGGCCGCGGAAAAGGACAAGGCGCGCGGAATTGCCGAGAGCATCGAGGAAGCCATCACGGCGCGCGATGCGGATCAGCTCAAGCGTTGGGCAGGGGAGGCGGTGCGCTTGGGGGGCGAGGTGCTGAGGCGACAGCCCGCCTTCTGGCTGGCCCACCTTGGCCAGCTCGAGTCACGCGTGGGTTCCATGCGCGACCAGGCCCAGGCTCGCGCCTATCTCGAGCAAGGAAAACGCGCAGTCCAAATGGGAGACACCGGCGGGGTCGAGCGGGCCGTGCGCGCCCTGGTCGATCTCCTTCCCGACGCGCAACAAGAAACCAACAAGATCAACGCCGGCCTGCGCATGTAGGGGAGGGGCGCGGTGGCCAGGACGACAGCCATGGCGAGCGGGGCCGGAGCTGGCCCGGGGCAGACCGCGCAGCGGCTGCTCGAGGAGGTTCAGTTTGCCGCGGCCGTCGAGTCGGCGCGCACGGGCCGCTACGACGAGAGCGCCAGGTTGCTGAACAGCTTGCCGATTGGAGTCGCAGTTCTAGATCTGCGGGCCAGGATCCACGCCCAACGCGGACAGTACGACGAAGCACGCCGACTGTGGCAAGCGGTAAGGGAGCGGGAGCCTGCGCATCAAGGGGCGAGCAGGGGCCTGCGCTGGCTGGATGGCGGACGGCGGCTGGCTTGGCTTGCTGGCCGGGGCGGCCTGGTATGGTCCGGTGTCGGCGTGCTGGCGCTGGTCTTGGTTTGTCTGCTGGGCGGCTACCGGTTGGGGCGCGAGAGCGACCGCGCCACGCAAGCCGTCGAGACCGACAATCTCCGGCAAGAGCTGGAGGCGGCCCGGGTGCGCGCCGCCCGTGCGGAAAGGGCTGTCCGGGCGGTTCCAATCCCAGCGGCAATCCCGCCAGCGCGGAAGAAACCCAATCGGGTGCTGGCGAGCGTGGCAGGAATGCATTGGCAGACGGATGAAAGTGCGAATGTCGCCATCTTCGACCAGCCGCTCTTTCGGCGAGGCACGCACCTTCAGCCGGATGCCGCGGACGTGTTGACCGAGCTGGGCAAGGCGTTGGCGCCGCTGGCGGCCGAAACATCGATCGAGATCGTGGGTCTGACGGACGCGCGCCCACTCGAGGGCGGTTCGCCCTTCCCCAACAATGCGGCCCTCGGCATGGCCCGCGCCGAGGCGGTGGCTCGGCACCTCGCCAAGACGACCGATCTTTCCCTCGCGGCCATCAAGCTTTCGAGCGTGGGCGATGCTCCACTCTCATTGGTCACCACCTCGGGCTCCAACAACAGGTCGGTGGTCATCCAGGTGCGAGAGCGGACCAGCGCCGAGAATCACCTCTGAAATACACAGCTAAAGGGAAGTTGCACGTCGCGACCAGAAGGCAGGCAGACATGGACGGAGCGGATTTTCGATCGCCATATACGTGGGATGTCTTTCTGAGCTATCGGACGCCGTATGGTTGTCCGAATCCTCCCGAGTGGCACGCTAGTCTGAAGGACAAGTTGGAAGGCATGCTCGCGACCACGCTCAATCGGCGTGAAGTGGGCGTGAAGGTCTTCTTGGCTCCGCAGGAGGTGGCAACGGGTGCGCCCATTGATGCGGCTCTGGATGAGAACCTTGCCGCTTCGAAATGCATGCTGAGCCTGGTGAGCGAAGATTATTTCGCGTCTCCATACTGCCGACACGAGTGGGACACCTTCAAAAAGCGCAACGCGATGGCCTGGAACCTCCAATCGGGGCCAGGCAAGCACTGTGTTCTTGTCCCGGCTCTCTGCATGCGGCCGCAACTTGGTGCTGGGAATGTGCAGGAGGTCCTCGAAAGGCAATCAAGGGTCGACGAGGGTCGAACTCGCAAAGAGCTCGCCAATCTCAATGTCGAGGACTTGTCTGACTTCTACAGCCCCGGTTCGCCCCTGTGGCCCGATGCAATCAAGGCAGTCGAGGCGAAACTCCTGAAGCACTTGACGGATGCGATTCTCTTGGCCGAGAGATTCGATCCCAATCCCCGACCGAAGACCCGCAGATTTGAGGCAAGCCGAGCTATTGTGGCGTTTCACTCCTTTCATGACCGGATAGGCCGCAGCACCGCCGTGGCCAATGTTGCGCGGCACCTTGCCACGCGTGGGCGGCGGGTTCTCGTGGTGGACATGGATGCCAGTGGTCGCGGCGCACGGGCCTTGTTCGGCGGTCAGTCAGCGTCCGGGCCGAATGGGATGGGCATCATGGATGTGATTCGTTCCGATGATGGGCAAGCCAACGCATGGAAGGAGTGTCTTGCACAATACCCCTGCTCGACCGGGGTGGTCGCGGTTCTGCCACCGGGAACAAAATGGGAAAGTGGGGTTTCAACCATCGATTGGAAGTCTGAGAGGACTCATCGTTGCATTGAGCAACTCGGCCAGGAATGGAAGTCGACGTTTGACCTCGTTCTCGTCGATCCGCCAAGCGGCACGGGGGACCTGCAGACCCTCGCCGGAGCCGTACTTCCTGACTACACCGTGCTGATGTTCAGGCCGGGCTCAGAGGGCCCCATTGCAAGCATCGCGGCCCGGGCGGAGGAGTTCAGACGCCCTGCCGGGGCATGCAAGAAAGACGGCGTGCCCAAGATCGTGCCGGTGCCCTGCATGCCGCCCAGCGATTTCGACGAGGTCCTTCGAGACTTGGGAGGTATCAGGGCGTTGTACGCGGAATGGCTGGAGAGCGGAATCAAATACGAGGAGGTCCTTCGCAGGCTTTGGGTTCCCTGGGTCTACCAGCCCAGAGGAGTTGGGGTTTTGCATTCGACGGCCAGCTCCGAAACTAGCGAGTCCTGGCAAGTCTATGGCGTCCTGGCGCGGCTGCTGGACTACTCACTCGATTGGACGGCCTCTACTCTCGAGGCCGTGCTCGGGCCGCGCATTGAGGAGCTCGCGGTCGCCATGATTCTCAAGCGCCTCAAGGCGCAAGGCGTGGAAGACAGCGGATTGGTGGAGGAGTTGTTGAAAATCGTTTCGTTGCTGATGAAGGGTGGCAAGACGTTCGACGGCGAGACCACTAGGCAGGTGCAAGCGCTCACCCGGGCGTTGGGAAAAAAGTTCGGCACCTCCGATGATGGGCCACCCGCACAGGCTTCCCAGGCAACGGTGGCGTTGAAGCCTTCCCAAGCCGCATCGGGCGCGGCGGCCCGGGTGGCGGCCGATCCCTCAAGACGATCGGCGGCTTCCATTTCCTCCAAAGCACTCAGTCGCCAGGCTGAGTGGGGCTACCACTCGGCTCCAGATTCGCCAGACAATACTCTGACGTCTCTGAAGGGCAAAGACTTCCAAGACTCAAGCCTGCCCCTGCCGATGGTGACCACGCTCCTCAAGCTCGTGTCGTCTGCCGCAGTCGAGTCGGACAGTCACAAATCGGGTGAAAACTCGCGATCCTCCTCGACGGCAACTGACGCTTACAAGTCGGACACCATCGATCCCGGGCGCGTCGATTCAGCCCTGCGTGTCTTGAAGAGCGCCATGGGTCTTCCGTCGGATGTCACGTCCTCGACCGGCCGGGCCCAACCAGAGGCGGGTCG
>Ga0335069_10009226_pt1 | contig 14062 bp, 13 predicted proteins | sample Lox_Sample_11_FD_206714 | JGI IMG/M metagenome (GOLD analysis project Ga0335069, IMG submission 206714) | Soil microbial communities from Loxahatchee National Wildlife Refuge, Florida, United States - Lox_Sample_1.1 | ecosystem: Environmental > Terrestrial > Soil > Wetlands | place: USA... | reverse complement strand
CCAGCTGGGGTCCTCAGACATCTACCCGCTGTCGCTGGCCGGGGCGGTCCGTTACGCGCACGAGGCGACCGGGGTCCCGGTGTTCGTGACCGAGCACGGGCTCGGGCACCGGGACGATACGCTGCGGGCGGCCATGATCGGACCCGCCCTGGCCGGGCTGCTGGACGCGGTCGAGGACGGTGTGCCGGTGCTTGGCTACCTGCACTGGTCGCTGCTCGACAACTTCGAGTGGGTCTTCGGCTTCGACGTCAGGTTCGGGCTGCACGAGGTGGACCGGGCGACGTTCACGCGCCAGCCCAAGCCGAGCGCGGCCGTCTACGCGGCGATCGCGCGCGCCAACGGAGGATCGCTATGAGCGCTGACCCGATGCCCGCCGCGTTCATCGGCCACGGCAACCCGATGAACGCGCTGGAGACCAACCGGTACACCCAGGCCTGGCACGCCTTCGGCCGGGCCGTGCCGCGGCCGCGGGCGATCCTGGTGGTGTCCGCGCACTGGTACATCAACGCGACGGCGGTAACCGCCATGCCGCGGCCGCGTACCATCCATGACTTCTACGGCTTCCCGCCGGAACTGTTCGCCGTCCAGTACCCCGCGCCCGGGCTGCCCGAGCTCGCCGCCGAGATCAGCGACGCGGTCCACCCGACCTGGGTCGGCGCCGACATCGACTCGTGGGGCATCGACCACGGCACCTGGTCGGTTTTGGTGCACGCCTTTCCCGACGCCGACATCCCGGTGGTGCAGCTGTCCATCAACGCGGACAAGGACTTCGACTACCACCTGGATCTCGGCGCCAGGCTGGCCGGCCTGCGACGCCGTGGCGTGCTGGTCGTGGCCAGCGGTAACGTCGTGCACAACCTGCGCGGGATGAGCTGGGATCTGGCCGATTCCGGCTACGACTGGGCGCAGCGCTTCGACCAGGACGCCAAGGCGCGGATGCTCGAGGACCCGGTCGCGGTCACCCGGCTGGACGGGCACCGTGACTTCCGGAACGCGGTGCCGACCCCGGACCACTTCCTGCCGCTGCTGTACCTGGCCGGGCTGGCCGGGGCGGACGGGGCCGGCGCCGACGTCCTGGTCGACGGGTATACCTACGGCTCGCTGTCGATGACCGCCTACACGATCGGGATGGCCTGCCCTCCGGCCTCCGGTGAGCCCGCCGGGGAGGCCGGGCCCGCGCCGGCCGTCCCGCCCGACGCGAGCAACATCTAGCGCCGGCGGACGCTTGGTGCACGCGTGCAGCGTGAGGCGGCCAGCCGCGAAAAGATCTTGGAGGATTTGGGCTTCGGGGTGGATTTGGTGCACTATAGGCCCCCAAATCCACCCACAAGCCCGAATCAACCCCGGAATGTTTAAGATCATCGCGCTGGTGAGCGAGTCAGGAATTACTCATCCGGGGCCGGTCGGCCGCTGCCCAGCGGAAGGTGTTGCGCAGGGTGACGGTGCCGGTCATGGGGTCCTGGAACCGGCCGATGTGGTGCAGGCCGGCGCTGGTCACGGCGTTCTCCCGGTTACGAAGTGCTGCCGGATCTCGCCGATCCCGTCGAAGCGGCTGAGCAGGGTCTGGCCGGGCTCGAGGTAGCGCGGCGGCTGCCTGCGGTTGCCCACGCCGGCGGGGGTGCCGGTGAAGACGAGGTCGCCGGGCAGCAGCGGGCAGGTGGCGGACAGCCAGGCCACCAGCTCGTCGATGGGAAAGATCATCTGGCTGGTCCGCCCCCGCTGGAGCGGCTCGCCGTCCAGCCAGGACGCGAACCCGATGTCGTCCCGGTCCGGCAGTTCGTCCGGCGTGACGGCCACTGGGCCGGTGGGGCCGAAGCCGGGGAACGACTTGCCCAGGGAGAACTGGGCGGGGGTGCCGGCGAGCTGGAGGACCCGTTCGGACAGGTCCTGGCCGCCGGTGATCCCGGCTACGGCATCCCAGGCCTTCGCCCGGGGCACGCGGTGGCCGCCCCGGCCGATGACCGCCACCACCTCGATCTCCCAGTCGACCTTGCCCTCGGGGAGCTCGACGGTGGCGGCCGACCCGGTGACGCAAGCGGGGAACTTGGTGAACACCAGGGGCGCCACGGGCGGCACGAAGCCGGCCTCGGCGGCGTGCGGGCGGTAGTTGAGCGCGACCGCGAACACCTGGCGCGGGCAGGGCACCGGCGGGCCGAGGCGGCTCTCGTCCAGCGGCTCAGCGGCGTCCCAGCCGGCCGTGGCGGCGAACGCCCTGATCTCGTCCCACCTTCCGAGGGCGGCGAGCGGCTCCGAGGGCAGCTTGCCGTCCGAGGCCACGTGCACGTCGAGGACGCGCCCGTCAGCCACCAGGACGAAGCGGCCGTCCTGCGTCCCGAACCTCATGCGCTTATCCGGTCGAGGAGTAAAGGTCGGTGGAGTACGGCGGGGTGCTGTGCGCGGCGGCCCACGGCACGACGCGATTGCGGAGCACGCCGACGCCCGTGACCTCGGCCTCGATGGTGTCGCCGGGCTGCAGGTAGAACTCGAACGGGTTGGGCTGGATCGCGGCCACGCCGGAGATCGTGCCGGTGGTGAGGATGTCCCCGGCCGAATAGCCCTGGGCCGAGTGGTAGGCGACCAGGTGCGGGATGGAGATGAGCATCTGGTCGGTGTTACCGCGCTGGCGGACACCGCCGTTGACCCGTAGCTCCATGGGCAGGGCCTGGGCGTCCGGCACCTCGTCCTTGGTCACGATCCACGGCCCGATCGGGCAGAACGTGTCGATGGCCTTGGAGAAGGAGAAGACGCCGGACTGCATCTCCCGGCGCTGGATGTCGCGGGCCGTAATGTCGTTGAAGACCGTGTACCCGGCGATGTAGTCCTCGGCCTCCTCGGGGCCGAAGAACTTGCCGGCCTTGCCGATGACGATGGCCAGCTCCAGCTCGTAGTCGAGTTCCTTGGTCAGCCCCTCCGGGTAGACGATGGCGTCGTCCGGGCCGATGATCGCGTCGACGTTCTGGAAGAACACGATCCCCTTGTGCACCGGGTGCGACCAGTCGACGGCCTGCAGTTCCCGGTGATGGTCGGCGAAGTTGCCCGCGGTATGGAAGAACTTCTTCGGCACGATCGGCGCCCGCAGCCGGACCTCGGCCAGCGGGAGCCGCTCCCCCGTCTCGCCGACCTGCCCGCCCCGCTCGAAGTACTCGCGCGTCGAGGCACAGTCGAGCTCGACGACCGCCTCATCCTCCAGGCGACCCACCCGGCCGGCGTCGAAGGTAACCAGCTTCATGATCACTCTCATTCCATGAAAGTTAGTTTCATCAATAATCGTGCGTGGATGGATACCGTGTCAAGAGGAGGTGCCCGGCCAGGACGAGCTCCGCCGGACGGCGCGGATCAGGAGGCCGGCGCGTCGGCGTCCGGAGCGGGGACTGCACCGGCGTCCGGAGCGGGGACACGGAACACGCGCAGCTGGAGCGCGAGGGCTGCGTAGTAGCCGGTCAGGGTGAGCAGCTCGAACAGGCCCGCCGTGCCGAAATGCCCGACCACCTCGCGGTACTCGGTGTCGTTCAGGTCGCCGCGGGCGAGCAGCGCGACGACCGTGCGCGCGGCCACAGCCTCGCGCCCGGCCAGCGCGTCGTGACGGCCTTCGCGCACGGCGTCCAGTTCGGCGTCGCCGAGCCCGGCCGAGCGGCCGACCGCCTCGTGGGCATACCACTCGAAGTCGGACCGCCAGTACGCGGCGACGACGAGGATGGCAAGCTCCCGGCACCGCTCGTCGAGCCCCGTGTCGTAGCGCACCGACGAGCCGAGCGCCTGCAGGGCCGTCCCCAGCCGGGGCTGGAGCAGGAAGGCGTTGAACGGGCCCTCCAGCCGGCCCTGATCGTCGACGAGCCGGAACAGCTGACGGCCCTGGGCCCGCCGCCCCCCGGCGATCGCCTGGTAGAGGGCGCGCTGCTCCTCATCGAGGGAAGCCGGCGGCAGCTTCGGGATGCGTGCGCCCGAGGTCATCGAAGGCCGAGGTTGGTGTCGGACAGCAGCGCGGAAATTTCCGCGCAGGTCTCCAGCACGAGGGGCTTGAGCTCGCGGATGATCCGCTGCGTGGACCAATCGCGAGCCTGGACGGCCAGGTTGACGCCCGCGACCACCCGGCCGTCCGGTCCGGTGATCGGGGCGGCGACCGACCTGAGCCCGTACGCCAGTTCCTCGTCCTGCATGGCCCAGCCCTGGTCGCGTATCGTGCTCAGTTCCTCGCGCAGTTCGTCCAGCGAGACCTTGGCATTGGGCCCGGAGTTCGCGGAGAACGAGGCATCGGTGACACGGGATTCCAGGTCGGCCGGGCCGAGCTGGGCGAGCAGCAGCTTGCCGATGGAGGTGTGCACGGCGGGCAGCGTGGAGCCCACCTGGATATTCGCGGTCACCAGGTCCGAGTTGCGCAGGCGGACCAGGTAGAGCACGCGGTCGCCGGTGAGCACGGCCAGGTTCACCGTCTCCCCGGTGCGCTGGCCGAGCTCGGTGAGCTTGGGCGTCGCGATGCCGACCAGGTCCAGGCTGCGCAGTGCGGCCGTACCGAGGGTGAGCGTCCGCACGCCCGGACGGTAGTCGCCACTGGGAAGATGATCGAGGTAGCCCTCGGAGGCCAGCGTCATGACCACGCGGTAGACGGTCGGCATCGGCAGGCCCGCCGCGGCGGCCAGGTCGCTCACTCGCCAGGACGGGCGCTGTTCGTTGAACAAGGACAGGATGCGCAGCCCCTTGGCCAAGGCCTCCACGCGGTATTCCGGGCGTTCATGGGTTTCCGCGCGGTCCGGGGCTAGCTCCTGCGCGGCGGGCTCGGCGGGGCGGAGCGCCGCTGATGACGAGCTGGCAACGCGACGGGGCATGAGGGCCTTCCCTCCTCGGGGGGTGCGAACCGCAATCAGCGTACGGCCAGGGGGACTGACCCTGGACAGCCGTGCGGCGAGTCGGCTACCGTATGTAGAAAGTGACTTTCATTGTACGAGAACTCTAGGGAAAGGGATAGACCCTTATGCAAGACTGGCTCATGCTGGACCGGCGGTCGGCGCTGGTCTTCGGCGCCGGGGGGCTCGGCGGGGCCAGCGCGCTGAGCCTGGCCGGCCAGGGTGCTCATGTCGCCCTCCTCGACGCCAGCCAGGAAAACCTCGACGCGGTGGTACGGGCGGCCAAGGAGGCTGGCGGCGAGGTCAAGGCGCTGGTGGCCGACTTCAGGACGGCGGACGGCTGCCGCGCGGCCGTCCGGGACGCCGTCGAGCTGGTGGGCACGCCGCAGGTGTTCCTGCATGCGGTGGGCCGCAACATCCGCAAGCCGGTGCTGGACCTGGACGACGCCGACTGGGAGGACACGCTCACCCTGAACCTGTCGTCGGCGTGGTGGCTGGGCCAGGCCGTCGGACGGCTGATGGTCCGGGAGCGGTACGGCCGGATGGTCTTCGTGTCGTCGGTCTCCGGAATGCTGGCCCACGCGCACCACGCGCCGTACGCGGCGACCAAGGGCGGGATGAACCAGATGCTCCGGGTCATGGCGCGCGAGTGGGCCAGCTACGGCGTCACCGTCAACGCCGTCGCGCCGGGCTACATCGAGACCGACCTGACCCGGGCCTATCTGGACCGCGATAACCACCGGGAGGGCCTGGAATCGCTGGTCCCGGCGGAACGGCTGGGCCGTCCGGAGGAGGTGGCCGACGCGGTCACGTTCCTCGCCTCGGACCGGGCCCGCTTCATCACCGGCCAGGTCCTGTACATCGACGGCGGCCGCGTCCTGGTCTGACCGCCGCCGGCCCGTCATCCTCGTAACCCACGACCCTTCGGAAGGACATCCCGTGCCTGCAGCCCCTGTTCCCGTACCGCGCCGCTTCGAGGGCCGGTCGGTTGTCGTCACCGGTGCCGGCACCGGCTTCGGCGCCGCGATCGCCGTGCGCGCCGCCCAGGAGGGCGCGCGCGCCGTCGGCGTCCATTATCGCAGTTCCGTAGAGGGCGCGAAGCGGACGGCCGACCAGGTGGCGGCCGAGGGCAGCACGCCCGTCCTGCTCCAGGCCGACATCGTCGACTGGGAGCAGATCAAGGCGATGGCCGACGCCGCGTTCGAGCGGCTGGGCGGCGTGGACGTCCTGGTGAACAACGTGGGAGACGTGGCCCGCGAGCAGATGTCGTGGCGGGACATCACCGAAGCCTCGATCGACCACATCCTCGCCGTGGACATCAAGGGCACGATGCTGTGCGTGCACGAGTTCGGCGCGCGGATGCTGGATCAGGGCCACGGGGCCATCGTGAACATCGGGTCGACCGTCATCGTCCGGGGCAGCGCGCGGGCACCGCAGTACGCCGCGGCCAAGTACGGGCTGCTGGGGGTGACCAAGTCGTACGCGCACGCGTTCGCGCCCACGGTCCGGGTCAACGTCTTCGCCCCCGGGTTCATCGAGACCGAGGCCACCCTGGGCCGCAAGGACTGGCAGTCCGGCCGGGGAGACCAGCTGCGCTCCATGACGCCGATGGGACGGATACCGGGCCCCGCCGAGTACGCGGGCGCGGCCCTGTTCCTGGCCACCGACGACGCCTCGCACATGACCGGGGGGTACATGGTCGCTGACGGCGGTTACAACATGGTCGGCGCCTGACCGTGGGCGGGGTCCATCCGCGCGACCTCGGCCTGGCTGCGGCCCGGGCGCTGGTGGAGCGCGCGGTCGACAAGGCCGAACAGCTCGGCCTGCGCGGGGCGGTCGCGGTGGTGGGCGCGTCCGGGACGCTGGTGACCGCGTCGCGGATGGACGCCGGGGGCCCCGGCGGAATGGCCAGGGCCCGGTCCAAGGCGTGGATCTCGGCCACCCAGCAGATCCCGAGCGCCGAGCACCTGCACCGGATGACGACGATCGCCCCGCCGGTGGCGGCCGGCTTCGCGGTGGCGTCTGCGGAGGCGCTGTTCCCCGGCGCGGGCGGGATGCCGGTCCGCGCCGGGGACGTCGTGGTGGCGGGCATCGCGGCCTCGGGCGCGACGGTGAGCCCGTTCTTCCCGGACGACGCCGACCCGCGCGCGGTGAGCGCCGGCGGCAGGCCGGCCAACCCCGAGGACCTGCTGATCGCCTACGCCCTCGGCGTCCCGTACGCCGGGCAGCACGGGGACGACCAGGAGCGCTGGGCACACCGGTTCGGCGACCTCGTGGTGGACCCGGCCGACAGCCTCGGCCTGGCCCCGGCGCCGCCGGCCAGCCGTCAGGCCCAGCTCGGCTGGGCCCGGGCGCGATGCGACGCCGCCATGGCCGCGGCAGCCCGGCACGGCGTCCGGGTAGCGGTCGCGGTGGTGGACCGCGGCGGCGACCCGATCCAGCAGGACCTGATGGACGGCGCCCCGGCGGGCGGGGTGGCGGTCGCGCAGGCGGTGGCGGGCGCCGCGGCGCTGTTCGGCTGCGACAGCGGCGAGCTCGGCGACCGGTTCGGCTCGGCGGATGCCGTCGCGCCGCTGGTCGTGCCGCCGGTCCTGGGTGTCCCCGGCGGCCTGCCGGTCCGCGACGGCGACGACGTCGTGGCCGGGCTCGGCGTCGGCGGGGCCGGTCCCGCCCTGTGCGCCGACATCGCCCGCGCCGCCCTGGCCGCGTCGTGACCCCGGCCGGCGGGGCCGCCGTGGTGCGGGTCGCGGTCATCGGCTGCGGCGCGATCGGGAGCCTGTACGCCGGGCACCTGGCACGCGTGCCCGGCGTGGAGGTCTGGGCGGTCGACCCGTGGGCCGAGCACGTGGACGCGATCAGGTCCCGTGGCTTGCGGGTCACCGGGCAGGCGGACTTCACCGCCGGGGTGCACGCGCGGACCGACGGCCGTGACGTACCTCCCTGCGACTTCGGCGTGGTCGCCACCAAGGCGGGCCACACCCGGGCGGCCGTAGCCGGGGCGGCGGCGGCGCTGGCGGACGCCGCCGTGGTCAGCGTGCAGAACGGGCTCGGCAACGAGGACGTCATCGCCGGGCTGGTGCCGCGCGTCATCCGCGGGAGCATCGTGACGGCCGGCACCGTCATCGCCCCCGGCGTGGTGCGGTACGACGCGCCCGGGGACTCGTGGTTCGGACCGTTCGAGCCCCGGCCGGCGGCCATGAGCGAGGTCGCCGAGCTGGCGCGGCTGCTCACCGAGGGCGGACTGCGCACCCATGCGCTCCAAGACGCCCGGGGCCCGCAATGGACGAAAGTCATTTTCAACGCGGCCACGAGCCCGCTCGCCGCGCTGACCGGGCTCCCGGTGGGAGGCGTCTGCACCGACGACGGGCTCCGTCGCCAGGTCGAGCAGCTGATCGCCGAGGCGGTGGCGGTCTGCGACCGGGCCGGGATCGTCCTGGAACGGCCGCCGCTAGAGGCCGTGGACGAGGCCATCACGGGCGCGTATCACCACCGGCCGAGCATGCTGCAAGACGTCCTGGCGCGGCGGGCGACCGAGATCGGCGTCCTCAACGGCGGCATTGCCGCGGAGGGGCAGCGGGCCGGGGTGCCCACACCGCTGCACGACTGCATGGTGGCCCTGATCAGGGGCCTCGAGCGGTCCTGGCTGGCTTAGCCGCGCCGGGCGCGGCCCGGCCTGCGGCGGTGCGCCGCGAATTCGTGACCCGGAAACCGTAGACAGCGGCGGCCGGATCACGTAATCTGACCGAAATGAAAGTAGCTTTCATCATGTGAGAGTCGCTCCGAGGCCTTCGTCATTGAGGAGAAGCATTCGTGAACATCCGTCGCCGGCGCTACAGACGCGCCTCCATCGCCCTGGCCGCGGCCACCGCGACCGGGCTGCTGCTCGCCGCGTGCAGTTCCTCCGGCTCCTCCGCCGCGGGCGGCAGCACCGCGGGAAGTACCGCGGGAAGTACCACCGGAAGCAGCTCAGGGACGCTGCCCAAGACGCTCGTCTTCTCGCCGCTGTCGCTCCAGATACCGGCCCTGAAGGGCCTGGCCACGGGCGTGCAGGCGTACGGCAAGGTCAAGGGCTGGACGATCCAGCTCCAGGACCCGGCCTACAACGCGAATACCCAGCAGACCGACCTGAACACCGTGATCAACTCCGGCGTCGCCGGGGCACTGTGGATCATCGCGGTGAACCCGTCATCTCTCGGCTCGACCCTCAAGACGGCGCAGGGCAAGGGCATCCCCGCACTGACCAACGGCGTGCCCGCGGACTACGGCTTCAGCGGCCTGCAGCCCGGGATCGCCTTCGACGTCATCGACTACAAGGCGGCGGGCACGGCCCTGGGCCACCAGCTCGGCGCCTGCATCAACTCCAAGCTCGGCGGCAACGCCCAGGTCCTGTTCGCCCGGTCCCCGGTCGGCACGGCCGGCAAGGCGGACATCGAGGACAGCGCGGTGGCCGCCCTGAAGGCCACGGCACCCAAGGCCACGATCGTCTCCAACCTCGACGAGAGCGCCCAGGCCACCGCCCAGACCGATGTCGGCAACGCGCTGCAGGGTCACCCCGGCATCAACGCGGTGATGGCCACCAACGACGAGGGCACGCTCGGCGCTCAGGGCGCCTTCGCCGCGGCGGGCAAGACCCTGCCCTGCCTGACCGGATTCGGCGGCGGGAACCCCCAGGTCCTGTCGGGCGTGAAGAGCGGCTCGATCTACGCCGTCGTCCAGCTGCAGTTCGCCGCGGATATGGTGCAGTCCTTCAACACCCTGGCCGCCATGCAGGCGGACCCGAAGAAAGTCGGCCCGCAGCTGCACGTCCCCCAGAAGATCCTGATCGCAGGCCAGTGAGCAGATTATGACAGTCCCAGCCAACCCCCCGGGCGCGGTGTCCCTGGCCCCCGAGGACACCGCGGGCGCCGCGCCCGATGAGCACACCAAGGACTCCCTCGGGATCCGGGCGCTCATCTTCACCCGCGACCGCGGCCTCATCGTGCTGTGGATCGTGCTGATCATCGCGTTCTCCGCCTGGGCCAGCCCGTTCTTCGCCAAGTGGGCCAACGCCGTGCTGATCGCGAACGCCGCGGCGCTGACCGCGACGTTCGCGGCCGGCGTGGCCGTCGGTGTCATGTCCGGCTCCCTGGACATCTCGATCCCCGGGACCGCGGCCCTGGCCGGGGTAACCTGCGGCAAACTGCTGACCCTGCACGACCCCGTCTGGGCCGGCCTCGTCGTCGCCCTGCTGATCGGGGTGGTCGTCGGGGTTATCAACGGCCTGGTCACGTTGCGCGGGTTCAACCCGATCATCGTGACGATCGGCACGCTGTCGGTCACGTCCGGCCTGGCCGCGGTCGTCGCCGGCGGGTATACCATCCCCGGCCTGACCCAGCTCACCTTCATGGGAACCCGGCATTACGCCGGCATCCCGGCCCCGGTATGGATCGTGGCCGTGCTGTTCATCGTCCTCACCGTGTTCCTGACCCAGACCCGGGACGGCATCCGGCTGATGGCCGTCGGGGGGAACCCCGAGGCGGTACGCCGCTCCGGCATCAACAGCAACCGCTACCGGGTGGTCGGCTTCGTCATCAGCGGCTTTTGCGCCGCGCTCGGCGGCCTCATCTCCACGGCCGTGATCACCTCGGCTTCGCCGACCGCCGATCCGGGCATCATCTTCACCGCGCTGACCGCGGTCGCGCTGGCCGGCGTCGCGCTGGCCGGGGGCCGGGGAAGCCTGCCCCGGGTCCTGGTCGGCGCGCTGATCCTGGCCACCATCTCCAACGCCCTGACCATCAAGGGCATCCAGCCGTACTGGGGCACCGTCGTCACCGGCCTGCTGCTGCTGGCCTCGCTGGGCCTGGAGAAGGGTATCGAGACATCAGTGGAACGGCGCCTCATGAGCGCGGCCCAGGCCTCCGTCCACAGCGGGAAGAAGTGAACCCGATGAGTACTGACGCAGCACCCGCGCTCGAGCTGACCGGCGTCGACATGCACTACGGCTACGTCCGCGCCCTCGACGGTATCGACTTCCACGTCATGAACGGCGAGGTTGTGGCCCTTCTCGGCGACAACGGCGCCGGGAAGTCCACGCTGCTCAAGGTGATGTCCGGAGCCCACCGGCCCACCGCCGGCACCATCACGGTGCACGGCCGCGAGGTCGAATTCCACTCGCCGACAGACTCCACCCACGCCGGGATCCAGATGGTGTACCAGGACCTGGCCCTGGTCGACGCCCAGGACATCGCGACCAACCTGACGCTCGGCCGCGAGATCCTCCGCAAGCCGCCGCTGGGCTGGCTCGGCATCGTGGACAAGAAGGCGCAGCGCAAGCGGTCGCAGGCCGAACTGGACCGGCTCGGCGTGCGGACCGCGGCGATGACCCGGCCGGCCGAGATGCTCTCCGGCGGCCAGCGCCAGGTCGTGGCCCTGGCGCGGAGCGCGACCCGGGTATCCGGTGAGCGCAACGGCGTCCTGCTGCTGGACGAGCCCACGGCCGCGCTCGGCTACCAGCAGACCAAGCAGGTCGAGGCGCTGATCGTGCGCATGGCCCGCCAGGGCATCGCCTGCGTGCTGGTCACGCACAACCTGCCCCTGGCCATGGAGGTGTCCACCCGCATCGTCGTGCTGAACCGCGGCCGGAAGTACGCCGACGTCGCCACGGCCAAGGCCGACACCGACCAGCTCGTCGGCTGGATCACCGGGGCCCGGCCGTCCATGTTCGCAGCGTGAGGCCCGCCCGGGTCTGGGCCGAGGTCCTCGGAGGGGATGCCCTGGGACGCGGGCACGAGCCCGCCCTGTCCTGGTGGCTACCAGATGAGACCTCGGCGCAGCACGCCTACCAGGTCCGCACCGACGACGGCTTCGATACCGGCCGAGTGGACAGTGCGGTCCAGTCCTTCGTCCGGGTTCCGGTCTTCGACCGTTCCCGGCGCTCGGCCGAGGTCCAGGTCAAGGTGTGGACCGACCGGGGCGAGAGCGACTGGAGCGAGCCGGTCCGGCTGGACTCCGGCCTGCTGGAGGAGGCGGACTGGCAGGCCCGCTGGATCGGCGTCGGCGAGGACGAGCGGCCGCCGAAGGCGTTCCGGCCGGCGTACTGGCTCAGGACGGTCTTCGAGGTCCCGCCGTTCCGCCAGGCGCGGCTGTACGTCACGGCCCTGGGCCTGTACGAGGCGTTCCTCGACGGACGGCGCGTCGGCGACGCCGAACTCACGCCGGGGTTCACCCAGTACCTGAAGCGGGTCCAGTACCAGGCGTACGACGTCACGCCATCGCTGCGGCCGGGACGGCACGTGCTGGCCGTCCTGCTGGCCGACGGCTGGTACCGGGGGCAGGTAGGCGCGCCGCGGACGGCGGACCAGTTCGGCACGGACGTGGCGCTGCGCGCTCAGCTCGAGGTACAAGCCGGCCAGGGCTGGCAGGTGGCGGCGGTGAGCGATCCCGGCTGGCGGGTGGCGCCGTCCCACATCACGGCGGCGGACCTCATCGGCGGTCAGCACGAAGACCACCGGCGGCTCGATCCGGCCGTGCATGACGTGTCGTTCGACGACGGGTCGTGGCCGGGGGCGGTGCCCCGTGACGTTGACGTCGTCGTGGTCCGCTCGATCGCGCCGCCGGTCCGTCGGGTCGGGCAACTCCGCCCGGTCGCGGTGCGACCGGTGCGTGACGGGAAAGCGTACGTGGCCGACTTCGGGCAGAACTTCAGCGGGTGGGCCCGGCTGGAACGCCCCGGGCCGGCGGGGACCCGGCTGACGCTGTCGCACGGTGAGTCGCTCGACCCCGAGGGCGACCTGACCACCACCCACCTGGACGTCGATTTCCCGATCCTGCCCGAAACGCTCCCGCTCGGCCAGGTGGACGAACTCGTCTCGGCCGGCGGAGGCGACGTGTTCGAGCCGCGGTTCACCACCCACGGCTTCCGGTACGTCCGGGTCGAGGGCCACCCGGGGCCGGTGGAGGCCGCCGACATCACCGGCGTGGTCGCGCATTCGGACCTGCGCCGCCTCGGCTGGTTCAGCTGCAGCGACGACCGGGTCAGCCGGCTGCACGAGGCCGTGGTGTGGTCGCTGCGATCGAACATCTGCGACGTCCCGACCGACTGCCCGCAGCGCGAGCGCGCGGGCTGGACGGGTGACTGGCAGATCTTCGCGCCGACCGCCGCCTACCTGTACGACGTGCTCGCCTTCACCCGCAAATGGCTGGCCGACGTCTCGCTCGACCAGCGGGCCGACGGGTGCGTGGCGAACGTGTCCCCGTGCCCGCCGGCCGAGGGCTTCGACGGGCCGCTCGGCGGGCTGAACGGGTCGGCCGGCTGGGGCGACGTCGTCGTGTCCGCGCCATGGGACCTCTACGAGGCGTACGGGGACGCCTCGCTGCTGCGGGAGACGTGGGATGCCATGACGGCCTGGGTCCGGTTCGCCGCGGGCGCGGCGGCGGGCGGCCGGCACCCGGACCGGGCCGCGGCCCGGCCGGAGCCGGCCCCGCACGAGCGGTACCTGTGGGACACCGGATTCCACTGGGGCGAGTGGCTCGAGCCGGGGACCGTCATCGACGACTTCACCGCGTTCGCACGGGCGGACAAGTCCGAGGTGGCGACGGCCTACCTGCACCGGTCCGCGGCGACCCTGACGCGGATCGCCGAGGTGCTCGGCCTTCCGGCGGAGCAACGGCAGCAATACGAGGTAATCGCCGACGGCGCGCTGGACGCCTGGCGGCGCGAGTTCGTCCGGCCGGACGGGACGCTCGCGCCGCAGACCCAGGCCTCGCACGTGCGGGCGCTGGCGTTCGGCCTGGTGCCGGGCGAGTTCCGGGAGCCGGTGGCGAGGCGGCTGGTGGAGCTCATCGGCGAAGCAGACGGGCACCTGGCCACCGGGTTCTTGTCCACGGCGTACCTGCTGCCCGTGCTGGCCGACAGCGGGCATCTCGACACGGCGTACCAGCTCCTGCGGCAGGACACGCCGCCGTCGTGGCTGACGATGATCGATCGGGGCGCGACCACGATGTGGGAGGACTGGGAAGGCGTAGACGAGCGCGGCGTGCCGCACGCATCGCTCAACCACCACAGCAAGGGCGCGGTGGCGGCGTTCCTGCACCGCTACGTGACCGGCCTGCGCCCAGTCGCGCCGGGGTACCGCGCCTTCGAGGTGCGCCCGCGTCCGGGGGGCGGGATCACCTGGGCCACGACGCGTCACATCAGTCCGTTCGGCCCTATCGATGCGGCCTGGACCGTCCGGGACGGGTCG
>Ga0335069_10009225_pt1 | contig 14062 bp, 10 predicted proteins | sample Lox_Sample_11_FD_206714 | JGI IMG/M metagenome (GOLD analysis project Ga0335069, IMG submission 206714) | Soil microbial communities from Loxahatchee National Wildlife Refuge, Florida, United States - Lox_Sample_1.1 | ecosystem: Environmental > Terrestrial > Soil > Wetlands | place: USA... | reverse complement strand
CTCGCCCATAGAAGCGGCATGGTTTAGCCAAAACATTGAAATCATTCGCGGCCACCTCATATCCGACGCATGCCCGATCTGAGGTGGTGAGTGGCCCTGAGTCATGCGCTGGTTCGCATCGGCACCATCGCGGCCGTAGGCGTGCTCGTGGCGGCGGCCCCGGTCGCGGCGCTGGTGGCGCTCTACCCGCAGCCGTTGATCGAATGGTATGCCTCGAAGTCTCTGGACCGGCGCCTGAGCTTCGCCAGCCTCAAAATCGGCTGGGGCAATCCTGTGACCATCGAAGCGCGGGACATCCGGCTGTCGAACGCGTCCTGGGCCCCCGGGCCCGACATGTTCCGCGCCGATTACCTGGCGGGCGAGCTCGACACGGACGGGGTGTGGCAGGGGGTGTTGCGCTGGCGCCGGCTGCGGGTCGAAAAGCCCATGGTGCTGCTCGAGCGCGGGCCCGACAATGCGCGCAACTGGCGCTTTCCGGGCAGCGGCGGCCCGGCGAAGGGTGGCTTCGCCGTCGTGCCCAAGAATCGCACGCAGTTCCCGATCCTGCTCAACTTCGCGATGCGCGACGGCGCGGTGATCCTGCGCAGCCCCGGCCGGCAGGACCTCCGGATCGATTTCTACAACCTCGGCATCCACGCGCCGGCAGACGACAAGCCGGCGCAATTGACGGTCGACGGGGCCTATAACGGTGCGGCCCTGCGGCTGAACGCGGAGACGGACTCGTTCGTGCAGTTGCGCGACGGCACGATGCCGTTCGGCGCGTCGGTCTCCGTCGCCACGGCGCCGGGGACGATCAACTTCAAGGGCACGCTGCAGGAGCCCGTCGATTTCGACGGCGTGCGCGGAACGCTGGAGGTCGATGCGCAGAACTTCGGCGACCTCCTCAAGATCTTTGGCGCCGGAATTCGGGCCGCGGTCCCGCTGCGTCTCGCGGGGCCGTTCGAAAAGACCGGCGACCACTGGCAGATCGCGCACGGCGATGGACACCTGCCGGCCGGCAACTTCAACGGCGATGTGGCGCTCGACGAAGGCGGCCGCGGCCAGCCGGACGCCATCACGGTGAACCTCGCCTTCGACCGTCTCGATGCAACGACCCTGCTCGCCGGCACCCGCAGCGGCGAGAAGCAATCCGATACATCCATGTCGCTGCAGCCGGACCCGGCCCCCGGTGCGCTGTTCGACGCCACGCTCGCCGCACAGACCCTCGTCTACAACCAGCTGAGCTTCAACGACGTGAGAGCGCACGGCCGCACCAGACCGGGCGACATCACGGTCGATGCGATGTCGTTCAAATTCGCGGGCGGCGCAATCGAGGCCGACGGCTCGGTGCACGGCACGGAGACCGGAGGCGAGACGGCACTGAAGGCCACGGCGGCGGCCTTGGACGCCGGCCAGATCGTCGAATTGCTGGGCGGGAAGAAGGGTGAGCTCTCCGGGCAGCTCGACGCTCGCGTGGGGCTCGAGATGCACGGCGAGACCGCTGCGGACGGGCTGAAGCACAGCCGCGGCCAGGCCGTCCTGGCGATGGTCCAAGGCAAGGTGTCGCGCGACCTCATCGAGCGCGCGTCGACGAACCTGCTGACCTTATTCCGAGCGGGCGAGGGCGAGGCGCCGCTCAGCTGCCTCGTGGGTGTCGCCGAGATGACGGACGGCGTGGTGGCGCTCGCGCCGCTGCGCCTGCGGACGCCGACGACCACCTTTCTCGCCGGCGGCCGGGTGGACCTGGTGAGGGACCGCGTCGACCTGAACATCCGCTCCAGCGGCGGCGGGGTGCTCGCCCTCAAGCTGCCGCTGCAAATCACCGGCAGCTTCCAGAAGCTGGACGCGAAGCCTCTGCTTGGCGCCGTGCCGCCGATCCGCGAGACGGCGGATCACGACCTTCCTCCCGGCATGCGCCGCCTGATCGAGCACAATGCCTGCCTGCGCTAACGCTCGACCCTTGTGCCACCGTCCCCCAGAGTGATGAACGGCGCCCAGAATCGCGGATGGCGATAGGCGGGCGACGGTGCTTTGCGCAGGACATCGGTCATCGCCTGCCGGAGGGCGGCGGCGACCGTGTGCGACCCGTCCCGCAGATGCGTGTAGAACGCGATCATGAGCCGCTGGCTCGTGGCGCTCTCGACGGGCCACAGCGACGCGATCGTGGTGGGCACGCCGGACACCGCAAACGCGGTGGTCAGGCCCTGGACCTGACTGGCGAGCAGCGAAAGATCGAAATTCGCCGTGTTGCACGCCGACAGCACGACGAGGCGCGCGCGCAGGTTCAGGTCCGCGATCTCCGTCGCGGTGAGCAGCCCGTCATTGCGGCTATCCTCGCGCTTGACCGGCGTGAGCACCAGCGCCGCCTGGGAGAGGCCCGGAACATCGCCCCGGATCAGCCCGTGCGTGGCGAACTGGATGATCTGATAGTCCTCAAGCGGCATGGCGCGAAAGGCTGCCTCGGTGGCGTTGCGCCCCAGCAGGATGTCGACGCGGTCGCCGGGCAGGAGTCGTTCGATCGCCTTGAGCTCGAATGCCGTTTCCGGAAGGTCGCGAAGATTCGCGAGCGGGGCGGCGTTGACGGCACCCAGCCGCGGATCTCCGACCCCCAGCAGCATGCGGCCGCCGGGCGGCTGCGCCGCCAGGCGCCGCGCGGACAGGAAGTTCTGGATCGACGTGACATACGAGGTGTCGAAATCCAGGAACAGCCACTGGGCGGCCCCCAGGTCGAAGCCGCTGGCGGATCGGGGCGGCGGCTCCTTGAGCAACGCGGCCAGCGGCACGCCCGCCATATCGGCGGGCGGCACGAAGATGAGGTGCCGCACCTCGGCGATGCACCCGGCCAAGTCGTCGAAATAGAGATGATACAGGCGCACCGCGGACGCGACCGGATATTGGGAATCGTTGGCGTCCGAGGGCGCGTACTCCGCCGTCAAGGCGGCGGTGAGAAGCTTCACATCGACGCGCAATTGTGCCGGCTCGACGCTGATCGGCGCCGTCCACAGGCCGGCGTGCCGGACGCAGAGTTTGATGCCGCCGAACGCCCCGACCGCGTAGCTCACGAGCGCTTCGTCGTTGCCCAGCGCTGACTGCAGCTCAGCCAGCGACGGAAGCTGGGCCCGCCGGCCGAGGCTGTCGCGCGCGGCGGCGGACTGCGCGCGGGCATCGGGCCCCTCAAACGGGCCGCCTGCCGCGATCCGGGCGACCAGGTCCTGGAGCTTCCCGGCCTCCCATTCCGACCGTTGATCCGCGAGGCGCAAGGCCGAGTGGATCGCGCGACGGCCATCCTCCGTCTTTTGCGCGGACAGCACGGCCAGCGCGTCCGACAGCGCATATCGCGGATTGCGGTTCAGCAGCTCCACCGCGCGGATCAGCAGCTCTCCCTCGACGGCATGGCTGCGGACCTGCAGGGCGAGCACCAGGCCAAAGGCGATCCGGTCGACGAAATTCGGCAGGGGGAAGCTCGAGACCGACGCGCCGTAGCTCTGCTCGAACGCGTTCAGCCAGGCGTTTGCGGCGTCGCTGATCAAACCGCGCGCGCGTGTCCTGTCCGCGGCCAGCTCCAGGAACCCGATCCCGAATTTCCGGTACGCGGCGATCATCCCCGCCTCCGGCGCCCCCATCGGCCATTCCGGCTCGCGCGCAAACAGTGGGCTCCAGCGCTGGTCGTGGGCGCGGTTCGCCAGAAGCTCGACGAAGGTCTCGACGAGGGCGTAGAGCAGCTCCTCGCTGTTCGCGAACGCTCCGCGGTCCAGGATCTCCGATTTCCTGCTCGTGAGGGGGTTGGTCCGGAGCGCCTCGCGCGCCTCATCGAAGCGGCCGCCCACGGCCGCGATCGCGGCCTCGGTCGAGGCGTCGTCGGCCAGCCAATACTCCTTCTGGTCCGCGGGCAGTTGCAGGTGTGCCACGCTTTCCCGGCCGTCGGCGACCGCGCGCGCGTAGAGCGCCGGATCGGCGAAATGCGATACCAGGGACTGCTTCACGTACAGGAAGCGCGCGAACTCGAATTCATCCTTGGACAGCGTGGCTTCGATGAATCTGCCGGTGATATCGAGCCATCGCAGCGCGCGCACGGAGTCGTGAGATTCGACAAGAATCCCGACGAGCTCGGTCAGCGTGACGGCAATGTCGTAGCGATCGGTTTGCGGGTCGATGCGAAGGGCCGCCGCCAATCCGCGCGACACATCGTCCAGGGCCTTGTCGTAATGGCCCAGCCGCAGATGCAGCCGCGCATTCAGGATGTACAGGCGCGCGGCGAACGCGGGATTGCCGACCGGGTCCGCGGCCTTGAGCGCGAAATCTTCTCCGACATTGGCCTCGATCCAGGACGTATCCCCGGCCAGCAGCCGTTCCGACACGATGACGTACGCGGCCTTCGGGGCGGCCACGGGCGGCGGATAGATCGCCTTCATCGCCTCGACGTAACGCGGCCCGTAGCGGAGGAGACATTGATGCTGGAAAGTCCTCGTGCAAATATCGACCAAGAGATCGCTGAGCCTGTACACCTCTTGACTATCGCTGGACTTGTCGATGGCGGTCGTGAGGGTTTCGACGGCGTCGAGCACCCGGCCGGCAAAATATTGGCCGGCCGCGGCCTTGATCGTGTCGTCGACGTTTGCGCGCGCCGGAAGGCACGGACAAGCCAGCAGGGCTGAGGCCAGGACCGAAAGGATTTTCAGGCGGTAACGCGAACAGGGGGATCTATGCGCGGGCTGTCGTCGATTTGCGCGCTCGGTATCGCTGCGGCGATCCTGCATGTGGCGCCCCCGGCCGCCATGGCCGCCGATGATTTGATGCGGATGGTGCCGCAGGGTCAAGCCACCATCCCGCGCCCGACCTCCGACCCTGTCCTGGTCGATCTCGCCAGGTCCGGCATTCCGGCGTCCCCGGGTATCGCAGAGGCGCTGGGCAAGGTCGAGCAGCAGCAAGGTTTGGCCACGCGGGGTGCCAAGCAAGCCGAGATCTACCGGACGATCTCGCCGTCTGTCGTTCTGGTCCTCGTGTACAAGGGCAAGGAACTGGACGGATTCGGCTCCGGATCTGTGATCGCTGATGGCCAAGTGCTGACCAGCTGGCATGTCGTCGAAGGTGCGGACCGGGTCGCGGTCGTGTTCAAGCCGGCGGAGGAGGGCAAGCGAGCCACGCGTGCCGATTATGTCAGGGCAGGGGTGGCAAAGTTCGACGAGGTCAGCGACCTCGCGCTGCTGCTTTATCCGAAAGGTGCGAAATCGGTAAAGCCGGTCGAGCTGGGCGCCGCGAGTGAGATCATGATCGGCGCCGACGTGAACGCGATCGGCCATCCGACCGGGGAGACATGGACCTACACCCGCGGCGTCATCAGCCAGTTCCGCAAGGGTTACAAGTGGGTCAATGGCGCCTTGACGCACGAAGCCGACGTGATCCAGACCCAGACGCCGATCAGCCCCGGGAACTCCGGTGGCCCGCTGCTCAGCGATCTCGGGCACCTCATCGGCGTCAATGCGTTTATCAGGGTCGAGCGCGGAGTCGAAAATCTCAACTTCGCGGTCTCGGTGCTGGACGTGAGGAAGTTCCTGGCCGAGCCGGCCGGGCGCCTGGCCCAAAAAGCCGAACGTGCGGCCTCTCAGCCCGAGCCGCAGCTTTGCGAGCCGCGCGAGTACTACTCCGGCCGCAACCTGGAGAACAACGCCGACATACGGCTTGCCGATGTCTTCTGCCGCGGGAAGGCGAACGCGATCCTGATCTTCCCGGATGACGTCCATCGCTCGTGGAGCCTGTGGCTGGACACCAGCGGCAGCGGCGATCCTGACATGTGGATCTACGACTGGAACCGGGACCACAGGTGGGATTATTCCCTGATCTCCAGCAAGCACGACCGCACGCCCGATCTCATCGGCTATCACCCCGACGGCAAGATCGTGCCCTCGCGCTACGAGCGCTACTCCGGCCAGCCGACGCCGTGGGCGGACACCGACCCCGGGACGCTGCCGCCGGCTGTGGTGGAACGGCTTCGGGGATCGCGTTAAGGCCGGACGCACCGCCGGCACCATGGTCGCACCGCAGAACATGAACGTGTTCATCTCGGCTTGACAAGGCCAGGGCCGCGCCTGAGGATTTCTCGCAAATGCTGGGAGGACGCCATGCGCGCTGCATGGCGAGCGCCATGATTCTCGAAAAAGATGTCGGCGTCACGATGCGGGACGGCGCCGTCCTGCGCGCCAACGTGTTCCGGCCCGAGGGCGCGGGGCGCCATCCGGTGCTGATGACGCTCGGCCCTTACGGCAAGGACGTCCATCTCAGCCAGTTCATGCCGCAGGCCTGGGAGGCGCTGCAGCGCCGCCACCCCGAGATCCTGCGCGCGTCCTCGTGCAAGCATCTCGCTTTCGAGACACCGGATCCCGAGGTCTGGGTGCGCGAAGGCTACATCGTGGTCAAAGTGGATTCGCGCGGCGCCGGCAAGTCGCCGGGCAAGCTCGACGTGAACTCCCCGGCCGAGTTCCGCGACTTCTACGATGCGATCGAGTGGGCGGCGAGGCAGCCCTGGAGCACCGGCAAGGTCGGTCTGCTCGGGATCTCGTACTACGCGGCCGGGCAATGGATGATCGCCGCCGAGCGGCCGCCGCATCTGGCCGCGATGCTGCCGTGGCAGGGCACGAGCGACTTCTATCGCGACCGCACGCGCCAGGGCGGCATCCTGTGCTCGGGCTTCACCAAGCGCTGGTGGGAGAAGAGCGTGCTGCGCAACCAGCACGGCAATCCCGAATGCCCGTTCACCGACATCGTGACCGGCGAGCGCAACACGGGCCCGGCGAGCCTGACGCAGGAGGAGCTGCTGGCAAACCGGGTCGAGTACCTGCCGAATCTCCGCGCGCACCCGCTCAACGACGACTGGTATCAGGCGCGCAGCGGCAAGCTCGACCGCATCGAGATCCCGGCCCTGGTGGTCGCCAACTGGGGCGGCCTCGGCCTGCACCTGCGCGGCACGATCATGGGCTATCTCGGCCTCGCCTCGCGCGAGAAATGGCTCAAGGTGCAGTCGGGCTCGTATTTCCTGACCTTCCTGCTGCCGGAGAGCGTGGCGCTCCAGCGCAGGTTCTTCGACCGCTACTTGAAGGGCATCGAGAACGGCTGGGAGCGCGAGCCCAAGGTCGACGTGGCGATCCGCACCGCCGACGACAGGGTGAAGCGCCGCGCTTTCGACACGGCCTGGCCGCTCAACGGCACGATCTGGACCCGGCTCTACCTCGATGCGTGCGACAGGACACTGCGGCGCGAGGCACCAGGTGCCGCGGCGGAACTGGGCTACAAGGCGATCGGCGAGGGGGTGACGTTCGACACCCCGCCGCTCGAGCGCGAGATGGAGCTTGCCGGGCCGATCAAGGCGAAGCTGTTCGTGGCGTCCGACACCGACGACATGGACTTGTTCGTCACGGTGCGTGCGTTCAGGCCGAACGGCGATGAGGTGACGTTCTTCAGCGCGGTCGAGCCGAAGGCGCCGGTGTCGCAGGGCTGGCTGCGGCTGTCACACCGCAAGCTCGACCCGCGGCGCTCGACCGAGTATCAGCCGTTCCACACCCATGACGAGCTGCAGATGCTGACGCCGGGCAGCGTCTACGAGGTCGACGTCGAGATCTGGCCGGCGAGCCTGGCATTGCCCGCCGGCCACCGCCTGAGCCTCACGGTGCAGGGCAAGGATTTCGAGCGTCCCGGCGTGGAGGGCGAGTCGAAAGGCTCGGGCTTCTTCACCCACGACGATCCGATCGAGCGGCCGGCGCCGCGTTACACCGGCACGCACACGCTTTACACCGGCTGCGAGCGCGCGTCGTACCTGCTGCTGCCGCTGCTGAACGCCTGAAGGAGATTTGCGATGTCCGTCACTCGCCGCCAGGCCCTGACCTCTTTGGCCGCCCTCGGGGTCGGGGCGTCGCTGCCCGGCGCTGCGGCCTTCGCCGCGGCGCCAAAGCCGTTCCGCATCGACTGCCATCATCACTTCCTGCCGCCGAAATACATCGCCGAGGAGCACGAGCGGAACAAAGCCTACACCCATGGCAGCATGCCGCCGGCCAAGCTCATGTCCTGGTCGCCGCAGCAATCGCTCGACGAAATGGACCGCAACGGCGTAGTCACGTCGATGGTGTCGATCAGCACACCCGGGGTCTGGTACGGGGACGTGGAGCTCGCCCGGCGGCTGTCGCGCGAGTGGAACGAGTACGCAGCCCAGGTGATCCGCGACCATCCCGGCCGCTTCGGGCTGTTTGCGGTGGTGGCACCCCCGGACACCGAGGGCGCGTTGCGCGAGATCGAATACGCGCTCGACACGCTCAAGGCCGACGGCATCGGCCTTTTGAGCAATTACGACGGCAAGCTGCTCGGCGATCCGGCGTTCGCACCGGTGATGGAGGAGCTCAACCGCCGCAAGGCGGTCGTCTACGTGCATCCGACCGTGGCCCCCTGCTGCACCGCCGTGATCCCGAACACGATCCCGCAGATGGAGGAGTTCCCGTTCGACACCACGCGCACGATCACGAGCCTGATGCTGAACGGCACGATCGCGAAGAACCGCGACATCCGCTTCATCTTCTCGCATGGCGGCGGGACCATCCCGTTCATCGCCGACCGGCTCGAGCACACCACGCGCGGCCGCGTGCCGGGCGGGGTCGCGGCGACCCTGCGGACGCTCTACTACGACACCGCTTCGGCGGCGAGCGCCCCGGCGATGTCGGCGTTGATGAAGGTGGTCCCGGTCTCGCAGATCCTGTTCGGCAGCGACTATCCGTTCGTCGACACGGCGGACGGCGTCAAAGGCCTGTCGAAAATCGGGCTCTCGAAAGCGCAGGCGCATGCGATCGACCGGGGGAATGCGCAGCGCCTGCTGCCGCGGCTGAAAGCCTAGGCTGCGATGAAGCCTGGGCTCTTCCGCAATCGCTGGTGGATCGTCGTCGCCTCGGTCCTCGGGCTGATCGTCGGCACGGGGTCGATCAATGTCTTTGCCTTCGGCGTGTTCCTCAAGCCGGTGTCCGACGAGCTCGGCCTGAGCCGCGGCACCTTGTCGGCGGCGGTGTTCCTCAGCTCGATCCTCACCGCGGCCTGCAGCCCGATCCTCGGCACCCTGATCGACCGCTGGGGCATCCGCATGATCATGCTGCCGTCGATCGCACTGTTCGCGCTGGTCACGGCAGGGTTCTCGCTGCTCAATCCCAATCCGTGCTCTACGGCGTGTCGGGTTTCGTCGGCGCGGGCCAGACGCCGATCGCTTATTCGAAGGCCGTGGCCGCCTGGTTCGACAAGCAGCGCGGCCTGGCCCTCGGCGTCGCTATGGCCGGGGTGGGGCTCGGCGTGCTGATCGTCCCGCAGCTCGCCGGCGCCCTGATCCAGGCGTTCGGCTGGCGCATGGCCTATGTCGGGCTCGGCGCGACCGTCTTCGTGCTGGCGTTCCTGCCGGTGGCCGCGGTCGTGCGCGAGCCGACCGAGCGCGACCACGCGGCAGCCCCGCCGCTGGCGTTGCGCCAGCGCGGGCTGAGCATCGCCGAGGCGCTGGGCACGTGGCGTTTCTGGGCCCTGACGATTGCGTTCTTCTTCGGCGTGGTCGCGATCAACGGCACGCTGACGCACGTCGTGGCCTTGCTGACCGACCGCGGCGTGTCGGCCCCGGTTGCCACGGCGATCTTCTCGGCGTCGGGGATCGCGATCCTGGTGGGACGAATCCTGTCCGGCTTCTGCCTCGACCGCTTCCACGGGCCCTATGTCGCCGTTGCGTTCCTGGTGTTCCCGATGGCGGGCATCGGGCTGCTCGGCAGCGGGGCGGGCGGCATCGTCCCGGCGGCGGGCACGATCCTGTGCGGCCTCGGGATCGGGGCCGAGGTCGACCTGATGGCGTTCTTCGTCAGCCGGTATTTCGGGCTGCGCGGGTTCGCGCAGATCTACGGCCTGATGTTCGGCATCTTCGCGGTGGGCACGGGCCTCGGCCCATATGCGATGGGGGCGGGGTTCGATGCGCTGCACTCCTATGGCGCGATCTTCATCGGCTTCGAAGTGGTGCTGGTGATCGCCTGCGTGCTGCTGCTGCGGCTCGGGCCGTATCCGTTCCCGCCCGAGGAGGAGCGGCACCTTCGCAGCCGCATGGGCGAGGCGCTTCCGTGACCGGCCGCCGTCCGGCTGTCGCGGAATGAGGCACCTGCCGCGATTTTAGCGCCGAAGCCCGGCCGGGAGCGTTTCGACCTCGCTTGCGTTCATGGGGGCGATGTCTCCCGACCCCGGCCGCGACAATGCTGCGGACCATGCCCTGCGCGCCCTGGTCTGGGACGGGGCCTGGGCGAACATCGTCACCTTCCTGACCAGCGGCGTGCTGCTCGTCGGTTTTGCCCTGGCGCTCGGCGCCGGCCCGATGACGATCGGCCTTCTGGGGGCGATCCCGTTTCTCGCCCAGCTGGCGCAGCTGCCGGCGATCGCGCTGATCGAGCGCGTCCGCCGCCGCCGGCGGATCGCGGTTGCCGCGAACACCGGCGCCCGCGTGCTCGTGCTCGCGATGGCAACGATCCCGTTCGTCGACAACCCCGCGGTTGGCCGCGGCCTGCTGCTGGCGGGCATCGGCGTCATGGCCGTGCTGGGCGCCGTCGCCGTCTGCGCATGGAACTCGTGGATGCACGATCTCCTCCCCAAGCAGGAGCTCGGCCGATTTTTCGCGCCGCGCCTGTTCTGGGCGGGCGCCTTCGCCCTCGTGGCGGCCCCGGCCGGCGGGTTCCTGGTCGATCACTGGCCGTTCGCGCCGCGGCTCACCGCCTATTCGGCCTTGTTCGTCGTCGCGGCACTCGCGGGCTTCGTCAGCTCGTTCTGGCTGTCGCGCGTGCCCGACGTGCCGCTGCCGGCCACCTTTGGGCGGCGGCGGCCCTTGCTGGCCCCGCTGCGGGCGCCGCTCACGAACCGGACTTTCCGGCCGCTGCTGCTGTTTTCCGCCGTGTGGAACTTCGCCTGCAATGTCAGCGCGCCGTTTTTCGCGGTCTACTTCATCCAGCAACTTGGCCTCAGCCTCGGTGTCGTCGTGATCCTGTGGGCGATCAGCCAGCTCGCCTACATGCTCACCTTGCGCATGTGGGGGCGGCTGTCAGACCGGCTGTCGCCGCGCGCGATCCTGTCGGTCGGCGTGCCCGTCTATCTCGGGGCGGTGCTGGCCTTGCCGTTCGCGGCCCTGCCGGCGCCGCATCCGCTGACGGTGCCGGTGCTGGCGGTGATTCATCTGGTCATGGGAGCCGCCACGGCCGGGATCGGCCTGGCCTCTGCGAATATCGGCCTGGCCATGGCGCCGCAGAGCCATGCGACCGAGTACCTGGCGAGCGTCAGCCTCGTGGCGTCGCTTGCGGCCGGTGTGGCACCGATGCTGGGCGGAGCGTTCGCCAGCGCGTTCGCCAGCCAGGAGATCTCGCTGGTGCTGCATTGGGGAGCCGTGGCCGGCGGCGCGCAGATGATCGCCCTGCGCTTCCGGCACTGGGAGTTCCTGTTCGCGCTCACCTTCGTGATCGGGCTCTATGCGGTGTACGTGCTGTCGCTGATCCGCGAGGGCCGGGTCATCAGCGAAGCCGAAGTCATCGAGCACCTGCTGGGCGAGGCGCACCGGACGATGCGCAGCCTGTCGTCGGTCAGCGGCTTGCGCGTGGCGACGTCGTTCCCGTTCGGCTGGCTCACCGGCGACGGGCCGCGCGATCGCCCGCGCTGACGCCGGGTCAGCTGAAGATGTGGATCAGGTGGTCGAGGAGTGCCGAGTTCTCGAGGGCGGCCACGTGGCCGGCCGCGAGGCCGAGAGCGGCGAGTGCCGTGAACGTCAGGAAGGCGATACGCATGGTGGTGGTCTCCGCCCCACCATCGCGCCTCGACCGTTAAGGCGGCGTTAATGGTGCCGCGGCGGGTCTAGACCTTGGCCAGGAACGCCTTCTTCAGCTCGCGGATGCGCGCCTCGTCACGCTTGTAGAACGTCCACTGCTTGATCCGCTTGCCGCGCACGAGCCCGGCCTGCGACAGCACCTTGAGGTGCTCGCTCACCGTCGGCTGGCTGACCCCGAGCTTGCGCGCGATGAGCAGCGCGCACACGCCGTCCTTCACGAGATCCCCGTCGACCTGCGGCGGGAAGTTCGCGCGGGGCGCCTTGAGCCATTCGAGGATCATCAGGCGCTTGTCGTTCGCCAGGGCGCGAATCGCCGACACGATAGCCATATTGCCAATTAGCCAATTGACGAAGTACTGTCAACCGCCTTACCGCATCGGAGGCCGGCCATGACCACCAGCCCGGACATCACGCGCGAGCGGATCGCGGGGACCGAACGGTCGATCCGGCCGCATATCCGGCGCACGCCCGTCGTCGAGTCGGACGCCGCCGAATTCGGCCTGGCGGCGACGCCGCTCGTCTTCAAGCTCGAGCAGCTGCAGCATGCGGGCGCCTTCAAGACGCGCGGGGCGTTCGCGAACTTGCTGCAGCGCGCGGTCCCTGAGGCCGGGGTCGTCGCCGCGTCCGGGGGCAACCACGGCGTGGCGGTCGCGTACGCGGCGATGAAGCTTGGGATTCCCGCGAAGATCTTCCTGCCCAGCATCTCCTCGCCGGCGAAAATCGCGCGCATCCGCGGCTACGGCGCCGACCTGGTGGTCGGGGGCGAGCGCTATGCGGACGCGCTCGCGGCGAGCGAGGCCTGGGTGGCAACCTCGGGCGCGCTTCCCGTACACGCCTTCGACCAGGTCGAAACGATGCTCGGGCAGGGCACCCTGGCGCTGGAGCTCGAGCAACAGGCGCCCGACCTCGATTCGCTGCTCGTCGGCGTGGGCGGGGGCGGGCTGATCGGCGGCATCGCCGCGTGGCACGAGGGGCGCGTCTCGGTCGTCGGCGTCGAGCCCGAGGCGGCCCCCACCCTGACCCGCGCTCTGGCCGCAGGCCGGCCCGTGGACGCCGAAGCCGGCGGCATCGCCGCGGATTCGCTGGCGCCGCGCCGGGTGGGAGAGCTCGTATTCCCGATCGCGCAGCGCCACGTGGCCCGCGTGGTGCTGGTGGCCGACGATGCGATCCGCCGGGCGCAGGCGGCGCTGTGGGAGACGTTGCGCATCGTTGCCGAGCCGGGTGGGGCTGCGGCGTTCGCAGCCCTGCTGTCCGGCCGTTACGTCCCGCGCGCGGGAGAGCGGGTCGGCATCGTGGTCAGTGGCGGCAACACGGTCGCGGTCGATTTCAGCCGCTAGCGCTATTCCGCGCGGATGTGGCCGGCGGTGATGACCTTCACCCAGCGCTCGCGGTTGCGCGCGAGGAACGCGGCAAACTCCTCGGGTGTGCCGGGCACCAGCTCGCCGCCGTCCTTCTCGTAGCGCGCCACGATGTCCGGCGCGGTCAGGATGCGGTTGATCTCCGCATTCAGGCGCAGGACGATCTCGCGGGGCGTTCCCGCCGGGGCCATGATGCCGAGCCAGCCGACCGCCTCGTAGCCGGGGATCTCCTTCTCCGCGAGCGTGGGCACGTCCGGCAGGACCGCAAAGCGCCTGGTCCCGGTGGCGGCCAGCGCCTTCAGCTTGCCGGCCTGGATGTTGGGCAGCGCGGTCGGCACGTCGCTCGCCAGCACCTGCACTTCGCCCGCCATCACCGCGGTCACCGCGGGCGCGAAGCCTTTGTAGGGCACGTGGACGAGCTTGAGATCGGCCATCTGGTCGAGCATCTCCATCGCGAGATGGGGAAAGCTTCCGACGCCGACCGAGGCGTAGTCGATCTGCCCCGGCTTGGCGCGCGCGAGCTCCAGAAATTCGTGGATGTTCGTCACCGGCACGGAGGGATGAACCACCAGCACCGCCGGCGTGACCACCGCGTTGGCGACCGGGATCAGCTCGCGGTCGGCGTCGTAGGGCAGCTGTGCGTACAGCGCCGGGTTGGTCGACACGTTGGTGTTGGCGAGGAGGAGCGTGTAGCCGTCGGGAGCCGCCTTGGCCACCAACGCGATTCCGACGATGGCTCCCGCGCCGGGCCGGTTCTCGACCACGACCGGCTTGTCGAACGCCGTGCTCAGCCCCTGCGCGATCAGCCGGCCGGTCGTGTCGGCGATGCCGCCCGGCGCGAACGAGACGATGATCTTCACCGGCCGCGACG
>Ga0335069_10009224_pt1 | contig 14063 bp, 15 predicted proteins | sample Lox_Sample_11_FD_206714 | JGI IMG/M metagenome (GOLD analysis project Ga0335069, IMG submission 206714) | Soil microbial communities from Loxahatchee National Wildlife Refuge, Florida, United States - Lox_Sample_1.1 | ecosystem: Environmental > Terrestrial > Soil > Wetlands | place: USA... | reverse complement strand
TCCTGTCGCGTCACCCGAACCTGGCCTGCGTGCTGAAGGCCGAGCTGCTTGACAACCTGTTCCTGGGAGCCGGTTCGCGTCTCGCGCGTTACATCCCGGGCGAGCAGCCGCGGCAGATGATCCGGGAGGCGGTGGCGGAGCTGCAGGAGGGTGGAGTCCTGCTGCTGTTTCCTGAAGGGACACGTACGACGCGCGAACCGGTCAACCCGCTGAAGGGCAGCATCGCGCTGATTTCAAGGCAAGCGCAGGTTCCCGTGCAGGTGGCGATCATCGAGACGGACTCACCCTATCTCGGCAAGGGCTGGCCGCTGTGGCGGCGGCCGCAGCTGCCTATCACCTGCCGCATCCGGCTCGGACGGCGCTTCGATCCGCCGCAGGATGTCGACGCGTTCATGGCTGCCCTGGAGCGGGAATATTCCCAGCAGCTGCGCGGCTCGCTGCAATCGGAATGGCTCACCGAGGATGGCGGCACGCGCCTCGACGGTTACAGCCGATGACGCTGCGCTCCACGACGCACCTGGTGTTGATCCCAAGCTACAACCCAGGGGAGAAGGTCTTCGAAACCGTGCGCGCCGCGCGCGCGCGGTGGAATCCTGTGTGGGTGGTCGTGGACGGCAGTACCGACGGCACCGCGCAATCGCTCCAGGACCTGGCGCAGCGGGACCCCGGACTGCACGTCATTGTCAGATCGCACAATGGCGGCAAGGGCACGGCGGTGCTGGATGGCGCAAAGGAAGCTCTGAGTCAGGGCTTCACTCACGTGTTGACGATGGATTCCGACGGTCAGCACCCGGATGATCGCATCCCGGCCTTCATGGCGACCTCGAGCGCCAACCCGGGCGCCATGGTGCTCGGCGAGCCGGTCTTCGACGCGAGTGCGCCGAGCGTGCGCGTGAAGGGACGCCGGATTTCCAACTGGTGGGCGAATCTGGAGACGCTCGGCGCCGGCATCCACGATTCGCTGTTCGGCTTCCGGGTCTATCCGCTCGAGCCTCTGGTGCGCATCATGTCCACCCACATGTGGATGCGACGCTTCGATTTCGACGTGGAGATCGTGGTGCGTCTGAGCTGGAGTGGTGTGCCGGCGCTGAATCTCCCTGCCGCGGTTCGCTATTTCCGCCCCGACGAGGGCGGTGTATCGCACTTTCGCTACGTCCGCGACAACATCCTGCTGACGTCCATGCACGCCCGCCTGCTCGGTGGCTTCATCCTGCGCCTGCCGCTGCTGCTGGCGCGTCGCGCGCAGCAGACAGGCACGCGCTCCGCCTGAGGCCGCGTTCCGGTTGCGCTCAGGTTCGCCGCAGGTATCATGGTGCATCCGCCGGCCGGCGGCGCCATTCTGCAAGGATATGTCCGACAACGCGCCTCTTCGGCAACCGGCGGCGCCGGTTGACAGTGTCCTGCGGGCCGAAGTGGCTGGCCTGATCGTGGCCGCGCTCAATCTGGAGGTGGCCGCGACCGACATCGATCCGCAGGCGCCGCTGTATGGCGATGGCCTGGGCCTGGACAGCATCGACATCCTGGAAATCGCGCTGGTGGTCTCCAAGCAGTACGGCGTCCAGCTGCGCGCCGACAGTGAAGAGAACGGCCAGATCTTCCGCTCCCTGGACCATCTGACCGACTACATCAGCGCTCATCGAACGAAGTAGCGTCCTGGCCACCCTTGCGCTGATATCACACTCGTCCGCCGATGCGGTTGTGGCTTACCGCTCCGGCGTACCGGTGCGGGCCGGATCGTTCCTGGCCGACGTGCGTCGCGTCGCCGAAGCACTTCCTCGCGGCAGCCACGTCCTCAACGTCTGCAGCGACCGATATCGGTTCACTGTTGCCTTCGCCGCAAGCCTGCTCTCGCGCAAGGTCAGCCTGCTCCCCTCGACTCACACGCCCGAAGTCATCCGTCAGCTGAAGCGATTTGCACCGGATGTGTTTTGCATCACCGACGAGGCCCAATGCAGCATCGATCTGCCGCGGGTTCCGTTTCCGGAGCGCTCGCCCGCGGATCGCGCCGGGCCAGCGGAACCGGGTGACCGGCCAGACGTTGAAATTGACGCCGAGTGCCTTGCGGCGTATGTGTTCACGTCGGGATCAACCGGGACACCGCTTCCCTACCGAAAGACATGGGGACGTCTCGTCAACTGCGTCCGACACGAAGCCGAGCGGTTGGGGTTGCTCGACGGCGGTTCGCACACGATCGTTGGCACGGTTCCGCCGCAGCACATGTACGGATTCGAGTCCACAGTGCTTCTCGCCCTGCAGAGCGGCAACGCCTTCAGCAGCGGCCGGCCTTTCTATCCCGCGGACATCTGCTGCGAATTGAGTTCAGTGCCGCAGCCACGCGCATTGGTGACGACGCCGGTCCATCTTCGGACCCTGCTTGCCTCCGAAGTGATTGTTCCGGCCACGGATCTCGTCCTGTCGGCCACCGCGCCTCTGTCCCGGAACCTGGCACTGGATGTCGAACGGCAATGCCGCACGCGGCTGCTGGAAATCTACGGTTCGACGGAGACGGGTCAGATCGCCTGCCGGCGCACGTCGGCGGAAACCGAGTGGCAGTTGTTCCGCGGCGTGCGTCTGAGCAGCTCCGAGGGACAGACGTGGGCGCAGGGCGGCCATATCGAGCAAGCCACGCCATTGTGCGACGTCGTGGAGATCACCGCGGAGGATCGCTTCCTGCTGCACGGCCGCCTGTCGGATCTGGTGAACATCGCCGGCAAGCGCAGCTCGCTCGCGTATCTGAATCATCAGCTGAATGCCATACCCGGTGTTTTGGATGGCGCATTCTTCGTGCGGGACGAGTCCGATGCCTCGCTGGTGGGGGTGAATCGAGTGGCGGCGCTCGTCGTCGCACCGGGAGTGGATGCGGCCACGCTGACCGAACAGCTGCGCCAGCGCATCGATCCGGTGTTCCTGCCGCGCCCGCTGCTGTTTGTCGACGCCCTGCCGCGCAACGACACGGGCAAACTTCCGCACGAGGCATTGCACGCCCTGGCGGCCACGGCCCTGAAACGCGCCGGCGCGAAGTAGCGCGGCCGATGCGCCTGCGCGCGGTGACACCTTGAGCGGACCGCAAGTCATGCCCTTGTCCATTGCAGCGGATCACCCCGCCTACACCGGGCATTTTCCTGGCAACCCGGTGCTGCCCGGCGTCGTTCTGCTGGATGCGACACTGCAGGCGCTGAGTCGGGCGGGTCACGGATCGGCGCCGCCCCCGCAGGCACTCCGGGGACCCCCCTTGCAGGTCGCCACGGCGAAGTTCCAGAGCATGGTGCGACCGGGCGAGGCGCTGACGCTGGAGCACGAAGTGCTGCCCAATGGCTCCATTCGGTTTTCGATCCGCGCGGCGGACCGCGCGGTGGCCACCGGCATGCTGGTTCCCTCAAGTGGCCAGCAAGGCTGAACCGACTCCCGGTCACACCGCCCGCGCGCAGTGGGCGGTCAGCCAGGAGCGCGGCAGCATGACCCTGCTGCGTCTGATGACCGTTCTGTCGCTGCGCTGTGGCCGGTCGCCGAGCCGCGTCCTGCTGTATTTCATCGCGGCCTACTTCTGCGCCTTCGCGCCGACCGCGCGGCGCCACTCCCGTGCGTACCTTCGGCGCGCGCTGGGGCGCGAGCCCACGGCTCTGGACCGCTTCCGTCATGTGCTGACGTTCGCGACCACGATCCACGACCGGGTCTTCCTGGTCAACGAACGCTTCGATCTGATCCACATCGATATCGAGGGCCGGGAGGTCGTGCAGTCGGCCCTGCAGGCCGGCCAGGGAGCGTTCCTGATGGGCTCGCATCTGGGCAGTTTCGAAGTGGTGGGTGCGGTCGGCCTGCGGCAGCCGGGCTTGCGCGTGGCGATGGCGATGTACGAGGAGAATGCGCACAAGGTCAACCGCATGCTGGCAGCCATCAGTCCCGCCGCGCGCCCCGATATCATCGCGTTGGGACAGCTGGAAGCGATGCTGAAGATCCGGGAGCGTCTGGATGCCGGGATGTTCGTAGGTGTCCTGGGCGACCGGACGCTGGGCCACGAACCCACGGTGGCGGTTGAATTCCTCGGTGAGACGGCGCACTTCCCGACGGGAGCCATGCGCGCCGCGGCGCTCATGCGCCGCCCCGTGATCTTCATGATCGGGCTGTATCGCGGTCGGGGGCGGTATCACGTGGTATTCGCGCCGCTCGCCGATTTTTCCGCTGTCGGGGCGCCCGAACGGGAAGCGGCAGTGGAGGCGGCAGTGCGCCGTTACGCGGCGCTGCTCGCGTTGTACTGTCGCAGCGATCCCTACAACTGGTTCAACTTCTATGACTTCTGGCAGGCGGAGCACGGCAGTGGCCGCTGAAGCCCGGGCGCTTCGCTGGTGGGCCATGGGGCTTGCAATCCTGCTCGTGTTCACGTCGCAGGCGTCGCTCGCATCCGATGAGTTGGATCGCGTGATGGCGGCACTGGCGCAACGCAAGCACGGTCATGTCACGTTCACTGAACGGAAGTTCATCGCGCTGCTGGAGCGGCCGGTGGAATCCTCGGGCGAACTGCTCTACGACGCCCCCGACCGGCTGGAGAAGCGCACGCTGAAGCCCAGGGCCGAAAGCCTGGTGCTGCAGGCAGGGGTGGTGAGCGCAAGGCGGGGACGTCGAACGTATGTCCTCGACCTGCATCAATATCCGCAGATCCTGCCGTTCATCGAGAGCATCCGCGCGACGCTTGCGGGGGACCGGGTCGCGCTCGAGCGGGTTTTCCAACTCGAATTCAGCGGATCCTTTTCGGACTGGACACTGGAGCTGGCGCCCCACGATGCGCAGCTGGCGGGCACGGTCCGGCAGATCCGCATCGCGGGCGGTCAGGATCGGGTCCATACGGTGGAGATCCGGGAAGCCGATGGCGACCGCTCCGTCCTCAGCATCGGGACCGAACTCAGCCCATGAGGCCGACGCGCGCGACGGCGATCCTGCTCTGGGTCATTCTCATTGCGCTTGCCGCCCTGGTCGCCGCGCGCGCCCGGTACACGGCCGACCTGTCAGCCTTCCTGCCCCGCAGTCCAAGTCCCGCCCAGCGTCTGTTGGTGCAACAACTGCGCGAGGGCATTGCCTCGCGGCTGATCCTCGCCGGCATCGAGGGGGCCACTCCCGCCGATCGTGCCCGCGCCAGTCTCGAGCTGGGACGGCGGCTGCGGGCCACGGGGCTGTTCGTTTCCGTCAGCAACGGGGAACCGGTCGGATTGGATCGCGACCGCGCCGTGCTGTTCGGCAATCGCTATCTGCTCAGCCCCCAGGTGACTGCCGAGCGCTTCAGCGTCGCGGGACTGCATGCCGCGCTGAGCGACTCGATCGACCTGCTCGCCTCCCCCGCCGGATTGCTCGCCAAGTCACTGCTGCCCCGTGACCCGACCGGTGAGATGCTCGCCGTTCTCGATGAGCTCGGCGAAGACCATCGGCCCGCAAGCACGAACGGCGCCTGGACTTCGCGCGACGGCCAGCGGGCATTGCTGGTGGCGCAGACACGCGCGGCGGGATCCGATACGGACGGCCAGGAGCTCGCTGTCCGGACCATCCGGCGCGAGTTTGGCTCCACACCAGGCTCGCGCGGCCTGCGGCTCGAGATGAGCGGACCGGGTGTGTTCTCGGTCGCGGCGCGCGCCACGATCAAACATGAGGTGCTGCGACTGTCGATCCTGAGCACGGTGCTCATCCTGCTGTTGCTGCTCATCGTGTATCGCTCGCCGCGCGCCGTGCTGCTCGGGTTCATTCCGGTCGCCTCGGGCGCGCTCGCCGGCGTGGCGGCCGTGGCGCTCGGCTTCGGGCTCGTTCACGGCATCACACTGGGATTCGGGGTCACGCTGATCGGCGAGTCGGTGGACTACTCGATCTATCTGTTCATCCAGTCGCGTCACAATCCCGGTGGCTCGCGGCAGCAGCTCGGCGGGGGTTCGCGGCAACAGCTCGGCGACAGCTCGTGGCAGCGCAATCTGTGGCCCACCATCCGCCTGGGGGTACTGACGTCAATCGCGGGATTTGCATCGCTGCTGCCGTCGGGATTTCCGGGGCTGGCGCAACTGGGGTTGTATTCCATCGCCGGCCTCGTGACGGCGGCGCTCGTGACACGCTGGGTGCTGCCGGAGCTGTTGCCACAGAATCTGCACATACGCGATACGACGCCACTGGGCGTTGCTGCTGCCAAGGCGTTGCGCCGGCTGCATGCACCGCGGCTGTGGCTGATTCTCGTACCCATCCTGTCCGGGGTCGTTCTGTATCTGCACCGGGATACGGTCTGGAACCGAGAACTGACCGCACTCAGCCCGGTATCGGCCCATGACCAGGCGCTGGATTCGCGGCTGAGATCCGATCTGGGTGCGCCGGATCCGCGCTACCTGATCGTGGTTTCAGGCCACGACCAGGAGAGCGCACTGCAATCGGCGGAACGGGTTGGCCGCCGGCTGGATCCACTGGCGCAGGACGGCTCGATCGACGGGTACGACAGTCCAACACGATATCTGCCCAGCCAGGCCACGCAGCGAGCGCGGCAGGCCGCCATTCCGGCCACGACCGAGTTGCGCGAGAGACTGCAACAGGCGCTGGTTGGTCTGCCGTTGCGTGCCGAGCGACTGGAACCCTTCCTGCAGGATGCCGAGGCTGCGCGGACCCAGGCGCTGCTCACCCACGACACTCTCGCTGGAACATCTCTCGCCACAGGCGTGGATGCTCTTCTGCTGCGCGATGGCGAGCGGTGGAGCGCACTCCTCCCGTTGCGAGTGTCAGATGCATTTGCCAGCGCGATATCCCGTGTGCAATCTACGGTCAGCGAAGCTGCTCCCGGGGACGCTGTGGTACTGGATATCAAGGGCGAAGCCGACCGCCTGTACTCGAGCTACCTATCCGAAGTCGTGCGCCTGTCGATGGCTGGATTCGTCGCCATCCTCGTACTGCTGATCGCCGCACTTCGCTCTGTGACCCGCACTGTCCGCGTGGTGGCGCCTCTGGTGCTGGCCGTATTGACGGTCGCGGCGGGGCTGGTGCTGCTGGGTCATCAGCTCACCATCCTGCACCTGATCGGGATGCTGCTGATCGTGGCGGTGGGCTCGAACTATGCGCTGTTCTTCGACAGGCGATCCGCTGAAGGGCATGCCGGTGCGGTCGCGCTCACCCTGGCTTCACTGCTGCTCGCCAATGCGGCCACGGTGGTCGGTTTCGGCGTGTTGGCTTTCTCGACGGTCCCGGTACTGTCCGCAATGGGCTCGACGGTGGCCCCGGGCGCGTTGCTCGCACTGATCTTTGCGGCGCTGCTGGCCGGGGATCTCCCGGACACCGCTCGCGCCTGACCAATGCGCACCATCCTGCATCCGGCCCGGTTGGGATACACGGCGCAGATGCGTATCCTGTTGCTGCCCCCTGCCTATGCGGGTCCGGAAGACCTCGTCGCCGCCGGCTTCGTCACCGACGTTCGTGAACGCCAGATGGACGTGGACCTGGTGTTGGCCGAGCCGAACCTGCAACACCTCACCGACCGGACACTGTTGCGACGCTTGCGGCATGAACTGGTCATGCCGGCGCGCGCGGTGGGCTGCGATTCGGTGTGGATCTGCGGCATCTCGCTCGGGGGCTTCATGGGACTGGCCTACGCCGAACGCTTCATGGGCGAAGTCGACGGACTGTGCCTGATCGCACCCTACCTCGGTAACCACATGGTGACGGGCGAAATCAGGCGTGCCAACGGGGTGGACGACTGGCAGCCGGGCGATCTCGCGCAGGATGACGATGAGCGGCGGGTGTGGCGCTACATCAAAGCCCAGCGTACACGACCGGTTCCAATGTACCTCGGCTTCGGCAGTGAGGACCGTTTCGTGGACAGTCACAGGATGATGGCCGCAGCGCTCAGTCCCGAGCGCGTGCACACGGTGCCCGGCGGCCACGACTGGCCGGTGTGGCGCCAGTTGTGGCAGCGGTTCCTCGATGAGCGAATGGCCGCCGATGCGGCACGGCACTCCAATGCAGCCACCGGCCACGGGTAGACGCTGGAAGCCCAGCGCGGGCATCCAGGCATCGGTGGCCCTGCATGCCGGAGCAGCTGCTGCCGCGGTCGTGCAGCCATCATTGTGGCCGTGGCTACTCGCCGGCGTTGTTGCCGATCACCTGGTCCTGACTGCGGCCGGACTGTGGCCGCGCAGTTCGCTGCTGGGCCCTAATCTGACGCGCCTGCCGCCGGGCGCCGCCACAGGACGCCTCGCGCTTACCATCGATGACGGGCCGGACCCTGACATCACACCGAGAGTCCTGGAGGTGCTCGAGAAGTACCGGACATGCGCAACGTTCTTCTGCATTGGGGAGCGCGTCGCACGGCACGCTGAAGTGGCCCGGGAAATCGTTGCCCGTGGGCATGCGATCGAGAACCACAGCCAGCGACATCGTCACAGCTTCTCGCTGCTGGGTCCGCGCGGGCTGACGGCCGAGATCGCGGCTGCACAGGACCAGATCAGCGGCGTGACTGGCCAGCGGCCGAGGTTTTTTCGCGCGCCGGCGGGCCTGCGCAATCCCTTCCTCGAACCGGTGCTGGCGCGCCAGGATCTGCATCTGGCGAGCTGGACGCGCCGTGGCTTCGACACTGTCAGGAACGACACGAACCAGATCTTCAGGACGCTCACGCGCGGCCTGGGCGAGGGGGACATCCTGCTGCTTCACGATGGCCACGCGGCGAGGACGCCAACAGGTGTTCCGGTCATCCTCGAAGTGCTGCCGCGGTTGCTCGATGCCGTGGCGGCTGCGGGGTTTGTGCCGGTGACTTTGCGGAGCACACTGCCGTGAAGGCCCGGGCACCCCTGGCAGCTCTCGTGGACGCTGCCAGCGCTCCATACCGCTGCGTGGACCGCTTTGCCTACTATCACGCGCGTGGCAAATTCAATGCCGATCCGGCGTTCGAGGGAATGTTGCGGGGCGGGTGGCTGGCGCAGGCGCGAACCGTCCTCGATCTGGGTTGTGGGCAGGGTCTGCTCGCCTCCTGGCTGCTCAGCGCCGGCTCGCCGGGGATCCGGGGCGAGTGGCCGGTGGATTGGCCGCCCCCGCCGCGGCCGGAGGCGATCCGTGGCATCGAGATGCGGGAGCAGGCCGTACGGCGCGCCCGCGATGCGTTGGGGGAACGGGCGGAGTTCCTGCAGGGCGACATTGCGCACACCGGGTTCGGCGCGGCAGACGCCGTGATCATCATGGATGTACTGCATTACATCGACTATCGTGCACAGGAAACCATTCTCGAACGCGTGCATGCCGCTCTTGCAGTCGGTGGCGTACTCATTGTGCGTGAAGCGGACGCGGCCGCCGGAATCCGCTTCCTGATCGGCAAATGCGTGGATGCCACGGTGGTACTGGCGCAGCAATTACGTGCGCCGCGGCTCTACTTCCGCAGCGCGAGCGAATGGTTGTCCCTGCTCAAGACCAGCGGGTTCAACACCGAGACGGTGCCCATGAGCGCAGGGACGCCCTTTGCGAACGTGATGCTGATCGCGCGCCGTCAATGAAGACTCCTCCTCCCATGAAGCCGCTGCTGCTGAGGCACTTGACCGCGACCAGCTGCGTGGGTCGCGGCATCGTAGCCACGCTGGATGCGCTGCGGGAGCGACGCGGCGGACTTGCGCCCTGTACGTTCGCCAACGTGCAGCTGGACACCTGGGCGGGAGAAGTCAGTGACGTTGACGGCGAGAGGCTGCCCGACTCCCTGAGCGACTTCGACTGTCGCAACAACCGGCTGGCGCAACTTGGCCTGCGACAGGATGACTTCACCAGGGCGGTGCGGGAAAGCGTGGGTCGCTGGGGTGCGCGGCGCGTGGGAGTCTTCCTCGGCACGAGCACATCGGGAATCCTCCAGACGGAGCTGGCCTATCGCCGCATCGACCCGGTCACCGGGGACCTGCCGGCGGATTTCCACTACGCGCAGACGCAGAACTCCTTCTCGGTGGCGGATTTCACGCGCCGTGTGCTCGAACTGGAGGGGCCGGCCGTGGTGGTGTGCTCGGCGTGCTCCTCCAGCGCCAAGGTGTTTGGCAGCGCACGGCGGATGATCGAGGCGGGACTGATCGATGCCGCGGTCGTGGGCGGCGTCGATTCGCTGTGCCTGACCACATTGTATGGATTCCATTCGCTGCAACTGACGGCCCGTGGACCGTGCCGCCCATTCGATGTCGCGCGTGACGGTATATCGATCAGCGAGGCGGCCGCCTTTGCATTGCTGGAGCGCTGTCCCGACTGCCTCGATGCGCAGGAGATCCTGCTGCTGGGTGTGGGTGAATCGAGCGATGCCTACCACATGTCCTCGCCCCAACCCGAGGGAGTCGGCGCACGCGCCGCGATGCTGGCCGCACTGCAGGCGGCACGGCTGCAGCCCCCGGACATCGATTACATCAACCTGCACGGCACCGGCACGATGAGTAATGACAGCGCCGAGAGCCGCGCAGTGGCCGGATTGTTCGAGGCCAACGTGGCGTGCAGCTCCACCAAGGGCGCGACCGGGCATGCGCTCGGGGCCGCGGGAGCTCTCGAGGCGGTGATCTGCGCCCTCGCACTGCGCGAGGGCTTCGCACCAGCCGGCATCAACACACGACAGGTGGATTCGTCGCTGCGTCTGTCGTATCTGCTGGAGAATCGCCAGGGGCGGATCGCACGCGCACTGAGCAACTCGTTCGGCTTCGGCGGCACCAACTGCGCCCTGGTGCTGGGACGGGCCGGCTGATGGACAAGCAGGTCAGCCCGAGCAATCCAGCCAGCGTGGGCAGCGAGGCCATCACCCTGCGGGCAAGCCTTGAAGGCATTGGCCTCATCGGTCCGGGGCTCGATGGCTGGCAATTGTCCGCGGAGCTGCTGGCGGGCGCCTCGCCCTACGCTTCCCGGCCCACGGTGGTGCCGGCTCCGGAGCTGCTGCCCCCTGCCGAGCGGCGACGCGTCGGCCGTGTGGTGAAACTTGCCCTCGCTGCCGGCCTGCAGGCGACCGTGAACGCGCGCATCGATGCGGCGGAACTGGCGGCGGTCTTCTCCTCGTCGGGTGGCGATGGACAGAACTGTCACGAGATCTGTCTGTCGCTCACGGAGATCAACCCGCAGATCTCCCCAACACGCTTCCACAATTCTGTGCACAACGCCGCTGCCGGCTATTGGAGCATCGCGACGGGGGCCAGGGAGCCCTCGAATGCACTCTGCGCCCACGATGCGAGTTTCGCCGCCGGACTGCTCGAGGCCATGGCCCAGGTAGTGGTCGAGCAGACCGCGGTCCTGCTGGTTGCCTACGACGCGCCATATCCGCCGCCCCTGAGCCTGCGCCGGCCGATTCCCGATGCGTTTGGCGTGGCGTTGGTTCTCAAACCCCAGGCCAGCGCCACATCGCTCGCTCAACTGGTCATCTCCTTGTGTGACGAGCCCGCGGACCGGATGTCGGATACGGCGCTGGAAACGCTGCGCGCATCAATTCCCGCAGCACGCTGCCTGCCCTTGCTGCAGGAGCTCGCACGCAGGCGCAACGGCCGGGTCCGCCTGGACTACCTGGATCACCGCTCCATGGCGATAGAGGTGACGGCGTGCCATTAGATCGCCATTGGATCGAGACTCACATCCCCCACCAGGGGAAGATGTGCCTGCTCGATGAGGTACTGAGTTCCAGTGAAACCAGTGCGCGCTGCCGCGCCGTCAGCCATCGAAGGTCGGACAATCCGCTGCGCGCGTTCGGGCGTCTCGGGGCGGCCGCCGCGATCGAATATGCTGCGCAGACCATGGCCGTGCATGGAGCGATCGTCGCCGAGGCCTCGAGAAGCCGGGCCCCGAGGGGATTTCTGGCGAGCCTCAGGAATGTCCGGATGAGCGTGGAGCGCCTCGACGACCTCACTGAGGATCTGATCACGGACGTGCGGCGCATAGGAGGAGATGCCTCCACCGCGATGTATGAATTCCTCGTGCTGGCGAGTGAGCGCGAGTTGGTGAGCGGCCGGGCGACCATCGCGTTCCTGGAGTCAAGACGATGACAGCGACGTCCAGAAGAGCCCTCGTGACCGGCGGTAGCGGCGGTATCGGCAGTGCGATCTGCAAACGCCTGGCACGGGATGGGCACCATGTTTACGTCCACGCCAACCGCTCGGTCGCGGCGGCGGAAGCCATTGCGACCGAAATCAAAAGCGGGGGCGGCAGCGCCCAGGCCGTGAGCTTCGATGTCACGGACGCGGCTGCGACAAGGCACGCCCTGGAGACCATTCTCAAGGACGGCGCGATCCAGATCCTCGTGAACAACGCGGGTATCCACGACGATGCGGTGTTTCCTGGCATGCGTCCGCAGCAGTGGCATCGGGTGATCGACACGACCGTGGACGGATTCTTCAATGTCACCCAGCCACTGATGATGCCGATGATCAGGACGCGCTGGGGCCGGATCGTGAGCATGTCGTCGGTGACCGCGTCGATCGGCAATCGCGGTCAGGTCAACTATGCGGCGGCGAAGGGCGCGCTCAATGCCGCGACCCGCTCCCTTGCGCTCGAGGTCGCCAGCCGCGGGATCACCGTCAATGCGGTCGCTCCCGGAATCATTGCCACCGACATGACTGACGGTGTATTCGACGCTGATGCCATCGAGCGGCTCGTCCCCATGAAACGCGCGGGTCTGCCTGTCGAGGTTGCGAACCTCGTGGCGTATCTGGTCTGCGAGGAAGCCGCCTACGTGACGTCGCAGATCATCGGCATCAACGGCGGGATGATCTAGGAAGTCGCGGCGCCGTCCAGACTGATCTGATTGCGCCCGGCGCGCTTGGCTGTGTACATCGCTGCGTCCGCTCTTTCGAGCAACGCCTCGAGGGAATCTCCAGCCTTGGCCACCGCTACGCCGACCGACAGGGTCACCTGTCCGATGGACTCGTTACCGTCGGGGCGACAGATTCGCCCCTGAGCCACCGTGCCACGGATCTGCTCGGCGACGGCGGCCGCACCCGACAGCGTGGTCTGCGGCAACAGGATTGCAAACTCCTCGCCGCCGAGCCGCGCGGCGACATCCCTGCCCTTGATGCTCGAGCGCAGAACGTGGGCCACGGCGCGGATGACCTTGTCGCCCAGCACGTGCCCGTAGGTGTCGTTCACTACCTTGAAGTGATCGATATCGGCCAGCAGCAGTGCGGAGCCGACCAGGCCGGCCGGTTCGCGCATCAGATCCTCCACCGCCCGCTCCAGGCCGCGGCGGTTCTTGAGCCCGGTCAGTGAGTCCAGCAGCGCCTCGCTCTGGGCGCGGCGCAGGCTTTCCGTGAGGGAGTTGACCTCATGCGTGCGGACCCGCAGACGCGAGGACAGGTCCGCGGTGGCCATCTGCATCTTCTGTGTGGCCTTGAGCATGTCGCCCACGACATCCACGAGTGCGGCCGGCGACAGGGGTTCGCTCAGTCGCTTGGCATGGGTTTGCAGCGACTCGCTGAACTCCGCGGCCTGTTCGCTCGCGGTGGCGGCGCTGCGGGCTGTGTCTTCCAGCAGATTGCGAAGCTGCTGTTGCAGGCGCTCGAAAGCCTCCATGTCGCGTGCGGCGATGTGCTGCGCATACAAGCGCCACACATCAGCCTCGCTGAGGGCGTTATTGGTGGTCAGCCGTTCATCCAACACCCGGCTGAGGTCGGGATTCATGCCCGCGCAGTGCTCGTACCACAACGCATAGCTCAGCGGGTGGAACGCTGCGAGCTGGCGCGCCATCAATGGCAGTGCGAGACGAAGGATCTCCGTGCTTCGCTCTTTGTTCTCTAGATAGCGCATCTCATCCATTCCGTGATTACAGCACAAACGCTGTTGTCGACAGACCCCCGGTTGTTGCGGACAGGTAGCCCGAATGGACCTGCGCACGAGCACAGGTCCCATCCTTGGTAACGGCGCAGCATCGGATCTCTTGAACCCGGCGGGGGGCCTCAGGAACAGGAGCCCGGCCCGCCCTGCCCGAGGGAGTTGGAAGCAGTGTCAGCCGCATGGCCCACCGCGCGTTTCAGTCTGCAGGGAAACACGGAGCACTCGATCATGCGAACGATCTCTAAATTATTGATTCTCGGTGCTTTTGCGCTTGGCCTGACTGGCTGTGTCGTAGCCCCCTACGG
>Ga0335069_10009223_pt1 | contig 14066 bp, 14 predicted proteins | sample Lox_Sample_11_FD_206714 | JGI IMG/M metagenome (GOLD analysis project Ga0335069, IMG submission 206714) | Soil microbial communities from Loxahatchee National Wildlife Refuge, Florida, United States - Lox_Sample_1.1 | ecosystem: Environmental > Terrestrial > Soil > Wetlands | place: USA... | reverse complement strand
CCCTTCATCACCCGCAGCACCGCCATGCCGATCACGGCGGCCGGGTAGGTGGCGGCGATCGTCATGCCGGCCTTGAGGCCGAGGTAGGCGTTCGCCGCGCCCAGGATCACGCACATCACGAGGCCGATGAGCACCGCGCGCAGCGTGAACTCCGCCATGTCGGTGGTCGCGGGCACGTAGGGCCTGAACGGTTGCGTCATGGAAGCTCCCGACGGTCTAGTAGGGGAGGAACGACGTGGTGGGCTGGAGGCGCCGCACCCAGGCCGCGAGCAGGGCCGCGGCGCGGTCGAGGTCGTCCAGCGAGACCATCTCGTTGGGACTGTGCATGTACCGGCACGGCACGGAGACCACGGCCGTGGCGATGCCGCGCCGCGACGTGTAGATGGCGTCGGCGTCGGTGGAGGTGCCGCGTGGCGCCGCCTCGACCGCGTAGGGAATCTGCTCCGCCTCGGCGGCCGCGACGAGCTGGTCGAAGACGACCGGGCTCACCGCCGAGCCGCGCGAGAGCACCGGCCCGCCGCCGAGCTTGAAGTCGCCGACTTCCTTCTTCTCGACGCCGGGCGAATCGGTGGCGTGGGTCACGTCCACCACCACGGCGACGTCGGGCTCCAGGCCGAAGGCGCTGGTGCGCGCGCCGCCGCCGGTGTAGGCGATCTCCTCCTGCGTGGTGCCCACCGCCACCGCGCAGGCGGCCGGCGGCTTCTCCGCCAGGCGCCGCACCGCTTCCAGCACGACGAACGAGCCGACCCGGTTGTCGATGCTGCGCGAGACCAGGCGCTGGTTCGGCAGCTCCACGAGACCGGCGCTGAGCACCCCGGCGTCGCCGACCCGCACGCGCTCCAGCGCCTCGGCCTTGGTCTTCGCGCCGATGTCGATCCACAGGTCGGTGATCTTGGAGGCCTTGTCGCGTTCGTCGGTCTTGATCAGGTGGATGGCCTTCTTGCCCACCACGCCCGCCACCGGCCCGGCGCGGCCCTCGAGGCGCACGCGCTGGCCGACCAGGACCTGGGGGTCCCAGCCGCCGATGGCCGCGAAGTACAGGAAGCCGTCGTCGTCGACGTGCACCACCATCACGCCGATTTCGTCGAGATGCCCGGTAAGCATCACGCGTGGCTTGCCGCCCGGGTTCACGGTGGCGTAGCAGTTGCCGGCGACGTCGGCCTCGACCTTCGCGAAGGCCTTCGCCTCCTCGCGCCACAGCTGCGCGGGCCGCGTCTCGAAGCCGGATGGGCCCGGCGCGTCGAGCAGCCGCTTGAAGAACCCGAGAGAGCGATCGTCCATCATGCGTGGCCTGATCCCGGTCCGTGGGGGCGGCCCAACGTACGCCGCGCCCGGGCCGCTGGCAAGCGGGTGAGGGAGTCGGAAATGGCGCGGAAATGCTCCATCGTCGCCGCGGAGTCGGCGCCGCTCGCCAGGGCGGGCTGCGCCCCCGCGAGCACGGGCCGGACCGCCAGCGAGCGATGGCCGTCCGGGGCAACCGTGAACTCCGCCCACAGCCCCCGGTCGGTCCACGGCCGGTGCTGTGCGAAGACGAAATTGCCGAGGGAGTAGACGATGGGCCGGCCGTCGGCCCAGCCGAGGCCCTGGGGCACGTGGGGGTGATGCCCGAAGACCGCGTCGGCGCCGGCGTGGATGATGCCCTTGGCGATCGCGACCACGCCGGCCGGGGGCACCGGCCGGTACTCGAGGCCCGCGTGCAGCATCACGAGCACCAGGTCGGCGCCGGCCTCCCGGGCGGCGGCGATCGCGGAGCGCAGCGCCACCGTGTCGGCCCACGCCACGCAGCACTCGGCGGCGTGGCCGCGCACCGTGAGGTCCGGCTCGTTGAAGATCGCCGTGACCGAGAACACCGCGACGGTCCAGCCGCGACGGCGGATCACGGCGGGTCGCAGCGCCTCCTCGGGGGTCGCGCCCGTGCCGGCGTGCCGCACGCCCGCGCTGTCGAGGTGCGCCAGCGACTCGAGCAGCGGGGCGTGTCCGAAATCCCAGGCGTGGTTGTTCGCCGTGGAGACGAACGCGAACCCCGCGTCGGCCAGCAGCGCCGCGGCCGGCGCCGGCGCCGCGAACACCGGGCTCAGCGCCGTGTCGGCGAAGGTCCCGCGGTCGTAGATGAGGCTCTCGAGGTTGCCCAGGGCGATGTCGGCCGCGCGCAGGCTGTCGCGCACGGCGGCGAACACCTCCGCCCCGCGCCCGGGGAGGATGTAGGTCCGGGCCACCAGGCGGGCCAGGTTGATGTCGCCCACCACGACGATGCGGAGCGGCTCCCGCGCCGCTTGGGCGGCGGCGGGGGGCGGCGAGAGCGCGACGGCCAGGAGGACGGCCGGGAGCAGGCGGGGCGGCACCACGACGTGTAGTATAGGGCGGTGAGCACGCCGCCGCCCGAGGCTCCGCGCGCGTTCGCCGCGCCCGACGGCGCGGCCTGGGAAGCCCGCGTCGTCGCGTCGGGCCGCACGTCCCCCTACCTCGCCGCGAAGCTCACCCGCCCCCTCGTGGAATTCCGCTGTGTCGGCGCGCCCCGGGTCGCCGTTCGCTACGCCCCGCTCGGCGGCGCCGCCCTGGCGGACCTGGCCGACGGCGCGCTGCTCGCCCTGTGGCGGCGATCGCGGCCTTACTAGCATACACTAAGGTATTGACGATAATTCGCATTAGATTATCATGGAGCATGCGGCCAGTCGAGAAGCATTCTCAGGTAGCGCTCGACGCGGTGGACCGCCGGCTGCTCGCCCTCCTGCAGCGCGACGGGCGGACGCCGGTGGCCCGCCTCGCGGCCGAGGTGGGGCTCTCGGCCCCGCCGGTGCACGACCGGCTGCGGCGGCTCGAGGCGGCGGGCGTCATCGCCCGCTACACGGCGGTGCTCGACGCGCCGCGGCTCGGCTTCGGGATGACGGTCTACGTCGCCGTGACGCTGGCGCTGCATCGCGAAGGGGCGGTGCGGCGGTTCCGCGAAGCGGTGCGCGCCGTCCCCGAGATCCTCGAGTGCCATCACACCACCGGCACGTCCGACTTCCTGCTGCGCGTCGTCGTCCGCGACGCGGCGGCCTACGAGCGGCTGGTGCTCGACACGCTCACGCGCCTGCCGGGCGTCGAGCGGCTCAATTCGTCCGTCGTCCTGTCCACCATGAAGTCCGAAACCGCACTCCCGCTGGAGTAGCGCCATGGCCAAGCGTCCGTTCATCCCGGCCGACGGGTTGCAACCCGACCCCTACGGCTCGCACGAGATGCCGATCTATCAGACGAGCACGTTCACCTTCGGGAGCGCGGCGGAAGCGGCGGCGCGGTTCGCCGGCGAGGCGCCGGGCTACGTGTACACGCGCATCGGGAACCCGACGGTCGCGCGGTGGGAGGCGAAAGTGGCGGCGCTCGAGAGCGAGGGCACCGGGAAGGACGCGGCGGCCCTGGCTTTCGGCTCGGGGATGGGCGCGGTAACCGCCGCGGCCCTGGCGTGCGTCGAGCAGGGCGACCACGTGGTGGCCGTGCGGCCGCTCTACGGCGGCACCACCGAGCTGCTGCTCGAGGTGCTGCCGCGGTTCGGCGTGACGGTGACGCAGGTGTGCGTGGCCGATCTGCCGAAGGGCCTGGAGGCCGCGGTGCGGCGGCCGCGCACCCGGCTCGTCGTGGTGGAGACGCCGGCCAATCCCACGCTCGACATCGTGGACCTGGCGCATGCGGCGTCGGTGGCGAAGGCGGCGGGCGCGCGGCTGATGGTGGACAACACGTTCGCGACGCCGGTCCTGCAGCGGCCGCTCGGCTTCGGCGCGGACCTGGTGGTGCATTCCTCCACCAAGTACCTCGGCGGCCACGGCACGGTGGTGGGCGGCGTGGTCGTGAGCGCGGACCGGGAGCTGCTGGCGGGCCGGCTCAACCAGATGAAGAAGGTGCTGGGCTCGGTGCCGAGCCCGTTCGACGCCTTCCTGCTGCTCCAGGGCGTGAAGACGCTGCGGCTCCGGGTCGAGCGCGAATCGCACACGGCGCGCCGGCTCGCGGGCGAGCTGGCGCAGCACAAGGCGGTCGAATGGGTGCGCTATCCGGGGCTGGTGGACGATCCGGGGCACGAGATCGCCAGCCGGCAGATGCTGGGCTTCGGCGCGATGATCGCGTTCGGCATCCGCGGTGGCGTGGAGGCGGGGCGCCGCTTCCTCGACGCGCTCACGATCTGCAAGCGGGCCGTGAGCCTGGGCTGCACCGACACGCTGGTGGAGCACCCGGCCTCGATGACCCACGCGCATCTTCCGGCCGCGGAGCTGGCCGCGGCGGGGATCACGGACGGGTTGATCAGGATCTCGGTGGGCCTGGAGAGTCCCGAGGAGCTGGAGCGCGACGTGCTCGGGGCGCTGGAGCGGGCTAGTCACCCTCGGCGGGGATCAGCCGCGCCGTCGCGGTCCCCAAGAGCCGGGTCGCGGCGAGCACCATCACTACGAACAGGACGGTCGTGAGCGGGCTCCACACCGCGTAGGCGGCCTGGAGGAAGACGTACCAGAGAATCCCGGACCCGACGTCGAGCGGCTTGGCCATCACGATGATGGCGACGACGAGGGGGACGGCGCTCGCGAGCACGATGAGCCAGCTGGCCGCCCCGGTCAGGGGACGCCGCGTGGGCCCGATCCAGGGCCACAGCCAGGCGGGCAGCACCAGCAGCCAGACGGCCGCGAACGGGTTGTGCACCAGCGTCAGCGCGACGGCCACGGCCAGGGTGGACAGGGCCGCCGCGCGGCCCGCGAGCGGGTGCGACACCACGAGGCCGGGCTTCCTCCGCAGCGACGCCAGCAGCAGCCCCACCAACACCATGATGGCCAGGGTCGTCAGGATCGGCACCCAGCGCGTCGAGTAGAGGAACGGATCGCGCACGGTGGCCGGGGCGGCCTGGTATTCCGGCAGGAGGTCCACGGCCACCGCCGCCCACAGGGCCAGCAGGCCCGCGATGCCGATCAGCCACCAGCCCCCGGCCCGGACCAGCTCCGACCGGATGGCCGCGCGCGACGCCGGATCGGTCCGGGCCGCGACCCACGCCTCCCAGGTCGCGATCGCCAGCGGCACGAACAGCGCGACGGCCGCGAGCAGGATCCAGAAGCCCGTCACCATCCGTCCCGCGCCGAGACCCAGGTAGTGCACCGGGCCGCGCGGCGCGGGCGCCGCGTCGATCGCCAGCAGCAGGCGCTCCGCGCCGTTGCCCAGCAGCGCGAACGACTCGGGCCGCAGCGTTTCCCACCGGTCGCCGGGTGTGTGGTAGAGGAAGCGGGCGTACTCCGGCCGCTTCGACTCCACGCCGAGGTCCACGGCCGGTATGTCGGCGTCGATGAAGGGACCCTGGTCGGTGAGCGTGACGCCGAGCACGCGGTGGATCCACTCCTCCAGCGTCCCGATGTCCGTGGTGCGCACGCCGCCCGCGCCGTACGCGTCGGCGACGGCCTCGCGCAGCCACACGGGGGCGTAGTCGTCGTCGTCCTGTCCCTCGCCCACCACGCTCACGGCCTTGCCCACGCCGTTGGCGACGTGGTCGAGCGAGATGGCCGCGATCACCTGCCGCGGGTCGCGCAGCGACGCGACGAACGTGCGCGCGCCGACAAGCCCCCACTCCTCCGCGTCGGTGGTCACGTAAGTGATCGGATGCCGGTGCCCGTGCCGCTCGAGCACGCGCGCCAGCTCGAGCACGGTGGCGACGCCGGAGGCGTTGTCGCCCGCGGACTGGTCCGAGGTGGGCTGGCCGTCATAGTGGGCCACCAGCACGATCGTGCCCGGCACGGTCCCCCGGCTCTGGGCCACCACGTTCCGGCCCTGGAGCAGACGGTCCTTCACGACCAGCGGGAACTCCTGGGTCGTGGCCACGAGGCCCCGGGTCTCGAAGCTGGCCGCGATGTAGTTGGCGGCGGCACGTGCCTGGTCGCTGCCGGTCACGCGGCTGGCGAAGCTCTCGCTGAGGATGCGTGTTCCGAGGAAGGCGGAGTCCGCGTCGAAATCCACGCGCGTGGCCGGGACCGGGAGGCGCGTCGCGTGCGCGCCGGCCAGGCGCAGGAAGAGGAAGGCGGCCACGAGGGCGCCGACCAGCACGGACAGGTCGATCGCCGGGTGGCGGTGCAGCCGGATTCCGCGGATCTCCATGCGCGGACCAATGTACGGCGTCACGCGTGCCCCCTCAACCACGGCTTCGGCGGTGCCTGGGGCCGCAGTACATTTGGTGCCCATGACCGAGAGCGGGGGCGGAGCGGGCGGGACGCCGGGCATGCGGCGGGCGATCGCGCGCATCCTGGTGCGGGTGCTGGCGATCCTCACCGCATGCTGGGCCGTGGTGGGCGCGGCCGCGGCGCCCTGGCTGCCGGCGGGTGGCTGGAGCGCGGCCGCCGCCTGGGTCCTGTTCACCCTGGTGCCCCTCGGCGTGTTCATCGGCACGCGCGCGTGGCGCATCTATCCCGGCGCGCTGGTCCGCGTGCTGGTGTTCCGGCCCCTGTGGTACGCGCAGTTCTTCGTGCTGGTGCTGGCGCCGCTGGTCGTGACCGGCGCGGCGATCGGCCTGCCGCTCGGCGCGCCGGGCGCCGGGGCGCGGGCGGCCCTCGCCGCCGGGGGCGCGCTGCTGGCGGCGGTCGCGTTGGCCGGCTACGCCGGCAGCCGGCGCCTCGAGGTCCGGCGGCTCGCGGTCTCGCTGCCCGACCTGCCGCCCGCGCTCGACGGCCTGGTGGTCGCGCAGATCTCCGACCTGCACGTCGGGCCGCAGACGCCGCGCCGCTTTCTCGCCCGCGTGGCCGAGGCCGTGCGCGCCGCGCGGCCGGAGCTCATCGCCGTCACCGGCGATCTGGTGGACGACTTCGCCCGCGATGCCGATCGATACGCGGCCGCCTTCCGCTTGCTCGAGGCACCGCTCGGCGTCTACGCGATCCCCGGCAACCACGAGGTGTACTCGGGGTGGCCGGAGCTGCGCGGGCGGCTCGAGGCGCTCCCGCTCACCCTGCTGGTCAACCGCGGCGTCACCGTGCGCCGGGGCGGCGGCAGCTTCGCGGTCGTCGGCACGGGCGACCCGGCGGCGCCCGCCGGCAGCGACGCGGCGCCGGACGTGGGCCGCACGCTGGCCGGCGTCGCCGAGGGCGCCTTCGTGCTCGCGCTGGCCCACAATCCAGCCCTGTGGCCCGCCTTGGCGGCCCGGGGCGTGCCGCTCACCCTGAGCGGACACACGCACTGGGGACAGCTGGGATTCCGGCGCTGGAACTGGTGCCTCGCGAGCCCGTTCCTCGAGTTGGCGATGGGCGCGCACGCGCGTGGCCGCTCCCTCCTCTACATCCATCCGGGCACGAACTACTGGGGCATCCCGTTCCGGATCGGGCACGCGGCGCAGGTGGCCATCCTCACGCTGCACCGTGGTGAGAAGGCAGAGGTGAGGGACGAGGGGCCAGAGTAGTTCCCAGACGGCAAGGAAACAGTGGTTACCAGGCGGCGGGCGCGAGGAATCGGAACGGGCCGCGCTGCAATGGCGACGGCGCCGGGCCGCCGGCCTCCTACCGTGGCAGCATGGGCCACTTCAAGCAACTCAAGGCTTGGCAGCACGCCAGGACGCTGGCGGTGCTTTCGAAGGCGGCGATCAGCCGGCTGCCGCCTGCCGAACGGGATGGGCTCGCGGATCAATGGCGGCGGGCGAGTTACTCCGTCGTGCTCAACATCGCGGAAGGTGCGAGCCGTCGCGGCACCCGCGACTTCCGGAAGCACCTGGGGATGGCACGTGCGTCGCTCGACGAGATTGAGGCCATCGTCGATCTAGCGGTGGCCCTCGGCTACTTCAGGGCCGAGGAGTTGGCGAAGGTGGAGGCGATTCGCGACGAATGCGCCAAGACAGTGTACGGCTTGATCCGGAAGTTCGCGGATCCCCCGAACCCCGTCGCCTGACGGCTGGCAACCACTTCCAGCTTCGCCGTCTGGCAACTCCACGGCTATCCGAATCCCGCCGTCTTCAGTCTCCGGACCTCGGGGCCGCGGCCGGCGCGAAGAGCCTGGCGTACCGCTTCTCATCGCGTGCCCGCCACGCGCCCTTGTGATACGCGTACCCCGCCAGCAGCGGCAGGGCGACCGTGGCCTCCGCATACACCATCTGCTCTTCGCCCAGCTTCACCTTCCCCCACGAATTGGCCTCGCGCAGCGTGGACCCCGACAGCGCGCCGTCGCGCTCGTCGGCGACCGTGATCTGAATGGCGTAGCGGTGCATCTCGACGTCGTGGCCGAGCACTTCCGCCGCGACGACGACGTCCTGGGTGAAGTTCTTGGGCACGCCGCCGCCGATCATCAGCAGGCCGGTCGCGCCGGCCGCCAGCTTGAGCTGCGTCAGCTCGCGGAAGTCGGCCGCGGAGTCGAGGGCCAGGTACGCCTCCGGATGATGGACCTGGTGATGCACCAGGCCGAAGCCGGCCGAGCAGTCCGAGAAGGCGGGCACGAAGATCGGCACGTCGGCGCGGTAGGCCGCGGAGACGATGGACCGCACGCCCGGCCGCTCCCGCTCCAGCCACGCGCCCATCTCCCGGATGAACTCCCGCGACGACACCGCCCGCGGGCCGCCCGCGGCCAGCATCTCGTCGGCGATCCTGCCGATCGTCTCGTCGCAGATCCGGAGCTCGTCCTCGTCGATGTACGTGTCGTAGATCCGGTCCACGGCCAGGCGGCGGAGCTGGTCATCGTCGGCCCGCACGTCGCCCTTCCAGTGGCGGAAGCCGAGGGCCTCGAAGAAATCCTGGTCCACGATGTTCGCGCCGGTCGAGACGATGGCGTCGGCCATCCGGTGCTCGATCAGGTCGATGAACACGTCCTTGAGGCCGGCTGAGATGAGCGAGCCCGCCAGGCAGACGATGACGGAGCACTCCTTGTCGGCGAGCATCGTGTCGTAGATGCGGGAGGCACGGGCGAGGTTGCGCGCCTGGAACGCCATGTCCGCCATGGCGTCCACCAGCGGACGCACGTCGTGCTGCTTGATGTCGATGTGGACGATCGGCGACTTCAGGATGTCGCGCTTCTTGGACTCGGCCATGGCAGTCCTCCCGTAACGGACAAGCCACCCATCCCGGCTACGGTCCGGACTGGACCGCCATCGCGCGGGTGGGTGGCTTCCGCAGAGGAAAATAGAAGGACGCCGGCCCCCGTCAACCCGCCGCGAGGGACCGTGGCGGCGCGTCTCCGCCGGCGCGCGAGGCGTCGCCGGCCGGCGGTCCGCGGGCGCTCGAAGGCGGCGTGGTCACCCTGCTGCGCACGGTCGAGCGGCTCGCTCACACGCAGCTGAGATGCCGGTGACGGCACGGAGGTTTGAAGGAGCGTCGGCGGCTACTTGAGGAGCAGCTTGGCGATAGTCTGCAGCTGCATGTTGCTGGTGCCCTCGTAGATCGTGCCGATCTTGGCGTCGCGGTAGAACTTCTCGACGGGGTACTCCCGCGTGTAGCCGTACCCGCCGAGCAGCTCCACGCACAGCGACGTCACCCGCTCGGCCACCTGCGAGGAGAACAGCTTGGCCATCGCCGCCTGCTGGGTGAACGGCTGCCCCGCGTCCTTGAGCCGCGCCGCGTTGTAGACCATCAGGCGCGCGGCTTCCAGCTCCGTGGCGGCCTGGGCCAGCTGGAACTGCACGCCCTGGAAGTCCACGATCGGCTTGCCGAACTGCTTGCGTTCCTTGCCGTACGCGGTGGCGGCGGCGAGCGCGCCCGCGGCGACGCCGATCATCTGCGCCCCGATGCCGATCCGCCCCTCGTTCAGCGTCTCGATCGAGACCTTGTAGCCCTTGCCCACCTCGCCGAGGACGTTGGCGGCCGGGACCTCGCAGCCGTCGAGGATCAGTTCGGTCGTGCTCGAAGCGCGGATGCCGAGCTTGTTCTCCTTCTTCCCCACCGCGAAGCCGGGAAACGTGCGCTCGACCAGGAAGGCGGTGATGCCCTTGTAGCCCTGGGCGGGGTCCACGTTGGCGAACACCACGTACAGCGACGCCTCGGCGCCGTTGGTGATCCACATCTTCCGCCCGTTGAGCACCCAGCGGTCGCCGCGGCGCTCGGCCCGCGTCTCGAGCCCGAACGCGTCGGAGCCCGCGCCCGGCTCCGAGAGCGCGTAGGCGCCGACCCACTCGCCGGCGAGGCGCGGCAGGTAGCGTTGGCGCTGCTCGTCGTTCGCCCAGCGGAGCAGGCAGTTGTTGACGAGCGTGTTCTGCACGTCGACCAGGATCGCCGCGGAAGCGTCCACCTGCGACAGCGTCTCGACCGCGAGCACCGAGAGGAAGAACGTGCCGCCGGCGCCGCCCAGCGCCTCGGGAATCTCGATGCCCATCAGGCCCAGCTCGAAGCACGGCCGGATGAGCGACGGGTCGAGGGCCCCGGCCTCGTCCATCTGGTGCGAGAGCGGGCGCACGCGCTCGGCCGCGAAGGCGCGCACGGCCTCCCGGAACATCTCCTCTTCCTCGGAGAGGACCGTGAGGGGGACGGCGGCGTTCGGGGAGGCGGTCATGGGCGGAGAACTCCGGCGCGCCGGGAGTGGACGGCGGCGCTCAGTAGGTGGACCAGATATCTACCCAGGCGTTGGAGATCGGGGCGAGCGCGGCCAGCGAGTTGATGGAAGACTGTGTGTAGCACCAGGTCCACTGGATGTTGGTGCTGCCGCGCTGCAGCTGATTGGGCAGCACGCTCGCCGGCCCGTTGATCGCGATGTTGAGGCCGGTCACGATCATGCCGTGGATGAAGAAGTTGGCGTTGGCAGGCGAGGCGGTCAGTCTTCCGCCGGCGAGGATGATGCCGTCCCAGTGCGTCCCGTTCACAACGGTGACGTCGCCCTGCACGACGAGCACGCCGCGCCGCTGGCCGATCGGGAGGGTCGCGTTCCCCAGCACGTACCCCACCTGGTAGTTGTTGCTGTAGGGTGGGTACGAGGCAGGCGGGATCGTGTAGTCGGGGACGAAGTTCCCGGCGAGCAGGGACGCCCAATCCACGTGGGTCGAATCGTAGAGCGGGCTCCACGACGAGTAGGCGGGCTCGAGGCCGCTCGGGTACCCCTGGGGCGTGGGGTTGGCCTGGGCCGGAGTATAGAGCCCGCTCGGATAGCTGATCGCGAACGTGTCGGCGGCGTTGCCTCCCGGCGACACGCATGGGGCGATCGAGCCGAGGTCGTGGCCGCTGATCGGGTGCGCGCCGCTCCCCGTGATCCGGACGCCGTTGAGGGCGACCATCGCGGCGCGCGCCGGAAACACGCTCGGATTGAGCTGCGCGAACTGCGCGATGGTACGACGGCCCTGCACCTGGCCGACCATGACGGCGCTGCTGGACACGCCGGTGGAGCGCACGACGAACAGCGCGAGCGGGCTGCCCGTCGTCGCCAGCGGCGGCCGCACGCGCATGGCGACGACGTCGGCGTAGCCGTTGGCGAGGAGCACGTGCGCCGAGTCGTAGGTGGAGCTGTCGGCGAGGCCGCGGTTCTGCGAGAAGTAGTTCTGCAGACCCGCCTGGGCGAGCGCCAGCGCCCGGGCCGTGCCGAGCGAGTTGTCCGTGGTGCGCTGTTCCGCCGACACCAGCAGGAACGACGCCGCCAGCATGACCGTGAGCAGCGTCGTCACCAGCAGGGTGGTGGCGAGGACGAAGCCGCGCCGGGCGGCCGGACTACGGGTGGTTCTGGAACAGGACATTGGTCGTGATGGTGAAGATGGTCGGACGGGTGCGTCCCTCGGGCGGCTGCTCGCTCGACGCGACCAGCAACAGCCTCAGGCCGCGCACGGTGGTGAGGTCGCTCGGGGGCGCGGTGAGGTAGTTCAGCCCCGTGCCCACCAGGAACTGGAATCCCGCAGTGGAATCGAACGGCGCGACCAGTTCGTCGCGCTGCCCGCTCGCCAGCACCGTGCGCCACAGTCCGACGCGGCCCGGCAGCTGGCTGGACGGCGCGAACGCGTAGCGCACCAGCTGGTAGAGGTAGACCACGGTGCCGGTCGCCGTCCGAATGTCGTTGGGCGCGAGGGCCACCGCGCGCGCCGCCCAGCTCGTGCTGGTGAGCGTGGTGATGGGTGGCGTGGCGCCCGTGCAATTCGTCAGCGGGACGTCCGCGTTGGCGACGGTCGCCGGCTCGGTGAACACGTAGGCGGTGGTGGTGTCGCGCCACGCGTAGCCGCTGATGGACGCCGTGGCGTACGCAGCGGAGTCGGCCGGCAGCAGGCTCACGATCGTCGCCCCGCCGCTCTGGCCGCAGACGACGCCGAACGCGTACGGCACGCGCACCGTCACGGACTCGGTGGTGGCGGCCACCAGCCCGCCGTCCGACACCATGCGCAGGTCGTTCGACAGCACGTTGAGCGCCGCGCGGGCTCCGCCCCGCGCCTGCATGATTCCACCCTGCAGCGCCACGAACCGCGACTGGGAAATCACCAGCTGGGTCAGCGCCATGCCGATGACGGCCGCGATGACCAGCGCCACCAGCAGCTCGGCGAGCACGAATCCACGGCGGGGGGTCACGAGGGTCCGCTCACCGGAGCGGCAGGAAGCGCCACTTGGCGCGCTGCAGCCAGAAGGTGTCGGGCCGGGTGGCGGGCAGCGTGGTACGGATGATGATCTGCACGCTGTCCAGCCGGGGCGACACGTTGGTGACGCTCGTGCAGCCGATCACCTTCACGCTGCCGCTGAGGGTCGTATCGCAGCCGGCCAGCGCGCTGAGATTGTCGAACGCGGTGCCGGTCGCCAGATCCACCTTGGAGAGCAGGACCGCCATGCCCAGGGCCTGGTCGGTTGCCCGCGTCCCGCTCTTGGCCACCCGGAACGACAGTCCCACCAGCGACAGGATGACCATCGAGAAGATGACGACGGCCACCATGATCTCGACCAGCGTGAAGCCGGCCCCCGCGGACGTCACTGGATGATGCGTACCTGGCCGGCCAGGGTGATGCGGACCTGGTGGTTGTAGTCCGTGGCGCCGACCGTCACGACCATCGACGCGCTGGCGGTGCCGTTCGGCATGACCGCCACGGACGCGGGGGAGGCCGACAACGCGCCCAGGTTGAAGTCCGAATTCGCCTTGTCGAAGTAGTCGGTGCGCAGCACCTTGCCGCTCGCCGCGTCGGTGATGGTCAGCGCCAGCATCGAGTCGACGCTGGCGTTCACGATCGCCAGCTCCACGGGCGAGCGCTGTCGCGCCGCCAACGACTGCGCCAGCAACAGGTCCGCGGCGACCACGTAGGCCGCCCGGTTCACCCGGGCGTGCCCCAGCGTCTGGCCGACCTTGGGGATCAGGCTGGCCACCATCACGAACACGATGAGGATGACCAGCAGGGCCTCGAAGATCGTGAAGCCGGCCATCGTCGAGTCGTCGCATGACTCGCGCGCTCTGAATCGGGTCGAGGAGATCGTCGGACCTGGTGAAAAGCAATGTCCGTGCCGGTGGTTGCCTGGTGGCTAAGTCCTTGTAGCACAGTTTACTGCCAACGGCAAGCGGAGGACAGGGCGGCCGGTTGTGCGGCTTCGCGCAACAACCTGTGCAAGCCGGTGCAGTGGCGCGGTGGCCACGGCGGCCCGGGCGCTAGGCGAGGACCTCGAGGGCCACCGGCACGCGGCCGAACGGCGCGCTGACCTGGGCGCCCTGCACCAGGGGACGAATGCGCGCGAGCATTTCCCGCGCGATCGCCACCCCCTCGGCGACCGCGGCGTCCTTGCCGCGCTCCTGCGCGCGGCGCATGCGCTCGATCACCTCGGGCGGCACGGACACGCCCGGCACCTCGTTGGCCAGGAATTCCGCGTTGCGCAGTGAGACCAGCGGCCAGATGCCCGCGACGATCGGGATGCGGAATCCCTCGGCGCGCGCGAGGAATCGCTCGAGCTGGGCGGGGTCGAACACGGGCTGCGTGATCGCGAACTCGGCGCCCGCGTCCACCTTCCACGCGAACCGCTTGAGCTCGCGCTCGGGATCCACGGCCACCGGGTTGACGCCGACGCCGATGACGAACGCCGTCGGGGCGCCGATGGGATTGTGCCCCGGGTCGAGGCCGTGGTTCAGGCGGTGGACGAGATTCGTCAGGCCGATGGAATCGATGTCGAACACGCCGGTCGCCTCCGGATACGGCCCCATCTTCGGCGGGTCGCCCGTAACGATCAGCA
>Ga0335069_10009222_pt1 | contig 14067 bp, 16 predicted proteins | sample Lox_Sample_11_FD_206714 | JGI IMG/M metagenome (GOLD analysis project Ga0335069, IMG submission 206714) | Soil microbial communities from Loxahatchee National Wildlife Refuge, Florida, United States - Lox_Sample_1.1 | ecosystem: Environmental > Terrestrial > Soil > Wetlands | place: USA... | reverse complement strand
GCTTGCTGCCAAGTTAGGCCCGGCAACATCGATTTCCCCATCTAGCTGAGCCTTCAGCCCGCGTATCACCGCCTCGAGGCTATTCCCGACCAGCGTGGCGTTGCGGCCGACCGACCGGAGCGAGCGCGACACAACCCACTTCGGCTTGCTCCGCCACACCGCCGCGAAGTCGCGATCCACCGCGTCCCAGTCGGGAAGGTCATCGTCCCAATAGCGCATTATTTCGTAAATGCGGCGACCGTAAAGCATGCCCGTCAGGCCGCGCACCTGCTCGATGAAGTAACGAAAGAGCGCGGGACGGGGTGGCCCCAATTTCAGGTGGTCGACGTAGCCGTCCAGGGACTGGTTCAGTCCATATACGAGCTTTGCCATGACGCAAAATCTCCGCCCCGGTTTCTTCAGAACATCTTAAACCGGCGTTCCGCGGAAATCAATTTGGACATGCCGCCGAGCCAAGCGCGCGATGAGCCAGTACCAGGTCCGACGCTTGGCGGTTCGCTCGGGAGGATTTCTTAGAGACCGAGCGCCCCGACGGGGCAGAATAGATGATCCCCTTCCCCTCTTCTCTCCGACCCCCTTCTCCCCCGTTCAAAACCCATGGGGTACCCGTTCCCCTACCTCCCTGACGCATCCAACTTCCGAGGAGTTTAGATTCGCCCGCTATTCCAGCGATTGGCAAAAGGAGATTTGCCCATGACCCGTGCCAAGACAGCAACTCGTGTACGCTAAATGCAAAAAGGATAAGTACTGCAATACCGCCCCAGAGAAATGCACCGACAGAATTTCCCTTTCTAAAGCAGCCGTGCCCTGCAAGTAACCATACGCCGGAAACAGCGAGTGCTAACAGAACAGCATGACCTTTGAGAACCGACGAAATTAATCCATCTTTCAGAACGCAAATCGTGATTGCCACTGTTAACCCCCCATAATCGGATCATGATCAATATGTCTTTGAGCGCGGCAATGCGTGCCATGGCTTGCAAAGATCGCGCGGCCAAGGCGACCGCGTTGGGGTCACGCCCGGGCGCGGCGGTCTGGGCGAAGGCGGAATTGAAAATCAAACCTTCGAGAAATAGGAGAAATAGGAAACAGAAAACGGGATACGGGGTACGGGACACGGGATACGGGGAGAAAAAGCAGCGAAGAGTGAACAGTTGACAATTGACAGTGCTGGCGCGAGATGGCCGTAGCGGGTGCGGTCGCGAGAAGCGAGCGTATGAGAAGATGCTCTGGCGCTAGGCGCGGGAAAGATAAGAGCAGCGCAGAGCGAAGGAGCGCAAAACTGCGTCGAAGGAGAATTTGAACCGCCTCGTCATGTTGCGCCTCCTAAGGAGAAGGTTGACGATACTCGGTACCGCAAAAGGATCTAACGAGGATGCGGCCGGTTATCAATCTACTCAAAGACTTATGGCAATGAGGGATGTCAAAAATGGGACCATGGCAAGACATGACTTCACTTAAGTGGTTGTATCGTATGCGATTATATTGTTCTCAGTAAAGAAAGACGGCCGGTCCTTGTTTCCTAGCAAGCATTTTGTGCGCGAGGCAGGGCCGAAGGGCGTTTGGGGGGGTGTAGGGCCGAACAGCGTTCGGCCAAGGACCAGCGCTGCTGGTCTCTGGAGTCTATACTTTTGGCTACCAAACGTCGTCCCGGCCGTACAACGCTCGACCCGCCGACGTGCCCTTCGCACTCGCCAGCGAGGAGGCAGTAGCCCGTCAAGAGCTCGCGCCCGCGCTGGACGGCGTGTCGAGTGACCGTCAGGCGTCAGGCGAATCATCCGACACCGCCCACCAACTGACCCGCGACGATTCTTCGTGCCGTTTGATCGTGGGAAAACTACGGAGGCGCCGGTTTCTGACCCTGCCGACGGAATGCGGCGAAGCCTTGTAGGCCTGACTTCGAGGTCAGCGTCTATAGGGCCCCGCAATGCTTGTCCCTACATCCTGTTCCGACCTCGAGGTCGGCGCTACAAGGGCCCACTGGTCGAGAGGAGATGCGGCGGCCTTTGAAGCGGTTCGACGCAGCTGGGGACGACGCGGGGAAGCGACAAATTGTCGTCTGCGCAGGGATGCCAAGAGAGTCATGCGCCGAGGCGCGTCGGACAATAAGTCACCTACGAGATTGTCATTCCGGCCCTACCAACCTCCTTGGCTGCCTTCGGCCACCCGCTTTTTGGGGGTTCCGCAGGGCGATGCGTAATTTTGCAACAGCAGCCACAACCTGTGCCGCGCTGGGACAGCTTTCTGCTACAATGCCGCCAACCTGTTCGGAAGCATTAATCCGTAGTATCGATTTGAGGAGCAAACTTCCACCAGGTTGAGGGGCGGTGTAGTGGACCAGGACTTGGAACTCCTTCAGCGGTGCCTTACCGGCGAGAACTCCGCCTGGGAAGGCCTGCTCAAGGTCTACACCCGCAAGATCTACAGCTTCTGCTACCGTTTCACGGGCAGGGCCGAGGAAGCAGAAGATCTGACCCAAGAGGTCTTCATCAAAGTCTTTCAGACCCTACGCAGCTTTGACGCGGCGCAGGGATCGTTCTCCACCTGGCTGCACCGCGTAGCGCGCAACCATCTGGTGGATCACTACCGGCGGACCAAGAAGGACCGGATCACGGACTCCATCGACGACGACCTGGGGACAATCGAGGAGAAGCCCAGCCCGGGCTCGGGGCCTGCCGCCCATGTGGAGGACCGGGAGCGCAAGGAGCTAATTCAGCGGGCGTTGGACCGGCTTTCGCCCGATTTGCGCGAGGCTGTGGTGCTACGCGACCTGCACGATTTGGATTACCTGGAAATCTCCCAGGTGCTGGGGGTACCCCAGGGAACGGTTAAGTCGCGAATAAATCGAGGCCGATTGGAACTTGCGCGGGTCTTAAAGCGTATGGAAGGTTTGAGAGGCCCCGCAGAGGCGGGTAGCGAGCCATGACGCACCTGGAACTGGAAAACCTGGCGAGCGATTTCCTGGAAGGGCTGCTGGAACCCTCCCAGCAAGCGGCGGTGGAAGCGCACTTGAGCGAGTGCGCCGGTTGCCGCGAGCTGATGGGAGACGTCCGGCATGCGCTGGAAGTGTGCCGCGTGGCGGAAGCCGTGGAGCCCAAGCCCTGGCTGATCGCCAAGATCATGCTGGCCACCATCGGCGAGCATAAGCCCACCTGGGGTGAGCAGATCGCCGCTTATGTGCGGCTCGTGTTGCAACCGCGCGTGGCCTATCCCATTGCCATGACGGTGTTCACCTTCTCACTCATCGTCAACGTGGTGGGGCTGAACCTGAGAAGCCTGCGGGTGGAAGACCTGAATCCCCGCACTTGGGTTTTGCGGGCTGACCGCCAGGGGCACCTGTTGGCGGCGCGCGCGGAAAAGTTCTATTACGACCTGCGCGTGGTGTACGAGATTGAATCGCGCTTCCGGCAACTGAGCGGCCAGCCGCAGGGGCAGGAGGAGCCATCTCCCAAGCCTGCGGCGCCCGGCGGCGGTTCCTCCCAGGGCATACCCTCGGAGCAGACAGTGGCCTCCAACGGAGCCGCGGGAATCGAAGTAGCGGCCAAAAGCGCATCGTCTCTTGCGACGGCCGGAAACCAGACCGGACTTGTCAGGTCAGGAAGGACCCTAATCCCATGAAATGCGCCAATCACCCTCTCAACGATGCTTTTGTTTATTGCGGTCAATGCGGGCGCTCAATCTGCAGCGAATGCAAACGCGATGTGGGCGGGATGGTCTACTGCGAGAACTGTCTCACCACTCGTTTGCAGAACCCCCTTCCCCCCTGGGGTGGAGTGGGGACGGGCCCCAGTCCCGGCGTGGCCCTGGCCCTGGGATTTATTCCCGGCGTGGGGGCCATCTACAACGGGCAGATCGTCAAGGCCATCGTACAGGTCCTGATCTTTGCCTCCCTCATCGCCTTGGGTGACCGCGTCCACGGTCCGTTGGACACCTTTTTCGGCCTGGGCGCCGCGGCCTTCTATTTCTACATGGTGATAGATTCTTTCCAGACGGCCAAGGCGAAATCCGCCGGCAAACCCGTGCCGGAGTTGTTCGGCCTGGCTGATGTAAAGGTTAATGCCCCGATTTGGGCCGCATTGCTGATCGGTCTCGGCCTTCTCTTCCTGTTGGACAACCTCGGCGTCCCTGTCTTCAACCAGATCAGCCGATTCTGGCCCATCCTGCTGATCGTTGCCGGGTTCCTGGTATTGCAGCGGCGGCTGAGCGGGCCCAAGCCTGAACCTCCGGCGAGCCCGGTTGCGCCCGAGAAACCAGGAGAGGGCCCGAGCAATATTCCCGGGCCCAAGGGGCTGTAAAGCAGGGTTCCGGGGGCTAGGGACTGGGTTCTGGCTGCGGATTCTGGTTTTTCCCATCGGCCGGGGAACCAGGGACGGCGTGATTGGTACCTCTACTAACCGGTTCTATAAAGGGAGAGGAAACATGGCAATCATCGGCGTCATCATAGGGCTTATCGGCGCAGCCTTGGGTGTCGTAGCCGGCGTGGTGGGTGGTTTGGTGGGAGTTGTGGCGGGGCTATTGGGAGGCTCCCTCGCCTTTGTGACCCACTTGTTCCCTGTCGTCCTAATATCTATAGGAATCATCTGGCTAGTGAAGGGATCGAACCCGAGAAAGGTGACGGGAGTCAGGGCAGACCGTGGCATTGCCGTCACGCCGCAAAGCCCCTACAACCCCCGGTAAGGCGACGGCAAGCTCAATCGGGAAGTTCGAACCAACTGGAGGAAAACTATGGAGTTGAGTCCCTTTGTGATCCCCCTGGGAGTCTTTGTGATGGTGGTGCTGATTGTGGCCATCGCTTCCATGAGAAAGATGCGAGAGAAAGAGTTGGAGGCGCATCAGCGGCTTCGCCAGCAGGAGATGGAACACGAGAGAAAGCTGAAAGAACTGGAAATTGAGAAAACCAAGCTGGAGCTGGAGAAAGCACGCGCTACGAAGAACGGCTGAAACCCGGCCCGGCGACGCCGAGACCGGCAGTCTGCGGAGGCAGTAGAACATGAACATGGATATCAATCCCTTGTTGATTCCGATTGTGGGAACCATCTTCGGCACGGCGATGATTATTGGCATCGTCGCCATCGTGCATTGGTACAAGGCGCGCGACAAGGAATTGCAGTACCACCAGGATCTGCGGGTTCGCGAGATGGAACACCAGCGCAAGATGAAGGAACTGGAAATCGAATTGGAAAAAGCCAAGCAAAAGAGCTCCTAAGTGCCCCAGGCGCAGACGGGGTGGCGTGAGGAGAAGTCGATGCGCGAGATTATAGGTTTCGTGAGCAGCAACGGTTTATGGGTCATGATTATTGCGGTCGTGGCCATCGGCAGTTGGTTCAAGTACCGTGAAAAGGAACTGCGGACCCAGCAAGAACTGCGCGAAAAAGAGATGCAGCACCTTCAGAAGATGAAGGAGCTCGAGATCGAACTGGAGAAGACCAAGGCAAAGTCGTCCACCGGTCAAGCCGCGTAAGAGCGTCGCGCCAGGCGGTAAGGGAGGTTATGCATTATGTCGCCGTTCATTATCCCACTGGGAGTGTTTGCCATGGTCGTGTTGATCGTGGGGATCGCCGACCTCGCTAAGATCCGCAACCTCGAAATAGATGTCCACCAGAAGCTGCACGGGGAGGAGATGGAACACCAGCGCAAAATGCGGGAACTGGAACTGGAGTTGGAGCGTATTAAGCAAGGGAACTGATCTGCCGGGCGGCCTGGGAGTCGCAGGCATAGGAACGAATCCATGGGAGCATCACCTTCATATACGGGACACCGGCGGCGCGGCCTCATGCTGCCCGTCCTCCTCATCGTGCTGGGAATCATGTTTCTTTTGGACGAACTGGTGCCGGGTTGGGGAATCCACAAGACATGGCCGGTACCCTTCGTCGTGATCGGCGTCTTGATGTTGGTGGACGCAACACGGCCCCCGCGCCCTCCGGAAGGGCCGCGGGTGTGAGGAGAGCAGGGGGAAGCGGAAGGCAGCAGGCAAAAGGCAGTTGTGATGTAGCGGGTGACAAACATGAGCGTCTACACCTATCGTCGTGGATCAATCTTCTGGGCGCTTACGCTGATCGGCGTAGGCGTCATCTTTTTGTGGCATAATTTCAATCCCGACATCCAGCCCTGGCAGATTATCGCGAAGTACTGGCCCATCCTGATCATCTTCTGGGGAACATCGAAACTCATCGATTACGTGCTGTCGCAGGCCCATCCGGAAACCAATCCTCCCCCGCTTTTCTCCGGCAGTGAAGTGGTGATGCTTGTCCTGATTCTCGTCCTCGGGACGATTGTTTCGAAGGCAGTGCTGCACCCGTGGCAGCCGTGGGGATGGCATATCAACGACGATGAGTTTTCCAATATGTTTTTGAACTCCTACAGCTACACGAAGTCGATCACGGAGCCGGTGAAGGGGTCCCCGCATCTGGTTTTGGATGGCCAGCGCGGCGATGTGGATATCCGCGGGGCCGACCATGCGCAGATCGACGTGATGGCAAAGGAATCGATCCGCGCGGAGGACGAGAACGCGGCCAAGAAGATTTCCGACAATCTGAATCTGGCGGTGGTGGAGGAAGCGGGGCATTACGTGCTGCGCTCCAACCGGCGTTCCCTGGCGGACGAGGGCCGCCGGATTACGGTCGATCTGAGTCTGCAGGTTCCCATTGGTACGAGCAGTGAGGTAACGAGCGAGCGCGGCGACATCGCGGTGGACGGCCTGAACGGCGACCAAACGCTGGGTACCAGTAAAGGGGATGTGCGGGTCAGCAACGTTCAGGGATTGGTGAAGATTCATAAGTCGGGCGGCTCCACGGAAGTCCGGGGTGTAAAGGGCAGCGTGGACCTGGACGGCCGCGGCGACGATCTGGAAGTTGCGGACGTCACCGACACCGTCACCGTCCACGGCGAATTCAGCGGCGCCCTCCAGTTTCGCAATATCGCCCAAACCTTGCGCTTCCAGTCCCTGCGAACCGATATGACAGCGCAAAGGCTTGCCGGGCAGCTCAGCATGGAAGTCGGTTCCATGGAGGTCAACGGCATCGACGGCCCGTTTGAAATCACGACCCGGCAGAAGGATATCAGCGTCACTGAGTTCAAGCACAGCCTGCGCATCAATAACAGCAACGGTGAGATCACCCTACAAACCTCCACGCCGCCTACGCACGATATTCAGGTGGATTCCAAGAAAGGCGCCGTTGAACTGACGCTTCCCGCCGCATCAAATTTTCAAATTGAAGCCAACTCGCGGCATGGAGAAGTGGAGTGCGACTTTTCCGGGCCGGGTTTGAAAGTGGTAAAAGAAGGCGACACGCCGTCCATTACCGGCAGCTACGGTAAAGGCGGGCCTACGATCCGGATCAATACCGACTATGGGGCCATCCGGATTCTGAGCGCCGGGGCCCACCCCGCGGCGCCGCCTTCGCCCCACGCCCCACCGGCGCCCCCGGAGCCTTCCGGCAAGGCGCGGACCACCTGGAACCACCCGGCACGCCCCACCCTGGCATCGCTTCACCACCACGGCGCCGGGGCCCCCGAAAAGCCCAAGACAAGGTGTTGGGTTTCCTGCTTCACCAGTGTGGTATCCGCGGACGCCATCAAGCCGGGACAGTGATACTGGGGTTCCCAGCTCCCGCTTCCCTGCCGCCTTCGCGCGAGGTGCCGGCGGAGCTTCCCCCTGTGACCGTTGGCAAGAATTGGCGGTTCTGAAAAGGCGTATTTCAGCCTTCTGAGTACATTGTTGTAGTCTTCGTGCGACCCTATCCACAAGTTCGGTAATCACTTGCTTGATCGCCTCCAGCGTCATAAGTCCCACTTCTTCCGGCGCCGCCTCCGGTCACCCCGTTTCAAACTGACGGGCCGTCCACGCTTGCTTGGCAAGGGGTTGACATACCGAACGCGGTTGCCCTATGCTTAGGCATATGCCAAAGAGAACTGCGCCAGTTGCGGCACGACGCGTGAGGATATTCAAGAATGGACGCAATCAGGCGGTCCGAATCCCACGCGAGTTCGAACTGCCCGGTGAGGATGCCATCATGCGAAAAGAGGGCAGCCGGCTGATCGTTGAGCCTGCTCCCCCGAAGTCGCTATTGGCGCTGCTGGCGACCTTGACACCGCTCAGTGAGGATTTTCCTCCCATCCGCGACCTGCCTCCCGATCCGGTCGATCTCTGATGCGCTACCTGCTCGACACGAACGTCGTTTCCGATCTCGTCCGCAATCCTCAGGGAAAGGTGGCGCAGCGCATCCGCGAGGTGGGCGAAGCGCGAGTTTGCACCAGCATCATCGTTGCCGCGGAATTGCGTTACGGCGCCGCAAAGAAAGGTTCCGCGCGGCTCTCCGCACAGCTTGAGGCAATGCTCAGTGTCCTTGACGTTCTGCCCTTTGAGCCCCCGGCGGACGCCATCTATGCATCCTTACGCACGGGTCTTGAGGAGGTGGGCACGCCCATTGGCGCCCATGACATGCTCATTGCGGCGCACGCGCTGGCGCTGGGTTGTACGATCGTGAGCGACAATGAAAAGGAATTCGCCCGAGTGCGCAATCTTTCGCGTGAGAATTGGCTGCGCTTACTGCGGTGACGCACAACCCCCTTATCCCGCCACGCGCCCCAGCGTCTCGAAGAAATCTGGAAATGAAATATCCACGCAGGCGCTGTCTTGGATGACGGTCGTGCCTTCCGCCACCAGGGCGGCGACGGCGAAGGCCATGGCAATGCGATGGTCGGCGTGCGGCTCGATATCCGCCCCGTGCAGTTTCTGACGTCCGGCCACGCGCAATCCGTCGGGGAATTCCTCGACTTCCGCCCCCATGCGGCGCAGGTTTTCCGCCACTGCCGCCAGGCGATCGCTCTCCTTGACGCGCAACTCCCCCGCGCCGCGAAACGTCAGTCCTTCTTCGGTCTGCGTCCCCAGGATGGACAACACCGGCAGTTCGTCGATCAAGCCCGGCACGAGTTCCGGTGGAATTTCCCCACCGGCCAGTTGGCTGGCATCCACGTGCAGATCGCCCAGGAGCTCACCATTGAGCATTTCGAGATTCACCACCTTGATGCGCCCACCCATGGGAACCAGCAGGTCGAGCAACGCCGAGCGGGTGGGATTCAAGCCGACGTTGTGCAGGATCAGGTTGGACTCCGGCACCATCAGTCCCGCCGCGATGAAAAACGCCGCGGAGGAGATGTCGCCCGGAACGTAGAGTTTCTTCCCTTCCAGGCGGGCACGGCCGCGCACGGCGATGGTGCGCTGGTGGCGCCCGATGTCCGCTCCCATCTGCTCCAGAGCAATTTCCGTGTGATCGCGGGTGGGAGCCTTCTCCACCACCTCCGTCTCCCCTTCGGCAAACAAGCCCGCCAGCAGGATGGCGGATTTCACCTGCGCGCTCGCCACCGGCATCTCATAGCGAATAGGATGCAGGTTGCCGCCCTCGATCTCGATGGGTGGGCAACCCTTCTCTGCGGTCTTGATGCGCGCGCCCATCAGGGTCAGGGGATCGGCCACGCGTTTCATGGGGCGGCGGGAGAGCGAGGCGTCGCCCGCCAGCGCGGAGCGAAACGGCTGCCCGGCAAGAATCCCGGAAAGCATCCGGATGGTCGAGCCGGAATTTCCCGCGTCCAGCGGCCCCGACGGCGCACGCAAGCCATTCATGCCCGCCCCGGCAATCTTTACCACGTTCTCTTTGCGCTCGATCTTGACACCCAGCGCCTTCAGGCAGTCGAGCGTGGACTGGCAATCGGCGCTGGTGGAGAAGAAATGGATCTCGCTCGGACCCTCCGCAATGGCGGCCAGCATCGCATAGCGATGGGAAATGGATTTGTCCCCGGGGAATTGCACCGCGCCTTCCAGCTTCTTCGCGGCGGTCAGTTTCTTCGATTTGGGTCGGAATAAGCTCATGGGCTTATCATACCGGAAGCGGGCTTACAGCTAACAGCCGACAGCTAACAGCTCCCCACGGACAAGGAAAAGCCGCAGGCCTACAGAGCAGCTCCCTGGGGGTTCTAGGTTACTGGTTCATGCATTAGTCCTTTGAATCAATACGTCGAACAGCCTGCTTGCGTGGTGGGACGCAACCCTTAGTCTATGCGGATTGATTAGAGCCAGAAGGGCGAACCCGTGCCTGACCTTGTCATAGGGACCTTTTGAGGTTTGTTTCGATGCGTGTTTGAGTGCGGGGAGCAGGGATCGCTTCGGTATTTGCTCAATGTTCGCCTGACCCGGTAGTGAACCGGCCAGAAACTCCGGGCCCTCATAGAACGTGCGCAGTGCTTCGCGATCGGCCAGAAACCAGGCTTCCATGCACTGAACCATCAAGTGTGCCTGGTCCTCAGTAGCGCCTGCCGGAGGCTGCCACCCGTCTGTCGCATGGAGATGAGCCCAGGCGCCAAGCGCGTCGACGGGGCCCTCCGAATCTACCAACAGAATTATGAAGTCACCCGTTTGTTGGCGCACGGCCGTGCGAAAGTCTCTATATGATTGACGACGGGTGCCGCAGGCAATCACGCTGACTCTGCGCTCGGGAAGCCTGAGTTTTTTGAAGAGTTCCTGAAACCCGCTGCGGCACGCGGTGGCAGTGTCGGTGTGTTTGTAGTCACCCCCGCCCTCGACGTAAACTCGGACACTCACCAGCGGTTCCCCCCGATTTCGCCCTTCCGCCACAGGTGCCCGAGGCTGTAGGTTTTGAGCCAGGCGGCAAGCCGTTTGCGTTCAAGACGTTTCAATGTGGTTGAGCCGTTTTCCTTTTCGCACACGATGACCGACTCCGGGATGTCCGTCAGCTCGCTGACTAAGGCATCCGAATGCGTGGTCACCACCAGTTGCATCCGCTGCGAAGCATCTCGCAGGAGTTGTGCGAGCGGGGCAATGATATCGGGGTGCAAGCCGAGTTCGGGTTCTTCGATGCATACCAGGGGCGGCGGCGAGTCGTGTAATAGAATCGTAAGGAGAGCAAGCCACCGGAGTGTCCCGTCGGATAGCCTGATAGCAGAGATTGGAACGCCTCCTCTTTCCTTGAGCTGCACGTCAACGAGCGCTCCTTGTATGGGTGTTTCAATTGCCTCTGCTCCATCGTAGAAAATCTTCAAATACTTCAGCAATTCAGATTTGGTGCGAGAGTCAGAATTGAGCCTATTCAGCATCAACCCGAGATTGCTGATGTCCTCATCCAGGAACGCATTGCTGAGCTCCGGTCCAAACATATTCCGAGCATCGGAGATGGGCCCAAACTCCCAGTTGCGGTAAATCTTGATATCACCAAAAAGCTGACCCAAGTAGGTGAGCTCGGGGTATTGAGCAGGATCCTTACGCTGGGCGAGGATCGACTGCTGCGGATTGATCTGCTCCCGCGAAAGTTCCTGCTGCGTCCCGTTCATCCTGAGCATCGGACGTCCGTTGATATATCCGAAGTAAGGCTGAGCTTCCCTCTGGCTCTTCTGCGCGACCCCTGTCTCGACTCGCTCATCCTTGATGTCAAGCTGATAGTTCACGCCCGTGAATGACAATCGGTAGTCAATGGGCGCTCGTAAGTGAAGGGGGTTGGCCGAAACCTCGATCGTTGCCGTAGGTAATGACCTCGCCGCCTTCTGACGGGCCGGTGGCGATTTCCATAGCCACTCCACGATACCGCCGCCCTCCCGGATGGGGGTCGTCAAATCCCGGGGAGTGCTCTGCAACAACGCCACGACTTCGATAAGATTTGACTTGCCCGACCCGTTAGGGCCAATGAGGACATTAAGGGGTCCGAGCGTGATCTTCGGAGAGTCCGGACCAAACGAGAGAAGATTCTGAATGTGCAGACACTTAATCGCGGGGCTATCAATCATCGTCAACCAGAAATCTCCATCCAGGCATTCCCGTGCCCGAGATTATACCCCAATCTGTCCTCCGCCAATTCTTTGCAACCTAATCGCGCTACACTCCCTCACGCTTTATGTCTTTGCGCCGCTTTTTTGCCATCCGGTTTGGGCAGGAAGAGATCCTGCGGCGTCAGGCCGCACTGCTTGACCATCGCCACCGCGTACTCCTCACGCCCCAGGTTGGCGTCGCCGTTATTGGTGCCGAAGGAGAACTTGCCCCCCGAGTTCTTGGCGCGCTGGATGAACGCCGGGCTGGGCAGGCGGTAGCGGTTGTTGATCTCAATCGCCACGTCGTTGGCCTTGGCGGCGTCGATGACCTTCTGCATGCGTTCCGGAGTCCACAGGCGATCGTAATCGTGCGCGATGGGGTCCGGCAGAAAAGTCGGGTTGGCATGGATATCGATGGGTTCGTGATTGAGGATGCCCACGATGCGATTAACCAGCATGTCCATGAATTGCTCGGGATTGGACAGGTCCCCCATTTCTTCCGGAATCCACAGCCGTCGGCGAAAACCGCTGTCATCGGTAAAAGTCATGCAATCTGTGAAGATATAATCGAATTTGGCAATAGTCTCTCGCGAAAACAGGGTCACCCATTCGCGGCCTTCGCCCTGCAACCCCACAAAACAAGGCTGGCCTTGCATGGTCGCGAGGAAGTCCTTGACGCCGGCGTCATTGGTGATGGGAAATTTCAGTCCGCCGTTGACAGCGATCCCATACATGATCCCCAGGCGGCGGGAATTGGCAAGGGCCTGTTCCAGGGTCAACCCGCCCTTCAGGTGAGTGTGGTGGTCCACCACGGGGTAACCCTGCTCGTTCAACTGGAGCAACTGGCGATAAACGTCATCCACCTGCGGCTGCAGGTCGGCCGGGGTGCGCAGGTCATCGGGCAGGGGTTTCACCGCCAGGTTGCGAAAGGAAACCTTGGGCTGTCCCCCGCAGCATTCCAGGGCGAAGGTGCCATGGCCAAGAGCAGGCGTCGCCGCATCAGGGGGAGTGTCCGGTTCGATATAATCGACGATCATCGTGCCGTTCACCCACACCTGCGCCTGCTTATCGCGCACCTGGACCCGCAACTGGAACCACTCGTCGTCCTTCACCATGGGCTTGTAAATGTTGCGAATGCCGTAAAGGGAGCCAGTCTTGCGGATATCGTGATCGCCGCCGAGGCCGGTGTTGTTGATTTGCACCTTGAGGCCGGTCTTGAGCGGCCCGTGGGACTGGAATTGCGTGTGAAAATGCAGGCCCGAACAAGCTCCGGGGCTTGTCCGGACTTCCGCGGTCAGATCGAAGTTCTTGAAGTTCGCATTCCCCACTGGGCCGGAGTAAAAGAGACAGGATCGCGGCCCCGCCGCAACGATTGCTCCATCCTCGACGCGGAAGGAATGGCGATGTTCGCCCGCTTTCCACCCGTCCAGGGAGTGACCGTTGAATAGAGAGGTGCCTTCTTCGTCGCCGCGCAACACCGCGGGTAGCACCAGTAAGGAAGCCAAAAGACTGCGCCGGGATATCGAAACCATGGAAACGTCCTTTCTATATACTGATATTGACCATCGTGTAGGATTGCGGAGGTAACTCGAACTTCATTTCGGCGCTGGCGGGCGGCGGATCGAGATTCTGCGGCACGACGTGCCGGGGGTCGGCAAATCCGTTCACAGCTTTCAGGTCCGGCCCTGTCAAAACCTGGCTGGCGCTGACTCGCCGGGGAACGACTCCTTGCCATAAGACGGCAAGCGCGCGGGACTTATCAAGATCGCGATTTAGAATGAAGAGGCTCACGCTGCGGCTTACTTCATCGAAGGTTCCCGCCATGTCGAGGTAGGGTACCGCGATTCTCTCCCCCCCGCGGTTACCCCGGCTTGTGAAGCTTGTCACCTCGTACGTCTCCGACTGGAGAACCAGATCAAGGGCTTTCCCGTGGGCATGCTGCAGGCCCCAGGCGTAAGGGTAATAGATCGTTTGCCGGAATAAACCCTCGTCATTGGTCATGATGGGGGCGATTACGTTCACGAGTTGAGCGAGGCAAGCCACGCGGACGCGGTCCGAGCGCCGGATCAGAGTATTAATCAGTCCCCCCACCAGCAGGGCGTCTTCCAGGTTGTATACCTCTTCCAGCAGGTGGGGGGCTTCATGCCGGTGACCATCGTCGAATTTCGGGCCGCGAGCCCGATACCAGACATTCCATTCATCAAACGAAAGCCACAGCCGCTTTTCCGCTCGCCGCCGGCCCCGCACTATGTC
>Ga0335069_10009221_pt1 | contig 14068 bp, 16 predicted proteins | sample Lox_Sample_11_FD_206714 | JGI IMG/M metagenome (GOLD analysis project Ga0335069, IMG submission 206714) | Soil microbial communities from Loxahatchee National Wildlife Refuge, Florida, United States - Lox_Sample_1.1 | ecosystem: Environmental > Terrestrial > Soil > Wetlands | place: USA... | reverse complement strand
ACTTGCGGTCAATTGCGTCTTCGAAGCGTTGCAACTAGCCGGGCACAGCCTCGGCGTGCAGATGGGGTTCTCGCTCGCCAGCCTGATCGATCCGCAGACGCAGGCGGATACGCCGGTGCTTTCGGTGTTCTACCAGACGATGGCGCTGCTGATCTTCCTGCGGCTCGATGTGCACTTCTGGCTGCTGCGAGGACTGGCGCGAAGTTTTGAATATCTGCCGCCGGGGTCGGCCACTCTGCATGGCGCCGCCACCGAATTGATGCTGCGACAGGCTTCGGCCATCTGGTTCTGCGGAGTGCAGATCGCCGCGCCGGTGCTGGCGGCAACGATGATCGCGGATTTCGTGCTGGCCTTTGTCGGCCGCGCGTCGCCCCAGTTGCCCGTGATGTTCATCGGACTTTCGGTCAAGACCATCCTCGGCCTGTTCGTAGCGATTGCGACGATTTCGCTTTGGCCGGGAATGCTGGAACGCTACTACGCGCAGGCACTGACAGCGGGAGAAACGGCACTTCACCTGATCCGATAGAGACGGGTGCTGTAACGACACATGAGCAGCGAAGCGAGAACCGAACAACCCACACCACGACGGCGCGAGAAGGCGCGCGAACAAGGACAGGTCGCGCGCAGCCGAGAACTCTCGGGTTCGCTGGCGCTGCTCGCCGCCACAGCCGTGCTGGTGGGCGGATTGGAGAGGTCCCTGACTTCCTGGCACGCATTTACGCGCAACACGCTGAACTACGCCGCTGAGCATGACCTCACCTCCAGCTACCCGCTGGTGCGCTGGACCGCGACCGAAGCGCTGGCGTGGGTGGGGTTGCCGATGGCGGCGGCATGGGGAGCGGCGACACTGGCCGCAGTGGCGCAGGGCGGAGTGGTTTTCGCTCCCGCCGCGCTCGAACCCAAGCTCTCGCGGCTGAGTCCCGCGCAAAAAGCATCGCAACTGTTTTCGCTTACAGCGCTGAGCGGAATCCTCAAGGCACTAATTCCGGCGGGGGTCATCGTATGGCTGAGCGTGAGCGTGGTTGTGCGCGAGTGGCCGCGCGTTCTCTCTGCCAACGCTGCCGACGTCCATCCATTCACGGCTTGGGTCTGCGCAGTCCTTTTTGAGATCACGTGGAAAGGCGCGCTGGTGATGGCGATCTGGTCGGCGGCGGACTACATGCTTGTCCGCCAGAAGCACGAGGGCGACCTCAAAATGAGCCGCCAGGAGATCAAGGAGGAAATGAAACAGAGCGAAGGCAATCCGCAAAGCAAGGCGCGCATCCGCAGGATGCAGCGGCAGGTGCGCCGCAGCAGGATGCTGAAGGACGTTGAGAAGGCGACGGTGGTGGTAGTCAATCCCACGCACTTCGCCATCGCCCTGCAATACGGGCCGCGCTTTGCCGCTCCGGTTGTAGTCGCCAAGGGTCGCGACGCGCTGGCCGAACAGATCAAGCAGGCGGCGCGCTGGGCCTCGGTTCCGATCATGGAGAACCCTCCGCTGGCGCAGGCACTTTACCGCTCCGTGCAGATCGGGCAGCAGATTCCATCGAAGCTTTACACCGCCGTGGCTGAGATTCTCGCGTTTGTCTATCGCATGCAGAACCAGGCCGCACAACGGAGGACGCGCTGATGGCCGAAGTGAACCAAGCCGAAGCCCTCAAGAAGTCCATCGCCGACTGGATTTTGCCTGCGGCCGCGGTGGCAACGGTATTCGTGATGCTCGTACCGCTGCCCTCGGTGATTCTCGACTTCCTGCTGGCGGTGAGCATCACGGCCTCGGTGCTGGTGCTGCTCTCGGCGGTGCACATCCTGCGGCCAGTGCAGTTCTCCGTCTTTCCCAGCTTGTTGCTGTTGCTCACGCTTTTCCGGCTGTCGCTGAATCTCGCGAGCAGCCGCCGTATCCTTCTGCACGGCAACGAGGGCACGGCGGCGGCGGGAAGCGTGATTGAAGCCTTCGGGCAATTCGTAGTCGGCGGGAATTATGTAGTCGGCTTTGTGCTGTTCCTTGCATTGATCGCGATCCAGTACATCGTGGTGAGTCACGGCGCGGTGCGCACCGCGGAGGTGACCGCGCGCTTCACGCTCGACGCCATGCCCGGCAAACAGATGGCGATCGACGCCGATCTCAATGCCGGATTGATTGATGAAGTGGCGGCACGGCATCGCCGCGAGGCCGTTGCGCAGGAAGCAGAGTTCTATGGCGCGATGGATGGCGCCGCGCGCTTCAACCAGCGCGACGCGCTCGCCACCATCCTTATTACGGCGATCAACATCGTCGCCGGATTCCTCATTGGAGTATTTCAACTCGACATTCCCTTCCGGGAGGCAGTGAAGACCTACACCGTGCTCACAGTCGGCGACGGACTGGTGACGATGATTCCTTCTCTTCTCGTTTCGGTTGCGGGCGGCATGGTGGTCACGCGCTCGTCGTCGCAGAATTCGCTCGGCACCGACCTCGGCCTGCAACTGTTCGGCAAATCGAAACCGTTGTGGATTGCATCGGCTGCGATGTTTTCGCTCGCTCTGATGCCCGGCCTGCCCAAACTCTCCTTCCTCTTCATGGGCGGAACGGTTGCATATCTTGCGTGGAAGGCAGGCAAGAAGAAGCAGCCCGTCATGCTCAGCGCCGGTGAAGCGGCTCCGGGAACGAAAGGCGCGCAGGCGCAGGACGCCAAGACGGAGTCGCTCGACGAGTTGCTGTTGCTTGACGACCTCTCGCTCGAAGTCGGATACGGGTTGGTTTCGATCGTCGACGTCAACAAGGGCGGGCAACTCCTGCAGCGTGTACGCGCCTTGCGGCGGCATCTCGCGGTGCAACTCGGCTTCATTATTCCTTCGGTCCACATCACGGACAACCTGCGGCTGCGCCCACGCGAATACGTGATCTACCTGCGCGGTGTCGAGATTGCCCGTTGGGAGATGCCCGAAAGCTGCCTGCTGGCGATCAGCTCCGATCCCAGCCCACCCGCGCTTCCGGGCGCGGAAACGCGCGAACCAGCATTCCACGTGCCCGCGCGCTGGATCTCGCCGACGTTGCAGGAGAACGCTCTCGCCGCGGGATACGCGGTGGTCGATCAGACTTCGGTGCTGGCCACGCACCTCGCCGAACTCATCAAGGAACATGCGCACGAATTGCTCTCTCGGCAGGAAACCAAGCGCCTGCTCGACCGCCTTGGCGACACGCATCCCAAGCTGATGGAAGAGCTGGTGCCGAAACTGTTGACGCTGGGTGAGGTGCAGAAGGTACTGCAACAACTGCTGCGCGAACAGGTTTCCATCCGGGACCTCGGCACCATCCTCGAGACGATGGTCGAGATTGCCGCGATCAGCAAGAATCCGGTCGTGCTCGTCGAGTCGGCGCGACAATCGCTCGGACGCGCTCTGGTCAAGCCGCTGCTCAACGACGACGGCCAACTCAAGGTCGTGAGCATCGACCTTGAAATCGAAGACCAGCTCAACCAGGCTTTCCCGGCGCAACTGCCGACAGGGGGCGGCGGATTGCAGCCGTCGTTTGTGCGCCGCGTGCTCGAAGGCTTGAAGCAGTTGATCGGCGACCAGGTATCGATCGCGACGCCGGTGATTCTCTGCAGCTCTCCGGCGCGCTTTCACCTGCGGCGGTTGCTGGAGCCATTCCTGCCCAAGGTGGTCGTGCTCTCCCCGGGAGAGATCCCGCCAATCGTCTCCGTGCAATCGATGGGGACCGTGAAATGAGATTGATGAGTTCGAGGGACCGTTATGAGCAATCTTGAATCCGCGTATGGAGTCATGTTCGACGAACAGGAGCGCAATCGCCTGCTGGTGGAAGAACTGCCGCAGGTCCGCTATATTGCGCGCCACATCCACGACCGGCTTCCACAGCACGTTCCGCTCGAGGACCTCGTGCACGCCGGAGTGCTCGGCCTGATCGATGCGCTGCAGAAATTCGATGCGTCGAAGAACGTGCAGTTCAAGACCTACGCGAAGTTCCGCATCCGCGGAGCGATTCTCGACAGCCTGCGCGAGCTCGACTGGAGCCCGCGCGATCTGCGCCGCAAATCACGCCGGCTCGAGGAAGTGACCTCACGCCTGGCCACCGAACTGGGACGCGCGGCCACCGAGCAGGAGATCGCAGGCGAACTCGGCATGGAGATCGAGGAGTTCCAGCATATGCTCGGCGAACTCGACGGACTCGACCTCGGAAGCCTGCAGGTGGATTCCGGCCCCGACGGTCACAGCGAAGACCTTTGCGAGTTTCTTCCCGGCGACCCCGAGCAGAGCCCGTTCTTCTTGTGCCTCAAGACCGAGATGCGGCAACTCCTGGCGAAGTCGATCGCGGAGCTTTCTGACAAGGAACAGCAGGTGCTCTCGCTCTACTACTACGAAGAGCTGACGATGAAGGAGGTGGGCGCGGTGCTCGGAATCGGCGAGTCGCGCGTCTCGCAGATCCATTCGCTGGCCGTAGTGCGGCTGCGTGCGCGGATGCAGCAGTTGCTCGCAGGAAAGCAGATTCCACCGAGCGCGCTCGCCGCACACCTTTCCAGCACGCTGGAGGGCACGTGGAAAAGGTACTGACCCAGGAAGAGATCGATGCGATGTTTCGCGCCGCGCAGGGACGCCGAACGGGCGTGGAAGATCACACCAACGTCTCGCACTGGAACTATCAGCAGTCCGGCCAGATCAATAACGAACAGGTGCGAGCCATCAGCGTGTTGCACGAAGGCTTTGCGCGAAACTTAGCGCGCTCGCTCGGCGCATACCTGCGAGTGATCTTCGAGGCCAACCTGGTTTCGGTCGAACAGCTCGCATACCGCGAATTCCTCAGCCGGATTCCAGACATGGCTTACTGTGCTTCGTTCCAGCTCAAACCCATCAATGCCGTCGCTGCGCTGGAGCTTGATCTCGCGCTGGCCTTTCCCATCATCGACCTGCTGCTCGGGGGCGTGGGCAGAGGCGACAGCCAGGTCCGCGAGATCACCGACATCGAGGAGGAGATCCTCGCGGAAGTGGTGAAGATCCTCTGCAACGAACTCGCCGTCACGTGGCAGCCGCTCGAGTTGAGTTTCGAGTTCGAAGCGCGCCAGCAGCCGGGACAGATGCAGCGATTGCTGCCTCCGACCGAAAAGGCGCTCGGGCTGAGCTTTGAGATTCGCATGGCGGACTCGCGCGGAATGTTGAACCTGGTCTTTCCGGCGGTGGTATCGAACGCTCTGCTTCGTAAACTGTCGAACGATTGGAGCGCCAACCGCCGACGCGGTCCGCGGGATCAGATCCAGCGCATCAAACAGCGCGCCCTCGATTTTCCATTCGAGGTCGAACTGGGCGCGCAACAGTTGCCCCTGCGGATGAGCGCCCTCTTAGATCTGAAGGCAAGCGACGTGCTCCCGTTTGCAAAGCGGATCGAGAGCCCGTCTTCCCTCGTCGTTGCGGGGCTTGGCTTGTTCACCGCCGTGCCAGTTCGCAATAACGGACGCATCGCAGCACGCATCGTGGATCACCTGCCAATCACTCCAGAGCGGAAGAGGAACCTGAAATGACCGGTCCGGGACAACCCAACCCGATCGCAGACCAGATAGCGGCCACTGCCGCCGAGAAGACCGCCGCCACACTCTCGCAGATCACGTCGAGAGAATGGAAGTGCGAAACGGCCACGGGAGAAGAGGTCATCGATGCAATCTCGATCCGCTTCCAGAGTGTAGATGAACAGCGGGGAGAGTTTTTGTTCGAGATCGGCAAACGTGCGGCGGTCGAGCTTGCGCGGCTCTTCGCAGGCGAAGTTCCGCCTCCGCCGGAAACCAGCGAGCCGACCGACGATGAACTCGAAGCGCTCGACGAGTTGCTGCGTACCATCGCCGGGGCGACAGCAACTGCGCTACGCGCGCGGTACGGAAAGATCGGCATCAAGTTCATGGGTCGCGAGCCCGCACCGTGGACGCCCGCAGCACGACGTTCGCTTACGCTCTCACAGGCAGATACACGCATCACTATGGGACTCGCATTCAATCAAGAAATACTCACGCCGAGGAAGGCGGAGATTCCGGCCCAGGCGGTGGCGCCTTCGGCAAGTCCTGCGATTGGTGGGCCAAGTCCGGCCAAGGGTAACGCTGCGGTGCCGGTCAATCGCCACGAGCGCAATCAGTCCAGCGATAAACTCCAGGAGTTAATGCGCGATGGCAACCTCGACCTGCTGCTTGATGTTGAGTTGGCGGTAACGCTGCGCTTCGGCCGCCGCGAAATGCTGATGAAAGACATTCTCGAATTGAGCTCCGGCTCGGTGATCGAACTCGACCGGCAAGTTTCCGAACCCGTCGATCTTCTGGTCGATCGCAGGGTGATCGCCAAGGGTGAGGTCGTGATCGTGGACGGGAACTATGGTCTCCGTATCACTGAAGTCGCCTCGCGCGAACAGAAGATCGAGTGCCTCGCCTGACCGGGGCCGATGCCGATGAAGAAACCGACGAAAGGACGAAAGAACAAGATGTCGCCTGCGCAAGTGGTGATGGAACCGTATCTCGCAAAGCCGTGGATGAATCCGCTAGCAACGTGGCGCGAATTGACGCCGCTGTGTGCGGCGCAAAGCTGCACTCACCGTGCGCCGATCTGGAATGGCGTTTTCGGACGCTCGCAGGGGGTGGTCACCAATCATGGTTGGTTCTGCAGCCCGGAATGCTTCGAACGGTCGCTGTCTGACAACTTGTTCGCGATCCTGCGCAGGGAGCGGGTCATGGCGCGCACCGCCAGCCGGCTTCCCATCGGGCTGCTGCTGATGTCGCGCGGGGAAATCTCCCACGAGGACCTGAAGAAGGCGCTGCAGATTCAGCGCAAGACCGGCATGCGTATCGGCGACTGCATCCGTCAGATCGGAACGGTCACAGAATCGGCCATCACGGCGGCGCTGGCGGCGCAGTGGGCCTGCCCGGTGTTTCCGGCGGCGAGCGTGGACCCGGCGCTTGCGTCGCTTGTGCCGCTGGTGTTGCTCGAAACCTACCACATGATCCCGGTTCATTTTGGTGACAGCGGCAAGAAGCTTTTCGTGGGATTTTCCGAAGGCGTGGACTACAGCGTGCTCTATGGCATGGAGCAACTGCTGAACTGCCACACCGAAGCCTGCATGATCCCGTCGACTACCCTCACCGAAGCTCTGGCGCAACAACAGAGTCGCGAGCAACCCGACGACGTGGTGATCGAGAGCCACGCTTCGGCAGCCGAGATTGCGCGCATGACGACAAGCTACGCGCAGCAAATCGAGGCGGGAGAGATTCGCTATGCCGCCATCGGAGACTTCGTCTGGGTGCGGCTGTGCGGATCGCGTTCTCCCTTAAACCTGCTTTATCACAGGCATCCACAACCGGCACGGATAGCGGCGCAGCTAAAGTAATCGACGACGGATTCCGATGTGGACAGGGAGCGACGCAAGAGCTCACTCAAGCCAACAACAGGCTTGAATGGGGCACGCCGCAGTGGCGAAAGGTGCAGCAATGGGTCAAATCAAGGCTCTGATCGTTGACGACTCTTCCGTAATGCGCAAGATCGTGGAGCGCTCTCTCCGCCAGTCTGGACTAGATCTCGGCGAAGTCTTTGAGGCCGCTAATGGAGCCGAGGGGCTGGCCGTGCTCGCCGGGCATCCTGTCGACCTCATCCTGAGCGACATCAACATGCCGGTGATGGACGGACTGGAGTTCGTGCGCAAGCTGCAGACCCTGGAGCAGGCGCGCGGAGTTCCAGTGGTCATGATCACTACCGAGGGCAGCGAGACAAACGTAGTGCAGGCACTCTCCCTCGGCGCCAGGGGTTACATTCGCAAGCCCTTCACACCGGACCAGGTGAAGGAACACGTTATCCCGGTCCTGGGACTGTGACAATGTCAACCGTATCTCCACAAACGCACACGGATCGCTCGACCTGGCAGTCGGTGCTGGAACTGGCGACGAGAGAAGTCTTCGAGCTAATGGTCAACAGTCCGATTGACAGTTCGAAGCCGGAGCCCGGGTACGTTCCCGACTTCACCGCGATGGTCGGTCTGGCAGGCCAGATCTGCGGAGTGCTCAGCGTCCGCTGCTCGGTTGGGACGGCTTCGCTGATGGCTTCGCGAATGCTTGAGATTCCCATCGAGGAAGTTGACCAGGAACGCTGGGACGCCGCCGCCGAGGTCTGCAACATGATTGCCGGGAACTTCAAGTCGAAGCTCAGCGGCGCCGGCAGCCACTGCCTTCTCTCCGTGCCCACCATAGTCACGGGCGCGGACTACAAGGTGAAATCGATGGCTGACGGAGAGACCGTGCAGGCGTGGATGCTGTTTGAAGGCAATCCTCTCTGGATCGTTTTGGAACTTCACAGTTAGCAGGCAGCTCCCTCTTCTCTTGCTGACTGCGTGTGCGCCGGAGTCCTCTCCGGCGCATTCTTCGATCCATTAGCCCCCTCCAATCGTTAATGGTCATCGTCGTGCACTTCTCCCCGGCAAAGGAGAAACGTGTGGACAGCGGATTCTATGCAGCCTGCGCTGGATTGATGGCGCGCACGCAAACGCTGGAGTTGGCGGCCAACAACCTGGCCAACGTCAACACCACGGGCTACCGTTCGCAACAGCCGACGTTTCGCACACTGCTTGCGCAATCGAGCTCGACCGGCCTGAATCGCTATGCTGCCGCGGTCAACGATTTCGGAGTGGTCGGGGGCAGCAGTCTCGACCAGGCACAGGGCAGCCTTGAGCGTACGGGCAGTCCACTTGACTTGGCGGTGGAAGGTCCCGGCTATCTCGCGGTGCAGACCGCGGACGGCGTGCGTTATACGCGCAACGGCAACCTCAAGCTCTCCAAAGACCGGCAGCTCCAGACGAGCAGCGGCGATCCGGTGCTCGGCACGGGAGGCCAGCCCGTGCGCATGCCGGAAGGCGAAGTTTCCATCAGCACTGACGGAACGATCTCCGTCGGTGGCGCGCTCGCAGGGCAACTGCGCATGGTTGAGTTCCCTGCCGGCACGCCGATGACGCAGGTTGGAAGTTCGTATTACAGCGCGCCGAGCGCTGCGGCCTCTCCGGCGAAGAGTTCACAACTACGACAAGGGATGCTCGAATCTTCGAACGTCAATCCCGTGGCTGCGGCCGTCGGTTTGATCGCACTGCAGCGCAATGCCGAAATGCTCACGCGCGCGATGTCCAGCTTCCACAACGATCTCAACCGCATGGCAGCCGAAGACCTGCCCAAAGTCTAGGGGGAAGCATGTTCAGAGCCTTGTACACAGCCGCCAGCGGAATGGTCTCGCAGCAGACGAACCTCGACAATGTGGCCAACAACCTCGCGAACGCCTCGACTGCGGGCTTCCGAAAGCGCCGCGTGCAGTTCCAGGATCTTATGTACCAGAACCTGGTCACGCCCGGCTCGGCCTCAACGCAGCAGACGGTGAGTGCTGGATTGCAGATCGGACTCGGCTCGCGTTCGGCGGCCACCGAGATCATCCAGGCGCAGGGAGACTTCAGCCAGACCGGCAACCCGCTCGATCTCACCATCCAGGGGTCGGGGTTCTTCCAGGTCAAGCTGCCGAGCGGGCAGATCGGCTACACGCGCGCGGGAGCGTTTCATCTCGACCAGCAGGGCAACGTGATTACCTCAGACGGAAATCCGCTCGAGCCGGCACTGACGATTCCAGCCAATGCGACGTCGGTCACAATCGGCGCCGATGGAACGGTGAGCGTGATCCAGCCCGGCCAGGCGCAATCGCAGAACGTAGGACAGATTCAGCTCGCGATGTTTGCCAATTCCGGCGGGCTCAGCAGCATGGGCAACAACCTGTTCGTGAACACGACGGCTTCTGGCGACGCCATCGTGGGCACTCCGGGAGGCACCGAAGGACTCGGCACGCTGCAACAGGGCGTGCTCGAACAATCGAACGTGAGCGTGGTCGATGAGTTTATCCAGATGATTCTGGCGCAACGCAGCTACGAAGCCAACTCCAAGGTGGTCTCGGCTGCCGACCAGATGTTCCAGCAGGTCAACAACCTCGCACGCTGATGAGAATCCGGCACAAACTCGGGCTTCTGATTCTTACGCTCGCCATCACGTGGATCAGCGCGCGTGCGCAGGGCTCACCCGCCGGGAGGCTCGCGGAAGCCTACGGCCACGGCATCGAGGCGCGCCAAGTCGAGCTGCCCGGAGGAGCCGCGCTCGGTTGCGACGGCTGCACAAGGAACTCGTGCAGATCACGGCGCGATGCGCGGAATCATCGTCTCTTCCGGTCGTTGCGTGGGTGCGCTCCGAACTAATGCCGCAAGCGTCCGCACGGATAGCGATGATCGTTCCGGGGAAAAACACAGGGCCACCAACGATCAAGGCCGGTGCGCGGGCGCGATTGGAACTCATACGGCAAGACATGCTCATCACCATGCCCGTCATCTGTCTGGGCCCGGGTCGCATCGGAGAGACAATCCGCGTGATGGATATCTCCGGACGTTTGCGTTATCGCGCAAAGGTGATCGGCGCAGATCTCGTGCGCGGGGAGCTCGAATGAACCGCCTGAACAAAGGCGTTTGTCTCACGTTTGCCCTGGCTGTCGCGTTGGCGCTTGTCGTGACGTTGCCGTGCTCCGCAAAGGGGCCGAAGACGAACACCAGGAAGGCCAGTGAGAAACCGCTCGACCAGTATCTTGCGGAGTTCTCGCAACAACAGGTTGTGCCGCAACAGACATCCCTGGGCAGCCTGTGGGTGGGGCAATCGCCACTGGCCAACGGAGTCACCGACTATCGCGCACTCAAGATCGGCGATCCGGTCACGCTGCAGATCACCGAATCGACGCTCTCCACCTCGAGCGGAAGCGTGAACGCGCAGCGGCAGTTTTCGGCGAGCAGCGGAATCGACGGCCTTCCCGGAAAACTCAAGACCTCCGGCGTTTCCACGCTGTTTAACGGCAAGAGCGACAGCTCTCTCAAGGGCTCGGGCGCAACCGCTTATAACGCGACCATTCGCACCACGCTAGCCGGACAGGTTGTGGCGATGCTCCCAAACGGCAATCTCGTGGTGGAAGCACGCCGCTCGGTGCTGATGAACAATGACCGGCAGGAAGTCATCATCCGCGGCATGGTGCGGCCTACCGACATCGGGCCAGCCAACGCGGTGCTGTCAACGCAACTTTCCAACCTGGAGATTCAGATGAGGGGCAAAGGCATCATTGCCGACAACACGCGTCCGCCGAACATCATCATGCGGATGCTGCTCAGGATCATAGGATTCTAGCCATGCGACGCCTGTTGATTCCGTGCATCCTCGCGCTGCTCGCTCGGCCGGTAGCGGCGCTCGAACCCGCCGCCACTTCTGCTCGGCAGGTACGCATCCGCGATATCGCCACCATCGAGGGAATTCGAGACAACCCGCTGATCGGCTACGGACTGGTGGTGGGATTGAACGGTACAGGCGACCGCCAGCAGACACTCTTCACCACGCAGATGCTCTCGAACATCCTGCAGAAGATGGGAACGCAGGTTTCCGCGTCGATGCGCGTCAACAACGTTGCGGCAGTCTTTGTCACGGCCAGCCTGCCGCCATTCGCGCGGCCCGGAACCACGCTCGATGTCACCGTTTCGTCGATTGGCGACGCAAAGTCGCTCGAAGGCGGGACTTTGCTGCTTGCTCCCATGCATGCCGCAAGTGGGGAGATCTACGCCACGGCCCAGGGACCGCTTTCGGTGGGAGGATATTCGGCAGGACCCGGCGGAAACTCGAAGCAAGTCAACCATCCCACGGTAGGGCGCATCCCCAACGGCGCAATCGTGGAAAAAGACAACTCGATCCAACTCGCCGTGCTGCCGCGCATTTCCCTGCTGCTGCGCGAGCCTGACTTCACCACGGCGGAGCGCATTGCCTCCGCCGTCAACAGAGACCTTGGCCGATCTGTAGCCCATGCCGTCGACAGCCGCCGCATCGAACTGATTACGGCAGACAGCACTCTTGGTCCGATACCCGCCCTGCTCGGACGCGTCGAAGGGCTGGTCGTCGCGATCGAGTCACCAGCGAAAGTCGTGGTCAACGAGCGCACCGGAACCATTGTCCTCGGACAGCAGGTGCGCCTCGGCGCGGTCTCGATTCTGCACGGCAACCTGACCATTGAAATCGCAACCCGTTTTGACGTTTCGCAACCTAACGCCCGAGGACAGGGTGATACCACGGTCGTCCCACAACAGAACGTGCAGGCGAGCGAGACTCCCGCGCGGCGCATCGAATTGAAGGAAGGCGCGACGGTGGAGCAGCTCGTCAACGGACTGCAAGCCATCGGCGCCACTTCACGGGACGTGATTTCGATCCTCCAGGCGATCAAGGCTTCCGGGGCGATGCAGGCCGAACTGGAGATTCTCTGATGAGCTTCGCGATTGGTTCTAATCTGGGCAGCATTCCGTCGGACGTCACCACTCCCGCACACTCGCGAACCACCGTGGAGAAGGCGACGGAGTTCGAGGGCATGCTCATCAATCAATGCCTGGAGAAGTTACAGCAGTCGTTTGTTGGAACGGGAGATGGCGAGGGCGACGATCCGGCTAAGAGCACATTGTGCGGAATGGGCACGATGGCGCTGGCCCAGGGACTCGCGGTACGGGGCGGGCTGGGCATCGCTCGGATGTTGCTTCAACACCTGCCCGCGGACAAGGCTTCCGATGTTACCAACGTGATTCCGCGCGGTGTAAACCCCGGCTCGGCGACTGCCGATAGCAACGGTAAGCTCCGGGAAAAGTGAACCGGACTAATGCAGTAGCGGTGTTTTGCCGATAGGCCGAAGTAGGGCACCATCGAACGAGGTGTGTCATGAGGATCGACCCGAACATTACGGCGCAGGTGGCGCATCACGGCAAGGCACCTGCCCAGAAGCCCAGAACCGGGGGCAGCGCCGTGGACACCGACCGTGGAGGCGCGACGCTGAAGCTCAACGCCGCCGCAGTCACCAATCTCACCAGTTCCAGTGCCGTCCCCGATATCCGGCAGGAACGCGTGCAGGCCCTTAAGGCGGCGGTGGATAACAACACCTACAAGACGCAGCCCGATAAGATCGCGGATTCCATGCTGGCGGGTCTTACCAACCTGCGATAGGAGCGGCGCGTGACGAGGGACGAAGCAGCCGTTGCGGCACCCGCCGTGGCCCTCGCCATGGAGCGCGACCAGTGCGTGCGATTTCTCGCCGCCGCGTTGCGCGAAGCGACCGCTGCCCTGGTTGCCCTCGATCTGCGTCAGGTCGAACGTTGCATCGTTGCTCAAACTCAGTTGTGCGACCGGCTTTCTTCCGTGAACCTTTCCTTGCGCTCCCAACCCGAGGTCAAGCCTCTCGATTCTTCACTCAGCCGCGAACTGGGGTTTGCGCTCCGCACCTACCGGACCGTGCTGCGCGGTTCCGCACTGTGGGTGGAGATGAATCACAACACGCTCCGGTTGGCTACGGGCATGCCGGAGTACTCGCCAGCTCTGAGCCACTCGATGAGTTACTGAGGCATCCATGTCAAGCCTATACGGAACTCTCTCCATTTCGTTACGGGCGTTGCTGGCCGACCAGGCTGAGTTGCAGAACTCGAGCAACAACATCGCCAACGTCAACACGCCCGGTTATGCGCGCCGCCAGGTCATTCTGGAAGAAGCTCCCTCGCTGGGCGCGCCTCCAATGCCGCAGCCCGGTGGAGTCATGGTCAGCAAGATCACCAGCATCCGCGACAAGGTGATCGAGTTGCGCACGCTCGACGAGGTCCAGAAGCAGACCCACGACCAGGCCATCGCGGACAATCTTTCCACCGTCGAAACACTCTTTGGCGAAGGCACCGGCTCCATCGGCAATGAGGTCAGCGGCTTCTTCAATGCCGCTAGCCAGCTCACCACGGACCCTGACAACACGGCGCTACGGCAGAGCCTGCTCACTGCCGCCGGCAACGTAGCCTCGGCCGTGCAATCTACTTCGCAGCGGATCGCCGCTACCCAGACGAATCTCGACCGCGGAGTGGTGCAGTCGGTTTCTACCATCAACCAGCTCACTTCGCAGATTGCCGCGATCAACATCGAGGTATCGAACAGCGAGAAACTCGGACAGGATCCCGGAGCACTCGCCGACCAACGCGGCGACCTCATCCGCCAACTTTCCGGACTGATCG
>Ga0335069_10009220_pt1 | contig 14068 bp, 13 predicted proteins | sample Lox_Sample_11_FD_206714 | JGI IMG/M metagenome (GOLD analysis project Ga0335069, IMG submission 206714) | Soil microbial communities from Loxahatchee National Wildlife Refuge, Florida, United States - Lox_Sample_1.1 | ecosystem: Environmental > Terrestrial > Soil > Wetlands | place: USA... | reverse complement strand
ATCTTGCAAAGGCGCGGATGGCTGGCGAGGGTCAGCCATTCGGCCGCAGCGCATGGCTCGTCGGAATCAAAAAGCCCCGGACGATGCCGGGGCTTTCAAGTTCTTCACACCACAGGGAGGAGATCAGTACTTCGCAACCACCGGGCCGGTCCAGTTGAAGCGGTAGACCAGCGAGGTCGAGACAGTCTGCACCAAGGGATGGAAGGTATCGGCCAGACCGCTCGGAAGGCCGGTCGCAATGACGGTCTCGTTGAGGGTCGCCTTGTCGTAGTAGGCGGCGCGATACTCGGTCTTCATGAACCAGCCCGGCGCGGTGATACCGAAGATGTTCAGGTTGTTCTCGACGCCACCACCGACGAAGACGCCGTTACGATTGAACCCGTTGGTGAACACGCCCGTCGGGCCGCCGGTAATGGCACTGACCATCGTGGCTCCCGACCAGTGCGAACCGGAATAACCTGCGTTGACGTACGAGAGAACGTTGGGAGCAACCAGATAACCAACCCGGACGCCAGCGGCCCAGGCGTCCTCCATCTTGATCCGGCCGGTGATGGCATTCGGGATAACGAACGGGTCGTTGATGTTGCCGCGGAGACTTCCGAACTGGCCGTCACCGAACACGCCAGCCACCCAGTTCGGGCTGAACTGCCAGTCATAGCCGGCACCCACGGTGCCGAACCAGCCGTCGCCACCGACCCTCGAACTGAACGACGCCGGGGCGCCGGTCGCAGTGACGACCGTATTGGTATCGGCATCCCAGATGCCGCCGCCAGCACCGCCAAAGATGTAGAATCCGGTCCAGTTATAGGCAGGCGCGATCGGCGCCGGTGCCTTGGTGTAAGGGCGAGCCATATCAGCGGCGAACGCCGATCCCGACATTGCCGCCGCGGCGGTCAGAGCGATCAGCAACTTTTTCATTTCAAATCCCCAGCTTCTCAAAGGGTTTCTCTGGCCTGACGGCGTTTGGGCGCCGATTCATCGTTGCCCCATGCCCGCAATATAACCGGTTCCCGCCAAAATGCTGTTGCTGCATGGGCACAGTTGCCGGAAAATGGCCGCTCGGGAGCCCCCGAAAAGTCCAAACACGTGAGAAATCAGGGAGAAAGCTGGCCCGCGCGCGGTAGCCGGGTGCGCAATTTCCGCGCGCGTGGGGCCGAAGACTAAACGTCCAGCAGCTCTTCGCTGGCGTACGGGGCCTTTTCCGAGATGAAGGCGAATCGCGCCTCGGCCTTGGTACCCATCAACCGTTCGACCGAATCGGCCGTGCCCTCGCGGTCGTCGGCGAGCAAAACCACCCGCAACAGGGTCCGTTTGGCCGGATCCATGGTGGTTTCCTTCAGCTGGGCGGGCATCATCTCGCCAAGTCCCTTGAAGCGGCCGACCTCGACCTTGGCGTTGGCGTTGAACTCGCGCTTCAGCAGCAGTTCCTTGTCCGCATCGTCGCGGGCGTAGATCGTCTTGCTGCCATGGGTGAGGCGGTAGAGCGGCGGGACGGCGAGATAGAGGTGGCCCTCGTCGATCAGCTGGCGCATCTGGCGGTAGAAGAACGTGATCAGCAGTGAAGCGATATGGGCGCCGTCGACGTCGGCGTCGGTCATGATGATGATGCGGGAATAGCGCAGATCCTCTTCCCGGTAATGCAGGAGGGTGCCGCAGCCGATCGCCTGCACGAGATCCGAAAGCTGGGCATTGGCGACCAGCTTGTCCTTGCCGGCGGAGGCCACATTGAGGATTTTTCCGCGCAGCGGCAGCACCGCCTGGGTCTTGCGATCCCGCGCCTGTTTTGCGCTGCCGCCGGCCGAATCGCCCTCGACGATGAAGAGTTCGGAGCCTTCCGAGGCCGTGTTGGTGCAGTCGGCGAGCTTGCCGGGCAGGCGGAGCTTCTTCACGGCTGTCTTGCGCGCGATCTCCTTCTCGGCCCGGCGGCGCAGCCGCTCCTCGGCGCGCTCGACCACGAAATCCAAGAGCTTGTTGGCCTGCAGCGGATTGCCTGACAGCCAGTGATCGAATGGATCCTTGATCGCCTGTTCGACGATGCGCTGGGCCTCTGCGGTCGCGAGGCGGTCCTTGGTCTGGCCCTGGAATTCCGGTTCGCGCACGAACACCGAGAGCATCACGGCCGCGCCCACCATGACGTCCTCCGACGTCACGGACGCCGCGCGCTTGCCCTGGCCGACGCGCTCGGCGTGATCCTTCAGGCCGCGCAGCAGCGCGCTGCGCATGCCGGATTCATGGGTGCCGCCATCCTGGGTCGGGATCGTGTTGCAGTAGGACGACAGAAATCCGTCGGCATCCGCCGTCCAGGCCACCGCCCATTCGCAGCCGCCGTGGCCGCCGGTGCGGCCCGACTTGCCGGAAAAGATATCCGGATGCACCAGCGTGTCGGCATGGATCGCGGCGGCGAGATAGTCCTTGAGCCCGCCGGGGAAATGAAAGCTGTCCTCGGCCGGCACGTCCTCGATACCCTTCAGGAGGGACGGGTCGCAGCGCCAGCGAATCTCGACCCCGCCGAACAGATAGGCTTTTGAGCGCGCCATCTTGAATAGGCGCTGCGGCTTGAAGGTGGCCTTGGCGCCAAAGATGTCGCTGTCCGGCTTGAAGCGGACGCGGGTGCCGCGGCGGTTGTTGACCTTGCCCAAGTCTTCGAGCTTGCCCTTGGGATGGCCGCGCTCGAACGCCATGCGATAGAGTTTCTGGCCGCGCGCGACCTCGACTTCCAGCCGCGACGACAGCGCGTTGACGACGGACACGCCGACGCCGTGCAGGCCGCCGGAGGTCTCGTAGACCTTGGAATCGAACTTGCCGCCCGCGTGCAGCGTGCACAGGATCACTTCGAGCGCGGACTTTTTTGGAAACTTTGGATGCGGATCGACCGGAATGCCGCGGCCGTTGTCCGTCACGGTCAGGAAACCGTCGGCGCCGAGTTCGACCTCGATGAAGGTCGCGTGCCCGGCCAGCGCCTCGTCCATCGAGTTGTCGATCACCTCGGCGAACAGATGGTGCAGCGCCTTTTCGTCGGTACCGCCGATATACATGCCGGGCCGGCGGCGCACCGGCTCCAGGCCTTCGAGCACCTCGATGTCGCGCGCGGTATAATCGGCTTCCGCGCCGCCGGCCCGCGGCGACGGTTTTGGCGGCGCACCGCGGGACTTTGGCCCGGCGGCGGCAAAAAGATCGTCGGCTTTGGCTTTCGCTACAGATTTCAACGGTTTGGACATAGATCTTCACAAGTTGCGCGCAGACTTGCGCGAGCGAATCGGTTTGGCTGACTATGCCATGGATGGGCGCAAATAGTGACCGGAGGGGGGTCAGGTAGGATGGCCTGACGTCGCCGTCCAGCCCCAGCGGCGGCTACCAGCCATTTTGCGGGTTTTTTGCGCAGCAACCTCACGGGCCGGCGCAGCCTTTGTGACTTGCGGTCACGTAATGAAACCGGCTTAGGTGATTCCTTAAGCCAAAAGGCGGTTTTTAGGGACAGTCAGGGGCGGAAGGGCATCTTACGACATGGAAGATTTTGCGCACACCATGGCGAGTTTTGTGCGCGATCATCAGAGTTGGGCGGCACCGATCGTTCTGCTGCTGGCGTTTGGCGAGTCGCTCGCTTTCTTCTCCCTGCTGATCCCGGCCTGGGGCGCGCTGGTCGCCATCGGCGCGCTGATCGGCGTTGCCGGGCTCAATTTCTGGCCGATCTGGATCGCTGGCGGGATCGGCGCGGCGCTCGGCGACTGGGTCTCCTACTGGTTCGGGTTCCGCTACAAGGAACAGGTCGCGCGGATGTGGCCGCTGTCGCACTATCCGGACCTGCTGCCGCGCGGGGAGACGTTCGTCAGAAAATGGGGTGTCCCCTCGATCTTCATCGGCCGCTTTTTCGGACCGCTGCGGGCCTCGGTGCCGCTCGTGGCCGGCATTTTCGAGATGCCCTATTGGCAATTCCAGGTCGCCAATTTCGTCTCGGCTCTGATCTGGGCGGCGGCGCTATTGCTGTTTGGCGACATCATCGCGGAGATCATCGAATGGCTCTGGCGCGCGGTCTAAATCCTCGCTTTGTCTTTTGAAGGCGGACGCCGTTCGAGACCTTGGCGGCCGGAAGCGCCGGGGTATGAGGTGAACGCACGATGCGGGACATTCGGCATCTATTGACGTCGCGCGCGTCTGCCCTTATAGCGCCGGCCCATGATCAACGCCGCGACCATCCTTGTTGCCCGTCGCCGCCGCCGCATCTCAGCGGTTCGGGCGGTCATCTGCGTTTAGATCATCGCCTTCGCCGCTGGATCCAGGTCCCGCGGCGCTTCCCTTAAAAGCTCGCGTGATATGATCCGGCGGCTCCTCGACCGAAACAGGAGTTTTCCCGATGTACACGCCGCCCGCATTCAAGCCCGATCGCGCCGCCTGTCTCAGTTTCGCCGAGGCGCGCGGATTCGGCACCGTCTGCGCCTTTGACGGCCAGAAGCCGATCGCCGCGCTGCTGCCGTTCTACCTGAGCTACGCCAGCGATGGCACGCCGGTCGCGGCGTTTCATGTTGCCCGTCACAATCCGCTGGTAAACCTTGCCGGCGGCGCCTCGTCGTGGCTGCTGGCCGTTGCCGGTGCCGACACCTATGTGTCGCCGGACTGGTACGTGTCGCCGGATCAGGTCCCGACCTGGCTCTACGAGGCGGTGCATCTGACGGGTCCGGTGCGGAGACTATCGGATGACGAACTGTCGGCGCAGGTCGATGGGCTCAGCGCAAAATTCGAGGCGTGGCTTGCCCCAAAACGCCCGTGGACGTCGGCCAAGATGACGGCGGGGCGCCTGGAAGCCATGAAGAAGGCGATCGTCGGTCTCTCGATGACGGTCGAACAGGTCGAGGGCAGTTTCAAGCTCAACCAGCACAAATCCGAGGCCGACTATGCGGCCATTGCCTCGGCGCTGCTGCAGCGGAATGACGAGGCCGCACAGACGATCGCACAACGGATGGTCGCGCTGCGGCCGACCCTGGACTACAAACCCTCCATGCCTGTCTCCGCCGAGTGAAGGACCACGCCATGACCCTCATCGATACCAAGCAGCCGAACGAGTCTGCAACGACCGGCGCCCTCGCGCGAAAAACCGTATTCGTCGACGGCGGCTCGGGAACGACGGGCCTCGGCATTCGCGAGCGGCTCGCCCGGCAGAACGACGTCGTGCTCAAGAATATCGCCGACGACAAGCGCAAGGACGTTGGCGCGAAACGCGAGCTGATGGAAGGGGTCGACCTCGTGATCCTCTGCCTCCCCGATGACGCTGCGAAAGAGACCGTGGCCCTGATCGACGGCATGGGCAGCCGGGCGCCCAAGGTGCTCGACGCCTCGACCGCGCATCGCGTTGCGCCGGACTGGACCTATGGTTTTCCCGAGCTTGCGCCGGACCAGGCCGCGAAGATCAGGCTGGCACGAAAAGTGTCCAACCCCGGCTGCTACCCGACGGGGGGCATCGCGCTGCTGCGGCCGCTGGTCGATGCCGGGATCATCCCGACCGACTATCCGATCAGCATCAATGCGGTGAGCGGCTATTCCGGCGGCGGCAAGCAGATGATCGCAAGCTTTGAGGACGGCACGGCGCCGTCCTTCGAGCTCTACGGCCTCGGCTTTGCGCACAAGCATCTGCCGGAGACGCAGCTCTATTCCAATCTGGCGCGGCGGCCGATCTTCATTCCGTCGGTCGGCAACTACCACCAGGGCATGCTGGTCTCGGTGCCCTTGCATCTGGACACGCTACCGGGCAAGCCCGCGGCGGCTGACCTGCACGCGGCGCTGGCGAAACGCTACGAGGGCAGCACTTACGTCTCGGTGATGCCGCTCGACAGCGAGGCTGCGAGAAGCGGGCGGATCGAGCCGGAGGCGCTGAACGAGACCAACAAGCTCGAGCTCTACGTCTTTGCCAGCCCAAAATTTCCGCAGGCCGTGCTCGTCGCGCGGCTCGACAATCTCGGCAAGGGCGCATCCGGCGCCGCGGTGCAGAACATGCGGCTGATGCTGGGCTTTGCCGATTGACGGATCGCCAGGCAATTCGCATGGACGAGGGCACGCTGCGTTTCTATCGGGAGAATGCACAGGCCTATGCGGAGTGGGCGAAGGCGCCTCCCGCGCGGCTGACGCGTTTTCTCGCGCTGTTGCCGCCGCGCGGTACGGTCCTCGAACTCGGCTGCGGCGCCGGCTTTCACGCGGCGGCCATCCTGGCGCAAGGCTTTGCCCTGCGCGCCACCGATGGTTCGCCCGAAATGGCCGAGCTCGCGGCGCGCCGGCTCGGCCACCCCGTCGAGACCATGCTGTTCCACGAACTCGACGCGCGCGACGCCTATGATGGTGTCTGGGCGAGCGCCTGCCTGTTGCATGTGCCGCGTGACGAACTCGCTGATGTGCTTGCGCGGATCCGCCGCGCGCTGAAGCCGGCCGGCGTATTTTATGCGAGCTTCAAGCTCGGCGAGGGCGACGGCCGCGACGGGCTCGGCCGCTATTACAACTATCCATCGCGGCCATGGCTCGAGGCTCTCTATGAGGCGACCGGCGCCTGGGAACACATTGCGTCGGAGACCGGCGAGATCAAAAGTTTCGACGGCACGCCCGACACTCTGCTTCATCTGACGGTTCGGAAGGTCGGGCAAGCGTAGCAAGGGTGGGCTAAGCGAAGCGAGCCCGCCATTCTCGCAGCGCGCCGAGATGCCGGTGGGCACGGCGCTTGCGCGCCTTTGCCCACCCTTGTATTAGCGGCGCGGCTCACACTACCCTGAAGATTCCGAGTACGAGGACGGCCTGCGCCAGAAAGCCGACGGTGAATGCCGCCGTGCGGAACACCGGCAGGCCGAGCGTGTAGACGATCACATGGGCGACGCGCGCCCAGAAGAACACCGCGGCGGCCAGCGCCGTCCATGTCGTGGAATAGTCGAGCGCGTTGAGGATCAGCACCAGCGGAGCGAAGATCACGAGGTTCTCGACGGCGTTGTCATGCGCGAACATCAGCCGCGTCGCCCATGGCGCGTGCGGCTTGTCGCCGCGCGAGGGATTGGCCATCGCGCCCATCAGCCCGCGGACCTGGGAGCGATTGATGGTGTAGGGAATCCACAGCACGCCGGTCAGAATCACCGTCAGTGTCAGCCAGAACAATTCACGCGTCATGGATTTTCCCCTCAATGCAAATCAATATGTCGGGCGACGGCCCCTGGTTCCCACGTTCACCATAATCGTGGCGCCGCTCGGGCGGCTTTCCCCCAACTATAGCGCGTTCAGGCGAGACCGTGACCGGCTCGCATCAAGAAAAAGCCGGCCGTCTCAGGCGCGCACCTTGACGTAGCTGCCGGGCGCATCCTCGATCGGCGGCAGCGCATCGCTGCCGACGCTGCGGGCCTCGACCTCCTCGGCATCGATCCGGCCGAGCCAGCCGCGCCAGTCCGGCCACCACGAGCCCTTGTGCTCGTCGGCTGCCTTCATCCAGTCGGCCAGCGAGATGTCGGCGATGTTCTCGTTGGTCCAGTATTGATATTTTCCGGAGGCGGGCGGGTTGATGACGCCGGCGATGTGGCCCGAGCCGGCGAGGACATATTTCACCGGGCCGCCGAAAAACTGCGAGCCGCGCAGCACCGAATCGGCGGGCGCGATGTGGTCCTCGCGCGTCGCCAGATTGTAGACCGGCACCTTGACCTTGCCGAGGTCGAGCAGCGTGTTGTCCAGCACCATGCTGCCGGAGGTCAGGCGGTTCTCCAGATAGCAGTTGCGCAGATAGTAGGAATGGTTGGCCGCCGGCATCCGCGTCGCATCGGAGTTCCAGTGCAGGAGATCGAACGCCGAGGGCGACTGTCCCTTCAGATAGTTGCTCACGACATAGGACCAGATCAGGTCGTTGGAGCGCAGCATGTTGAAGGCCATCGCCATCTTGTTGCCTTCGAGCACGCCGCTTTCCTGCATGTCGCGTTCGAGCGCGGAGATTTGGCCTTCGTCGACGAAGACCAGGAGATCGCCGGCATGGGTGAAGTCGACCTGCGCGGCGAGGAAGGTCGCAGAGGCCACGCGCTGGCGCCGCTTCTCGGCAAGCCAGGCCAGCGTGGTGGCGAGCATCGTGCCGCCGACGCAATAGCCCATGGTATGGACCTTCATCTCGCCGGTCGCCTTTTCGATGACGTCCATCGCGGTAAGCGGGCCTTCCTTCATGTAGTCTTCCCAGGTCTTTGCCCCGAGCGACTTGTCGGGATTGACCCACGAGATCACGAACACGGTGACGCCCTGATCGACGCACCATTTGATGAAGGATTTTTCCGGCCGCAGATCCAGGATGTAGAATTTGTTGATCCAGGGCGGCACGATCAAGAGCGGCGTGCGCAGCACCTTCTCAGTCGCCGGCGCGTACTGGATCAGCTGCATCAGATCGTTCTGGAAGATCACCTTGCCGGGCGTGGTCGCCATGTTGACGCCGACCGCGAGATTGGCGGGATCGGACTGGCGGATTTTCAGGCTGCCCTTGCCGGCCTCGATGTCCTCCGCGAGCATCTGCATGCCGCGCACCAGATTGCCGCCGCTGGAGGTAATCGTCTCGCGCAGCACTTCGGGATTGGTCAGCACGAAGTTCGAGGGCGACAGCGCGTTGGTGATCTGGTTCACATAGAACTCGGCCTTCTTGCGGGTGTGCGGATCGAGTCCCTCGGCGTTGTGCACGAGGTCGTGGGCCCATTGCGTCGTGAGCAGATAGAGTTGCATCACGAAATCGAAGAACTGGTTCGACTTCCATTCCGGATCGGCAAAACGCTTGTCGCGCGGCGCCGGCGAAATCGCCGGCGGCGCCTCTTCGCCGGCCAGCCGCCGCGTCGCCGAACCCCAGAGATCGAGATAGGCTTTTGCGATCCTGGTCTGCAGGTCGGATGAACGCTCGTTGTCGGACAGCCAGTATTCGGCGACGGCGGTCAGCGTCTTGACCACCTCGGTGAGTTCGTTCGGCGGCTTGTCGACGACGTCGCCGCTCTCGCGCGGCTTCAGGTAGGCCGCAAGCGCCTTGCCGCTGTTCTCCATCGCCTTTGCAAAATTCATCGCAAAGGCTTCCGGATCGAACTTCTTGCCAGTATGTGTTTCAACCGATACGTCGTTCATAATGAGACACTAACGCTTCAGGGGCGGTCCGTCACCGCGATTGATCGGATTGTGGTGTCAACAGGACCTGTATGTTTCAAAGTATTTATCAAGTGAATGACGCATCATGACGCTTCGCCTTTCTGTTGCATTGCGATAAAGTACCTTGGTTCGAACAAACTAAAGTCCCACGAAAAGTTTCAGTTCGGCTGCCGATCATTTTGGCACGACAATCGTCGGGCCTTGCTGCAAAGACCGGTCGATGAATCTCCGGTCGGGATGTAACGAGGGGATTTTCTGACAAGCCCATGATGGCGGATCGACGAAGTCAGGTGATGGGTCGAGCGTTTGGCGGCGTGCTTTCCCTGTGCGCGGTGCTCGCCATGACGCTTGCGCTGGCCGGTTGTTCCACCTCGATCGCCGATATGCCCGTCGGGACCGCGGCCGATACGCCGGCCCCGCGCGACCCCGGAACTTATCTGCCGGTTCACGATCTGCCGCCCGACCGCCAGGAGGCCGTCATCAGCCTCGCGGAGCGAGCCAAGATCCAGGCCGAGTTGACCAAGGCCCGGGACCACCAGGCCACGGCGGCCGGCCCGACGGCGCCCGCGCCTGGGACTGCTCCTCCCGCGACCAAGGGTAGCACCCAGCCCAAGCAAACCCGGCAGGCGAAGCCGCCGAGCGAGAACCGGGCCGAAGATTGACGGGGATGGGCCTCTAATCGCTGGCAAGGCAGGCCCGCCATGCTAAAAAGAATCAAACAACCGCAAAGTCGCCGGCGGGAGATGTCGTTCCCGTCTGCAGATCTTGCTTTTAAGCCTTTGATTTTTCATGAGTTGTGTGGGGCCGCCGGCGCGTCCCGACACCTCTTGCAGTCCTCTTTGGCTTAAAGGGCGCACGTGCGGGGTTGCCGGAGTGAAGGAGCCATGGAAGATTTTTACCGTATCCGCCGCCTGCCGCCTTATGTCTTCGAGCAAGTCAACCGGGCCAAGGCGGCCGCGCGGAACGCCGGCGCCGACATCATCGACCTCGGCATGGGCAACCCTGATCTGCCGGCGCCGCCCCATGTGCTGGAGAAGCTGAAAGAAACCCTCGGCAAGCCGCGGACCGACCGCTATTCCGCCTCGCGCGGCATCACCGGGCTGCGCAGGGCCCAGGCCGGCTATTACGCGCGGCGTTTCGGCGTCAAGCTGAACCCCGAAACCCAGATCGTCGCGACGCTCGGGTCGAAGGAGGGTTTTGCCAACGTGGCGCAGGCGATCACGGCGCCAGGCGACGTCATCCTGTGTCCGAATCCGAGCTATCCCATTCACGCCTTCGGTTTCCTGATGGCCGGCGGCGTCATCCGCTCGGTTCCCTCCGAACCCACGCCGCAATTCTTCGAGGCGGTCGAGCGCGCCATCCTGCACTCGATTCCAAAGCCGCTGGCGCTCGTGGTCTGCTATCCCTCCAATCCGACCGCCTATGTCGCGAGCCTTGATTTCTACCGGGATCTCGTCGCGTTCGCGAAGCGGCACGAGATCCTGATTCTGTCCGACCTCGCCTATGCGGAGGTCTATTTCGACGACAACAATCCGCCGCCCTCGGTGCTGCAGGTGCCCGGTGCAATCGATGTCACGGTCGAATTCACCTCGATGTCAAAGACCTATTCGATGGCCGGCTGGCGCATGGGTTTTGCCGTCGGCAACGAGCGGATCATCGCGGCGCTGGCGCGGGTGAAATCCTATCTCGACTACGGCGCGTTCACGCCGGTCCAGGTTGCGGCAACCGCGGCGCTCAACGGGCCCGACGATTGCATCCGTGAGATGCGCGACACCTATCGCAAGCGCCGCGACACCCTGGTCGAATCGTTTGCCCGGGCAGGCTGGGAGATTCCCCCGCCGCAGGCGTCGATGTTCGCCTGGGCGCCGCTGCCAAAGGCCTTTGAAGGGGTCAGCAGCATGCAGTTTGCAACCCTGATGGTGGAGAAGTCCGGGGTTGTGGTCTCGCCCGGCGTCGGTTTTGGCGAGCACGGCGAGGGCTTTGTGCGGATCGCAATGGTGGAAAACGAACAGCGGATTCGCCAGGCCGCGCGCGGGGTGCGTCGCTTCCTTGAAAGCGGCATCGAAACGTTGCACAACGTGGTTCCCCTCGCCACCCGGCGGTAATGCCTTCCGCAAGGTCCTTCAAGTTATGGTCGCACCCCTGAAAGTGGGTATCGCGGGACTCGGCACCGTGGGCGCCGAAGTCGTTCGCCTCATCGAGACCCAGGCCCGCACCTTGTCGGCACGCTGCGGCCGCAACGTGCGCGTGACGGCGGTGACCGCCCGTTCGAAAGCGAAGAAGCGCGGCCTCGATCTGGCCGACGTCACCTGGGCGAAGACGCCGCTCGAGCTTGCCGCTGATCCTGAGATCGATTGTTTCGTCGAACTGATGGGCGGAGCAGGGGAGCCGGCGCTGTCGGCGGTCGAGGCGGCGCTGAAAGCGGGCAAGTCCGTCGTCACCGCCAACAAGGCGCTGCTGGCCAAGCACGGCGTGCGGCTCGCCAAACTGGCGGAGCAGAAGGGCAGTGCGCTGAATTTCGAGGCCGCGGTCGGCGCTGCGATCCCGGTGGTGAAGACGCTCCGCGAAGGACTTGCGGCCACGGCCATCGATCGCGTCTACGGCATTCTCAACGGCACCTGCAATTACATCCTGACCCGAATGGAACAGGAGGGCCTGTCGTTCGACGAATGCCTGAAGGACGCCCAGCGTCTCGGCTATGCCGAGGCCGATCCGTCCTTCGACATCGATGGCCATGACACCGCGCAAAAACTGGCAATCCTCGCGAGCCTCGCTTTCGGCACCAAGGTTGCGCAGAGCGCCGTCTATGTCGAAGGGATCTCCTCCATCACCCCCGAGGATCTTCGCGCCGCATCCGACCTCGGCTACCGCTTAAAACTGCTCGGGGTTGCGGTGCGCACCGCCAAGGGCATCGAGCAGCGCGTGCATCCGACCATGGTGCCAAAAACCTCGTCGATCGCGCAGGTGATGGGCGTGACCAATGCGGTCACCATCGATGGGACGGGCATCCCGCCGATCACGCTGGTCGGGCCGGGCGCCGGCGGGGCCGCGACCGCGTCCGCTGTGGTCGCCGACATCGCCGATGTCGCACGCGGCATTCGCGCGGCTCCGTTCGGCCGTCCGGTCGACCGGTTGCAGGAGACTGCAAAGGCGCCGATGGAGCGGCACGAGGGCGGCTATTACATCCGCCTGCTGGCGCGCGACCATGCCGGCACCACGGCGACGATTGCAACGCGGCTTGCGGAACAGAAGATCTCGATCGAATCGATCGTGCAGCGCCATCCCAATGGCAGCAGCACCACGCCGGTCCCGGCCAACGCCGCGCCGGTGCCGGTCATCCTGATTACCTATGCGACTCATGAGGATGCGGTGCATCGCGCGCTTTCGGCGGTGCAGCGCGACAAGGTGATTTCGGGCCGGCCGCAGGTGATCCGGATCGAGAAGAATTGAATGCGCACATCGCGCGTAAAGCAGTGCTATGCGGGGGTAAGCTTCGGCTCGCATGGCTTGGAGGAGTTTTGCTGATGTCGACCCATATTTCCGTTCCGCCGCAATTGTTGCTCGAACGCATCCTGACGCTCGAACTGGTGCGAGTGACGGAGCGGGCGGCGGTGTCGGCCGCGCGGCGGCGCGGCCACGGCAATGAAAAGGCGGCGGACCAGGCCGCGGTCGATGCGATGCGACGCGAACTCAACAAGCTGCCGATCGAGGGCACGGTCGTGATCGGCGAGGGCGAGCGCGACGAGGCGCCGATGCTCTATATCGGCGAGACGGTGGGCCTCAAGGCCGGCCCGAAGGTCGACATCGCCGTCGACCCGCTCGAGGGCACCACGCTGTGCGCGAAGAACATGCCGGGCGCGATCGCGACCATGGCGATGGCCGATGGCGGCACGCTGCTCCATGCGCCCGACGTCTACATGGAAAAACTCGCCGTCGGCCCCGGCTATGCCAAGGGCGTGGTGGAGCTCGATGCGTCGCCGGCGGACAATGTGCGCCGCCTCGCCAAGGCCAAGGGCGTCGATCCCTCCGCCATCACGGTCCTGGTGCTCGACCGCCTGCGCCATGCCGACATCATCCAGGGCGTGCGTTCCACCGGCGCTGCGGTGCGCCTGATCACCGACGGCGACGTTGCCGGCGTGATCCATTGCGCCGATCCCGACAACACCGGCGTCGACATGTACATCGGCACCGGCGGCGCGCCGGAGGGCGTGCTTGCGGCCGTGGCGCTGCGCTGCATCGGCGGCCAGATGCAGTGCCGGCTCATCCTCGACACCGAGGACAAGCGCGAGCGCGCCCACAAGATGGGGATCCGCGATCCAAAAATGATCTACGGCATCGAGGACATGGCGCGCGGTGACTGCCTGTTCGCTGCCACCGGCGTCACCACGGGCTCGCTGCTGTCGGGCGTCAAGTTCACCAGGAAGAACGTGATCGAGACCGAGACCGTGGTGATGCGCTCGGTCACCGGCACCGTGCGCTATATCAAGGCCGAGCACCGCGATTTCGAGAAGTTTCATCTCGACTGAGCCGCTGATGCCGAACGACATCGCGGTTCGTGCGGTCGGTCCGGACGAGCGCGCCGCCTGGGAGCCGCTCTGGAACGGCTATGTCGCGTTCTACCGCGCGACGCTGGCGCCGGACGCATCCGACGTCGCCTGGCAGCGTTTCCACGATGGCGCCGAGCCGATGTTCCTGCTCGGCGCCTATGCCGGCGGCAGGCTTTCGGGCATCGTCCATTATCTGTTTCACCGCTCGAGCTGGACCGTCGGCAACTACTGACCCATCAGGACAACGCGACCGCGCGCAAGCTCTACGACCATGTCGCCGACAATCTCGGGCACATCCAGCACAGAAAACTGCTCTAAGAACTTGATGAGACCTGGTTCGATTGGTCCGTCCCCGAGTGCGGTGCACCTCTCCCTCTGGGAGAGGGCCCCTCACTCGTGGCCGCACA
>Ga0335069_10009219_pt1 | contig 14070 bp, 16 predicted proteins | sample Lox_Sample_11_FD_206714 | JGI IMG/M metagenome (GOLD analysis project Ga0335069, IMG submission 206714) | Soil microbial communities from Loxahatchee National Wildlife Refuge, Florida, United States - Lox_Sample_1.1 | ecosystem: Environmental > Terrestrial > Soil > Wetlands | place: USA... | reverse complement strand
GGAGGTGACGTTCAGTGTCCGCACGATCTCTCCCGACATCAGCCACTGCTCCCGCCGGGCGTCCCAGGCCTGCTCCGGATCGAACGGCACGTCCAGCACCGTGGCGAGCATCGAGGCCGCGAGGTCCTCGGCGTAGTCGCCGGCCGCGACTTCGTTCTGCCCGTACCCGTGGTGCTCGGAGATGTAGCCGTGGTGGGAGGGATCGGCCGGCATGGCCAGGCCGATCGACGCCGCCACGAGGCGCGAGGGCTCGTTGGTGGACGACTCCGCGATCACCGCGAAGACCACCTGGCCCGGCTTGAGGAGGCTCATGCCCTCCTCGCGGTCCATCAGTTCGCAGTGCGGCGGGAAGATCGAGCTCACGCGGACCAGGTTGTAGCTCGCGAGATGCGCATCCCGGAGCGCCATCTCGAAGCTGGTCAGCTTGTGCCGGTGGCGTCCGACGCCCTTGGTCAGGAAGGCCCTCGTGGGAACGAACATCTTCGAGTCGATCAACGCCGTCACCTCGTGCGCGCGAATGGGTTCGACTGCTGACAGGCCCGGCAGAGGCCGTACACTTCCAGACGGTGGTGGTGGGGCCGGAACGCCACCTCCTCCGCCAGCAATCCGATCATCCGCTCCAGACGGTCGTTCGCGAACTCCGTCACCCGGCCGCAGGCGGTACAGACGCAGTGCTCGTGACGCTCGCCGGGCGCCGCGGGCTCGTAGCGCTTGAAGCCCTCGCCGAAGTCGTGCTCCCGGGCCAGGCCGCTCCGCACCAGCAGGTCGAGGGTGCGGTACACGGTCGCGGTGCCCACCGCGGCCCCCCGCGACGCCACCCGCCGCGCCACGTCGTCCACCGACAGGTGATCGTCGGCCTCGAACACGGCGCGCGCCACGGCCAGCCGCTGCTGCGTGGCGGGCAGCGTGTGATCGCTCAGGTACCGGCGGAACGCCTCGGTGAGGCGCGCGGAATCAACCTTCATACCACGCGCCCGGACCCAGGGCCACGGGCGGATCGACTTCGCCGGTCCGTTCCGCGGTGGACTGCATCACCTGCCGCAGCACTTCATCGGGGGAGAGGCCCACTTCCTCGACCACGACTTTGGACTGTCCCCGCTCCTTGCCGCGGACGATGAGCATGTATTTCACCGTGAAAACCTGCAAGCGCCCTTCCGGGTGCCGCCGCGTGATCACCGCGGTGCCCCACTCCCGTCCTTCCCGCTTGATGGGCCGGAAGACGTGGATGGCCTCGATTTCGGCCGGCGGCACCTGGGCCGCCACGGCCGCCGCGGCCTTGGCCCAGCCGGGCCCCTGCCCCGGCGTGGGGTTCAGCGCGCCAGAGGCGCGGGGGTCCGGGCCTGCTCCCATCGCTCCACGTAGAAACGGAGAACGTGCATGAAATCCTGGGCGTTGGTGACCACCCCGTAGGCCTGGTGAGTGCCCCGGTCCCGCAGCTTGTTCACCACGAACTCGGTCTGATCCACGCAGATCGTGGTGAGGGGCCGCACGCCGTCGGGAGTCGCGGCATCCACGAAAGCCGGCAGCATGTTCCCTACCGCGATGGCGTGCAGCGCCGTGGCCACGAAGATGGCGAACGTGGCCCGCGTGGTGACGTCGCGCATCGCGTCCTGGGCCGCCAGGGTGTCGCTCAGCACCTCGGGGAGCGGGCCGTCGTCGCGGATCGAGCCCGCCAGCACGAACGGAACCTGGTGGGTGACCAGCGCGTGCATGATGCCGCTCTTCACCTCGCCCGAGCGCACCGCCGCTGCGATGGACCCGGCGCGGCGGATGGCGTTGATGGCCCGCATGTGGAGGGCGTGCCCGCCTTCCACGCCCTCTCCACTCGACGACATGCCGAGCGTGGTGCCGAAAATGGCGGCCTCGAGGTCGTGGACCGCCACGGCGTTGCCGCCGAGGAGCGCTCCCGCGTACCCGTTCTCGATGAACCAGATCAGGTCCTCCCGGGCACGCGCGTGGACCAGCGCGGGGCCGATCACCCAGACGATCGTCCCGCCCCGCGCCTTCTCCTCCCCCAGGAGCTGCGCCAGGACCGCGTAGTCCACGGGGCGCTCCCGGGAGACCTCGGTCTGCATGAACCGGAACTCGTTGGCGCTGTGGCGGCCGCCGAGGAATCCCTCGGTATGGACGAAGATGCCGGTCGAGCCGTCCTCCGCGGTGCCCATCGCGACCAGCGCGCCCCGGGTCACCTTCCGCGGCTCGGTGGTCACGAGGTCGCCGCTCGGGTGCTGCAGCACCACACAGTCCATCCGCGGGAGCCGCGGGCGCCGCCACGCCCCGCCCACCTTCAAGTACGTGGGCAGGTTGCTGGTCGAAAAAAAGCCGTCGGGGAGAACCCCGTCGGCCGGTGCGGGTTCGAAGCGCGCGTCCGGAGCCCCGGAGAGGGGCGGCGCGTCGAAGTTGGGCGGTCGGTACTGGAATCGAGGGCGGCTCACGAGAGGGTCAAAATACCCGGCTCGAAACACCCCACGCAACAGCTAGACGGTTAGACGGTTGGACGGCTAGAGGAGCGACAGAGGATCCCGATCCACGGTCACACCGGGGCGGCCGCGCCAGCCCCGCACCAGCCGCCCGAGCGGGCCGGGCGTCTCGGATTTCACCAGGACGTGCCACCGCCAGCGCCCCTGCAGACGGGTGATGGGACAGGGCGCGGGGCCCAGGATCCGGAGGGCGCCACCCAGCTTCTCCTCGTTGGCGCGGCCCAGCCAGTGGGCGAGCCGCTCCGCCCCCTCGGCGGCCCGGGATTCCTCGGCGGCCGAGACGACGAACCGCACCAGCCCGCAATGCGGGGGATACACGGGGTTCGGAGCGGCGCGCAACGGGAGCTCGGCCGCCGCGAATTGCTCCACCGAGTGCGCCGCCGCGGCCCGGATGGCGTGATGATCGGGCGCGCGGGTCTGCACCAGGACCCGGCCACCCGCCGGCCCCCGGCCCGCCCGACCCGCCACCTGAGCGATGAGCTGAAAGGTCCGCTCCGCGGCCCGGAAGTCGGGAAGGTGGAGCGCGGTATCCGCGTCGACCACGCCGACCACGGTCACGTCCGGGAAATCGAGACCCTTGGCGATCATCTGAGTCCCGACCAGGATGTCGACTTCCTTCCGGGCCACGCGCTCGAGGATCCGGTGGTGGGCCCACTTGGTGGTCGTGGTGTCGAGGTCCATCCGGGCGATCCGGGCCGCGGGGAACCGGACCGAGAGGAACCGCTCCAGCTGCTGGGTGCCCAGGCCCCGCATCCGGCTCGCCGCGGCGCCGCATTTCGCGCAGGCGTCGGGCAGCGCCTCCAGATGACCGCAGTAATGACAGCGAAGCCCAACGGGGGTGCGGTGCACGGTCAGGGTGATGGAGCAGTTGGGACACTCCGACACGTATCCGCACGCGGGACACTGGAGATAGGTCGCGAACCCCCGGCGGTTGAGGAGCAGGATCACCTGCTCGCCCCGCGCCAGGGCCCGGCGCACGCCGTCGTCCAGCGCTTCGCTCCAGGGCACGCCGCCCGAGTCGGTGACCCGCGGCGCCGTCCGGAGATCCACGACCTCCACGGGCGGCAGGGGCCGGGCCCCGATGCGCTGGGGCAGCGAGTGCGCCGCGATCCGGCCCTCGCGCACCAGCTGCAGCGTCTCGAGCGACGGCGTCGCGCTTCCCAGAATCAGCCGGGCGCCCTCGGCCCGCGCCCGGACCGCCGCGACGTCGCGGGCGTGATACCGCGGCGCGCTGCCCTGCTTGTAGCTCCCCTCGTGCTCTTCGTCGATCACGATCGCGCCCAGGCGTTGCACCGGCGCGAAGACGGCGGAGCGCGGCCCGACCGCCACCCGCCGCTCGCCCCGGCGCAGGGCCCGCCAGGCGTCGGCGCGCTCGCCCTCGGAGAGACCCGAGTGCAGCACCGCGACCTGATCGCCGAATACGCCGCGGACCCGCGCCACCGTCTGGGGCGTCAGCGCGATTTCGGGGACCAGCACGATGGCGCCGCGGCCCCGGGCCACCACATCCCGCAGCACCTCCAGGTAGACGAGCGTCTTCCCCGATCCCGTGACGCCGTGGATCAGGTCGGGCAGCTCCGTTGGGGCGCCGACGATGGCCTCGACCACGCGCCGCTGGTCCGGGGTCAGCGTCGGCGGGGGCGCGGATACGAGATCGGCGAAGGGATCGCGGGCCACCCGGACCCGCTCGGTCGTGGCCCAGCCCCCTTTGACCAGTCCGTCCACCGCGGCCCGCGAGAATCCGAGCTGCTCCACGAGATGCGCCACGGGTGTCGACCCGCCGAGGGCCTCGACCGCGTCGTAGACCGCGCGCCGCTTGGGAGCGCGGGCGAACGCCTGTTCCCGTTCGAGCAGGCTCGGCAGCCGGCGGGCGAGCGTGAGCACGACGGCGACCGCGTCGGCGGGACCGGCGGGGCGATCCACCGTCCATAGGGCGCCGGGCAGCATGGCCCGCATCGCGAGCCCGAGGGGGGCGCCGTAATGACGGGAGATCCAGTGGCCCACCGAGAGCAACGGCTCCGACAGCGCGGGCTCGTCGTCCGCGACGCCGGCGATCGCCTTCGCCTCGAGCGCCGGCGGGGGTACGTCGATCGCGGTCACGACGCCCACGGCGCGCGTGCGCCGCACCGGCACGACCACGCGGGTCCCCGGGGTCACCCGGGGCGCGAGGTCGTCGGGGATGGCGTAGGTGTAAGGAGTGGCGACCGGGAGGGGAAGGACGACCTGCGCGAACCGGCCGGCGGGCGGAGTCACCGCCGCCGCACACCCAATCCGGGTCCGTCCGGCAGCCCGATGGGCCCGCCACCGATCACGGCTCCGGTGAACGGGTCATTGACGGTCAGCGCGGCGCCGTCCAGATCGGCGGCATCCACGAGGGGCGTAAAGTGCGCCGCGGCGGTGATGCCGATGGAGGTCTCGATCATGCAGCCGACCATCACCAGCATCTTGTGGGCGCGGGCGGTGGCGATCATCCGCAGCGCTTCCCGCAAGGAGCCGCACTTGGCCAGCTTGATGTTGATCCCGTCGGCGGCCTGGGCGACGCGCGGGATGTCCGCCGCGACGATACAGCTCTCGTCCACCACCACGGGCAGGATGCCGGCCTTCCGCACGGCGGCGATGCCCTCGAGGTCGTCGGGCGGCAGAGGCTGCTCCACGAACTCCACGCCGTAGTCCTTCAGGACCGGCAGCATCTTGAGCGCCCGCTCCCGGGTCCAGCCCGCGTTCGCGTCCACGCGCAGGGGCTTGTCGGTCACGTCCCGGATGGTGCGGAGGATCTCCTCGTCCCGGTCGGTGCCCAGCTTGATCTTGAGGATCGAATAGTCACGGGCTTCGCGGACCTTGGCCTGCGTCTTTTCCGGCGTGTCGATGCCGATGGTGAAGGACGAGACGGGGGTCTTGCCCGGGTCGAGGCCCCACAGGCGATACAGCGGCACCCCCAGGCGCTTCCCCACCAGATCGTGGAGGGCGCCCGAGAGGGCGGCCCGGGCGGCGCCGTTCTTCGGGACCACCCGGGCGAACCGCGCCTCGGCGGCATCGAGGTCGAAGGGGTCGGCCGGGAGATGGGGCTCGAGCGCTTTCAGAACGGAGAGGACGGTGTCCGCCGTCTCGCCGTAGTAAGACGACGGAGATGCTTCGCCCCAGCCCTCCAGGCCGTCGCCGTCGGTGAGCCGGACCGTCACCACGCGGTAATCGCTCTGTCCGCCGCGCGCGATGATGAACGGGTGGCGGGTGGTGAGGGTGACGACGTCGGTGGTGAGCTTCAAAGTCATGACTGAAAGCTAAGCGAGGGCGGCCACCACGGCCTGAACCCCGGCCGCCAGCCGGTCGATGCGATACCCGCCTTCGAGTACGGCCACCACGGGCGCCGAACCCGCCTGCCGGCGGAACGTCCGGGTCCATCCGGCCAGGTCCTCCGGCTCCAGCGTGAAGCCGCCCAGCGGATCCCCGGCCAGGCAATCGAAGCCGGCGGAGATGAGCCAGAGATCCGGCGTCCAACCGGCGCAGGCGTGGTCCACCGCGTCGAGCAGATCGGCGACGTACCTGTCGCGGGGAAGGCCGGGCGGCCGCGGCACGTTGAAGACGTTCCCGACCCCGCGCTCCCCGGCGGCTCCGGTGCCCGGGTACCAGGGATACTGGTGCATCGAGACGTACCGGACGGTGGGATCGGCTTCGACCAGCGCCTGGGTGCCGTTGCCGTGGTGTACGTCCCAGTCCACGATCAGCACGCGCTTCGCGCCCGCCCCCTGCGCGCGCCGCGCCGCGAGCACCACGTTGTTGACGAAGCAGAACCCCATCGCCCGGTCGGCCAGGGCGTGGTGCCCGGGAGGACGGGTGACGCCGAACGCGGTGCCGTGCCGGAGCCCCTGATCCACCGCCGCCAGCGCCACGCCCGCCGAGGCGAGCGCGGCCTCCCAACTGCGTGGGCCGAGGATGGTGTCGGCGTCGAGCGGGCCCCCGCCCCGCGCCGCCAGGGCTTCGAGGCGGTCGATGTGCGCGCGGGTGTGGACACCGACCAGATCGGCGGGGGTCGCCGGGGCGGCGGCCACCGCTTCGACGCGCTCGGCGAGCTCGGGAGCCCGCAGCGCGTCGAGTACGGCGATGACGCGTTCAGGACGTTCGGGGTGCCCGGCGCCGGGCTGGTGCAGCCGGGTGGCCGGGTGGTAGGTGACCGGAAGCCGGGCGGGAGGCACCGGCGCTAGGGCGCTCGGCGCCGGATCAGCTCCCGCATCTCCTCGACTTGGACCCGCATCTCCCGCCGGGCGGCGGTCAACTCCTCGAGGAGTCGGAGGTGGCGGCGCCACCACGCGAAGACCAGGGCCGCGAGGAGCGCGAATGCCCCGCCCGCCACCGCGAGGACGGGGCGCCGGAACTCCACCGCACCGTAGATGAGGAGAATGGCGTCGCAGAGCAGGAACCCGACCGCCGCGACGGTGGCCACCCGCCCCGCGGACGTCATCGGACCGGCTGGCGCCTTGCCGGGAGGATGATGAACGGCGCGTTCGCGCCGGCGCCCAGGGCGCCGAGGGTCTGGGTTTCATCCAGAATCAGCGCGCCGCGGTACTTCACGATGAAATCAGGGAGTGACAAATCGGGGCGGCCGGTGGCCTCAGCGAGCGCCCGCCGCTTGACCTCCTCCACCCGGGTGCCGGATTCGACGGGCAAGGCGACCTGGTCCCACACCGGAGTGACCATCACCCGGATCGAGTACGGGAGCACGGCGGTCACGCGACCTCCACGGGGGCCGCGAGGGGCAGCGTGGAGAGAAAGCGATCCAGCGCCTGGTCGAAGAAGAGCGTCGACCCCCGGACCGCCGTTCCGCCGGCGCTCGCCCCGGCGTGAAGGACGACCTCTTCCCCGCCCTGGCCGCGGAGCACCAGGTACCCGGGCCCTTCCTTCTCTACGAATGCCGCGGAGGCCGGGACCCGATCGGCGAAGAACCGCTTGGCGCGGGCGAGCACTTCCTCAGGGGGGAGCGTGACGCTGGTCGAATGGATCATAGGGGAAAGATAGACCGGCGCCGTTCTGGCAGCGACCCCGCCAGGCCCGGACGGCCCTTGCCAAAATGACAAAGTCCCTGCGCCGCGAGAATTGGCACGCCAGTTGCCAAGTCGCCGGGGTGCAGGACCCCAAAGACAACCACAAGGAGAGACCTATGCTCACTTCGCGCTACCTGCCCCTGCCTTCCCAGGACGTGCTCGCATTCGGCAATCGGATGAGCCGCCTGTTCAATGACGTCTGGGGCGATTTCGCCACCGCCGACAATGGGACGACGAGCTGGCTGCCTCCCGTGGACGTGATCGAGGAGGAAGGGCAGATCCGGATCGCGGCCGAGCTGCCGGGCGTCAAGCCCGAAGACGTGAAGATCTCGGTCGAGAACTCGGTCCTCTCGATCGAAGGGCACAAGGCGCAGCCGTCGGACCTGTCGCATGACCGGCTGCACCGCTTCGAACGGACCTACGGCGCGTTTACCCGGACCTTCACGCTGCCGACGACGGTCGATTCCGAAGGGATCAAGGCGACCTACGAGCACGGAGTGCTGACCGTGATCCTGCCCAAGGCCGAGAAGGCCAAGGCCCGGCAGATCCCGGTTCAGGCCCTCAAGGCGTAAGCAGGGCCCGGAGCCGCAGTTCGACCTGGGAGTTGGGGACCGCTTCGGCCCCCAGCTCCCGGGCGCGTCTCAGGAGGTCGGCCAGGACGTGGGAGCCGAACGCCAGGACGGGGGTTCCCCGCTCGACGAGCGGCCGCAGCGCCTGCAGATCGGATTGGGGATCCAGCTCGACCACGGCGAGGTCGCAGGCGGCGGGATCGGTGACGATGTGATCCCCGGCGGCCGTCACGACCGAGCGGAGCTTGGACCGGAAGATGAGATCCCGGGTGTCGAGGTAGACGCGGCGCGGATCACGCGGTGCGGCCGTGGACCCGCTCCTGGAGAAACGCCTGCAGGTGTGCCGCCCCGACGCGATCCTGCTTCAGGGAGTCGCGGTCGCGGACGGTGACCGTCTGGTCCTGCAGTGATTGCCCGTCGATGGTGACGCCGTAGGGCGTCCCCGCTTCGTCCTGGCGCCGATAGCGCCGGCCGATGGAGCCGCCGTCGTCGTAGAAGACCTTGAGCGACCGCCGCAGGTCGTCGAAGATCCGGCGCGCCAGCTCGGGCATCCCGTCCTTGTTCACGAGCGGGAAGACGGCGGCCTTGAGGGGCGCCAGGGCCGGATGGAGCTTCAGCACCACGCGCGTTTCCCCTTCCACTTCCTCTTCGTGATACGCGTCCACCAGCGCCACCAGCGTCGTGCGGTCGGCGCCGGCGGACGTTTCCACGACGTACGGGACGAACTTCTCGTTCGTCGTGGGATCCAGGTACTCGAGTTTCTTGCCGGAATACTCCTGGTGCCGGGAGAGATCGAAGTCGGTCCGATTGTGGATCCCCTCGAACTCCTGCCACCCGAACGGAAACTCGTACTGGATGTCGTACGCGTCTTTGGCGTAGTGCGCGAGCTCGTCCTTCCCGTGCTGGTGGAAGCGGAGCTTCTCCGGCCTGATCCCCAGGCCCTGGATCCACTTCATCCGCTCCGCCTTCCAGTACTCGAACCACGTTCCGTCTTCACCCGGCTTGACGAAGAACTGCATCTCCATCTGCTCGAACTCCCGGGTCCGGAAGGTGAAGTTCCCGGGCGTGATCTCGTTCCGGAACGCCTTGCCCACCTGGGCGATGCCGAAGGGCACCTTCTGGCGCGAGGACTGCTGGACGTTGAGGTAGTTGACGTAGATGCCCTGCGCCGTCTCGGGACGCAGATACACGACGGCCGCCGACTCCTCCACCGGTCCCATGAACGTCTTGAACATCAGATTGAACTGACGCGGCGCCGTGAGCGTGCCCTTGTTGCCGCAGACCGGACAGCGCGCGTCGGGGGTCCCCGGAGTCCCCTTGAGGCGGGGATCGTCGGCCCGGAAGCGGTTCTTGCATTGCCGGCAATCCACCAGCGGATCGGTGAAGCCGGCCACGTGCCCGGACGCTTCCCAGACCTTGGGATGCATCAGGATGGCGGCGTCGAGTCCCTCGATGTCGTCCCGCTCGTGGACCATCGACCGCCACCACCGCTCCTTGATGTTCTTCTTGAGCTCGACACCCAGAGGGCCGTAGTCCCAGACGGACCCCAGGCCGCCGTAGATCTCGGAGGACTGAAACACGAAGCCCCGCCGCTTGGCCAGCGACACGAGCTTCTCCATGACTTTATCGGGTGCGGACATAGGGGCCGGAAGATAGGGCCGGGATCAGGACGCGGGCAACCGCAGGGCCTCCCGGGCCGCGCGCTCGCCCAGGCCTTCGATGTCGGAGGGAGTCAGCGTGCCCCCCTCTCCGGCGACCACCAGGATCTCCGGAATGGACGACGACCGGGCCGCGACGACCGCCACCTTCCGGCGGGCCGCCTGCGCGCGCTTGACGATCTCCCCCGTGACTTTGCCGGCCCGCGACGTGGCGTCGAACTCCCCTTCGGCCGTGATCACCAGGTCCACGGTGGCCAGGGCGGCGTCGAAGCCCAGGCGATCCAGCACCCAGGGAGCACCGGGCGTAAGGGTCGCGCGGGCGAACGCGGCCAGTCCCGCCCCCAGCCCTCCCGCGGCCCCGCCGCCCGGCAGGAGATCGAGCCCCGGATGCCCCGATTGCGCCAGACACTCGGCCAGGCGCCCCAACCCCGCGGCGAGCTGATCGACCTGGGGCCGGGAGGCGCCCTTCTGGGGCCCGAATACCGCGGCCGCGCCGCTCGGTCCCGCCAGCGGCGTCGTGACGTCGGCGAGCGCCACCACCTGTGCATCGAGCCGCCACCCGCTGCCGATCGTGACCAGGTCCCCTAGGGCCCCGCCCCCTTCGGGCAGCTCGGCACCGGCGGCGTCCTTGAAGCTCCAGCCGAGACCCCGGCCGGCACCGGTGCCGCCGTCGACGGTCGCGCTGCCCCCCAGGCCCACTACGACCGTCTTGGCGCCGCGATCCGCGGCTTCCCAGATGAGCTCCCCGACGCCCCGCGAGGTGGCGCGAAGCGGTGCGCGCCGATCGGGGGGGACCAGGGCCAGACCACACGCGGAAGAGCTCGCGAAGATCGCGGTCTCGCTGTCCAGCCAGCCCAGCTCGGCGTTGACTTGCTCACCCAGGGGCCCGGTGACCGGAACCCGCTCACGCAGGGAGCCCGGGGGCAGGACCGCCTCGAGGAGTCCATCGCCCCCGTCCGCCACGGGACAGGTCAGGACTTTGGCATCGGGGAGCGCCCGGCGCACTCCGACGGCGATGGAATCGGCGACCTGTCGCGGGCCGAAGGTGCCCTTGAAGGCGGCTGGGGCGACGAGAATGACGGGCATCGGGTAAGTTGCTACGGGACTGAACTATGCGCCAGCAAACGTTCCTGTCATTTCGCAATATGCATCATATACTCGCATATTGCGGCATAAATACTCGAGATCAACGTCACAAGATCGTTGTGGTGACAAGACTTGCGACAGGGCACCGTTCTTGCCCCTTGGGTGGGGTGCACGTCCCGTTCGCATCGGGTTCTAGGGCGCACGGTGTCGGGCGGGCGAGCACCCCCTGGGGCGACCCAGGGGGTTTTTCACATCCTCCGGCCTAGAACTCCCGCTTCTTCATTTCCTTGAAGAATTCCTGGCGCTCCATGTCGTCGTCCGTCGTCTCGGGCGGCAACGTGGGATCGCCTTGCCGGCGAATGTTCTTCTTCGGCTTGTTCGCCGCCTGGGCCGCCAGCTTCTTCACCAACTTGGCCATCTGCTGTTCGTCGCTCTTCCCCATGCACTCCTCCTTCAGGGATCCTCAGCCTACCTCGATGATCTGATCGCGCCGCGTGCCGACACTCACATACCGGATGGGCGCGTGCGCCAGGTCCTGCAGCCGGTCGAGATACGCCCGGGCGGCGGGCGGCACGTCGGCCAGCCGCCGGGCCTCACCCAGCGGCGACTGCCACCCGGGGAGTGTTTCGTAAATGGGCTCTACCCGTCCGATGCGCTCGAGATCCGCGGGCATCGAGTCGATCACCTCGCCGTCCAGCCGGTACCCGACGCAGACCGGGATCTCGGAGAAGGTGTCGAGGACGTCGAGTTTGGTTACGGCCAACCCCGTCAGCCCGTTCACCCGCACCGCGTACCGGACCACGACGGCGTCGAACCAGCCGCAGCGCCGCGGCCGCCCCGTGACCGCGCCATACTCGCCACCCAGCTCCCGGATCCGCCTGGCCACCTCTTCGGCGGCCTCGGTGGGCAAGGGCCCGTTCCCGACCCTGGTCGTGTAGGCCTTCACCACACCCAGCACCGCATCGATGGCCGTGGGCCCGATCCCGGCGCCGACCGCCGCGCCGCCCGCCGTGGTGTTCGACGACGTTACATACGGATACGTTCCGTGGTCCACGTCCAGCAAGGCGCCCTGGGCGCCCTCGAGGAGGACGGATTCTCCGCGCGAGAGCGCGTCCCAAACCACCCGCCCCGCGTCCACCGTGATGGGCAGGAGGCGCGGAGCGAGGCGCTCGAGCAAGGCGCCGTGTTCTTCGAGATCCGCGCGGTCGGGCGAGCCCAGCATTTCGAGTATCTGGTTGGCGCCCTGGACGCGTTCCTGCACCAGCTTGACGGCCCGCTCGATGTTCCGCAGGTCACCCACCCGGATCCCGCGGCGCCCGTACTTGTCCTCGTAGGTCGGGCCGATGCCCCTCCCCGTCGTGCCGATCTTGTCCTGCCGCTCGCGGGCCCGGTCCAGGAGCTTGTGGTACGGGAGCGTGAGGTGCGCGCGATCCGACACGAGCACCTTCTGCTCCCAGCGGACCCCGCGCTTGGCGAGCGCGTCCAGCTCGGTGAACAGGGTGTCCGGATCGAGCGCCACGCCGTTGCCGACGATGCAGACCGCCCCCTGCAAGACGCCCGAGGGGACCTGCTGCAGAATGAACTCCTCGGCCCCGGTGTCCACGGTGTGGCCCGCGTTGGCGCCCCCCTGATACCGGACGACCAGGTCGGCGCGCTCGGCGAGCACGTCCACGACCTTCCCCTTCCCCTCGTCGCCCCATTGGGCCCCGACGACGACGACACAGTGAATCTTCGGTCCGAACACGCGCGCCCTCCGACGGCTGACCGCAACAAAAAAGCCCCGACCGCGCGGGGCAATTGGTGCATCCTCTGAGGGAATCTACCGGCCCGCGGGGACCCGGTCAACGAGCGGTCACCGACAGGACGGCCGCCACCGCGGACGCCACGGCATTGGCCCCGGTGAGGGTCAGCCGGCCCCTGGCGTCCCGTGGCGTGTGGACAATCCGGGCGCAGGCCCAGTTCCCGCGCATGACCGTCACACACTCTCCTGCGACCGGAGCCATCGCGACCCCGTCGACCAGCACCGGCAGGCGGCGCCGCACCCGCGCCTTGAGCTTGTCCCGGAGCCGCATGGTCAGGGGACCCGGGCGATGCGCGAAGAGGATGGTCTGCCCCCGGTCGTCCAGGCCGTCGAAGTTGATCACCGGGCGGCCGCCGAACAGGTCGGGACGGCTCCCGGCCAGGTGGCGGGCGCCGAGCAACCCCCACTCCTCGGCATCCGTGAAGGCCACGCCCACCCGCGCGTTCGGCGCCTGATCCAGGATGTCCAGCACGGCCACCAGGGCCGTCGCGTTATCGAGGGCGCCCGGGGAGTCGTTCCCGGTGGCGCAACGGGCGAGGAGCAGACCACCCACCAGGGCCGGGAGAGCCAGGGCGCTCGCCACGACCGTTTGGGTCGCGGAGAAAGCCAGCAGTCCGGCGGCGCCCAGGACAGCGATGGCCAGCGCCACGATCCGCCCGGCCATGGAGAGCCGCTGGCTCTTCGTGTCGTAGTGAGCCATGAGCCAGACCGCCGGGAGCCCGCTCCCCTTCCGCCCGATGAGGTTCACGCCGGTGGCGACCTTCCGCGGAGCCCGGTTGGCGGCGTAGGCGAGATAGACGCCGAGCCCCACGACCAGCAGCAGCGTGAAAATGGCGGTGAGGTCCGCCACGACGGGAATCCGCGCGAGGGCCAGCGCCACCACCGCCCCGCCCGCCAGGAAGCGACCCGCCATCTGCACGGCGTCGAGGGAATCGGGAGCGGCGGGGAACTCCTGCTCCTGCACGGTGAATCCCCGGTCCTTCAGTGCTTCGACCAGGTCCGCCCGCACCGAACGGTTGGCCTCCGTGCCGGTGCTCCGGGCGACCGCGATCCGCGAGAACAGCTCCGAGGGGGAAATCACCGGATGAGCGCCTTCACCCGCTCCCGTTCCGCCGCGCCGAGGGGGTGAAGCGGAGCCCGGGGCGCCCCGCCGGCAAGGCCGACCAGATCCATCGCGGCTTTGATGCCGGCGGGGCCGAGCTTCCCCACGATCTCACGATCGACTCCCGCGATCCGCGTCTGCAGGCGTTCGGCGCCGGGCGCGTCGCCGCCCTTCACGAGCCGCTCGAGCTCCACGCACGCCGCGGCCCAGAAACACGCCACGCCGAGGATACCCCCTTCGCACCGCAGCTCGAGCGCCCGCTTGAGGTGGGAGGCCGAGCCGACGAGCACGGCCCACGCCGGCACCGCGGCCCGGTAGGCCTCGAGATTGGCGGGGTTCCA
>Ga0335069_10009217_pt1 | contig 14071 bp, 10 predicted proteins | sample Lox_Sample_11_FD_206714 | JGI IMG/M metagenome (GOLD analysis project Ga0335069, IMG submission 206714) | Soil microbial communities from Loxahatchee National Wildlife Refuge, Florida, United States - Lox_Sample_1.1 | ecosystem: Environmental > Terrestrial > Soil > Wetlands | place: USA... | reverse complement strand
TCGGCGCGTCCCTGGAGCAGGACTGGGGCTACAACATCTTCATGCAGTTTTACTTCTTCTGCGCGGTAGGCGCGGCTCTGACCACGGTCGCTATCTCCTTCACCGGCCTGCTCGGCGCCAGCCCCACGGTATCCACTGTGGGGGCCTCTGGGGCGATCTTCGGCGTGCTGCTGGCCTTTGGCATTCTCTACGCCGAGCAGGAGATCATGCTCTTCCCTATCCCATTCATGATCAAGGCCAAGTACTTCATCATCGGCCTGATCTTCATCGAGGTCTTCCTCACGCTCTCGTCCGCACGTCGCCCAGGCGAATCTGTGGCCTACATGGCGCACATGGGCGGTTTGCTGTTCGGGTACATCTGGCTGAAGTTCGTCCCCCGGCGGGGGTTTGGTTATGCAGCTTCCGAGCGCGCTTTCGGCATTCGCAATTCGTACTATCGCTGGAAGCGCAAGCGCGCCGCCCGCAAGTTCGAAGTCTACATGCGCAAGCATGACGATCGCGGCGACTACAAGCACGAAGACTACTTCGATGAGTACGGCAACTTTCGCGACCCCAGCTCCCGCGACGACCGCCGAGGCAACGGCGACTCCCGCGGGCCGTGGGTGAACTAGACAGGTCTCGGCAAACTCTCTCGGGATGCAAAACGGTGGCCCACGTTCGCCCATCTTTTGGGCTAACGTGGGACCCATTGTCGATTTCTACGCCGTCACGTACTTGCCGGTCTCAATCACCCGCGCCGCGATCTTCTCCTGCAACGCGATCACGTTCACCGGCTCATGCTTCGCAAGACGGCGGACGATTGCCATCTGCGTACGCAGCATGTCGCCCTCGGCAACCGCCGCCACCACTTTCTTCGCCGCAGCTTCCAGCCGGGCGAACGCGCCCTCCAGATAGACCTGCGTCATCGCGAGGACCAGCGCCGACTTCTCCTCGCCCTGGGCTTCGACGCACTTGCGCGCGCGCAGCAGCGCCGAATCCATGGCAAACGCCTCGATCACCATATCGGCAATCGCGCCCATGATCTCCTGCTGGTCGGCGAGCTTCTGCATGTACTTCTGCGAGGCCGCGCCGGCCACCAGCATCGCCAGCTTCTTCGCGTTCTCCACCAGCTTGCGCTCGGCGGCCAGCGTACCTTCCAGCTCGTCGCCGGACGGCCCGGACATCACCTCGTCCATCACCTTCTTGATGGCCGGCAGCAGCGCGAGCTGTCCGCTCATGGCGCGCTTCAGCAGCCATCCGGTAATGATCAGCCGGTTGATTTCATTGGTGCCCTCGAAGATGCGGTTCACGCGCGAGTCGCGATAGGCGCGCTCGGCGGGATACTCCTCGACGAAGCCGTAGCCGCCGTAAATCTGCACCGTCTCGTCGACCGCCTTGTCCAGCATCTCCGAGCCCCAGACCTTGATGATGGAGCACTCGACCGCGTACTCCTCGATCGCCTTGCGAATGGCCTCGGGGTTCTTCTCGATCGCCGCCAGCGCCGTGTCCATCATGCCGACCGTGCGATACACCATCGCCTCGCCGGCGTAGATGCCGATCGCCATCTGCGCGATCTTCTCGCGAATCAGTCCGAAATCGGCGATGGACTTGGTGAATGCCTTGCGCTGCTTGGCGTAGGCGATGGCATTCTGCAGCGACGTACGCGCCCCGCCCACACAGCCCGCGCCCAGCTTGAAGCGGCCTACGTTCAGGATGTTGAAGGCGATGATGTGTCCTTTGCCGACTTCGCCGAGCACGTTCTCCACCGGCACCTTGCAGTCGTTCAGGATGAGCGGCGCGGTGGACGAGCCGCGAATGCCCATCTTCTTCTCTTCCGCGCCGACCGAGAAGCCAGGAAAGTCCTTCTCGATCAGAAATGCCGTGAACTTCTCGCCGTCAACTTTGGCGAAGACAGTGAACAGGTCGGCGAAATGTGCGTTGGTGATCCACATCTTCTCGCCGTTCAGGATGTAGTGCTTGCCATCGGGCGAGAGCACGGCCTTGGTGCGCGAATTTAGCGCGTCGGAGCCGCTGGTGCTCTCCGACAGTGCATATGCGCCGATCATCTCGGCCGACGCGAGCTTGGGCAGGTATTTCTTCTTCTGCTCCTCGGTGCCGAAGAACACGATAGGCAGTGTGCCGATGCCCGCATGCCCGCCCATCGACACGACGAAGCTGCCGCACTTCGCCATGCGGTCGGCGATGATGGCCGACGACACTTTGTCCATGTCCGCGCCGCCGTACTCGCCGGGCACGTCGGCGTTGGTCAATCCCATCTCGCTGGCCTTCTTCAGCAGCTCGCGAGTGAGCTCCCAATCCTTGTGCTCGATCTTTTCGACGTTGGGGAGAATTTCATTGACCGCAAACTCGTCGGCGAGCTTGGCGATCATCTGCTGATCTTCGTTGAAATCTTCCGGGGTAAAGACGTTGTCGAGTGGATGATCTTCGAGCAGGAAACTTCCGCCCGTGGTCTTGGTCTTGGGAGATACCGTTGTCGTGGCCATAAGTCCTTCCTAGTGCAAAATCGTTTTCACCACGGAAGCACGGAATACACGGAATCTTCCTAAGCTGTTCTCCAGAGCTCGCGATAGCATCGCACAGTGACTCCAGTCATGCTCAGGCCTCGTGTCAGGGCACGACTTTAGTCGTGCCGAAGATTGTCCGTTGCGCTTGGGCTTTAGCCCCTGCAAGCTGTCTACGGGGTGCAGAGGCTAAAGCCTGCCATTTCGGAGCTTTTGCGGCACGTCTAAAGACGTGCCCTGATACAAGCTTCGAATCGAGCAAGGAGAGTACAAAATTCCGTGCCTTCCGTGCTCCCGTGGTGAATACCTACTGCAAATTCTCGAAAATGCCCGCCGCGCCCATGCCGCCGCCGACGCACATGGTCACCATGCCGTACCGCGCATTGCGGCGCTTGAGTTCTCGGATCACTGTCGCCGTCAGCTTCGCGCCGGTGCAGCCCAGCGGATGGCCCAGCGCGATCGCGCCGCCATTCACATTGATGCGACCGGGATCGAGCTTGCCTTCCTGGATCACCGCCAGCGACTGCGCCGCGAATGCCTCGTTCAGCTCAATGACGTCGATGTCTTCGATCTTCAGCCCGGCGATCTTCAACGCCTTCGGAATCGCAAACACCGGTCCGACGCCCATCTCCTCCGGCAGATAGCCCGCTGTGGCGAAGCTGACGAAGCGCACCAGCGGCTTTAGTCCCAGCGCCTTCGCGCGTTCCGCTGATATGACCACCGCAGCCGCCGCGCCGTCCGACATCTGCGACGAGTTACCGGCGGTCACCGTGCCCTTGGCGTGGAATGCGGCCTTCAGCGCACCCAGAGCTTCCATCGACGTGTCGGCACGCGGGCCTTCGTCCATCTTGAATACGATGTCCATACGCTTGGGCTTGCTGCCGTTCGGCGTGGTCAAGCTGACCGGCACAGGCACAAGCTCGTCGTCGAACTTGCCGGCCTCAATCGCGGCGATGGCTTTCTTATGACTTGCAACCGAGAACTCGTCCTGCATCTCGCGCGTGATGTTGTAGCGCTTCGCCAGGCGCTCGGCCGTCAGGCCCATCGAAAGATAGGCGTCGGGATAGTTCGACACCAGCCACGGGTTCGCCGAGACCTTGTTGCCGCCCATCGGGATCATGGTCATCGACTCGACGCCGCCGGCGACGATCGTCTCCGCGCCGCCCGCCATGATGCGCTCGGCAGCCATGGCGATCGACTGCAGCCCCGACGAGCAGAAGCGATTGATGGTCATGGCCGAGCACTCGACCGGCAGGCCGGCACGCAGCGATGCGATGCGCGCGACGTTCATGCCCTGCTCGGCCTCAGGCATGGCGCAGCCGAGGATTACGTCCTCGATCTCTTTGGGATCGAGCTGCGGCACGCGTTCCAGCGCGCCCTTGATGGCCACAGCGGCCAGATCGTCGGGACGAGTGGCCCGCAGCGTTCCTTTATAAGCCTTGCCGACCGGCGTCCGGACGGCGGATACGAGTACGACATCACGCATGAGAACCTCAGCAATTAGCAACTAGCAATTAGCAATTAGCCAAACTCAGACCCCGTGCAACACGCAGCGGGTGTCATCCTGAGCGGAGCGACCGCGGAGTTGAAGGACCCCTATAACCACCAGCGACCTACCTTGCAGCCGAATACCGCGCGAGCAAGAAGATTGTCATCCCGACCAAGGGCTTCAGCCCGCGTGGAGGGACCTGCTGTCCGCCACGCGTCGTCGCTCACTGGCCACCGACCACTGGCCACTAATTCCTCAGCGCCTTCCCCGTCTTCAACGTGTACTGAATCCGCTCCTGCGTCTTCTTCTCGCCGCAGAGCGACTTGAACGCCTCACGCTCCAAATCGAGCAGATATTGCTCGCTCACCAGCGTTCCCGGATTCACGGCCCCGCCGCACAGCACCTCGGCGACCTTGTTGCCGATTTTCACCTCGTGATCGGTAATGAACTCGCCTTCGTGCATGATGTGCACGCCCAGCTTCAGCGTCGCCAGGATGCTCTCGCCGGGCGCAGGAATATCGGTACGCATCACCGGCGCGCGATAGCCGTCGTGCACCAGCTCCAGCGCGCGCTCCTTGGCTTCCGTCAGCACGCGCTCGCGATTCATGGTGATGTAATCGCCGCTACCGAGGAACCCGAGATTGCGCGCCTCGAACGCCGACGTCGAAACCTTCGCCATCGCGACCGTCTCGAACGCCTGCTTCATGGCTTCCATCATCTCGACGCTCTCGCCGCGGCCGGCCGGCCGGATGTGCGTGGCTTTGTCGACCGCACGCAGCGTGATCTCCTTGCACCCGCCGCCGCCCGGCAGCAAGCCGACGCCGACCTCAACCAACCCGCAGTAGAGCTCCGCGTGAGGCTGACGCGCCGCGCCATGCAAAGTGACCTCGCAGCCGCCGCCCAGCGTCATCCCGAACGGCGCCACCACCACCGGCTTGGACGAAAACTTGATCGCCTGCGTCATGCCCTGGAATTGCCGAATGGCGAGATCGACTTCGTCCCACTCCTCTTCCTGGATCGCCATCAGCAGCATCATGATGTTGGCGCCGACGGAGAAATTCGCCGCATCGTTAGTAATGACGAACGCGTCGAAGTTGTCGCCCGCTCCGCCCGGCTTCAGCGACTGCGTGATCATCTGCACGATGTCGCCGCCCAGCGAGTTCATCTTGGAGTGGAACTCGATGCAGCCCACGCCATCGCCAATATCAACCAGCGATGCGCCTGCATTCTTCTTCACCACCAGGCCGGACTTCTTCGCCACCGCGACCGACCACACGCCCTGCGGCACCTTCTCGGACTGATAGTGCCCGCTGCGAATATCGAAGTACGCGCGCCCGCTGGCTGACTTGGGATCGTCGGCATACCACTTCTCATGCCCCGCGGCCAGCAGTTTCTCGACGCTCGGGGCCACCGGCCTGCCCTCGACCTGCATGCGCTTCACGGTCTTACCAACGCCGGCGGCGTCCCAGAGCTCGAACGGCCCCATCTCCCAGTTGAAGCCCAGCTTCATCGCGCGATCGATCTCCACGACCGAGTCCGCAATCTCGCCGATGCGATTGGCAGCGTAAGTCCACAAATCCGACAGTGCCGACCAGAGAAACACGCCGGCCTTGTCCTTGGACGGCGCAATCAACATGCGCAGCCGCTCCGGCAAGTCCTCGACCGTCTTCGCCATCTCCAGCGCCGGGAACTTGGGACGCTGCGATGGCCGGTACTCCATCGTCTTCCAGTCGAGCGCCATGATGTCGCTCTTGCCGTCCGCCTTCTTCGTCTTCTTGTAGAAGCCCTGCTTGGTTTTGTCGCCCAGCCACTTGCGCTCCAGCATCTGCCTGAAGAAATCCGGTAGCTTCAGATCGCCGCGCTCATCGTGAATGTTGGTCGCGGCGTTGCGCACGACGTGGCCCAGCACATCCAGCCCGACCAGGTCGGACAGTCGGAAGCTGGCGGTCTTGGGCCAGCCCACCGCAGTTCCCGTCAGCGCGTCCACTTCCTCCACGCTGAGGTCCATCTCCTGCATCAGCCGCATGACGTTCAGTAGCGAAAACGTGCCGATACGGTTGGCGATGAAGTTCGGCGTGTCCTTAGCGTGCACCACGCCCTTGCCCATCTGCAGGTCGCAGAAGTGCGCGATCGTCTCCATCGCGGCAGGATCGGCCTCGGGGGTGGGGATAATCTCCAGCAGGCGCATGTAACGCGGCGGATTGAAGAAGTGCGTGCCGAACCAGTTGCGGCGGAAGTCGTCGGGGAAACCCTCGACAATCTTCGCCACCGGCAGCCCGCTCGTATTGGTAGTGATGATCGTGCCGGGCTTGCGAATCGCCTCGATCCGGCGCAACAGGCTGCGCTTAATCTCCAAGTCTTCGACCACGGCCTCGATGATCCAGTCCACATCGGCCAGCTTGTGGAGATCGTCCTCGAAGTTGCCGATGGTGACCAGCCGCGCCAGCGACGGCTCAAAGAACGCCGCCGGCTTCGACTTGACCGCGGCTTCCAGTCCGGCAGCGGCAATGCGATTGCGTGCCGGGCCGTCGGCGTCCGGCGGAACGATATCGAGCAGATACGAAGGCACACCGGCGTTGGCCAGGTGCGCGGCGATGCGGGCGCCCATGGTGCCCGCACCCAGAACGGCGACTTTCTCAATTCGCTTTTGCATGAGGTATCGATGACTCCAACGAGCGGTCAGCACTCAGCAGTCAGCATTCAGCCAATCCTGAGCGCAAGCCATAACGCTGCGTTGGCTGAATGCTGAGTGCTGACTGCTGATTGCTAAGTGGAATTGGCCCGCAACACAACTCTCCCCTCAAACTCGACAACCGGCTCAACGGCGATAAACGGTCCACAAACACAAGCAGCGCGCGCCGTAAGATGTGGGGTGAGGATGGCAACGACGCGCGCCGTATTAAGTTAGATCAAGCCTACTGAATGAGGATTCATTCAGTCAACAAAAATCTTTGGCTTTTTTACAGGCCCCTCTAGGAGATCAATTTCGCAAGCAGAAAAGCTGCTCCCGCGGCAAGTCCGCCGATCACAACAGTTTGTGAGGCACTCCTGACCGCCCGGGTACCCGTAAAGCGTCCCTTGACGTAGCCGAAAACAGCCAGCGCGAAGAGCGTCATCGCCACCGAGACCACCAGAGCGCTGTGGGCGCTGTGCAAGGCCATATACGGCGACAGCGGAATGACGCCCCCGCAACGTACGACACCGCGATAGTCAGTGCGCTTTGCACCGCGCGCTTGGGATCCGGCTCCTCGAGCCCCAATTCGAAGCGCATCATGAAGTCGACCCACTGTTTCGGCCTGCGGGTCAGCGCCTGCACCACCGGGCTGCTCTCTTCACGCGAGAGCCCGTAATCGGCAAACACGTTCTCCACTTCGCGTGCTTCTTCGTCGGGGATCTCCTGCACCTCGCGCACCTCGCGCTGGCGTTCGCTGGCGTAGTGCTCGGCATCGCTCTTGGCGGCAAGATAGCCGCCCAGACCCATGGCGATCGAGCCCGCCGCAATCTCCGCCAGCCCGGCGACCACGATGATGCGGCTGTTATCGATTGCGCCGGACAGTCCCGCAGCCAGCGCGAACGGAACGGTGAGCCCGTCCGACATGCCGATGACGACGTCGCGAACGACCTCGCCGGCGGTGAAATGGCGCTCAACGTGAGGGGTTTGCGGCATGAGTTTCCAGCTCGGGATGGTCGCTAACGTACTCAATTGCGCGCTCGGCCATCTCGCGCTCGCCTTTATAACTAAGCTTGCCGGGCGCTTCCTCCAGGGGCAGCCAGAACGCCCGCTGCACCTCGATTCGCATCTCAGGCGAGATATTGCCCAGTTTGCCGGCGCGGTACAGCAGCAGATAGAAGCTGACGATCTTAAACACCCGCGCCTTGTCACCCCAGGTGCGAACGTAAACGTACTTGATGTCGGCGAGCTTGGCGATCATCTCAGCCCGCACGCCGGTCTCTTCCTCCACTTCGCGCAGCGCAGTCTGCTCCGGCTTCTCGCCTTCGTCAATCGCACCTTTGGGCAACGCTCGAATGGAAGGGGGATCTTTCTTGCCGCGGCGAGCGGATTCGGCGGGCGCCTCCTTGGGCCGCTCCATATGCGGCTCGATCACGGCGAGGAACCAGCGCCCGCGCATCTTGCGCAGCACCACGCCTCCCGCCGAAAATTCGCGCTCCATGGGTCCACTCCGACGACCCGCTAGTTTGGCAGAGAACCGGACGCGAGACAACGGCTGAGTGCGTCGGGCCAAGTCGCGACCGCGTCATTTCGCGGCGAATATCACCACGCTGCGCGCCTTTACCACGTAGCTCTCCTGCGACGTCAGCGGAAATTCCTGCCCATCCTCTGCGATATCGAGCGGCGACGCCTGCGCGGTATCCACGAGGCGGAACCACTCGCGCTCCCCGATCTGCGGCAGTTCAAATTCCAGATCGCCGGCATAGGCGTTGGCGATGAAGTGCAGGTCCTCGCGTGAACGGCCACCGTCTTCGATTTGCGTTAACTGCATGGCGATAGTGCGCGACTCGTGGTCCCAGTCCGGCTTCATGCGCTTCACGCCGTGCCAGGTGATGTGGAAACCGCCTTCGCCGTTCAGCTGGAAGTCGCTTCGGCGCAGCAGTTGACAGCGCTTGCGGAAGGCGATCATCAGGCGGAAGAACCGCAACAGCCCGGCATTGGTCTCCGCCATGCGCCAGTCCAGCCAACTGATCTCGTTGTCCTGACAATAAGCGTTGTTGTTGCCCTGCTGCGTGCGGCCGATCTCGTCGCCGGCAAGAATCATGGGCACGCCATGCGACACCAACAGAATGGCAGCGAAGTTTTTCTGTTGCTGCAACCGAAGCTGTTTAATCGCCTCGCGATCCGTAGGTCCCTCGTCACCGCAATTCCAGCTGTGATTTGCGTTCGTTCCATCGGTATTGTTCTCGCCGTTGGCGAGGTTGTGCTTCTCGTCGTAGCTGACCAGGTCGCACAGCGTGAAACCGTCGTGGCAGGTGACGAAATTAATACTGTGGTACGGTTCGCGCGCGCTGGTGAGATACAGGTCGGGGCTGCCCAGCAACCGTGTCGCGAGCGGCGATGTCATGCCCGCATCTCCCTTGACGAACTCGCGCACATCGTCACGAAAGACGCCGTTCCACTCCGCCCAGCGTCCCCACGAGGGAAACGAGCCGACCTGATACAGTCCGGCCGCATCCCACGCCTCGGCAATGAGCTTGGTATTCGCCAGCACGGGATCGTATGCCAGGCTCTCCAGCAGCGGAGGGTTCTTCAGCACCGAGCCGTCCTGCCCGCGACCGAGGATCGACGCCAGATCGAAGCGAAAACCATCGACGTGCATCTCCATCACCCAGTAGCGCAGGCAATCGACGATAAGGTCGCGCACCACGGGATTGTTGCAGTTCACCGTATTGCCGCAGCCGGTGAAGTCGATGTACTCGCCGCTTTTGGGATCGAGGATGTAATACGTGGGATTGTCGATGCCGCGAAGCGACCACGTCGGTCCCTTCACGTTGCCCTCGGCTGTGTGATTGAACACGATGTCGAGGATGATCTCGATGCCCGCCTGATGAAAGGCGCGAACCATGGTCTTGAACTCACGAATAGGCTCGTCGCCGGTGGGATTGGATGAGTACGCCGCATTCGACGCGAAAAACGCCGTCGGCTGGTAGCCCCACAAATTCAGCAGCGGCTCGCCGGTGAAGGGATTCACCCGATCGGTGTCCGACTCCTCGAATTCATTGACTGGAAGCAACTCGACCGCAGTGACACCAAGCTGCTTGAGATAGGGAATCTTCTCGACAAGCCCGGCGAAGGTTCCCGGATGCGCTACACGGGACGACGCGTGCCGCGTGAAGCTGCGCACATGCATCTCGTAAATGACGCTGTCTACCAGCGGGATGTTGAGCGGCCGATCATGCTCCCAATCGAAGTGGTTCTCCACCAGGAGGCTGTTGCGATACGGGCGCTCGCCCGGCTTGTACTCGCCCCACGCTCCACCGTTGGACAAGGTGCGCGCAAAAGGATCGAGCAGCACCTGCTCGGGATTGAAGCGATACACGCTGGGGTTGGGATTGGGCTGCATGTCGAAGCGAAAGCCGTACTGCCCGCCGGCATCCAGGCCTTCGACAAACGCGTGCCACACCTGTCCGGTGCGATTATCGACTGCGTCCAGCGGGAACTCGACAAACGGGTCCTGAGCTTCCGGCCGGAACAAGACCAGTGTGCAGGCGGTAGCATTGCGCGAGAATATTGCGAAGTTCACGCCGCTACGGCGCAGCGTCGCACCGAGGGGAAGCGGAGCTCCGCGGCGCAGATGCAGCCCCGGAGCCGTGGTGGCCGCGGACTTTCCTGGCGATCGTCGGGCAAATGGAACGGGCATGGCGCTTCGCGTATTGTGCCGCGAGTGGCCGCCTGCTGCACAGCGGAAAATTGCTCAGCTATGAGACGAGCTCCCGCGCGATCCGCGCATACAGCTCCACCGCGTCCAGCAGCTGCTTCTTCTCGATGTACTCGCCCTCGGTGTGCGCGACGTGGATCGAGCCCGGCCCGATCAGCAGCGGCTCTCCCCAGCGCGTCAGCGCGGGAATGTCCGTGGTGAACTTCGCCACCATGGTCTCGATGCCAGGCACCATTCCCATCTCCATATAAGGAATCTCGAGGATGAACTTCGCCTCGGCCTTCTCTCCCGCTGCGGCCGTGATCTGTTGACGCAACTCGTCGGCCGGACCGACCAGCCGAAACAGCAAATGCGCCACGGCGAAGTCGGGGATAACGTTGGGAGCGCGTCCGCCCTCGATCTGGCCGATGTTCAGCGTGCACGGACCGGCCTTGGGATTGGTGGGAAGCTTGAGCTTGCGAATTTCCCCGAGCGCATCCAGCAGCTTCTCGATCGCCGACTCGCCCAGCTCGGGATAGGCCGAGTGCGCCATTCTGCCGCGAGCCACCAGCTCCACCCGCAGCGTCCCCTTCGACGCAACCGCCAGCCGGTTCTCCGTCGGCTCTCCGTTGATCAGATACTTCACGCCACGTGGCTGCTGATTCGCCTTCTGCGCGCCCTGGCTGTCGCGCTCCTCGCCCACCAGAAACAGCAGGCCAACGTGAATATTTTCGGCTTTCAGCTTCTCCGCTGCCCCAATCTGCGCCGCGATTATGCCCTTCGCGTCGCACGAGCCGCGCCCATAAATGCGGTCAGCCGTTTCCGACGATGGAATGAACGGCGGCACCGTGTCCATGTGCGTCGAGAGCGCCAGCGCCGGGTTGGGATGACCGGGATGCGTCGCCCATACATTGAAACGATCTTCTTCCACCGGCATGCGCTCGACGTTGTAGCCGAGTCGCTCTAGTTCAGCGGCGAGCGCCCGGCCAACGGCGGCCTCCATGCCAGTGGTCGATTCAATGTCCATGAGCTTGCGAGTGAGGGCGAACGGGTCCATCTGGCAAGAATAGTGGATTTCAGCGAACAGACACAGAGGCACTGCGATCGAGTTGCTCCTAACGCCGGGAATGCGCGACCGCCAGCCCATGCTCGAAGCTGAGATAGAAGATCGCGCCCACTTGATGTGCGCTCGGGCCAACGCCTACGGGCATGCCCACACCGGGGACAACCTGCAGCCCGTTGCGGAAGTTGTAGGCCCAGCGCACGCCGGGGCTGACGTAGAGGTCGTGCTGCGGCGTGGTGAGGCCCGGTCCCGCAACTTGCGGCGTCGAGGTCCATACCGTCTCTACTAGCGCATTGAAGCGGTTGCTCGCCAGCCACACGACCGATTGTCCCAGGTTGGCGCCCAGCGAGCGCGCCGTCTGGTGGACATCGTTCTGCGCGCGCGGCACCCACGTCGTGCCGGCATTCCAGTGCGTGACGAAATGTTTGGTCAGTACGAAGCTGACCGGCAGGTTGAGCTGAATTCCCGCGCCGCCCAGCCCGCGATCGGAGGTGGCGCTGCCCGTCGGCAACAGCAGCGAGAAACGCGGGGCAATCGCCAGGCGAGTTTCACCGCTGCCCACGAGCTGATAGCGATAGTTGATGTAGGTGTCGCCCCATCCCGCACCAGGGTAGCCCGCCGAATGATCGGCGACGAGGGTCAGGCTGAGCTGGTTCTTCAGCGAGCGCACCGGCCACTCCTCGGTCTGCGTAAACGCCCAGTCACCGGTCGACAGGTGCTGGAAGAAGCTGATGTGCTGGATCACTCCGTCCTCCTGGTTGTAGGCCTCCTCCACCAGGAAGCTGTTGTCCTGGATGGGCGAGGAGTTGAGCTCCTCGAGCGAGCGGCCCTCGATTACCGGGGCGGCGGAAACGGCGGGTGCAGGATCGGACGGACCACCGGCAAACGCCGCGGCGGCCGCGATAAGAATGATGGCGAACAGGAGCGAAACCCGGGATAGCATGATGACGGCCTCAATGAAATTGAAATTCAATTTCAATTAGACCGGAGGCGTGTTCCTGGTGCCGTGATGGCGGTCACAGCGGGATGTGATAACTGCGGGGGGCTACGGATCGCGCGAGGGAATATTCGGCTATAGGGGTGCTTCGACTCCGCGACCGGGCGGTCGCTCCGCTCAGGATGACAGAGGAAAGGAAGCCGCGTTCGATGGGCTACGGTCCACCGAGCACTTTACTAGTGACTAGTGACTAGTGGCCACTGACCACCAGCTACTGGCCACTGTTTTACTTCGGCACGCCGCTCAGCCCTGCCCACTTCTCCAGCAGGCCGAGCGTGGCAGCGTAATCGAGATCGTCCCAACCCTCTTCGCTCGACAGCTCGTAGATCTCGTCCACCGTTTCCAGCGCGGGCAGCTTGACGCGGTTCTCCTTCGCCATCTCAAGCATGAGGTGGATGTCCTTGTGCATCAGGCGCAGCGGAAAATTCGGCGTGTAGTCGCGGCGCATCACAAAGGGCGCCTTGTAGTCGATCGCGCCCGATCGCACCATCGACGCCTGAATCAGCTCGATCAGTTTGTGCGGCTCGACCCCCAGCTTGCGCGCCAGCACGAACGCTTCGGCGAAGCCCTCGTAGATCAGCGCCAGCATCAGGTTCATGCCCAGCTTCGCGGCCTGCCCTTTGCCGTTGCCGCCGATGTGGATCACCTGCTTGCCCATGGCCTTGAACAGCGGCTCCAGGTACGCCACCGGCTCGGGCGCGCCGCCGACGATGAAGATCAGCTGCCCATTTTCCGCGCCGATCTTCGAGCCGGTCACCGGCGCATCCACCCAGTGCACCCCGCGCTCATTCACCCGCTGCGCAAAGCGCACCGTCGCCGACGGCGAGATGGTGCTGGAATCGACGATGATCGCGCCTTCTTTCAGCGACTGCAATGCGCCGTCGTCGCCAAAGATCACGCGCTCCACCGCGTTGGTATCGGCGACGCAGCTCCACACCACCTCAGCTTCTTTGGCTGCGTCTGCGGGCGAGACCGCGGTTGTGGCGCCGTCAACGTGCTGGCGCGCGGTGCGGTTCCACACCGCGACTTCGTGTCCGGCTGCGACCAGGCGCGACGCCATTGGACGTCCCATGATCCCCAAACCGAGGTAGGCAATTCGCATGCGCTGCTCCTTCGTCTTTCAAAGTCGACGCGCGCTCTGTAACGAGTGGCGCGAACACCCGAAACTATTGATTTAAGCTGAGCCGAACAGCAAAGGTCAAGGAAGAGAGCGACAAGCCAGCAAAAAAGACGTGCCGCCTGCCCCGGCGGCACGTCCGCGAGGTGCTTCATGACTCCTGGTTTGAAGTCACTTGAAGCCCCGGCTCGTATTAACAACCCTGACTAAGCGGTAGCGGCGTGCGCTTCGACCTTGATGGTCCGCCCCGCACGTTTCCGGCCGCGACGCGCGGGCGCCTTCGTCGCGTGCCTGGTTTCCGGCCTCTGGATCACGGTGTCGATCAGCGCCTTCTCCGCGGTGACAAAGCTCTTCACGCCCTCGCGGGTCAGGTCTGGGATCGGAATGAACGGGAAGGGCGCGATCATGTTGGCCGCGCGTCCCGCCGCCCGCATGCCGGCGTTCAGCTGCTGCCCGGCCACGTCCATCAGCTTCTTCTGAGCCTCGATGAAGGCGTCCGTCGCCTCCTTCGCCATCTCGGCAATCTCGGTCTT
>Ga0335069_10009216_pt1 | contig 14074 bp, 17 predicted proteins | sample Lox_Sample_11_FD_206714 | JGI IMG/M metagenome (GOLD analysis project Ga0335069, IMG submission 206714) | Soil microbial communities from Loxahatchee National Wildlife Refuge, Florida, United States - Lox_Sample_1.1 | ecosystem: Environmental > Terrestrial > Soil > Wetlands | place: USA... | reverse complement strand
GTCCTCGAGTTCCAATAGTTCGACATACTCTTGTTCCGACAGTTCAACATACTCTTGTTTGATCACCAACCAAATACAAACTACCCAGACAATTGCAACCAGCGTGTAGAACACACCCCATGCCCAACTAGGTACATGTAATCGGTCAAGCAAGAGCCAGAATGTGGTTGTCTTGGCGATTGGCAAGTTACTCGGCAGATTCTTGTAACTTATGACTTTCATCTTGTCTTATCTCCTTATATATGCGGGACCACCCATCGGCTCGATAGCTTCTGGTTCAGACGGTTGCTGACCTTTAATTTCCTCAATGGCACGACGGAGACGATCCCGAATCCTTAGCAGGTGATTCGGGACATCACCATCACTAATCGGCTCATGAGCAATGAAACGTTCAAGCGATTCGAGGCGCAAAACGAGGATGGAGTAATCACTTTCGTTCATGTTCATTTCGCCGCCTGCTGATTTATGACTTTCATTTTGTCCCATCCCCCTCATACTCCCGCGGCCACTCAATCCCATATTTCCGCAAGTGATCCCTGCACAACTGGCAACCCTTCATAGGTACAACATGCCGATGGTTGAGTTGCTCCCACAACTTCTTTAACCACTTCATCTGATGAATCCCTCGCTTTCTCGTAAATTCTGCGTGCCCCGTGTCCCTTGTGTCTTTCTTGCGATTGTCAACATAACGTCTTGCCGTTTGTAGATCGCCCCGCTTCTCACATCCTTGACAACCGCGTCTACGCTAATGTCTTGCCTTGCCCCTGTAACCCCGGCTTCCCTGAGTGTCATGGCACAGCATTGCAGGGTTGCGCCGTAGAAGCATATGACGCCCCCGGGGTTGGTGATTGCGTAAGGGTGAGTTGCGAGGAAGGCTTTGTCGATTGGGAAGTACGTCATATACCCCTTGATTGGTTTGATTTGGGTGTCGCCAAGTGCCTGCAGGCCCCTTTCAAAGACCGGCAAACTAACTGAAGTATCCGCCCGGGTGTACACGTGTCGCAATGTAAAAATTGTTAAAAGTTGTAAAGTGGATTGAAAGTGGAGTACCTCTGGTACCTCCATCTGGATACCACGGTTGTGCTCGACCGGAGGGTTGAATGAGGACGTTTGAGGCATTGCGACAACCTTACGACAGCAGCCAATGAACACCCCCAAAACCCATGTTTTTGACCATCAAATTTATAAGGAATTCGTAAGAAAATGGGCATACAAGGCAAAATGAGGTTTTTGTGTCGCGCAACGCATAAATATCTTTTGAATCAATATTTTAATTGCGCAAAATGACCGCGCAGCGATTGCGACAGACCACGACATGTCGCAATGTTTTCTTTATGGTAGCTGAGTCTTCTATTGTCAACCAAATGTCGCGGTGTGTCATAGTTGTCGCAATCGTCGTCATGATTATGTTGTTGAAAACAAACCATCGCGACAGAGTGAGAAAGTATACATGTCGTAGTTATATATATATATCTAAACTACTTAAAAGAATTTTTTTAGATGACTATAAGAAAAACCCCAGAATGACCCCTTTTACTGCTCCAACCTTGAGTACATGAATATCAACTTGCGTCCTTTGCGTTCGGCGCTCAATGTTCCCTCCCTAACAAGCCGCTCCAAAATACGTTGAATCGTCCTCAAAGAGACATCCAAACCGCACGTCTTGTGCGCCTCGTCTGCAGTAAAAGTACGAGCCCTCCGTGCGAGGTTAAGAATCTTGATCTCATAATCCTCATCTCCCTCGACAATTTCCCCGTCTTCCGCTTCCAGGTGGAACCTACCGTATTCATCCAATGAATACGTTTGGTCGATATCCCGAAAGTTGCGACCCATGATCTTGACTTTGCGTTCATTGGGCCGTTTGTCGTCCTTGTCAAACCCGACCATCGTTGAGCACGTCCCAATGAACCCCTGGGAGCCCAGAAATTTGCTGCGGGCGTCTTGTGCTACCCCACCCGCCGCGATTACCTTGGGGTTGTGCGTTGTAGCAATGATGGTTTTATTTTCGGGGCCGAGTGTCAGACGTAAGCTCAAAGCCCAAAGCAGTTCTTGCTTGTTCTGACTGCGACCCTTTTGAATGTCCGGCATGATTGCCTGCAATCCCTCAATGACAAAAAGCTCGATATCGGGAAACTTCGCCAAGATGTGTTTGTTGATGTCCGGGCTTTCTTTAACTGTCAGCATCCCGCTACCATCTTTTGCTTGTGGGAGGAGGTCTTCAAGCGCATATGCTTCGAATGCCCAGTTGTGATACCCTAGCCGGTGTAGCGTTTTGGTCGTCTCGCGCAACGAACGGTCACAACAGATGTACACCCATGGAACGGGGTTGCTTGTGTACTTGCCGAACATCGGTAACCCCTGATCCCAATCCCAAAGCTGTTGCAGCAACCAAGTTGTCTTTCCGCTACCTGAAGGGCCCCCTATCAAGTGCATGGCCCCCGCGGGGAAGATTGGGTCAACCAACCACCTTTCACTTGCTGCATACTCCCGTCGTCGGCGGGTTGTATCCTCTACCGCATCCCCAACTGACCCACCTAACCAATTACCCTCATTGTCGTATGGCACGTTTTTGTACTTCCCTCTCAGTTTTAGTTGTCGTTCTATGTGTTACGACCGAGTAAAAAGGAATGGAAGGGCAAACGGGGAGGGACACCCCTACTAGGGAAAATGTGTGAGTTTGCCGACTCAGCGCAACGCAGTCTAGTGTATCCCCGAGACGCTAAAGCGTCTAGTATTAGTAAAACTAATACTTTGATTTGGTAATTCGACAAACATTGAATTACTAACTTTGGTATACATTACTCGGTACACGCCGTCCTATGCCCCCTGGTACTAAGTAAAAGTTTTCCGAGAAAAACGTTTCGTGTATACCTTCGATAGTGATATTCATCGGATGAATCGTTTTATGCTTGATACAGTTATTAGCGCGGTAAGAAGGAAGGGCGGTCGCGGGTACCCCTGTTGCGTAGAAATTGGCGCAAGGTACCTGATACCCGAGTCTGAGGGAAAGGATTTATTGCTTCCCCACGTAAGCCGCCCTGACTTTGTTGTTAACTCGCCAACGTCCCGTTACAAGTCGGGAGGGGAGAAAGAGGAGTAACAATAGAAGGGTAAGGCGGATAACGGGCCTTACAACAGTTCTTCTGAAAGGGAACTGACGACACAAATAAGCCCATCCGGGGGCTAATCCGGGCTTTGAAAGGATAACGACAATGGCACACATGATTACGGACAATATGATCAGTTGGAAGGGTAACACCCCGTGGCATGGCTTGGGGGTCAAAGTCGACAGCGGCATGGACGGAATGCAGATGTTGCAAGCTGCAAAGATGGACTGGAAAGTCCAACGACGCGCACTTGCAATGCGAGATGGACAGGGGCAAGGGTTGATGGTAGATCCGTTGAAGGGCTTTCGCGCGATTGTGCGGGAGGACACCAATGAGGTGTTCCAAGTTGCCACGGATCGTTATCATCCGGTACAAAACGCCCAAGTCATCGATTTCTTCCGCGAATTCTGCGAAGCGGGACACGCAACGATGGATGTTGTCGGCGGACTGAAGGGTGGGGCGGTAGTTTGGGCGTTAGCGAAGTTGAACGGCAACGGGGCGTCGGATGCCAATATTGGCGGGGTCGACAGGATGAAGGGGTACATGATGTTAGCAACGTCGCACGACGGGTCACTGCGGACCATTGGTCAAGCCACAAACGTCCGGGTCGTATGCTGGAATACCCTCAGTGCGGCAATCAGTGACAAGGTGGGTCAGTTCACGATGAAACATTCGAGCAAGTGGACATCTGCCCGAGCCGACGAAGCACGGCGCACGATGGGTATGGCAGTCGAGCAAATCGCATCGGAGAATCTCATTCTTGAGAAGCTCTCCAAAGTCACTGTGGATGACAGGGGACGGGAAGAATACGTCATTCGCCTGTTGGGCGGTGAGTCCTTGCTCTCTCAAGTCGCGGCAAATACGGCTAAGGATCACACACAGATGGGCTCTAGCGTACTGGGGAACATCTTGGATGCAAGTGAACAGGCAAAAAATGGCGACGCCACGGACAGCCTAGGACGTTTGGGAAAGGCCATCCTGGAGGCGATTGTCACTTCCCCGGGTAGTGATCTCGTGACGGCCAAGGATACCATGTGGGGAGCGGTCAATGGCGTTACCTACCATGTTGACCACGTACAGGGTCGGGGGCAGGACACCCGACTCAACAGTGCGTGGTTCGGTAATGGTGATCGGCTCAAGAGGGATGCGGTCAAAGTAGCTTGCCAGATGGCGGGGATTACGATACCGTCGCAGCAGAGCACTTGGGCGTAATTCATTTGATGAATCCGGGGGTGAGGCAACTCGCCCCCTCAAAACTGAAAAGGGAGTATGAGTAAAATGACGACACAACTAGCTATACGCAAGAATTCACGATTCAAAGGCCATCCGGTAATCATCGTTCGGATGGGTCACAAAGCCAAAGGGCGGGGTCATCGCAACGTAGTTATTCAGCAGATTCAGGGAGCGGCAATCTCGGATGAATGGACAATCAGAGAACAGCAACTTATCAAAGTACCGCTGTTTACATGGTTGTTTTTCGTTGCGTGGAACGGGTGGAAGATGCCGAAAGGAGGTCGGTAATGGGCAACGCAGTGATATTGGGCAATACGTACCCAGTGCGGGACAAGCTTAAAGCACTCGGGGCAAAGTGGGATGCTACCGCTAAAGCATGGATCGTATCGCAGGACAAGGCGGAGAAGGCCCGGGAGATTGTTGCAAGCGCACCGAAAGAAAAGCCCGAGTACACGGGCAAGTGTCTCAAGTGCAAGGGGCCCGTTAAAGCGCCGTATCTTGTTTGTTATGCGTGCAAGAATCCGGGGTATAGCCAAACACAAAGCAATCGCAGGAGACAAGCGTCGGATGAATGCCCGCAATGTGGATCACGTACTTGCTCCCGGGCATGGAACCACAATGATTTGTGTGATGAGGATTAAAACAATGGCGACACGGACAAAACAAGGACAGGATTTAGTTGTGTGGCTTGCGGGACGTCCGCTTATTAATCCTCTCACTGCCAAGATTGAATTATGCAGGCAGTATGCACAAGATTGCAGTGACCGGGCAATGAAACAGTACCAGGAATACGGGGGTCTGTATGGCATTGACTTACGGGTCGAGAGTGAGAAACAAATGTGGATGTGGATAGAAACAGCAAACAGGTTGCAGCGGAAGTTGAATAAGACGGTCGAGTTTTATGTGAGGTCGTTATGATTTACCCGCTACTCAATGTTCTCTCAATGACCCTCCTACCCATGACAATCGCGTGCCTGCTTATGGCAACGGTTTTGTACTTTGGGTATCCTGACGACAACTAAAGAAAGGAAGCAAAGAAGACAATGAACAACGTAATTTGGGGATGGTAAACGAACAAGGAAACTTTCAGCATTGCATTCATCGGGGGGATTGACAGAGGCTCCCCCCGATAATGGAGTTTTGAAAGGACTCCTACATCATATGACGAGTGAAAAAGTTGGAGCAGTTAAGTTGATCCGGGATTTCTTCGCGCCGGTTAAAATGGACGAGATGAAAGATCTCACTGCTAAAGATCGCGCGGAACTCGGTAGCGCCATAGCCAAAGGCAAGGGTTTGACTCAGGAGGAGTGCTCTTTCGAGTTTGTAAACTATTGACCCCGAGTGATTCATCGGATAAATTACAACAAAGGTTTGAAGAAAGGAAACTGAAAATTGAAACAGAGAATTGAACCAGTCAACCACTTTCCGCATCGCTGTCAGGTTGCCGGGCCCGTAGTGATGGGAGAGAAAATCAACATCAGGAAGAACGGGGTACTTTGGCGTACGTACACCATTACTAGCCATGAGCCAATGGACAAGTGTGGACATGCAGCGGAGATGGTAGAATATCGCCCGGTATCCAGCTAACCGAAAAGCGAAAATCAACAACAACAGCGACTAAAAGGAGACTAAACAACGTGGCAACACAAACGGTAGTTTTGGACGGAACACCCTTTTCAATCGCCAACATGCAGACGGTTGGGCTGTTGAAACAACTGGCGAATAGTGGGGAGCTTCTAGCATCAGTTGACGATGATGAGGATGATATCGACCTCGAAGATGATGACGACGATGACGACGACTTCGATGGGGATTCAGACGAGGATGACGACTTTGAAGACTGCGAAGAAGATGAGGAGGATGACGACTTCGAGGATGATGAAGACGACCTCGACGATGAGGAGGAAGAGTAACCCAGACAAGCAACTTGCAGACCTCACGGGGCGGGTGGAGAAGCTTGAAAAATCCCTTCTCGCCCTGCAAGTATTCATCCGCGACTTAACTTGCGCAACGGGCAACATTGCTCTTGACGTAGAGGATTTATTTGACGATAGTAGTGAAGAGTAACTCGATTCATTCGATGAATCGGTAAGAGACTGAAAAGGGAGAGACGGCAATGAGAAAGAAAAAAGGTAGTGCCAACAGCAGCGGCAGCAATAGCAGCGTAGCCGTGGAAGAACCCCCGGTTACACTGGAAAGCATTGACGGCGCGGAGAGTATCGCGGATGTGATTAACCGGATCAACACCCAGTATCCCGACATACTCGACGTGCCGGATATGCCCGATTTCGAAATCGAAGAACGAGAGGAACAACAACGAATGGAAGAAGTAATGGAAACAAACGACGTGCAGGATGATCTCAACGGTACTGACCTTAATGGGGTTGAGGAAATTGAAGCGCCCACAGTACCCACAGGTCCGACGGAAGAAGAACAGCGTGCAATCAATGAATTCCGGCGGCAAGTAATCGACGCGGGGCCCGATCATGTATGGCTTCTCGACCCGTCAACAATCATCGTAGACCCCGAACGCAACGGGCGGACGGATGAAGCCAAACCGACAGACAAGGATGTCAAGGAACTGGCGGAGTCGATCAAGACGCAAGGACAGATGTTGCCGGGTGAAGTACATCTGGATAACGACGGCAAGCTTTACCTGACGTTTGGATATCGCCGGTTTGCTGCAATTCAACTCATCAACTCAACGCGCAAACCCGCAGATCAACTGCCTTTCAAAGCATTCATCCGCGTTAACGTCGATACCGTTGCGTTCCAAACTCGCAACTTCCACGAAAACGCGAAGCGCAAAGAACTTACCGTGCTCGATAACGTCCTCGTCGTCACGCGGTTCTTGGGTGAGGGGCTGAATCAAAAGCAAGTGGCGGAGAAGACTGGATGGTCTCCCGCATCGGTTAACAACTACGTCAAGATCTCGAAGTTTCCCGATACTGTCAAGGAGTACATTCGAGAAGGGAAACTTCCTGCGCGTGCGGCGCTTGAACTGACAGTATTCAAGACGCCCGTTGATATCGAGCGGGCGGCAAAGGATCTTCTCAGCAGTGTGGGGACGGGCAAGGTGACGGTAACCAAAGCCAAGAAGAAAGCAGCGTCAATCGGGAAGGCGGCAACGTCGCAACTTACGGCGAAGGAGTTCATTGACGTGCTCGATTTTCTCTTTACCAAGAGCAACTCGAAGCGGCTTGCGAGGAGTACGGAAGAGATCTTGCGCATCGTTGGGGATATCATCAATGGGCGGGTGTCGCAGGAGAAGGCGCTCGATAAGCTGGCATTGTATCAGTAGGCACAATTGGGCCCGCGGGTGAGTAACCAAAAGCTTTGACGCGGGCCCATCAGATTCATCGGATAAATCGATATGATGAAGCGTCATTGGGGGACACAGATTAATTGCGCGGGGCGACAGATACGACAGTTTGGGGGGCCTTCACACGCCCGAGACATACTTCGGTCGTACAAGAGCTTTCCAGGTTACCCAAGAAGTATGTACTGTAAACCCAAACCTGTTGAGGGTAAGGAGGATGTCTGGGCTAAGAATAATCGGGACAAGGCGGTTAATTGGCACTTTTGGATGAAACGACCGTCAGAGAAACCGGAGGCGTTTGACGACGAGTATGACTAGGGCGAAACAACGAAAACTTGAAAGGGAGAGGTTAAAAATGAGCGAGATTCAAAAGACGGCGGTTAAAGAGAAGAGAGAGGTAGTGACATTACCCTTGCAGTTCTCTAAGCACTTCATGGCTCAGTGGATCGAGGATGAGGACGGGGGTTATGTGTGGGCCATTTTCCGGTTGATTGACTTCTGCAACCCGGCGCTAGCCGATGGACCTCAAGCCGTGTTCTTCCTGCCGGATGCGAATGATACGGCGAAGTTGATGGGAGAGCTTGACGTGCAGCAGGAGATTGCGCTGGAGTTGCAGCGGATAGCGGGTAAGTGAACTTATATGCATAGACTTCAATTTCTTCTTGCGCTGTTTGGTATTCGTGCGGCTGCACAAGTTGCGGTTACAACCCCGGGTGCTGACACAACATCAGACTGGAAAATTCATCCACCACTGAACAATCAATGCCCTGTCTGCTCGACGATGGCGGAGCCCTATCACAATCCGAAGAACTGTTGGGGCTACAGCCTGTCTACGGGCAATCATGTCGTTGGATGCGCGCCAGATTCTCGCATTACCCGATGTGCGCAGTGTAACGCTGCGTTTTGGCAGGATGCTAAAGATTGACTTAATGGGAGCGTTCGGGTAACAAACGTACTGCCATTGTGGTGACCCAACGCTCCCATCGTCATGTAAACCGGCACGGGTCCGGAGTTATTCGGCATCACCTCCTTTTAAACTCTGCCCTTCCAATTCCTTCTGAATCATCGTAATGTATTCATCGTACCCTTCAAGTTGTTGCTTGAGTGGAGCGAGTGCAATAGCATCCATCATCTGTGCCATTGCATCCCCGCCTTTCGAGTCTGGCATGTTATCCAAGGCGGCTTCCATTTGCTCAATCTGAGCTTGTATCTGCTCCCGATGTTTCTGTGCCTTCACCAGGGTTTCGAGTGTGTAGGGCGTATACGCCGGAGGTTCAACTTTGTCGTTAGCTGTCTCAATTGTCAGGCGGTCGGAGAAAGTCAAGTATTCAAACGCTGCGTCAGTCAGGCGCTTGACTATCGCAATTCTCCTTTCTGCCAGTTCGATGTACTTATCGTTTGATGGGATTATTGCGTACCCTTGAACGGGTACAGGGTTGCCGTATGGGTTCATCTTTACTTCCCCTTCTTTGTCTTCAATGTTCGTTTTCCACTGAAAGCCTCGCGCCGGTGTTTGACGGACTCAATCAACTTACCCCGAATGTCGTACCAATCGGTGAATGAGTCTTTTCCTTCATGACGTACCGGGTAGCTAATCTTTAGCGTCAACGCACCAAAGTGATCGGCGTCTTGAAGATTCAACCCAGTGTCTTGCGCAAGTCCCAAATCAGTACCGCATGGAAATTGGAGATCGCGAATACCCGTGCCGGGACCACACAACGTAATCCCGGAATCGTAGTTCTTCAACCCCGCTACCTTGCGAATAGCATCCTCGTCCAGACCATAAGGGAAACTGACTACAAGCTCGTAACCCAAATCCCAGTCCTTTGGAGGTTTGTTGTTTATCATGCAACTGGTTGAGATATCATGTACCCGTTGTGCAGCCGTACGAGGTTCGACCAACCTGACACGTTTCAGCATGGAGCGACGTTTCGTCTTTGCCATCACTTCTCCCCTTCTTCATCATCCTCTTGCTTTGCCATGAACTCGTCATACGTCATGAACTCATTGACGAACTCCTGAACTTTCGCCTCAATCCCCCCAATCTGTTGCCACAGCGGGCCGTACGACTTAATCGCCCCCATCAATACCTCAGGCCCCACAGCTTTGATTTGGTCGTACGCGATACGCGAATACCCGCTAATCAACCACTCCGCAAAGTCATACCCGTCCTTGTTAACATCATTCAGATGACTGACAATCGCCGGGGACATGGGAGCAAGGAAGCCGTGGAATTGCATATACCGCTGCCGTTGTTGCTCTTGCTCCGCCAATTCTTCAGGTGTGAAGGGTTGCCCGGTATTGGGATTTATCGGATGAATCGGTTGTTCCGCAGTTTGGGTTTGTTGGGCCGTTTGGGTTTGCGTGGTTTGGGGGTTCTGTGCCTGTTGTTGCACGGCAGCTTGCATCTGTGCGGGGGTCATTTGGTTGACGGGTTGTAGCTGTTGTTGTAATTGCTGTGGGGTGGGCTGACGCATCATGTTGAAGGCGGCAAAACCGCGGTCGACAAGCTGGACGACGTAGGGGAGGGATGCGGGTATTGCTTTCACCAACGTTTCTCCGATGCTCTCGCGTTTCGGATTCTCTTCTTCATCCTCGCGCCTGTCCTTTGAATCCCCACTGCTGAATACTTCCTTGGTTGACTTGAGAACTTCGAGCACATTCTTGAAGTCATCCATGCCATTCTTGGATTGTTGGGTTAGCATCTTCTCCATCAACATACGGTTGGTCTGCATTGTCTCTTGGAGCATGACTTTCAAACTGTCGTCCTGTTTGGTGTCGCCCCGCATGGCCGTCGCAATAGCAACCAATCCATCGATGTGCTTGAAAGGATCACTCTGATTACTACCCATCTCTGCATTCTTCTTGACCATATCGATAACAGCCCCCGCGCCTTCCAAGGTAAGTTTCTCTGCCGCGCTCTGCTGTTGGGGTACAGGCGGGACGGGTATAGATGCACGAGTACTCTGCGCAATGACCGTATCAGTCAACTTGCTTATCGTTTCTGCTAATTGCATTTCGTTCTCCTCTTGATTCTTCTGTTGCTCACTCGGTAATGTAATGCCCTTCTGTCGCAGCCATTGGATGTAGGCTTTGTTATTTGGATGGTCTTGTAGTAGCGTTGCCGGGTCGAGTACGGGAGGGTAGTTATCCAAGTCCCATTTGGTTTTGATATTCAAGCAACGACATATCGTACGGTTCATCTCATTGAGATAGCAGCCGTACGTACCGCTGCCGAACAAGTGAAGTATCTGTAGCTCCCAGTCTTCAGCTTCGAACGGAAAGGGTTCTTGTTCCCCCTCCATTATGAGAATGCATTTGTTCTTCGTTCCTCCCTCCGTCGTATCGCAGCATGGGTAATAGCGATAGAAGGTTAGAGTAATGCGGTTAACGCGACTTTCTTTTGGTATCGAGCGGATGTACTTGAAGAAATCTTCGGCTTTGTTGATTTCAAACTTGGGAGGTGCGGGAAGGAGAGATACGAATGGCGCTACCTCTTCCCCTTTACGCGGGCGTCCGCGTCCTCTCTTGACAGGTTGTACGGGTTGCGCAGTAGTATTGACCGGAGAGGTTGTCTGCTTTGGCATTTTTCCTCCCGTGTCTGTTGGATGTTCCGTCTCTTCTTGATTAGCAAACTCAACATTCATAGGTGTTCTTCTCTCGTTATCAACGTAATTACATAGCGGGTATGCCCCTGCCTACAGGTTTACGCGACATCTATTCCATACATATATGTATCAGAAAAATGGCTAGGCCCCAAAAGTGGGGCTAAGATTCATGCGTTGGCACCTGTCGCAAACTCGTTCCTTCACTCGTTAGCTCCCCAAGTGGCGCGCCACGCTAGCCCCCGACGCGCCACGCTCCCTCTGTATCCTTATATAGAGTCACGCAGCCAGAGGTTCAACGGATGAATCAACCTCTCGCGTACGCGCCGTTGCTCGAAACACCTCAGGGGTCTATCCCGTTGCGGTATTCGATTGAGCAGGTGCCAGAGGATTCAGATGGACAGGTTGCAGCGACCATCAGTAAGATGTCGCGGTATGTTTGCGAGGATTGCCAGAGCGGGCCTGTTGTTTACGATGCACGATGTGCGATTGCTTCTAATCCGAATGACCCTCTTACTGCCGTACATCAGTTTGTTCGTTCTCGTCTCAAGTTCAGGAATGATGAGGCGATTACTCAGCCGTATACGTGGATGTTGCCAAAAGGTAATGGAGAGGATTACTTCGTTGAATGCTTGAAGCGACCGGTTGATGTGAGTCTTGAGTATGCATATACAGGACAGCCTGTTGAAGAGGATTGCGATGGGCACGCTATGTACTGTGCAGCGTTACTCAAAGCACTCGGGGTTGATTGTAGCTTCTGTACCGTGGCGGCGAATGAAAAGAAGCCAAACATTTATAGTCACGTGTACGTCGTTGCGTACTGGCGAGGTAAGCGTTACGCAATGGATTGTTCACATGGGCCGTACGCCGGGTGGGAGCATTCGCCGTATTACCGATTGCAGGAATGGCCCATATTCGACCGGCAATCTTACGGCTTAGTTGGGTTGGCGTTAGTCGCCGCGGGTTGGTTCGCGTGGCGCAACCGCAATGAGATAAGGAGATTGTTTGCATGATGTACCACGCGTTGCGCGGGCTGGGTGATTGTTCATTTGATGATCCATCAGGTTGCACAGTTGATGGGTCGGGTGGGGATGTGACAACGACCTACACCCCACCAATCGTTACAAACCTTCCCTCGGCAGAACCAACCCCGGGGAATGTTTACAACATCTACGGCTCCCCAACTGGAAGTAACGCACCCTCGGGCAATGCGTCGAGTGGTTTCAATTGGGGTATCTTCGCGCCATTGATCAACGCTGCGGGGGCAATTGGTTCGGGGTACGCTGCAAGTCAGTTGAAACCGGGGCAATCGATGCAGACTGCGGGGACAACTATCGTTGGCGCGGGGCAGTCGTTGCCCGGGTCGACTGTCAGTGGCGGGTTGAATCTGAGCGGATTGACAACGCCGCTTTTGATTGGCGGGGGGTTGCTGGTGTTGGTGATGATGATGAAAGGGAGGGGGAAGTAAAACAAATGGCGATTCCAAAGGGTAAGTTCATCCCAGTTCAAGCCGTGCGTGTCAATCGCAACGGCACTGTCGACGTCAAAGTATCGGGCGCAACGGCAAACAAACTTGCCAACCCCAAACGCAGAAAGAAACGCAACGTCGCGGCGGGGTTCTTTGATGAGGATGGATACTTCCACCCCATCCGTGCTTCCTACGACTACTCTCCGGGTCGCGTAGGGGAGAAGGGTGCAAAGAAGCGCGCGACAAAAAAGAAGGCCAAGACGAAACGCAAACGGTGAGCAACTAACGATTCATCGGATGAATTGAAATGTACTCGACCATTCCATATCGGCGCGTACCCGGGGTTCTCATGGGAACTAACGGGTTGGGTGTGCTTGGATTTGCAGGGTTTGGGGATGTGGCGAGTTCGTTCAATCCCGTGAGTATGGGGATAAGTGCGGGGGTTGGGGTTGCGACAACTGTGCTTGGTAGCTGGCTTGCGGATAAACGGGCGACCGGGCAACAGAAGGTTGCGTCAACGACTATCGTCAATGAGCTTGAGCCGATGCTCAATGCAAATAAGAACGCATACCTTGCGGGGCCGCGAACGTGTCAGGATCAAGCCGCGGCGCTTGCAGCGTTCGACAGTGCGATGCAGTGGTTGCAGTCCCCTCAAGCTTGTGGGAATCTGCAGCTTGGAACGGCAGGGCAGAATTGCATCAACGACAGGTTGAGAGGGGGTAAGTTCCCGTGGCCCGTCTGGTATCGAGATCCGATTGCAAATGATCCGACTCCCCAATGCAACACAACTGCGGATAGCGCGGAGCAAAGCGCAGTTGCGAATATCATCAACACGATTAGCGGGAGTAATGTCCAGACGAACCCGCAAATGTTTACTACATCTACGCCCAGTTCGTCGACAGTTCCGAGTACAACTTCGAGCGCAGTTTCGAATGCCGGCGTAACGGCAAGTAGTTTGCTGGGTGGGTCGGTTAATGTCGCCGGGACGAGCATACCGACCGAGTATCTACTGTTGGGGGGATTTGGGTTGGCCCTGGTATTAGTCGTTGCGTTGAGTTAAAGAGAGGGAAAGATTTTATGAGTTATGTGAAGCGCACGAATCCGTCAATCGCCGGTTTGGGTTGCTCCCATTGTGGAGGAGAGGGAGATTGTTTTGACTCTCCCGCGTATGGGTACAGTGCGGTGAATAGCGCACGCGATCAGGCGGGGATTGATTACACGGCAATGGGGATGCCGTCACAGACGCAAATGTTAGCAGCGGCAACGAATGGTGCGGTTCAACCTCTCACAACGAATGGTGGACCGACAACCCCCACAACTCCCGCAACGGCTAACTCACCAT